>Ga0247815_10002129_pt1 | contig 14726 bp, 21 predicted proteins | sample UWRJL194509B1_FD_181014 | JGI IMG/M metagenome (GOLD analysis project Ga0247815, IMG submission 181014) | Plant litter microbial communities from Arlington Agricultural Research Station in Wisconsin, United States - UWRJ-L194-509B-1 | ecosystem: Environmental > Terrestrial > Plant litter >...
AAGCGCGCGACCGTCAGCTGCTCGAACTCGTCGCAGAACTCGTACATTGCTGCTGCGTACTCCGAGAGCAAGTCCCTCGCGTCAATCGCCGCCAGCTTCGTCAGCGCCAACTCGACCAGCTCAATCTACACCGCGTACTGGAAGACCAACTCGCCGAGCACAATTGCTTCCAGTAAGCAACTGAGTTGCGCCGAGCGTGAACCTGTGCTGACTTGATATTTCAGGGTTCTCCGCTGTCGCGAGTGAGAACACCTCGGCTCGCACCCTCAGCTGCTCCGACCCGCAGGGTGTCTGCACCGGTGGTGTCATTGCCTACACCCTCATCTCTGGCAACCGTCCCATCTACTTGTGAGTTGGCTGTTCTCATGTCACGGCGCTGTTGTTTGTCTGATGCTGACCAAACCTTCAGCTGTACGCACTCTCCACATCCTCCATTTGTACGATGACTAACATAATTCCCGGTTTGATAGGCTCGATCTTCTACAACGAGGTTACTACTTCTCGTCTGTGCAGCGGAACGACTGTTGCATCCCGCAACATCCGTGGCGGAACCGTCCTCCACGAGAGCACCCACGCCATCTCCAGCATCAGCACCACTGATGTTGGCTACGGCTGTGCCTACGACCAGGGCTTGAGCGCTGCCAACCAACTCAGGAACGCGGGTGTGTTTATATTTCGTTTCATTATGACACGACGAGAACCTGACTGAGACCAATCTGCTAGACAACTACAATTGCTTCGCCACCCAGGGTGAGCCCGTTCCCGGCTTTATTGCACACATAGCTGACAAAATCTACTCTAGTCTACGCCTCGACCCGCTGCTGAGCGCTCACTTCCTTCGATATGCCGAAAATCTGCGGCCAAGAGGACAGTACGAAGCTGGTCGGAGTTGCCACGGTGCCGGTCACTGCCGGAGCGACCCAACCCATGTACCTTTAGCTGTAGAACACAACACGTACATCTGTGATCCAGGTCTCTGCACTATCTTGAGCAAGTTCAAATGGCGTACGAAACTCATTGTCACGCTCGCATCAGTCAATCCATGCATAGAAACCCTAAAACTCTAACAATACATGCGTTTGATGAAGCTGTTAGGGAGATGGAGATGATTGAAAGCGAGATATCTTTGCAGAGGGATACAAACTGCTGCCGAGATACAGTGAGATTGTAGAGATACAGTAGGAAGGTGGGATATTCGGAGTGGAAATTATAAAGGGCAGTACTGAATACGATGCAAGTTATGTAAGCTATGATTTGCTGGCTGGTATGTTATTTGGGGCAAACGGGTTGACGAACTCAGGACGAGACGAAGAGTCGGTGGCCCAGGTCGAACCATTCTTAGGAGGCAATGGTGCTAGCGGTGAAAGTAATGCGCTGTCTCCGGTTGCGTCACGGCGCCAGAGCTGCTCATCAAGAGCTTGTTCAAACGAAGAGGTGTTACATGTCGCCGTGGGCATGAAGCGCGAGGGCTCGTCAGTTGACTGAGCCATGAAGATCCCAGCTGAGAACTGCGGCTGAAGCGATGAGTTGGCCACCTTTAACTCGTGGCTGAACGTTGGCGTGTACAGGAATGGCGAGTCGAAATGATGAATATCAGGCACGGGAGTTGACGGAAGCGTTATCCCGTCGTACAGGTACGGAGTCGACGTGACCGATGATGAAGTTTGAAACAATTCTGCAGAAATGAAAGGCGAAACGTGCCGAGACGAAACTTGAGGAACGAAAAAACCAGAATCCGGCGGCATTTGCGGCTGAGTGTGTAGTCAGTAACAGAAGCTATTCAAGCGAACATTAGTGCCAAAATTACCATATAATAAGAAGAGTTCGGCTCCCAGGGACCGTAAAGGTAACTGCTACCCGGTTGGAGGAAGTTTGAGCAGGGGGTGCTGAGCGACGACGATGGGTGAAAGGGACCGTGGCTGACCTGCCGAGGGAATTGCAAAGGCGGACACGAAGACGAACGGCGCCGAGTCAAAGCAGCTGTTGGAGGGGCTTTCAATGCTGCAGAAGCGTCCGAAAGAACAGCCTTGAGTTGTTCTCCAACAACGCCGTCGCCAATGAGCCTCGCGATTTCGCGACAGCGAACCTTTTCCGGATCGTCATCGGCTCCCCGCTTTGAACGTTGCTTTCGTGAGTCACCTGATGCACGAGCTGCGGGCTTATATCTATATCCAGGATGCTCAAGGGCGTGTCGAATCTTCTCCTCGGCAGCGAGGTCCTTCCATGGCTGCTTCTCCTCCTCCGACATCTGCTGCCACCGTGCACCAGCGATGGACGAGACGTTGCGGTGGTCGCGCTCGACAGAAGCAGGAACAAGGTTCCGCTTAACAAAGTCGCAGCGAAAGAGAATGAACGGATTACGTGGGCGGCGGACATGCGTGCGACGTGCGGCGGTCACAGCGGTGACCTGATTGTCCAGAGGAGGCAGAAGTGCGGAAGAGGCGTTTGAGTTCGGGGGCGGCGGCATAGAGAGCATTAGACGACGCGTGCTGAATAAAGGTGGCGCCGACATGCGAGGAGGATCCGGGAGGCGGATGCAGGAATCGAGTGGAGGCATCGTTGCCTCTGTAACTTCAGATAGAGACAGCGGGGAATGGAGGAGGGCAGGATGGAGGCAATCAAGCTGCCTGGTATAAAGTAGAATTGAAAGGGCGATGCCCAGCGCTTGAACTGTCGCGTGGCCAGCCACCAGATGCGAGATGAAATCCACAAGCAACCGCAGAGGCTCACCACAATCTTCGCAACCCCTTCTAACCCCTTATTCCTCGTTTGTCAAGCCCATCGGCGCAACCGAGCGCACACCGATGGTGTCATAGTTCGATACTGGCCGAGATGGCGCGTGCGTCGCTTGGACGCAAGTGGATAACAAGGGCTCGCGGGATCAAACGCTCAGGATCCTTTAGGGTCACTAAGGTACCCACTCGGCCATACGATGAGCTTAAGCCTGGCCTGGAGAGCCAAGAAGCTGTATTTTGGTGCTGATCATGCAGGCTGAAGGGTCGTGTCATTTCCCCCTCGATATGGATGTTAGAGAACGGCACGCCACTCACTGTGAGCACAACGCTCCACTGCATGCCGTAATGAAACCTGCCGCCTAGGTTCTTAGATACGCGTGGACATGCATTGAGATGATGGTAGATACAACAGAGGGAAAGCAAGTTTCAACAGCTGCCGAAGGCATCATTGGCGTTTGCGCTAGTTCCCGGAGTCGCTCCCCGCTCTTGTCAGATAATTAGGGATGCTGTGTTATTGTTAAGAATTGAAATGGAGTAAGCTACCCGAGCGGATGGTAAATTGAGCTACGAAAGGTAAGTCAAGCTCAGCGACATGGATACGGTCATCCCGGGGCAGTGGCGAGACGTGGCGCGTCAATCACCCGGTTCACAGTGAGGTTTATAGAATAATCGTCCTCGACATACGGCAACGCGCTCCTCTCAGCTTTGTCTCTGGCACACGTCGCTATCACTATCGCTGGACCAACTGGTGAAGCACAGGTCAAGTCTGTCAGCGGAACCAAAACTTCTGGCACCACTTCTCGTCCTCGTTCTCACAGCTTGTTATATGATACTCGACTGTTCGCGATCCGCGTCAGTCTACAACACTCGCGACTTATATCATGAGTGGCTTGCAGGTGCATTTGGCCAATGGCGGTAAACCATCCTCGCGTGGCGGCATTCGCGCGAGCCTTGGCGCAGTATTGGGCAACGGACCTGGTCCGAGCACGCGCGATCAGTACCAACAGCTGGCCACAGACGACGACGTAGAACTAGAAGACGCAGCTGGCGCGAAGTATGAAGGACTTGAAGTCGAGGAGAGCTCTGCGGGGTTGCGTCGCGTCGCGGATTCGCTCCCAATGAGCGCGTATACCATTGCCCTTATAGAGGCAGCGGAACGATTCTCAGTGAGCAGCTTTGGCGCTTCTTGCACACACACTCACAGTCGTTCAGTATTACGGATCGACTGTGGTGTGAGTAGGTCGGACTACAGTGTAATATACCGACTGGCATCGCGCTCACAGTCCGACCCAGGTTCGTCAACTTCATTCAACAACCTATGCCACCTGGCTCGATCAATGGTGCACCGATCGACCCGAGCGGGCAGCCAGGTGCCCTAGGAATGGGACAGCGAGCATCGACCACAGTTTCGGTACTCAATTCTTTCTGGTGTGCTGCGAATCCGCGTGTCGCGTCCAATCTACACACTCACACGCTTTGCCTGAAGGGTCTATCTCATGCCCTTGGTCGGCGCTTACCTGGCTGACTCTTTTTGGGGTAGATACCGAACCATATGCTATGCGACGGCGGTAGCATTAGTTGGCCACTGCTTGCTGGTGTATGCTGCGCTGCCGTCAACACTCGAGGATCCTCAACACGCATTTCGAAGCTTCCTCTTTGCTATCCTTGTCATGGGCTGTGGTACCGGCGCGTTCAAATCTAACATCAGCCCACTTGTCGCTGAGCAGTATCAACGACGTTCGCACATTCGTATTCTGCCGTCTGGAGAGCGGGTCTATGTCGACCGCCAGATGACCATTGCACGCATCTACATTATGTTCTATGTATTCATCAACGTAGGCTCTTTGGCGGGCCAGATATCCATGACCTACACGGAGAAGGTGAGCACTCCCGTTCACGGAGTTGTCCGTACGTCGCTCACGTACAGAGACAGTACTACGGTTTCTGGGTGGCGTTTGCGCTTCCAACTCTCGTCTTCCTGTGCTGTCCCGTAATTCTCTACATTGGCCGGAATCGCTACATCAGTCCTCCGCCAGCTGGCGCGTCTGTAATCGCCACATCACTTCGCACATTCAAACTCGCCGCGCGCGGGCGATGGTCGTTCAATCCAGTCACCCTTATCGGCAATTTCAAGGCCCCTGGATTTTGGGACGACGTGAAACCAAGCCGCATCCCACCTGCACGGCGTCCTAAATGGATGGACTTTGATGACGCCTGGGTCGAAGCACTGCGGCGTGCATTTGGTGCATGTGCCATTTTCGCCTGGTTCCCACTGTACTGTGCGCAGTTCCAGCTGCCCTGCTGCCCCCGCTTATCATTTCTGTTTGCAGGGTTTCCGTATGGCCAAATGGCGACCAACATGACCTCGCAGGCTGCCACCATGACGCGCCACGGTCTGCCCAACGACATTATGTCAAACATCGACCCCATTGTCGTACTCCTTCTCGGCCCAATCTTCGACCGCTATCTCTACCCCGCCCTCGGCCCCCGTCTCACTACACCCATTAAACGCATTGCTGTTGGGTTTTTCCTCAGCGCCGCAGCGATGGCATGGGAAACCATGGTTCAGATGGCGATCTATGAAACCAACCCGTGTGGCGCGCACGCATCAACGTGCAGAGACGAAAATGGCTTGAACCGGATATCGCCCATCAACGTGTGGTGGATGGCTCCGTCGTATGTGCTGGTAGCAGTCAGCGAGCTGCTGGCAAGCGTAACCGCGCTTGAGCATGCATACAACAGCGCACCGCCGGGCATGCGTTCGCTTGTCACGGCGCTATATCAGTGTTCCGGGAGTGTTACAGGCCTCATTGGCGCCTGCTTCGTTTGTGAGTTTGCAGCGATCATTCTTTTTCTGCTATGTTGACGCTTTTGCGTAGGGCTCGCGTCTGACCCGCTCCTGGTATGGAACTATGCCATCACGGGCGCTATCACTGTGGCTGCCGGCTTCGCATTCTGGCGGACATTCCGAGAGATGGATGCCGAGGCCGCAGATGAGCGGGCTCGAGGGGATACGGATACTGGTCCAACTTAAATTTCTTCCACTGCAATAACTTTCGTGCTGTGTGCCATAACTTATTTAACCACACTTGATCCAATGGGATCTATTTGAACTTCCTCGAGGCCGAGACGCTTTCACGCGATGATGCATCATTCATTTGTGAAAAGACAAGCAATCGTTAGAAGAAGCGAAGGCGCGCGGCAACTATAATCAAATACAACAAGCAGGTAGGCGTAAGATGGCAATATTTTTACAGCAATACAAGCAGAATAGCGCAAGATCTGTCTAGATATGAAGGAACCGCCCAGGAGGAATCACCTATCTTGCGACCACCCGCGCCGTCCATTCCCAGGTGCCGGTGTGCCCTTGACGCGCAGTTTTTCGCGACCGCGCCTGCGGTTGCGTTCATCATCATCAGAATCGCTGCCGCCACCGTCCATGTTTGACTGAGCGGCATCGTCGCCGTCAAGACTGGCCGATCGCTCGCGTTCCAAAAGAAACGACACCCTTTTGCGGACGCGCGAAGAAGACGGCGTTCGCAGGATACTACGCGACCTCGGTGGAGACTGTGAACGAGGCCGTGGCGACGACTGTGGCGACTGCTGTTGCTGGTAGTGCTGTTGCTGGTGGCGAGTTGGGGTTACAGGCGGTGGATGCTGCATCGCGAAACCGCCACCTCCAGGCATCCCGAACATCATCGGTACCGCACCAGGAGGCGGAGGCTGCTGCACAAAGAGTCCTGGCATCACTGCTTGTGCGAGGACGCTCATCTGTTGCACGCCGGTTAGGAACTGCGCCATGAGGTTCGCATTTGTGTTGGGCCCGGAGTATCCATGTCCGCTTGCAAAGAGCGGCATGCCGGCAGGTGGTTGGGCATGTGGCCATTGAAGAGGTGGTGGCGGCAGCTGCTGCGGACGAGACGAACTAGCGCGAGATGAAGAAGAGGACTGGTGGCGACTCGATTCCATCGTCCGCCGCTTGGTTGGACTGGGCGGGTTGTCACGTTGTTGCGCCTCATCCGCACTGTTTGCGGATCTCCGACGCTTGCGCGGGGAAGATGAGCCCGTGCGTGGACGCGCTGGTGATCGGACGCGCGGAGGAGGCGGTGATTCTTCGTCGTGCGAGGAGATTGCAGATGGCAAGCGCGCAGGAGATGCCATCGGCGAGGATAATAACAGGATGTCATGTCCACCCTCTTCCTCAGTGTCGGAGGTAAGAAACGAGTGCGAGGTCGACGGATCGTCCTGTGGTAATGCTTTGCCTTTGCCTTTGACGTCTCTTACCCGGGCTGGTAGCGGTACAGGAATCGGCGGCCGTGGTAGGTCATCAAAACGGGAAGGAGTTGACGACGCAGACGGTGTTGGCAATCCGATGCCTTTCGACGGAGACGAAGACGAGCTCGAACTCGACGAATACAGTGGTGGCGGGGTCGGCAGTGGAGTATGTCTGTTCGATGACACAACAGCTGAGTTCGACCTCGACAAACTTTTTCTGCCATACACCTTGGATGGCCGAGGTCGAACCAAGTCGATTTCTTCAACACTGTCGCTGTTACGAACTGACGAGTCCGTTGGTGCAGGACTGGGAAGTGCAGTTGCACGAGAGAAACCAGTCTGCACTTTTGTACGTGAAGGAGTGCCTGGATAGTCGGAGGAAGATGTTGTGCTGGAGGCACTTGACAAGCGATGTGCGTGACCGGGACGGCGCGGGGTTGAGGACGGTGGCCCCATAAGATCCTGTGACAAGAAGTCAGCCAAAAACCTGATTCTGGAGGCTTAAACACACCGAACGGCGCGGTAGAACCACTTCCATGGTAAGGCGAGGTCGACCAGGTGGGGTAGTGTCAGCTTGGGTACTGGGTGTGACCCTATGGACTGGTGAATGTCGCGGAACGGTAGAATGACCCGGCAACGGCGTGACGCGGTCGACGGGGCGGCGGGGGTCCGCAGATTGCGAGCGCGGAGGTGTAAGAAACAGGAATTTGTTGGCTGCGGAAGCTGAAGGTGCAGACTTCACAGGTGAAGTAAAGGGTGTGTCTGGCGGGTCGTCCACAAGCGCAAGCTCGTCGTGCGAGTCGTAGTCCTCGCCTTCATCACTCGTATCAAGCGTAACTGGTGCCGCTGATGAAGCGCGTGAAGTGCTGGGTCCTGCAACTGTTTCTAGGTCGTCTGGCGTGGTGCTGGTGCGAGCCTCCGAACCAGTCTCAGAGACAGCCTCTGTCGACCCGTCTGGCATAATAATCGCGTTTCGCTTGCGCATTTGCTCGTCCTGAAGAAATTGGTGGAGTTCTTGCTCATCGCGCTGAGGGTCGCGTGCCACAGAAGGGCCGCGAAAGGACGGCTGTGGTGTTGGTGCTGGTGGCTCGTCATATAAACGACCAAGTTCATCCTCGCTGTCATCATCACAATCATCAGAGCTGACGCTGTCCTCGCTTTCCTCGACGCGGCCGCCGATGGGCTTGGACTCGCGCAAGCGGCGGAGAACACCTCTGTCCCGCACCACCTCGCCCGTTGAAATATCAATCTCGTCGTCCGCGTCCAGCGCAACATGCCCATATCGCTCTGCAAGACTGGCCCACACGTCCAGCACTCGACCTACTGACGCGCGACGCGCAGCCTCCACATCTTCTAGCGCCATCGTATTCGCCGGGCCAAGCGAGCGCGACCTGGCGCGGATGGCCCGCGGCGAGATAATGGACGGGCGCAACACCCCTGCAGACGCATCCTGCGAGGTCGAGGCCGCCGACGAGAAAGAGGGTGGCGGCGTCTGCTCCTGCATGAACCCGCCACGTGATGGGAAGTCAAGGTGGTTCAGTCTCCGCTCGACACCCGAAAACAACACCTGCGATTCAACCATAGCAATATCTTCTCACGAATCAGTCGGATTTGGCATGCTAATTATTTACCTACAGCTCGTGCGGCTCTCTTACAGAAGGGTAAGAGGATCTTTATGCGGGCTCGAGCTTGGTAGCGACTTTCGAGTCCCCAATGAACATTACCAATACTGGCTTGAGCATCGTCAGTTTACCCGTCTAGAGCACACACGCGATTTTCAGAATGAACTGGCAAGACCTATCATGCAACAAACGAGAAGGTCGACGATAAATGACTTGTAACATTCAAGGTCACAAGATTATTCAAACCGAGGTCTCTCTCACAACTTGGCGGAACGTCAGCGGCGTCCAGCCTGGCACGATCTCATTATCCACCCTGCCCATGTCCAGCCAGCCCTTCTCTGCCCCTACACCGATATACTTAACAAAGGCCGCAGCGCCCTCATTCTGTACTTTGTGCTCAGCGTCTGCGACGCTTGTATGGACAACGTCGTATGGCTTGCCGCCATTGAACTCCTCCGCAAGTATTTCTGCAACCTGTAGGTATGAGAGACGATTGCCTTGCAGATATAGTGTAGAGTTGGTGAGCTTGGAAAGCGGAAGATGGGTGAGGGTGTAGGCGAGGAAGTAAGCAATGTCGGCACGCGACGTCCAGGTGCAGGGGGTAGTGCCACCGCCGATGATGGTGATCTTCTTGTTGTCGAGGTGGTCAAAGCCAAAAAGTCTGCAAGATTTCAGTGAGGTCAGAATCAACCGAGACAAAGACTTGTGACGTACGGAATACAAAACCAGTCGGAGAAGAGTCCGGTGTAGTACAGCGTGTACGGCAGCTCTAGCTCGCGGAGCAGACGGTGAAGGCCAACTTTCTTGCCCACAAATGTTTCAACACCTCCTTGGATCTCATCCGTCCGCATCCCGAATTCACTGAAAGTTTGGAGTTCATCAGTGTTTAGAGTTGCTGACCTCGAGCAAATACAGAGCTTACGAAGGCACAAAGTGCTTTACACCGGCCTTCTTCGCTGCCGTCGCGAGACTGGGCTGGAAGCCGATGCCCGGGCCACTCAAAGTCGACACTAAGACCTCCGTCCCGGTCTCACGGAGTACACTCTCCAGTGCGCTCCCGTTCGCGTAGTCAACAACACGGAGCGTCGCACTGACGGGGACATCCGCGGGTTTGCGGCTAAGCACGACGACGCTCGCGTCTTGCTTGAGCAGGGCCGACGTGACAAATGCTCCAAGACTGCCGGCACCACCCGCAACGGCAAATTTGGTAAATGTGAGAGTTGTCGAAGACATATTGCTGAGCAACTAGGGTTGGCGAATGTCCCAGATGTCCGAGATTGGTCGTTGAATTTGGAGCTACTTGAGTCTGCATGTCGTATATATGTGTAGATGTTCTAATGGGAGTGCCCTCAGTCAGCGGGACCGTCAGCGTGGCAAACACGTTTAGGTCAGGCTGAGTGAGCAGGTTGGCACTGCCGCACGTGTGGGGCGAAACGGGCATGAACGCACCCCGCCAGAAGAGGTGCGCTGATACATCAAGTGTACGATCAGCTGTACTTCATAGATCTGGTGCCATAGTGCAGTTTTAATGAATGTCCTACCAGTGCGAGGAAGGCTCAACGTGCTTGCAAGTTGCGGGCTGTTGGGAGTAGTACAGTTCAAAAACCATCCGTCAGTGTCCCGGGGAATGTAATATGGTCAAGGCATGCTGTGATCCTTGTGTGACTCTCGAGCATGCACACCGAGACTACCGCGAGTAGCCGGTGAACATGTTGCTAACACTCCAAGGCAAGAAGCATCCGATCCGCTTGGTTGCCGGCAACGCGGGTGCCAAGCATTCTGACAGGATAGGGCTCCAAGCCAATCCATGACGGGACCGAGCACATAAAGATGGCCACGGTGAATGGCAGAAAGGAGAACCAAAATTGTGCTGCGCGCAGTGTGGGGCATGACATCCGCAGCATCGGACATCTCACGCCCAACAGCCAACGGCTTGATGACGGCAGTTGATATGGTACTGATGCGGTTAGCAACACAAGTCTCCAGTCAGGGACATTAAATAAAACAAACGGCCCGGGGACAATTGACCAGGGCTTGCATAGTCTGGGCAGGGTCGAGGTTGTGATCGAGTGAGAGAAAATAGACTCGTCTGCGCCTGGCGATGCCTTAGCGAAGAGGTGAAGGAATGGATGTCGGTTGAAGGTGAGTTGATGATGCCGACGGTTTTGCTTGGCCTCCTCCAATGCCGATGCGATGCACTCGGAGCACGACGAAAACTACATTGGAACATCACATCGCTCATGGTTGTGACTAGTCAGAGCCAAGTAAATTGAAATTGTGGCTTTAGGGAGGACTAGGAGCGAATACTCGAGTGTAGTGCAAAGGTTGCCATGCCGCGCGCGCCGAGAGCGCGTGGCAAAGTGGAGTGCGAAACGGAGACATCAGGAAGTTGTTGCTCTTCCTCCTCCTTTCCACGCAGACTCCCGTTCCCTCGCCACTGCGCGTTCACGATCGCTGCTTTCACACTCATTATCTCAAGAACACCGAGCTAGACATGGCGTTCAAGACCTTTGCTGCTCTCGTTGCCCTTGCGCTTGTAGCGTTGGCCCCCGTCCAGGAGACGAATGCTCTCTCACTCCCAGGCTTCCATGGCGGGAGTCTTGTCTCGCGTGTCCAGCACTCTTCTCTGGTCCGTCGTCAGGCCAAGTCCAACAAGCGCTGCCCCAAGTATCGTGGCCGTGGCCCCAAGGTGAGTCGTCAGCGGCGGAGAGTCTTGGCTGAGCAAGACCCACAAACGACTAATCACAGTCTTCTGCTGCCTCTAATTCATCTACCACATCGCAATCAACTACATCTACATCTGTCCCGGCGACGACGCATACCCCGAATAATCTCCAACCGTCCTCGTCCTCATCCTCATCCTCGTCGTCTGCGACCTCTACTACTACGGATGATCCAACAACCAAACCGGCACCTACCAACACCAATACCTCTTCTTCTTCATCTGTGAATAACGACAATGACAATAAACCTACAACCGATGACAAACCATCACCACCAAAGACCACGAGCTCTTCGTCAACTAGCTCCACTCCCAAGCCCACTAGCACGCAGACTACCAAGACGACTGAGAAGGAAGACCCGCCCAAGTCGACCTCAAGCTCGACCCCCAGCGCTCCCAAGCCTACCAAGGCCACCGCACCAAACTACAAGGCCGGCATGAGTGAGTTGTCCGCAGTCAGTGGCGCTGGCATGGCTTCGAGCTGATCCCGCCCAGTCTTCAACAACAAGTTTGACGGCTTCTTGCGCAAGGCTAATGACGCCGTCGGTGGCAAGCTGAGCGCGACCTACAACTGGTGCGCCGTTGTGCATATCCGTCGTGAAGGGCGATATTGATGCCGTTCGGGTACGCAATAGGGGTGTCGACCGTCCTGCAGAGTCCATCCAGGAGGGTGTCGAGTTCATTCCTACCCTCTGGGGCCACAAGACCATCGATGACTGGGGCAAGGTCAAGAAGGGTTACTGCAAGCGCGTCTTCGGTCCGAACGAGTACGTACTGCCGACTCTTGGCAGCATGAATTTGCTGTGTTCTGACGAACCCATCCAGAGTCAACCAGCAAGACCAAGCTACTATGTCTCCAGATGAGGGTATTCGTCTCTGGAAAACGTACATGACCCCACTCATCTCTGAGGGCATTCAACTTTACTCGCCTTCGACGTCCAACGCTCCGTCTGGCATGGACTGGTGGGACGAGTTCTTCCGCAAGTGCCCCGAATGCAAGGAACAGACTTCGGCCCTCAACGCGCATTACTATTCGAACAACGCCGACGGCATGATCGAGTACATCAAGGAGCTCCGCGCGCGCTACAACTTGCCCATCTACGTTTCTGAGTTCGGTTGCGCCGTGCGTTCCAGCTCTTTTCGTGTATTTTGTCGTGCTTTTGCTGACATGTTTTATTTTAACATAGAACTGGTCCGGCCGTGGTGCTGTCGATGACGGATGTGACGAGGCTGGTGTTATCGACTTCATCACCAAGACCACCAACTTCATGAACTCGCAGAGCTATGTCGTCGGGTAAGCCTCTAATTTGGCTGGTTATCGTGGTTCTGACGATTTTATAGCTACATGTACTTTGGATTCTTCCCAGAGAACGACCCGTCGGGTGGTGTGCCCGGAAAGAACGCGCTCTACACTTCGGGCGGCAACCTGACCGCCGCCGGCCGCGCTTACCTCTACTAAGCAGCTGCCCCGCCCACCCTCGTTGCAGTCCTGGACACGGTTGATGCCCCCCTCACCGTGCCTCCAGTCTCTGCGTTCACTCGTTCAACTCGCCTTGGGATGCTCCATGAACATCCATCCTCATGATCGACGCGTGTGTCCTCGTTGGCACGCTCTTTGGTCTCTGTCATCTTTATTGTGGTTAGTATTGTCCTCCTATGTTGTGACCTCCAGTCCCGTCTCTCCCCGCCACGTTTGACCTTGCGCTCCGTCCGTTGATCGCTCGCGCAACGCAACCCCGTCATCCGTTTCTTGCCGTTGTGTTGGTAACTGCACTTCGTTAGACTATTTGCGTTGTCTGTGGCAATGCAATGGGCGCTGGATGCGCGTTTTGTGTTTGTGTGATTTTGAGTGGAAACGGCCTGCCCTGTGTCGTCACTAGTGGTTGTCGCATTCTCGGAGCACACTGAAAACCCGTAGGAACCGACGTCGATGAATGTTGGAGGTGCTTGATTGACAACTGGCAGCACGTTGCCACAGATGATTTTTTTGTCCCACGATCGACCCAACCATACAACGTGGTCGGCCAATGGTCTCCTCTGGATGTCTATAATAATCTCGCTGAGCGCAGATGTCCTTTCCACCCTCTTCAGTCAAGCGCATTGTGTATTGCCTGGCCTTGTCCGCAACGCAATCACTAGCGGCGTTCAATCTGCGATATTTGGGTGTCGCAACACGTGGAACATGTCTCGACCGTGTTAGTTGAGCGGCCTCGCGCTAATGACACAAGTGTATCGAGGTTAGACCGGTCTGAGACTTCGTGGTGAAAGCAGCAGCAACGACCTTCCCCTGCGAGGCCTCCGGCCGCTTGACCTGCGGTTCTTTCGCGTAAGCGCAATGAGAACCAGTCGCCTCACGAGCGAGCGCATATACACGTGTTCACCCTGACCCTTTAAAGGAAAAGGAAAAAGGAAATTGTCGGTGGCTGAATCGGAGCTAACCGCGTGTCGCACCGGAAGCTCCTCTTTCCCTTTGCGTTCGCGTTTGCCAGTTACTTTGGGTGCTTATTGCCGCACCCGCGCCTAGCCTCCCTTTCTTGGAGGCGTTGCGGGCACTGCTGCCCAGTGCGCGCGATGGTGTCCAATGGTCGGACCTCGTCCCAATGGCGCAAGACTGACAAGATGAACATGCGCGATCTCTCGCGGGACGACGACTTTCTCTCGTGAGCTCGATGTCTCACTCAGAGTCTTACAGCCAACTCAGCCATTGCAGGTCGATGCTTATTGAGAGCCTCGGCACCGACGACTCGCCCCTGCTTGTGCATAAAATGGACACAGGCACGGCGGTTCCTTCACACAACCCTGCGGAACTGCTCGAGATCGTCCGTAAGGTAAGCTCACTGCTTGGCCCGTGCATGAAACAGTGTCTGACACAGTCCTCGTCTATTATCCTTCTCGCGCTTTTCCACAATGCAGCATATCGTATATGCGAAGCGGACTAAGGCTTCAGGCAACCGTGTTCGTCACGCGGTCGATGCGCTGCTCAAGGTCGACGCGGTCAAGGAGTACCTCAAGGGCAAGTCCGAATATCAACGAAATGCCTTCGCCACGCATGCCAGCCGCTATTTTGAGCTCTATATGCCGCACGGCAGCGTCGAGATCACCCGCACGACTCGGTATTCGCACAAGACTGGCAAGGCCGAGCTCTGTATCATTGCTACTCGGCCACTGGCTCTCGGCGAGGTCATCTACGACCTGACTGGCAGTCTCGCAGACCTCACGCACGAGGAAGACGAGCAGCTGCGTCGCAAAGACCATGCAACCGGCCGCAAGGACTTCAGCGTCATCTACTCGCGCCACAAAAAGCTCAGCCATCTCTTCCTCGGGCCTGCTCGTTTCGTCAACCATGACTGCGAGCACAACGTCGTGCTCTTT
>Ga0247815_10002130_pt1 | contig 14726 bp, 16 predicted proteins | sample UWRJL194509B1_FD_181014 | JGI IMG/M metagenome (GOLD analysis project Ga0247815, IMG submission 181014) | Plant litter microbial communities from Arlington Agricultural Research Station in Wisconsin, United States - UWRJ-L194-509B-1 | ecosystem: Environmental > Terrestrial > Plant litter >...
TGAATCGTTGTCCAAGTGTCTCACGAGATCTGCGACACTTTCTTGTCGACCATGAAACACGACTGGTTGAGGAGGTGGAACTGATGAATCTGAAATGACCCTACGTTCACGTACAGTACTGTTAGCTAAATGAGGTATATAGGCTGGCAACTAACCCTGTCGCCGATGCGCCATCGATGAGCCCAATAAGCTGATTGTGCCGTTTCTCCGCAACACTCTCGTTTAATCTGATGGCGATATTTGTGTCTACGGTGAAAATAGCCTAGATATAGCTATGAGTTCTTCAGGATGTCTCGATCTGAGCGCGTGACAGACCGTAATCTCAGCCAAGATCTCGCTAACGTGCACACCTTCCGACTTGATGTACTCGTCGATCCTGTTTGCCGAAATGAACTGCCGAACCGTGTTTACCGCCTCGATGACTTCGACGCGGAGAACAAGAAGCTGAAAATGGCTTCAATTGCGTGAGTACATAGGACCTTCATCATAAATAATTCATCACCTGAAGAAAGCAAAAACCTGCTTCTCGAGCGCGGGCGACAATGCGTTGGACTCAAAGAATAGTCCAGCCATCACTCTGTGCAGTGAGATAGATCGATCTACCAGGTCTATACATTTGTCATGGAGTGATGCAAAGGTCTGAATGCGATCCTGTGAGTCGAGGTGAGAAGTGGTATTTGAAGAACTCGCACCTCGGCTTGGGCGATGAGTTGAGAAATGGTCTGAGGTATGGCCTTGAGCGGCCATGGTAGACCATCTGCCATGTTGCTCAGCCCGAGGAGGACTGTCTTGAAACTGTCGAATCCAGTCGCAACTGGGAGGCTGCATAAAGTGTTGAGACACAAAGCTTTCATCCTGTGATGTGCATGACTAACAAATGACGCTGCAACGGAGATTGATCGCTTAGGAGCTTCTTCTCTCGGCCATGAACACGGCGAGAGGAGGATGTTGTGACTTTGTCCTGCAGAGGACCTCGGCGTGTGCAAGTGCTCGTTCACCGGGCGCACTCACGAAGGCAAGAAAACGCTCCAGAACGCGTAACGCATCTATCACGGCGCGTAAATAACCTTCGTCCTTCGCGTAATGTCGCTTTCGAGAAACGACTCCTTGCTTTCGAATCCGTTGGACCTCTTGGCCTGCGTCGACGAGCAAACTGGTGGCAGTTAAAATCTTGTAAAATTGTCAAGTACGAGCGCACCTCTCTGCTTGTTCTGTAGGGACCGCGAAAGCGACGGGCAGCCTGGTCTGTTGCTGTAGTTCATCTGCAATGCCGCTGGCCTGCGCGAAAAAGGACTTGGCGGCATTCTGAAGGTCTCTGGCAGTTGGCTTATGGAAGTCTAGAGACTGTGCAGACAGTTAGACAGCATTGCTGTGGTTCTCATTGCTTGATATAGCGTACCGCGGCTTCCGAGTTAAGGGACTCGACGATGCAAGCAAGACCGCCAACCACTGAGTTAACATTCCCATCGATAGCAGCTTCTGGCGCCGAAAAGCGTAAGTTTGGAGGCGCCGAAAGGGATAAATCCATCTGAGTGAGCTTCTGACTGGTAACAGCCCAGTCTTGGCGAGAGGCTGAGAGCGACAGGCACAAACAACGGGCAGCGCCGGGTTGCAGCGGTAACGATTCGCAAATCGCATCTAAAAGAGGGTGAACGTCCGGCGATCCCTCAGCCGGCCAAATTTAACCTTGATATCAGCAAGAAACAGCAATGGCCTAGATTGGAATGGAGGACCTCATTGCAAGAGAGCGCCGCTCAAGGAAAATCCGACTCAACTTCTGGATATCTACAAACTAAACCAATGCGATGAAGAACAACGAGTTGTCATGAACCTTAACTGACATGATGATACTTTATTGTATTATCTGTGATTAGATCTACTGGAATTGATGATTCTTGAATTCAAATCGGAGATCAGTGCAAGCCACTTCTAGATCAATGATCGCACAACAGAACAGTGAGCTATTGGCCAGGACACAGTAACTCAAGCAGAGATTAGGAATCGAGTATCTAAGTCTTGTGACAAGCTCTCCTTCTCAACTTTCCGGATTTGCAACCTTGATCGAATGAGGTCTTGTGGTGGGCCGTAACAGTTTTGTTGCTGAAGTTTCTCGAGAATATTGGCCAACTGCCCGCAACTGACGGACACGCATGTTGATTGACTCCCGGGTCCGCGGATCTGCAGATGTGACTGGATATGCTTCGCGAAGGGATAGAGCATGAACTGAGCCATCCGTTTCTGCGAGGAGTCTGGCCATAACCTTCATTATCGACGGGTCATCCGGATCATCCGGTATGTAGCGCTGCGCGTGTTCCACTGCCCGAGCAAACCGCCTCATGCCGAGCAACCGCTTCAAATAAAAAGTCGCTAATGGAATGGTGACTGGCCGCGCACCGGAAGATATCTCGCGCCAGGATGATTCGAGTTCTTCGAAAGTTCGGGGCAACATGAGTGCTTGTAATTGACGTTGAGCGGAAATAGGACTGGTGTTTGCTGAGTGCCCGTCTGTGAGAACGGCTTGCAACCGGCGAACGTCGTCCCGAGCATTCTTGTGTGCGACGTATGCCATGTGGAGAGCAAATAGAACAGCTTGAGGGGTCACGAGCTGGGCAGCGGCGCTAGTGCAGGAAGCCTCGACCTGCCGGATTGCCTCAAGTGCTCGAGCAAGGTGTTGGTCGGTGACTGGCATCCTGTTGTGACTAGCGCACGAGACAGGTACAAGACCGCGACCACCCTCGACGTGCAGACGAGTCAAAGATGAGGTAATGCTTTGAAGAAAGTCGCGGGGGAAGATAGTGCGACAAGCTTGATTCCAGCCCCTTTCCCTCGCGTATGCAGTTATCTGCTCCAGTACCTCATAAGGCGGTGAGACGCAATCGGCATACCGAAAGCGCATAATCATTCTTGCGAGTTTTATGAATGATTCTCTTGGAAGTTGTGGATCGGCCACTAATGTCCTGTGTGCCGTCCAATGGTTCGCGCAGCGTACCGCAGCAGTCACGCACGCATGAACGACTGCCATTTCATCTGGAGACTCTCCAATCAGAGGCAGGTTGCGACGCTGACTGTAGCGCAGAACCTCATCCACGGCTCCAATTCGATCTGGTAACGTGAAGTCTGACATGACTCCAGCAACCAAGGACAGGAGCGAGGCTTTCAGAGGGTTCAACATTGCCTCTGCCTCTGCTGTACTGAGCGGTTCAGCATAACTTCTAGATCGGCTGTGGAGCTGAAACAGCTTAAATGCCAAATTGAAATCGTCGCCGGTCGCATATCGCGTGTAACCTTCGCTGTTGCTCGCCAGGCGGTGAATGGTCAGCAACACCACATCTTCGTCCACACTTGCACCAGTGGCGCGAGTGTACACGTGGTGGATGACACTAGCTGCATCTGTGGCGCCAGAGACTCGCAAGGCGTTCCTTGTCGCCTGTGTCCACGTCGCCTTGTTCGGAATGACGCCGAGCGCTTGCGCAATCGACTGAACCTGCTGTGCTTTATAAACATCTTGACCCACTAAAACGCTAACCATTTGATGCGGCGGGATTTCAGGGTTGTTCAGAAGTAGTCGCTTGGCTATGGAGAAAGCGGTATGCGCAGGTTGCGATTTGCGAGCCGCCTCCAGTTTGGCCACAAGTTTACTATTCCCGCGACAGTCCGGCATTGGCGCGTCCATGACCAATTCAGCTAATTTTGGGTATCTTTCTGTTGAGACTGAGGTTGGTGTACCACTGTTAGCGTTCTTTGGGACACGCTGTATGTCTGACAGGTCCGTCGACTCTCCTCCACGTTTGGCGGCCCGTTGCTTATACGCTGCAGCCGGGGCCCGCTTTGTTAGAGACCTTCGTCGATCAAGAAGTGCCAAAAACGCCGGGCGAGTAGCTAGTGCTATGTGCAAGCTCCAAGCGCGACGCTGTTTCAGCAAGTTGAGGACAGACTGCGCTGCCGCAGTTTTCGTCTTACTGCTATGATGTCTGGCAAGCGCAAGTTCCGCTTCAATATGATCCAAATCGTGACCCTCCGTGGCGTTTTGTGCGAGCTGAAGTATACGTTCAAGAAATACAGATCTGGGCTCCCGCGAGGACGTCGCATTCCTCGTAGTTGAAAAAGATCTAGCAGCGAGAAATCGGCTTACTAGACCATCGGGTGCCAGTAAAAGGGTGCGTTTACTAACGTCTTGGAGTTTCCGCTGGAGTCTATGGTGGCAAGAAGGTTGGTCGAATCGAGCGGAGTCAGCGGCTGCCAGTTTGGTAGGACACTGATGACGCGAAAAGCCCAGGCCCTTCATCTCCAGAAGACGACGAGATGTAGTTTCATGGACGTGTCGCAATCTACTCCATACGTGCATAGCGCTCGCTTGTAATGAGAACGGATGAAGACGGATCGATGGAATGGGATAAGAACAAGAGGCGTCGAACTCGGAACTCCGCTCCGGGTGAGTTTGGAGCCATTTTCAGAGTATCGAGCTCCCTGTTTAGAGCCAAAGTTACAGGCCCATCAAACCAATAACCTCTTTCTCCGGTGAAGAAATTGATGCAGATGAGAGCAGGGACGAGAAAGAGGAGGAATACACATGAGCGTTTCACACAACCAGACCGACACCTGCATACACGGAGCACCACCAGGCCATAGCACGCACACACCGCAACTACACAATGATTTATTGACTTATGATTGACACTATCTTTCAGCCGCATAGTAAAAATTGTCAACGCCCACTATATCTCATATGGGTGAGAATGCAGTTAATGGTATCGCAGATCGAAATCGGCGCAGAGAGGAAGCCACACATGTGTCCAGCTACTCCCACTTCACTTACCATTAATTTACCCATTCTTTTTAGCTTATCATACAGTTGGTCATGAATCAACTTCTGCACCTTCTGTCGACGAAGCTACATTTCTTCCGAGGTGACTTCTGGCCGTCTGGATCTTGATTAGTTCTATGAGATTGGGACTTGTACTTTCGCGCGCAACTTCCGTCATGATTGCATCGGTTATCAGTGGCCGCAGAAAAGACTTGCTCATGGCCGTAGCCATTTTAAAGAGCCTGCGCGGCATTGGCCGACCAGGTTTGCAGGAGAAGCGTACTTAATACTGGCCCATTCCTACTCCCATTCTCATCTCACTTGTGCATTATAACGTGCAGGATGCTCATTTAGTACTGGCGTTGATTTGCTATATCTTTTTATCGTGTTATTTCTCGATGTCTCCAGTCAGGTCCAGCAGCTGGTTGGCGACGGCAGAAGCAGACATTGGACAGCTGTCTACGCAATTGGCAGCAGTGGATCATCAGTTGGATACGTAGCACTGACTATTTATGAAGCCGCTAATGGCTGGTGCAGAGACGTGATACATTCGTGCGCCAGCGGGCGAGTCGTTAGCTGGCTGCTCAGAGACAGCGCAAATACCTGCCACGCCCATATGGAACACGAGTGCCACCCGGAGATCCGGCAAATTGAATGACGTTGCTTATCTTGTTAGAGGTTCCACCGGGTGAATCGCCCCTCGCCGGGCTGTCATTCGCAGAGCAAACAGACTGCGGTGTCTCCCGGCTCGTCTTGCCAACCCGAATATCTGTCTTCTGCCACCCGGTGTTTGAACTTGTGCGTCACGGAGAATCGCCTCCAGCTTTGTCAGCTAGAGTCCAGACTTGTCTGCCTCTCACTTTTTATCTTTTCGCCATCTACTAGTAGGATCCTCGTTTCGACTTCTTCTCTTTCTATTTCATTTTCTTGAGGATGGCGAGCCTTCGCATCGACGATGTTCCCCTTTAACTCAGTACGATTCGCATTGGACTGTTGGCTCAGCGGAAAGGGACGTGTTTTTACAGCGGTACGCGTACTCATTCGTGCCATTTGCGTGATTGGGACCTCCGCGCTCACTGCTGGCTCCTGCTAGCTATTCGGATTCAGGAACAATGCACTTATCGAACATGGTCAACGCCGAAGCTAAAATAAAGTTCAATGGAACTGGTATCGTGGGTACATGGCGGCCTGCAGCGATCATGTCGTGATCATGCTCACCGGCGTTACAGTGTATGGCGCAAAGAGACCAAATCATGGTGAGACTACATGTACCATTCATACTCTGGCTAAATTCTGCATGTCGAACGCAGACCAATATACCGTGACTCTGGACGGAGTGGACACCGTCGAAATGGGCAGAGGTGACGAACTGTACCAGGTTCCTCTCTTCAAGGCGACCGGCCTGGCAAACGGCCCCCACTTGTTCGTTCTCAGGAACACCGGAAAGAACTCGGATCGAGAGCAGATCTATCTCGACATTGATTTCGTGCGACTGTGGTTACTACAAGTCCCATGACTAGATGTTGACCCGCTGCAGGTTGACATCCTCTCGGAGCTTCCACCGTTCTCTGCGCGGATCGAACACGGAGACTTCAACGTGAGACACTTAAGACACGTGTTCGCAGACTCTGACTCTGACTCCTTGCGCCACAGTACAAGCCGGAATCCCAGTGGAGTGCGGACGTGGGAGTGTTGGGATCCGCAACAGTAAACACCGGACAGTGCGTATCGCCAATGTGCCGACAAGCCGCCGACTCACGTACATCATCAGCGTAACAGGAACCCCCGGTGCCTCGGCAACCCTCACTTTCACCGGCACTGCTGCCGATCTTTGTGAGTTCATCTGACTTTATCTGTCATTCCGAATTCTCCTGACCGAGCCCTTTTAATCGCAAACGGTGTTGTTTGTCCATGGTGTGGTCGTTTCAGCGTGACGCTCGACGGGGAGCCACAGGGATCGTTCCTCGCAGCCAGCGGACAATGGACAAAACCGGAGACTCTTTTCTTCACCGCACGAAATCTGGCGGAGAGCCGACACACAATTGATATCGTCTCCACGGGTTCCGGTCTGCTCGCCATCGACTATGCAGTCATTCACTCCACGGCAAAGATAGCAGAGTCGAACGTCCAGTAAGCCCAGAAAAGTACGTCGTCGCTCGGCTTCTCATTCGCTACCAATCTCCCAGCCATGTCAATTCTGCCGGTGGAAGCTCAAGTTCACCCAAGATTGCTCTCCTGCCCGTCCTCGTTGGCGTGTTTGGCGGACTTGTTCTATTCTTGATCATCGCAACTCTTATCCTCTGGCGCTACTGCAGACGTCGTCACCACCCCTCCCAGTTTTTCTCTTCCCATCCGCCCTCCACCTGGGACACATCTCCACCAGCTTCAGTGAGACCTTTGGCTCTCCCTCCTGTCGCATATGTCCCTCGACCATCCATTTCAGCCTCATCGGAAGGCGGAATGGCACCTGTAGCATGGTTCATGCCTTCGCCGGGAACAGCCCTTCCTCCATCGTACTTCACCGGACCGGTAAACAACGGTCAGAGAGGCAAGTACCCGGATTGCGGCTCGAGAAACCCGCTCAAAGGCATCTCGAGAGAGAGGCGAGGGGCAATCTAAGAGTCGTTTATACAACTTGTGCTTTTATCTTTAAGTTACAGGCTCGGGCCGGTGCACTTGTGCTTCACGTGCAGAAGTGCTCCCCGCAGTCGGTACAAGTAAGGTCTCTGCCGACGCAATTGGCCCTTCCGAATATGCAACTTGTGCTTTTATCTTTAACTGATCCTTCCGCCTCTGAAGTTGAGATGTCAGTTGATTGCAGAGATGCCCCAGCGCCAAAATATCAAGCACACACACAACGCCAGACGTAACGCGCGACTAATTGCAGTAATATAAATATAACGATAAGAAAAAAGGGGGATGCCGGTGGCAAGACCGACCAGCGACCGAAATAAAGGGTGGCTGAAGAAGAAAAGAAGCAACGCAAAAACGCGAGGCGAAGAAAAGAAGAAAGAAGAAAAGGAATAAAAAGCGCTGACGGGACCTGCAGCGCGTTACTGGTACTGTGGTCGACAGACAGAGTGTGCGATGTGGCCAGCAGATGCAGGTCGGATGTCGTTGGCGCGATGAATCGGAGTGTGGGTGAAGGTTGGGAATAGGTTTGTCGAGGGTAAGAAGATGTGGGGGGTAAAAGTGGAGACGGTGGGTGGGTGGGTGGGTGCGACGAGGCGAGGTGAGTGGGTGGTGGTGGTGTGACGTGAGGGACGGCGTGGGACAAGACATGCAACTATGAACATACAAACAACCCGGATGAAACCAGAACGAAGAGCAGAGACAGAGACCTACACCTTCCGATCAAGCACGACCGAGTTCGGTCTCGATCCAAGATCATACGCCGGTGGCGCCTCGTGCAGAACGAGCGCCGCAGCAGGTGCAGGCGACGCCGCGCGGGACGGGAACGCCGCACGCGGTGGGCTCTGTAACAACGTGTGCTGATCATACGCAATTCCCGCCTCGCTCGTCGTATCCGAGCCATACATCGTCATCCTCACCCCTGCGACATTCTCATCGAACGGATTATGGTTATCCAGCGTTCCAGACCTCGACGATACCGACCCCTGCATCCGAACGCCCATGCCGATCGAATGCGAGTACGGATGGGAATGGGAACTGGTGTACGAGTTGACGTTGGAAATCGAGCGTGTGACGCTGACGCTGGGTGCGCTGAGGGAAGGTGGAGGTGGTTGTTGCATGCTCATGCGGAATGGACTGGCGACGGCTGTAGGCGAGATGGGTGATGCGGGGATGAAGCTCTCGCGCCAGCCTCCCACCGGACCAGGTCGTCGTCCGCGTCGTCTGCGCTGACGAAGCAGGAAGAACACGAACAGGCCGAGGAGGAGCAAAAGTCCTGCCAGAACGCCGCACACGATTTCCGCGATGGGGAGTCGCTTGTCGCTGCCGGTTGATGGTGGAAGATCCGTCGGCCGTGCGCTCGAGTCTTGCGAAGTACCCTGCGCAACGGGGAGACTAGGTGTCGAGACGCTATCAAGTGGGTTTTCTCCGGGTTTCGCGCCATCTGGGGGTGGTGTCACAGCGCCGGGTGTCTGACCGTAGACGATAGCATGGTCGACGCCCATGAGCGTGCCTTCCGATCCGCGATTTGTGATCCGGATGCGGTGCAGCTTGTCTTCGAGACCACGAGCATAGTAGAGCATCTGACCGTCTACGGAGTGGTCTGCGTTGCGCGCATTGAGTACCGATTCGGCGCCGTCGTCGATCTGGACGGCGTATTCACCGCATTGGCGGCAGACGATACCGAACAGATCGATGCCGTTGCCAACGAACTGTGATAACGCATTAGCTCAGTTTCAGCTGAAGAGCGAGAAGGCTCACGTAGAGTGTTGCGCTGGCTCCTGCCCCGGCGGTCACACTAAAGGTCGGATGTCAGAGCGTGTAAGTGGCCAGCGCACACAAGGCACGCACTGGGAGCTTTCGTCCGAAGCCGGGCTGAATTGCATATCGGAAACCTTGGCAGCCCACTGTGATGGCGAAGGCGCGTACTGAAAAGCATGTCTATATGAGCCAGATGATCTAGCGATTTGATTGAGGAGTGCACCTGCCATGTCACCTCGTAGTCGTGCACCTTTCCACTCCTCGTCGTCTCCACCGTCGTCTCCAATAAAACCTGCGCTCACTGTAAACTTGGTGTACAAGTCTATGATAATATGAATACGCACGGTATCAATATCAAGGTAGCTCATCTCAGGATCAGGGTTGTCCGAGTCGTTTTGGATGACGAGCGTATGAGACCCGTCGCGCAAGTTGCTGACCATATACAACGGCTCGTCCCACGCTGGCGCTTCGGAGTAACCGTCCAGCGGGAGCGTGATGCCGTCGAGGGTCACAGTGTACTTGTCTGCGAAAACGGCCGTCAGTGCCCGAAACGCCGAGGAGCACGATGCGCCAACGCACTGTGATTTGGACGCTTGGCACCGTACACTGGACAGCGCATGAGCCAGGCGCTGGTATATTATCAAATGGAATGAACGTACCTGTGACGCCGGTGCCACTGAATGAGATAGAAACCTTTGCGTCGTTCGAGTTTGTCACGGCGAACGTGCCGCCGTGTGAGTACAGATCGTAATACTCGTCATCAGTCCCGCCAGCGCGCCAGGGGCCGGTATACTGTACATCATCATTAGCCGATGTAATAAGCAGAGTAGAAGATACGAACCTGGAGGAGTGGCGAGACATTGTCCAACTCGAGCTCTGAAACTGGCATCACTGCACTTGGCAAAGGCGCCGCAATCCGGCCCAGCGCTAAGCTCGGCCGATCAAACGGTCAAAAAAAGAAACAAAAAAGAAGAAAAGAAGAAGGAGGAAAAAGGAGACGCGGGACGGGGGCAGGAAAGGGGGGCACGAGAGAGAGCGAGTCGAGGAAGGAGTGCAAGCTGGGTGTGACCGCGTGATCCCGTGTCACTCCGGGCTGCGCAACAGCCCAGCCACGAATTGATCGTCATCAAACGGGCAACCCAAGCCCTCACAGCCGCACACCCAGGGCATGCCTTTCGCCCCACTTGCACTCTATTTGATATTAGCATTATGTGTGGGGGTTCATGAGGCTTGGTGCCTGTCGCCACCGGGATCAGTAAGCAATGCCACAAATCCGCATTCAATTTATCTGCCACATGGCGCATAGATTGAGGCTCGGACGAAAATAAGAAGCGAATCTCTGCGTCATCCGACACCCTTCTGGGTCTGAAATTCAAAATCACCAGGATCGCGAACGCGGACGTGCCGGAGGTCGTGTGCACCATCGTGTCGCGACGTCGGCACCGATAGGCCGTGAAGACTGCTCCCGATCACGGCGAGGCAGATCATCGGAACGGAGGCACCGGTATTGGAAACCGCGATGACGACCTTGATGCCCGTGCAACGGGTCAGTATCCTCGGCCGGCCGCTGGAACTTGAACTAAATTCCATATCGGTTTGAAGAGAAAACCGAGTGGATTCAGCATAGATTTTCTCAGAGCAGATGAGTGCTAATAAATGAAGGTCACTTCGGGTTGACAGTTGGAAGTTGGTAATTGAATATCGACAGACTCGTACTTGGGCAAAATACGAATTGCAAAGCCACCTGCTCTGGATCCTCGTAGCTTTAAATATTAGCTCTCGCCGAGCGTAAGCTGTCGGGAAAAATCTACGTCTTCTAGCTGCCAGATGATGCACCCAGATCCTCAAACGAGTAGAGCAATGAGCAATGCATTGTTTGCAGCTTGGGGACGCTTTCAGCCCACCAGCTCAACACGTGCCCGGCTTGTCTGCCTTTCGCCGCTCTTGCGCTTTCGATCCTCGGTGATCACAGTGCATATTCACGCTCACCAAGTCGAGCCAGCTCCAGATGTCCCATTGGCATTCTGCAGAAGAGGCCGCGGCCCAGAGATCGACTTCCAGCGGCCACGCGCAGGCCCCCACGGTCCAAAACAGCAACTCGAACGCGAATCATATCTATGGACCAGGAACAGTTACCAACACCAACCACAACCAGTTCGTCAGCCACGTCTATGCGACCCCTCCACCGCCTCCAGCAGCCTACTCCAGGTGAGAAACGTGCTATGCAATGTAGTTGGTGCTCAATTCGCGCAGCAACGCAACGGCGACGCTGCCGGCTGAGCCTATCGTATTCCACGGTCGAGATAAGCTTTTGAACGACATGGTTCGCTTGCTAATTGCAGGTGTCACGGCGCGGCTGGCCGTCCTTGGTGCGGGCGGTATGGGCAAAACCACCGTTGCACTTGCGCTGCTGCACAATCCACAAGTCATCCTCCATTACGGTACTCAACGTTTCTTCATTTCCTGTGAGGCGCTGGTCGACGCAGACGCAATCATAATTTCGCTGGCTCAGCTACTTGGGCTCCCGATCTCGGGAGACCTCTTAACCGCCGTTGTCTCTTGTTTCACATGCGGCCCTCGTGTAATTCTCGTTCTAGATAACCTGGAGACAGTCTGGCTGGCTGGTGGCGCACCAGCTCCCGCTGTCGATGAGCTACTGGGTCGGATTGCTGAGATCCCGACGCTATCTCTCGTCATTACATGCCGAAGTACTGACCTGCCACAGTTAGTCGCATGGTCAAATACGGACAGCGCGATACTTGAACCTTTCTCGCTTGAAGCTGCTCTACAGACGTTTCAGGACAGAGCACATCGTCAGATCGGAGAGGAAGAGAAGGAATTTGCGAGAGGTCTTCTCAATGCAGTAGACAGGGTGCCTCTCGCGGTGTCGCTCCTCGGCCAGCTTGCCCTGCGCGGAAACAAGGTGTCCGAGCTTCTCGATCGCTGGTACCGCAAGCACACTTTGCTGCTTCGCACGCACGGCATCGGTCGGATCAACAATATGGGAGTGTCAATCGGGCTGTCAATCGGCATGTTGTGCTCAGCTGACCAGACGCAAGAGTCCTTACACCTGTTGTCACTATCCAGTATGCTGCCCGATGGCATGCGCCGAAATATCTTCACGAAGCTAGACCCTCAGTTCGAGGACATCCACTGCGCACGGGACAATCTGCGCGCGTATTCACTCGCCAGCCTGGACGTCGACGGTGTGCTTAAGACGCTCAGCCCTGTTCGCCACCACGTTCTAAAGTGTCATCCTCCTCGGTCAGAGCATCGCGAGGCATTGTGCTCGATATACTTCGACATCGCCAAGATTTTGCCCATCTCGATAAACAAAAGTTACAGGGAACGTGCGGCTGTCGCTGCGCCAGAAATGAACAACCTTTCTTCTCTCCTGCTCACTATGGTCAACCGACCTTCGCAGCAAATCTTCGATGCGGTGGATCGCTTCACCTGGTTTGCATACTCACAACAGCCGACCCTAACTGTTGTTTCCGCGCTAGTCCCCTATCTCGATCCCCATCCTAAGTGGAAAGCGAAATGTCTGCTGGTCATCGGCAACACCCAGATAAAACTCGGTACCTACAGATTAGCGATCGAATCATTCACCACTGCCGCAGAACTGTTTCTCGGAGTCGGCGATCGGTCTCTGGCGGCATGGTGCAAGCGTCGCGCTGGATTACCAAAACGTTTCCTTGGCATGTTTGATCAAGCGGAGGCACTTTTCAATGAGGCGCGAGAAGTCTACGTCGAACTAAATGATAAGCTGCAGGAGGCAAAGTGCAGGTGTGCACTCGGCGACCTAATGCGAATGAAGAACGACTACCCCGCCGCAATTGAGCACTTGTCTATAGCTCGACAGGCCTTCTACTCACTCGGTAGGACATTTGAGGCTTTTCAAAGCTCGGAAAAGCTAAGTATCGTATACCTCGATCAGAACAACATCGACGCAGCCGCAGCCGAACTAAAGTCTGCGCTCTCGGGGTTTCGTAGACTTGGGAACAGGCACCACGTGACGGAGAGCATTCGGCTCCTCGCTGCTGTTCGGCGCCGACAAGGAGACCTCCCAACGGCGGAAAAGCTTTTGGATGAAGCGGAGACGGCATACAGGGACAGCAATAACCGCCATGGTCTTGCGGCATGCGCTTTTGAATTCGGATACTTGCGGAACGACCAGGGACGCCAAGAGGAGGCAATAGAATGCTTCAAGTCGGCGGAAAGTCTGTATAGGGAGTTGGAGATGTTGAAGAGGTCTCAAGACAGCCGTGTTTGGATTGATTTGTTGAAGTCATCGATCACCTACACAAGTGTATCAGAGTGACAATTCCGCGACTTCCGCTGCTCATGATTTGTGGCCTTCGAATTTTTACTATTAATGTCTACAATCGGCTCAGGCCTGACCCTGTCCTCGATCGGACGAAAATATGAAGCGAATCTCTGCATCATTCTCCCCCTTCTGGGTCTGAATTGAGAATCACCAGGACCGCAAACGCTGACATGCTGAGGGTCGTGTGCACATCACATTGGGATGTCGGCGCTGATGAGCCCTGAAGATTGTATCTGATCGCGGTTGGGCAGATCATCGGAACGGCGGCGACGAAATTGGAACCGCGATAAGGGATTCAGTACTTGCAAATTTATCGGAAACGGCCAGCAGTCTGGTAGAGCACCTTGCACGGCTTCCAGGCTGAAACTCGTTTGAGGGTTGGGCCTTGAGGCCTAAAGGCTTGGCTGTGGTACGCTGGAGGCCTTGTAATCGAATGGTTCTTGTCTGGCTGAGCCACCTTCGTAATCGGAGAAGCATCGGAAAAAGGATCACTGGCGCTTATAATATTGCTTAGCAATAGACCCAGCTGCGCAAGGTACAGCCTGGTTCCGTTTCGCTTCCTTCCGGTTAGTGTCTCCATCTCGCCACTGATCACTATCGATCCTCTGTCAATCCTCGGTGATCTCAGTGCATCTTTTATGATCGCCGACTCGAGCCAGCTCCAGATGTCCTGTGAGAATTCCGCACAAGAGGCCGCCGCGCACGGATCGATACCCGCCGGCCAGGTACAAGTCCCCGCAGTCCACAACAGCAACTCGAACGTGAACAATATATACGGATCAGGGATCGTGACTAACCACAACCACAACCATAACCAGTTCGTGAATTATGTCGATGCACGTCCTCCACCACCTCCAGCTGCACACTCCAGGTGAGAAATGCGTTCTGCAGTGTAGCAGATGCTCAATTCCACGCAGCGATGTGAGCATCTCCGCCACTCTACCGGCTGAGCCTATTGTGTTCCATGGTCGAGATGAACTCGTGAGCGACATGGTCTGCCTACTGGTTGCGCACGCCACGGCGCGGCTGGCCGTTCTTGGTGCGGGTGGTATGGGCAAAACCACAGTGGCGCTTGCGCTGTTGCACAATCCACAAGTCATTGACTACTATGGTGGAGAGCGTTTGTTCCTTTCATGCGAGGCGTTGGTCGATGCAGACGCAATCATTGTGTCTCTGGCCAAGTTACTCGGGCTTCCGATATCG
>Ga0247815_10002133_pt1 | contig 14714 bp, 7 predicted proteins | sample UWRJL194509B1_FD_181014 | JGI IMG/M metagenome (GOLD analysis project Ga0247815, IMG submission 181014) | Plant litter microbial communities from Arlington Agricultural Research Station in Wisconsin, United States - UWRJ-L194-509B-1 | ecosystem: Environmental > Terrestrial > Plant litter >...
GCGACTGCGACTGCGACTGCGACTGCGACTGCGACTGCGACTGCGACTGCGACTGCGACTGCGACTAAAATCTAAAGCGCAACTTCCTTAGGACACGGGATACTTAAAGCTGTTGGTTTTGGATAAACTCTATTATTATACATTCTGTATTGTGTCGAAACGGTTCCTCCAAATAGTTTATCGTTTGTGAGTTTTAACTCAAATGAGATTTCAAACAAACCGGCACTGATTTCCTTATAAGTACCTTCACCTGAAATAGCAATAATGTGAGTATTTGTCGCACTGGATCCAATAGTTAAATCCTGTGGAATCACCAATACGGTTCCCTGCGTTTTGCTGTTTCCATTTTCCGGAAAAAATTCTAAAGCAGAAGTAATATTAAATCCCGGAGAAATAGCAGCAGATCCGCTTTCGTTTGAGAACCATCTTTTTAAACCAAAAGAGTTTATTGTATTTGCTCCTGTAGCAACATTAAATCCAATTTTAAAGGCATCGTGGTACACATCGTCATTAGGATTTGCTGTTCCTTTATCGCTGTAAAGTATTGCATTCTCATTGTCCTTCGTTACCACAACAGGAAAGGTTAAAGCATTAAAAGTCTGCCATGTGCAATTTCCGTTGTTGTTAAACCAGTGTTCGCCGTAGGTTAAATAAAAAGCATTCGTAGGATCTGTAAATTTTGATGCGGGATATGCTTGTAAATCCCGTGGTGATTTTGTTGGTTTTACAATTGTTAAGTTAAGGCTTCCGATTGCATTGTAATTTGGAATATTTATCAAGGTTATTTTTGATTCATAACGGGCATCATCATTCTGAAGATCTTCCAGCAATGTCAAATGATAAGTTACAGAATTTCTGTTATCTCCATAATCATCATGAGTAAGCGCGTATTCGAAACCATTTTGAAATTTAAAAATTGATGCATTCTCTATTTCAGAAGGAAAAAATCCGTTAGGGAAATTTACTTTAAAATCGATTGTCTCGCCAATTTCGCCTTTTATTAAATATTGGTTAACCGGAAAAGTATAATTGGTTGTAATGGTTTCTAGATCGATCTTAAAGGTATCATTAGGATAAGTTGAATTTAAATTTCCAATATGAATTTCCGGATCAGATACAGTTTCCAATTTTAAATTAATGCTTTGATTGTCCGTCCATCTTTTATCAAAAGAAACAAAAATAGTATCCGTTACTTTACTTCCTTCAAACACTAATTTATTGACTGGATTTACTGTAAAACTTTCGTTGTCGCCATTTGATGATACGGCACTAAAAGTAGCAGTTACAGGACCTTTTAAAGAGTTGGCTGTAAGGGCAACCGGAACTTTCAAAGTTTTTACTGAACTATTTTTATAAGTAGACTGAGGAACTATAATTGCGCTTACTGCCGGATATTCCAACGGAACATTACTAGTGCTTACCATAAAGTTAAACCTTAAAAAAGGATCTACTCCTGAACCCAATTTATAATCGTCTTTTGAGCATGAACCCAATAGCAATGCTATGGTAAATAGGCTGAATATCTTAATAAGATTCATTTTGTTGTAAGTTTGAATTAAGATTAATATTATATTGTGGTATAGGTAATACGAATTTTAGCGACGGATAAACCATACTGCAATTTGTCGAAATACAACCGTCGTTTCTGGTAATTCCTTTATGGTTGCGAACTAGATCAAAGAACAAATGTCCTTCAAAACAAAGTTCTTTTCTTCTTTCTAAAAGGATATCTTCTTTGAGGTTATCGGTATTAGATAATAAAGTTGCATTAGCACGTGCGCGAATGGTATTAATATCGGCCATTGCAAGGGCTGGCTGATTGTTTTCAAGAGCAGCTTCGGCACGAATCAAATACATTTCACTTAATCTAAAGGCCACGTAACCTGCATTATCCTGAAATTTACGGGTAAAGTTGTAAGGAACATAAGTTAAAACTCCATTTACTAAAGTCTGAAGATTTACAGTAAGAAATAATTGTTTTCTTAAATCATTATTTTCATAAAGATCAACGAGGTCGTTTGAAGCTACATAATGGGCATAAGTGGTTGAAGTAACACCAAAATAATTGGACATTGATGTTGATACAGCGTTTTCTGAATCCTTTGGAACTGAAAATTCAAGCAAAGCTTCAGAAACAGGAAGATCAGGCTGTGCCCATTGAGCTATCAAATCAGAAGAATTTACTAATTTAAATCCGGAGTTTTCAATTACATCATTGGCAGTTTCGTAAGCTTTTGTCCAGTCTTTTTTATACAAATAAACTCTTGCCAATAAGGCTTTTGCATTATTTCTATTGAAGTAAGAATAAACGGGACCCGGCATAGCAGCGGTATCAGAATAATTATCGATCGCTGTTTTTAAGTCATTAATAATGAAGGAATACGTGTTTGCCAGGGTTTCTCTTTTTGGATATTTAAGTCCTGATTTTATCGATTCGGTATTATATACAATACCTAAATGCGAAGCGTCAGGTGTATAACCGTAATCCTGGCAATAAATCTGTGATAAAACAAAATGGGCATACGCTCTAATGGTTAAGGCTTCTGCTTTTATTTGATTTTTTTCTGCTTCGGTTGCATCTTTTAGATTGGGAGTATATTCTAAAATTAAATTAGCCTGATTGATAATGCTGTAATTACCACTGTAAAATGATGCAAAATTACTGGTCTCTTCTACATCTTCAAAAGAATATACCTCTCTAAGATTAACTCCCGGTGTAATTTGTCCTAAGCTGCTTCCTGAAGAATTTGGTGTAAATTTGATGTTTCCGCCTTGTAAATCTGAATAAACAGAAAAGCGTTCTTCTCTTACTGTTCCTTCTACAGTGCGGTAAAGCCCTTTTAAAGCAATTAAAACACCTTCCTTATTTTGCAGAAGTTCATCTATAGAAGTTTGTGTTCCCGGTTCCTGTTCCAGAAAATCACTGCAGCTTTGCAATGAAAAAATAAGGAATGCTATTGTGATGTATTTTAAATAATTCATGGTCTTAAAATTTTGCATTTACACCAAGCGAAATGGTTCTTGCCTGTGGATAAGTATAACTAAACTCTCGTATTCCGTTCATTCCTTTCGGACTTTTCTCTTTGTACCAATACAATACATTTGTGGCATCTGCAAAAACAGAAAGCGTATCGAGGAAAATATTTTTTATTGGCACATTATAACTAAGATTAACGTTGCTTAATCGTACATAAGTCGCATCATAAACGTATTTACTTAAATTTGCCGTAACAGGAACAAGTGTTACTGCGGGATACGGAACGATATCTCCCGGATTTCTCCAGTGATTAGCAGCATTTACAGAAAGATTTCTGTTTGACGTATTCGAATATTTGTCGATTATAGCATCAGAAGCAAAAAAATCACCGCCCAATTGAAAATCTCCTCTTACGGATAAAACTAAATTGTTGTAAAAAGTAAAACTATTATTGAATCCGCCGTATGCTTTCGCCTGTGTATCTCCAATGGGTTCCCAGTCCGCTATTGTAAATAAAGATTTATACGTGTTAAGATCATATACCTGTCCGTTTTTAGTAACCAAATCTCTTCCTGTAGCCGGATCAACACCAACCCATTTTATTCCCCAAACTGTCGTGGTGCTGTAGCCTATTTTTTGAGCCAGAGCAAGTTCTGCTGTAGAAAATTCGCTTCCTAATCCTTTCAAATCAGTTACTTTACTATCAACTGTAGAAATATTAAAAGAAGTTGTCCATTTAAAATTATTGTTGGTAATCCACTTAATTCGCGTCTGAAATTCAAAACCCTGATTGTACATGCTCGCAGCATTTAGCAACATCGAACTATAACCCGTTTCAGTCGGAATGTTTCGGGTAGTAATGAGATCACTTTTATCATCACGATAATACTCTACAGAAAACTCTACACGATTGAAAATATTAAAATCGATTCCGGCATTAAACTTCGTATTTTTTTCCCAGCTTAACTTTCCGTTTGGCGCAGAACCCGGTGTGGCGCCCGTTCCGCCATTATAGTTATTTTGTATATAATTATATAAACCTTTTGAACGATAAGAGCCAATTCTTGAGTTTCCTGTTGTACCGTAACTTGTTTTTATTTTTAAAAAGTTAATCCAGGAATTATTATTCAGGAAGTCTTCATTACTAATAATCCAACTTGCTCCAAGACCGCCATTGTTCGCCACATCAGTATCATCTCCAAACACAGAACTTTGATCGCGACGGAAATTGGCCAATAAATAATATCGTTTTTTGTAGTTATAATTTAACTGAGAAAATAAAGACACCCTTGAGTTATAACTAATTTCACTTCCAATTGTCTGATTATTTTTGGATTCATCTACATCTGTAGTTAATGGGTTATCATCTATTAAAGCATTAGAGACTGGATTGATCACATTGGGATTTACAAAGCCAATTCCCGACTGATAATCAAAATTCGTTTTATCCTCAGAAATTTCAAAACCAACAACACCATCAATAGCATGATTTTCAGTAAGCTGTTTATTAAACAAAGCTTGTCCCTGCCAGTTCCATTTAGTGGCATTTCGCTGGTTTAAAAGTCGGCGTCCCCATCTTCTGTAAGTAGTATTGTCTAAAACAAAAGTTCCGGGAAACTGACCGCTTTCATTTTCAGCCGAAAAATAACGATCCTGATCTTTATCTGAGTAATCCATACCAAACAGCGTAGAAAATTTTATCGCATTACTTAGTTGATATGAAAGACTTAAACTACCTAAGATGCCATAAGTTTTTGCTTGATTTTTGTTTTGTTCGATCGCAGCCAGCGGGTTTCCTCTCATCATACCGCTAACACCTAAAAGCGAGTATGATCCATCTGGATTATAAGGTGAAAGAGTAGGCAGGTAAGCAAAAGAATAAAAAATATTTGGTGCAGTTTTCTCGATGTAACTTGGATTTAGTACTAAGCTAATGTTCAGTTTATCAGAGTTGTAACCTAAATTAATTCCTGCATTCAATTGTTTGGTATTGTTACCCATTTGCGGTTCATCAATTTTTGTATAGCTAATGTTGGTGCGATAGGAGATTTTTGATGTGGAGCCGGAAACATTGAAATTATATTTATTGAAAATTCCTGATTGATTCAGTAAACCAAACCAATCCGTATTAATACCATTGTATGGAGTCAGGGCAGCACTTGGAGTAGTATTTTTTACAAATTCGTTTCTAAGCTCGTTATATTGCTCTCCGCTAAGATATTTAATCTGATTGATGGCCGATGAAATCCCAAGCTGATTAGAGAATCCAAATTGTGTTTTTCCTTTTTTTCCTTTTTTTGTCGTAATCAAAATAACGCCATTTGCTCCGTCAGCACCATAAATACCTACAGCCGCCGCATCTTTAAGAACCGAAATACTTTCGATATTTTCCGGAGCAATTTTCATCAGCGGATTACCAAAATTTTCAGTAAAATCTCCGTTTCCACTAAAGTAAGCACTGTCGATTCCGTATTCTTCTCCCATGATGACACCGTCTATAATAATAAGCGGCTGACTCGAAGTTCCGGTTTTTGCACCAGACAAAGACGGTAAAGTTCCCTGACCGCGAATATTAATTTTTACTGGACCGCCAACGCCAGAAGTATTTTCAACCATTACACCGGCGATTTGGCCTGTAATCATTTTATCGATACTTTCTGAAGCCTGCTCAACAGCTATATCTTTTGCATATAAGGTCGAAATACTCCCTACAATCTCTTCTTTTAGCTTTGTAGTACCATACGAAGACGTAATCACAACCGGATTTAATTCGTCTGTAGCTTCTTTCAAATAAAAAACAAACTGCTTTTTGTCATCTGCTTTTTGTAATTGAGGTTCCATTCCTAAAAATCCAACTTCAAGCACCAGATTGTTGATGTCGTTTCCTTTTAACTGATATACAAATTTTCCATTAAAATCAGTTATAGCGCCCATTCCGGTTCCTTTTATGCGAATCGTCGCGCCGGGAAGCGGTTGTTTGTCTTTTGCAGTGTAAACCGTTCCGCTAATGAATCTTTCTTTTTCATCAGAAGATGTCGCAGTTGTTGGGGCAGGAGCAGCGTTCGTTAATAAAACCTGTTTTTTCTGGATATAAAATGAAATATTTTTACCGGCAAATAATTGCGTTAGAGCAGTTTCTAAAGTCACATTCTGAACATTAATATCTGCCAGTTGCTCAGCATCAATTTTTCGGGCGTTATAAATAATCCTAAATTCGGTTTGTTCTTCAATGGCTTTAATAATCAAACTAATAGGTTTGTTTTTGAGCTGTAAAGTGATGTTTTTATTCTGAGAAAAACCTTTAAAACTGGATAAAAGCAAGGCTAGGAAAAATAGAATTTTCCTTAAATCGTGTATCGTAAAAGTCATGTTTATTTAGTTATGGAAGATTGGTAATGGTTATCGTATTTCCTTTAACGGAATAATTAAATGGCGTGTCACGTTTTAGAAGTTCTAAAATATTTTCGACACTGGATTCGCTAATTTTAATCGTTCCTGTAAAATTCTGTTTGGCCAAAACAGCATTTTCATTGATAATTTCAACGTCGTAGGTACGCTGAATTATTTTAGCGATAGTAGAGAATGGGGTATCTTTAAAAGCAAGTTCACCTTTTGTCCATGCCGAATAAAAGCCTGGATCAACTTCTTTTGTTGTAATTTTTTTGGAGTTATTGTTCCATGTTGCCATTTGATTGGGCTGAAGCAAAACCGCATTTAGTTTGTTGTCGGCTTCATACATCTCAATGCTTCCTTCGACCAAAGTACCATTTACACTTGGGTTTTCAGGATAAGCACTTACGTTAAATTTCGTTCCCAAAACTTCAATATCAACCTGATTGGCGTTTACAATAAAAGGATGTTGTTTGTCTTTGGCCACTTCAAAAAAAGCTTCACCGGTTAAGTACACATTTCTTTTTCCGTTAATGCCAAATTGTTCCGGATATTTTAAAGTTGTTCCTGAATTTAAACTCACAACCGTTCCGTCAGAAAGGGTAAGTTTAAATTTTTTCCCGTAAGGTATTTTTAGTGTATTGTAAACCACTTCCTGATCCTGAACTTTACCAAAATAAATAATTTGGTTAGAAAATTTCTTCGCAATCAAATCGCCTTTGTCATTTATAAGTTTCGTTTGGTTGTCTTTTGTAATATATTCAGAACGGCCATCGGCTAATTCTAAAACAATTTCTTTTGAAGATTTTGCTTTCTGGCTAAAATCGAAAGCCAGTTTTCCTAAACCAAATAAAACCAAAAATACCGCAGCATATTTCAAATACTGAATTACTTTCTTTTTAGGCTGAATAGCAATTACCGGAGTTGATGGTGTCGAAATATCTTCAGAAAGTGCTGTTAATGCCCAGGTTTTCTTTAGCGTAATAAAATGCTTTTTATTTTCTTCCGAAGCATCAATCCATTCAAACAGCAGTTGAACTTCTTGTTCTGAAGCTTCTTTCGAAAGGTATTTATAAATGATTTCCGATGTCATATTTAAGTTTTTGAACTTCTCGTTTTAGTAAGTACACTTCAGAAATAAAATACCCTACCTTTTATTTTTAATTATTACAAATAAGGATAAAGATTAAGAACAGATAATCTGATAATTTTGTTTTTAAAATCTTCAAAGCCTTTGTCATATGGGCTTCTACAGCTTTTAGAGTCACTTGCATTTCTTCGGCGATTTCTGCATTTTTTTTATTTTCGAAACGCTTTTTTATAAAAACTTCGCGGGTTTTGGGCGGAAGATCGCTTATCGATTCCTGAATTAAACGCTCTAATTCGGTTAATTCTAAAGTATCAAACTGCACGGAGTTTAATATTTCGATATCGAGTTCTCTTTCTTTTTGGTTTAAAACTTCACTCTTGAATTTATCCTTTACCTTATTATGCCGAATCATATTCAGGCATTTCGATTTGGCATAAGTATATAAAAAAGATTGTATACCGTTTAGCGATTCTACAGTTTCCTTGTTTTGCCATAAATACAAAAGAGCTTCCTGCGCCAGATTTTCAGCTTCATCTTTGTCATAAATAAACTGAATACTAAAAGCGGTGATTCTGCGAAAGTATTTATCGTAAAAATAAGTGAAAGCAGTTTCGTCTCCTTCTTTGAAAGATTCAAAAAGATGTAGTTCGAAACTGGTATTATTGTTCATTATAAGAGAATCACTTTTTAGAAAGCAATATAGGCAATTTAATAAAAAGACCTTTTTTGCACAGAAAGCGGCAAATATAAAAGTTTATTTATATTAATTCTAAATAAAATTCAAATAAACATCGTTTCAAAAAATATTATTCAGAATAAGTGTAAAAAACGCGTTTATCTTATAAGTTATAAGTAAGTTTAATGTTGCTGTGCGTTTGTTTTTTACCATATAAGTTATATAAGTAAATATAAGCTCAATGTTTTTTTGGAAGTGTGGAAGAACATATAAGTAATAATCATTGTTGATGAAGTTGAAGTAAATAATGAATATGAAAGCCTTGGAAAGAGAAAAATATCGCAGAGAACGCTAAGTTTTTTTATTATTCTTAGCTTTTATAAAAAGATAAAGTTCGCAAAGCTTTCGATTTAGCTTTGTGGACTCCTATGTACTTTTAAGAGAATTCTTTGATAAAAAATCTTTGCGTTCTCTGCGTTAAAAATAATTAATGTCGATTTGTAAAAATATACAACACAACCTTAATATGAACTTATATAACTTATATGGTGAAAAAAAAACTTTTTATTCAAAGTGCGAAATTGTGCGAAACAACTCTAATATGTACTTAATTAACTCAGATGTTGAATTTTTTTTCACTCAACTATTGGTAACTAAATTATAATTTGTATCATTGTAGTATAGAATAGTATAATAACTTAAATTTTATTTAATGAAACAATATCCTTTCCTACTAAAGAGCTTGTTTATGTCCGTTTTACTAACGGTATTTTTTTGCATTCCGGCTTTGGCACAAAAAAGTATTAAAATGACTTTTGGCAAAAGCGGCATAATTACTTATGATGTAAAACAAAAAACAATTGCTGTTACTCAACACGGGGTAAATGTGTTTAGCGGAGCAAAAGCAGCTGTAGTAGTAAATGGAAAAACAATTGCAGCAAGTTCATATCCTGATGCTGTTTTTGCGAAAGAAGCAATTAATGATGATTTAGGAAAAGGGCTAAAATATACACTTACTTATAAAGAAAATAGTAAGCCTACAATAGTCCAGAGTTTTTTAACTTATAACAATATGGACTATTTTATAACTCAAATAGAAATTTCAGGCAACGGACAAAAAGTAGGAACCAATTATATTGCGCCATTAGATTTAGGAAAAATAGCTTTCGATAAAATAGAAAACCTGCAAACAGTTTTTGTTCCTTATGATAATGATGCCTTCATCAGTTACAACTCTAAAAAATTAGATACAATCGCTCAAAATACAAGTGGTGAGGTTGGAATTATATTTAATAACAAATCCCGAAAAGGTTTTATTGTAGGTTCGCTTGAACATACGGTTTGGAAAAGTGCCGTAAAAACCATTAATGAAAACAAACAAGCTTCGTTTTCTGCCTGGGCAGGATATTCAGAGAAAGAAAATACACGCGATAGTATTGCGCATGGTATTGTAAAAGGCGAGAGGGTAGCTTCTCCAAAATTCTTCGTAGGATATTATTCAGACTGGAGAAATGGGATGGAAGAATATGCAAAAACCAATCGTATCGTAGAGAAACCCTATGTTTTTGCCTGGGATAAACCAACTCCGGTAGGCTGGAACAGTTGGGGAGTTTTGATGGAGAAAATCAATTTTGAGAATACTACCAAAGTGGCTGATTTCTTTGCCAATTCGGTTCCGGAATTTCGTGTTGGTAATACCGCATATATCGACCTTGATTCGTTTTGGGACAATATGGTAAAAGGTGGTTTTACCGGAGATTTTAGTAAACTAAAAGAATTTGCTGATTATTGTAAAAAGAAAGGTTTAGAACCCGGAGCCTATTGGGCGCCATTTACAGATTGGGGTTGGAAAGATGGTCCTAACCGTAAAGCCGAAGGAAGTGATTATACGTTTGGCGAAATGTGGACGAAAACCAGAAATACTTATTTTGATTTTGATGGTGCACGTGCTATCGATCCTACGCATCCGGGAACGCTTAAACGTGTTGATTATGTGATCAATAAATTAAAAGAATGCGGTTTTAAAATGATTAAAATTGACTTTTTAGGTCACGCTGCCGCGGAATCTACTTCGTTTTATGATAAAGATGTAACCACAGGAATGCAGGCGTACAAAGTAGGAATGGAACATTTGGTCAATGCTCTTGACGGAAAAATGTTGATTTACGCAGCGATTTCTCCTAATATGGCCACTTCGCGTTACGCACACGTTCGTCGTATTGCGTGCGATGCCTGGAAAACGATCGAGCAAACACAATACACCTTAAATAGTGTCAATTATGGTTGGTGGCAAACCTATTCATACGATTATATAGATGCAGATCATGTTGTTTTTGCAGATGTTACAGAAGGAGAGAACCGTGCGAGATTAATTTCGTCTGTTATTACAGGAACTTTAATTACGGGAGACGATTACAGTAAAGACGGAATCTGGAGCAAGCGTGCAAAAGAGTGGTTACAGAATAAAGAAATGCTTAAAATTGTCGAAAATGGAGTAGCATTTCGTCCTGTAGAAGGAAATACAGGAAAATTAACCACCGAAGTTTTCGAACAAAAAATTGGCAACAATTGGTATATAGCTGTTTTGAATTACGGAAATATGCCTAAAAACTATGCACTTCCCTTAGAAAGATTAGGCGTGAAAAAGGGGAACTATAAATTGCAGGATGTTTTTACCGCTCAAAATATCGACGTAAAAAACAACAGTATCAATTTAAGTATTGGTTCTAAAGATGCCCGTTTATTTAAAATCGTAAATCGTTAACTTAATGCTTATGAAAAAACAGTTTTTTAAGAAAACGATGCTATTGCTGACATTACTAATCCTTTCGTCAAATGCGGTTAATGCGGCAGTATCATTGCCTTCTTTCTTTACCGATAATATGGTGCTGCAGCAAAAAAGCGCCGTTCCGTTTTGGGGAGAAAGCAATGCAAAATCAGTAAGTATTACCACTTCATGGGATAAAAAAACATACAAAACCAATGTCGAAAATGGCAAATGGAAGGTAGTGTTTAAAACTCCGGTTTATGGAGGACCGTACACGATTACTATAAATGACGGAACAATTAAAATGCTCAACAATATTTTAATTGGAGAAGTTTGGTTGTGTTCCGGACAAAGTAATATGGAAATGCCGCTCGAAGGCTGGGGAAAAATCAATAATTATAAGGAAGAAATAGCCAATGCCAATTATCCTCAAATACGATTATTACAGGCAGAACATATAGAAAGCACTTTACCATTAAGTACACTAAAAGTACAACACGACGGATGGAATGTTTGCAGTCCTGCAACGATAGCTGATTTTAGCGCAACGGCTTATTTTTTTGCAAGAAAGATTTACAAAGAAAAAAAGATTCCAATTGGGTTAATTCATTCTTCATGGGGAGGAACACTTATCGAAGCCTGGACAAGTTCCGGAGCGTTAACGACCATTCATGATTTTGATGCCGAAATTCTGGCGATGAAATCAGAGGTTGATCAGGAGGCTTTACTGAAAAAGTATAATGCCGATATGACCGTATGGGAAAAGAAATTGACAGATTCAGATAAAGGATTCCAAAACGCAAAAGCCATTTGGGCAACAGCCAATTTTGATGATTCATCCTGGAAAACCATGCCACTGCCGGCATTTTTTGAAAATAAAGGATTATCCAATTTTGATGGCGTGGTCTGGTTTAGAAAAAAAGTAAATATTACTATAACCAATGCCGACTTTACCCTAAGTTATTTGGCAGATGATGACGATATGATTTGGTTTAACGGAAATTATATTGGCGAAACCAAAGGTTATAATGTAGAACGTCATTATACAATTCCGTCGAAGTTTCTCAAAAAAGGCGAGAACATTATAACGATAAGAGTTTTTGACGGAGCAGGAAACGGCGGAGTTTACGGAGATGAGAATTTCACTTTAAAATCAGCAAAAGAAACCATTTCATTAGGCGGAGAATGGAAATATAATATTGGCGCAGATATCAAAGATTTGCCTGCTAAACCTTATTTGGCTCAAGGCCAAAACAGACCAAGCGCGATATACAATGCGATGATTGCACCTTTGATTGATTATAAAATAAAAGGCGTAATCTGGTATCAGGGAGAAAGTAATGCCGAAAGAGCGTATCAATACCAAAAGTTATTTCCGCTGTTGATAAACGATTGGAGAAACAAATTCAAAGATAAAAATTTACCGTTTTTCTTTGTTCAATTGGCGAATTACAAACAGAAAAAAGAACAACCGGGAGATTCAGATTGGGCAGAGTTGAGAGAAGCGCAATTTAAAGCTTTGAAATTGCCCAACACCGGAATGGCCGTTACAACCGATATCGGGAACGGAGAAGATATTCACCCAAAAAACAAGCAAGATGTAGGAGGTCGTTTGGCCAGTATTGCTTTAGCAAAAGTCTACAATACCAAAATCGATTATTCTGGACCGTTGTATAAATCGTACAACATAAAAGGAAATACAGTTACGGTTGATTTTGATTTTAATAAAAATATAAAAGCCAGAGACGATACGCTTAAAGGATTTAGTATTGCAGGATCAGATCAAAATTTTTATTGGGCTGTAGCCAAAGTAGTAAACGGCAAAGTCGAGGTATATGCTCAGGAAGTACCAAATCCGGTTGCTGTTCGCTACAATTGGGCTGATAATCCTGACGGAAATTTAACGAACGAATCGGGATTGCCTGCATCATCTTTTAGAACAGATGTTTGGGCAGGAATTACACAAGAAAAGAAATAAAAAAAATATAATAAAATGAAAAAACACATTACCACTTTAAGGCAATCTTTTGGGATAGCATTTTTTATGCTGGCGAGTTATTGCAGCCCGGTTTCGGCGCAACAAATTATATCAGTAAAAACAAAAAGTAATGCGCTTGTTTTGCAGGTAACTCCGGGAAAAGAAGTGAACACCATTTATTTAGGCGAAAAATTAGCAAACGATTTTGATTACGTAAAAATACAAAGTCAGTTCAAACAAGGAACAGATTATTCAGGAATTTACAATGCAGCTTATACACCATCAGGTTCTAAAAACTTACTGGAACCGGCGATTGCCGTAACACACGCTGACGGAAATACTTCACTGGATTTGTTATATGTAGACCATAAAACCACAACGGTAAGTACAGGAGTTTCTCAAACCGAAATCACACTAAAAGATAATGTTTATCCAATCGAGGTTCACATGTTTATTCAGTCGTATTATGATACAGATGTTATCGAACAATGGACAACGATTAAACACACCGAAAAAGGAAATATTACTTTAAACAAATATGCTTCGGCCAATTTGTATTTGAAAGGATATAACAACTTTTACCTGAACCAATATCATGGTGACTGGGCAAAAGAAATGCAGCCTGAAGAAACCAAACTAACGCACGGAATTAAAGTTTTGGACACCAAATTAGGAGCACGTGCCAACTTGTTTCAGCCATCTGTATTTATGGTTTCTTTGGATAAACCTGCTACAGAGGACGAAGGAAAAGTTTTGTTTGCAGGTTTAGAATGGTCAGGAAATTTTCGTACCGATCTTGAATTAGATCCGTTAAATAATCTTCGTGTTATTTCAGGAATTAATAATGCATCGGCGGCTTATTCATTGGCAAAAAACACCGTATTTACAACGCCTAAATTTTGGTACACTTTATCATCTAAAGGAAAAGGAAATGCAAGCCGTAACCTACACGACTGGTCAAGAAGTTATAAAATATTAGACGGAAAAGGAAGTCGTATGACATTGCTAAACAACTGGGAAGCTACTTATTTTAATTTTGATGAAGATAAATTAAAAGTACTTATTGCCGATAGTAAAAAACTGGGCGTTGATATGTTTTTATTGGATGATGGATGGTTTGGAAACAATTTTCCTCGTAATAATGATGATGCAGCTCTTGGAGACTGGGACGTAAACAAAAAGAAATTACCAAACGGAATTGGAACTTTGGTACAAACAGCCAAAGACAATCAGGTAAAATTCGGAATCTGGATCGAGCCTGAAATGGTAAATCCCGCAAGTGATTTGTACAAAAAACATCCGGAATGGATCATCAAACAACCGGGAAGAACAGAACATTATTTCCGTAACCAATTGGTTTTAGATTTATCAAACCCAAAAGTTCAGGATTTTGTTTATGGAGTTGTGGATAATCTTTTTACAGAAAATCCGGAATTGGCGTATATGAAATGGGATTGTAATGCGGTGATTTATAACGCCTATTCAAGTAATTTAAAAGACAAACAAAATAATTTTTATACAGATTATGTAACAGGATTGTATAAAGTTCTGGAACGTATTCGAGTAAAATATCCAAAAGTACCTATGATGCTTTGCTCAGGTGGTGGAGGAAGAGTAGATTATGCTGCTTTGAAATACTTTACAGAATTCTGGCCAAGTGATAATACAGATCCTTTAGAGCGTGTATATATGCAATGGGAATACTCTTATTTCTATCCTGCATTAACAATCGCTGCGCACGTTACAGATTGGGGAAAACAACCTTTAAAATACCGTACAGATGTTGCCATGATGGGAAGATTAGGTTTTGATATTGTAGTAAAAGACCTGAACGAA
>Ga0247815_10002134_pt1 | contig 14712 bp, 17 predicted proteins | sample UWRJL194509B1_FD_181014 | JGI IMG/M metagenome (GOLD analysis project Ga0247815, IMG submission 181014) | Plant litter microbial communities from Arlington Agricultural Research Station in Wisconsin, United States - UWRJ-L194-509B-1 | ecosystem: Environmental > Terrestrial > Plant litter >...
CCACGTCAAGAGTCGACTCATGTTCGCGAACTAGATTCGAGAGAGCGCGATTGTCTTGTCCAAGTTCGACGTTCTGAGCGCGAAGCGCATTGGTGAGGTTTTGAAGCTCGGACGAGTAAGTCTCTGACGCCAGTATGCGTGAGCATCGAAGACAGGTTTAGTTAGATAGTGTGTACACACCCTCGCTCAAGTTGAGATTGAACCTTCTCAGTGGAAACCCAGCTTGGGCATGTCCAGCCTGTGCCTGAAGAAACTTCAGAGCTTGGACCTCGGTCAAAGCGGGCCAACGCACCCGCAACCTCGTCGCCTGCGCGCCTAGCTCCACAGCGACCATTCTGTTCTTCTCCAATTGTTCGCTCAGCTCTAGTACCGCGCTATACAGCACCCATAGCTCGCGGTCTGAGTCTGAGCCCGCTGGTCCTGGACTGTGACCGTGTCTGTCAGGCTGCAAGGGTGTTTTGTGGCGTGCGATGCAGATAACGAACGAAAGGCAAGCGTGAGATAATGTGGCCATATCGCTGATAAAGCACCGTGAAGCGTACCATTCCACTTCCACCAGGTGGTGCAGGAAACAGAGAGACCTGGTGCAGCTGCAACAACGACGTCGCGCTCGAGGAGGCGTGGGGTAGCATGTCGCGGTCAACTGGACTGGACCTGTTCCCATGCGAAACCCCATTCGAGAGCGCCGGTGAAGTCATAGGTCGCGCAGGCATCGTATCTCTGCGATCACGAGCAGGCGCAGGTGGAGGAGGTGGTGGATTCCTGCTGGGCACGACGACCATGCGGCTCGTGCGTGTTCAGGCCCGCCAGACCCTTTGCGTCCTGGCCAGCACAGAAATTTGTCAAGCGCGATACTAGGAAGTGAGACAGGCCAATTGGCGCAGCCCGCCGTGCCGCTGCGAAGCGGGGCGTCAAGAGACAAGTGACCAAGGAGACAAGGCGGCGCGCCGGGACCGTGACCGAACCGCCTCACACCCACACTCTCACGCGAAGCAGGAACGCGACGATACAAACAGAAACCCTGCCACCCCTTACCAGCAGAGGAAGACGGAGATGGGCGACTTGTTTGCACCCATTGTGTGGCACCGTGGGCGTAAGATGAAGGCGCCACGTGAGGAAGTGATGCGCGCGTAGTTGCCCATTTTTGTCCTGACGTGGGGGTTCTGGAACAGAGAAGCTGCTCATTTAGTTGCGAACGTGCGTCAAGTCGGCTGAGCTCGAATTTACGAGCCAGAACTGTGTTTGTTCATCATGATCGTCTCGTTATGACACCGACCAGCCTGCAGGAACGTCAAGAGGCGCATGCAGACTGAGAACCTTATCACAGAGAACAAAACGATAAAGCAGCTATTACCAGTTAGGATCAATCAAAAAGATGTTTTGTGAGAGACTCCATTAGTGTGTCACGGATCAGTGACTGGACGTGAGGTGTAGGAGCGAGCTTTGTGGTGACCGGTCACCACAGAGCAAGTAGATCTCGACAACCTGAACGGTTCGACACATATGTGACCATTGATACAGCTCGATACATTCGCAAAGGAATATGATACATCGTGATTCGTTGGTACAGAACGCCAGTGCAGATTCATTCCCATGCAAAAATTGCCTCCTCGACATAACACACGGTCGCATCGTCAATGACCTGCTTTATGCCACCCATTAACGAACCATGTGTCCTCCACGCCTTCACATTTACAAAGACCCGCGCACTTCCCAAAGGGTCTCCGACAACGCTTGCTACCGTCAACATCCCCTGCATCCCCAGGCCTGCCGGGGACAGCACGGTCACGTCAATAAGGCGTACTCGGATGTGTTCATTCCCTCGATACATTCCCCACAAGAAAGCGCCTTCAATCGTTGCACCCGACAAGATGGTGACTGTTTTGAGGAAGAGAAGTCTTGAAGTGATGAGCTGGGCGTGTTCCATTGTGAGCGTCCCGGAGGGAAGGTGGATTTCGAGACGCTCGAGACTGCGCGCGTTGGGACGTAGTGATTCGATGAATGTCGATATAACAGGCGTGGTCGGGCTGCTGTTGAGGTCATCGATGCGGGCGGACCTCAGACGCGGGAGGTCTGTGCGGCGGAGGGTGTCAACGAGGATCGACAAGTCACGCCTCCACGTGAAGCTTGATACTGCGAGACTCTGTAATTCTGCAAGCACAAAAGAACTTTGTGGTTGATCAGCAGCTCCCGCTATAACGTCACACACAAATCGGCAGTGGGCGTGGAGGACGATAATGTTGCGAAGACCACCAGGAGACAACTCCAGACGGAGGTCTTCTATGTTCGGCATGATGCAGATGCGCAGATTTGGTGCAGAAATTCGGACAACTTGACCCAGTTCCAATTTGTCTGTGTCGCCAACCTGGATGAAAATGGTGTGCAACATCGGCGCTTGCACCTCCATCCCACCACCTTGTGTCGGTCGGCAGCCCAATAGCCTCCATACATCCGCAACTCTTCCTCCATATGGCGCCATATGAAGCAGTCTTACTTTAGTCAGATGTGGCGCAAGTATCCGGAACGCCCGTTGATGCAGCGTGAACTCCCGTGGAGTCATCGACACACTCAGCAAGCGCGTGTCGAAATGCGGGACCCGTACTTCCAATGATGCATTACCACTGCGTTCCAGCTGCAATGAAAGCAACTTGCACCAGCGGATTGAGAAGAGACGCAGGGCGCGGCGGATGAAGTACTGCCTCTCCTCTGGCATGTTGGTCGGCGTGTAGCGCATCGGTGGAACGGCGATATATGTCCACAGTGAGCCTGTCCGAAGTGCGAGGGTTCGCCAAAATCTGCATACACCTGCAAGATTAAATGGTGCGCGCACGCGATCGATGTTGAATGAGACTACTTCTGGAACGGGTAGAGCCTCTGGGTCGTGAGGTACAAAGGAGAAATCGTCCAAGGTTGCTCGCAGAACAATTGGAAATATACGAAGTAAGAGCTCGTCACCAAGTCTGTCCGTGATGCCGCGGGGAGGTGGGCTCTGCTTTTCTGCGGCTGGATCTGGCAATGGTGCGAGGTCGGTGTAATGACCGTCGATCACACGCACGATAGGCCCGCGGACGAAGTACCGCACGGGCCACATGCTGGCGAGCCGTTGTTCGAGCGTGAATCTGTCGTCGCGCGAAAGCCATCCATCAGTTCTGCGAGGAAGTGTGCTCATGTCGAGCGTCGTGATGGGGTGAGGGAAAGAACAACGAGCGGTCGTCCACCCTAACATCTGGACATTGACGTGACAGGCCAGGGTCGGTGAGCTTCGACAACACCGGATGCAACCAAGACAGTGCAGTGATACAGTCTTCACGTGACGAACCATGACTCTGCGCTGTAGGCCCCGCCCAAGTGAGCTGAATGTGAGGCGATGTGCACTTTGAGTCCCTCTTGCCCTGCGACTACATGCGTTTCTGATCGATAGACGCACAAATCGCCACCTGCTTTGACGATATAAGTTTCCCAAGCAGAAACTCGCAGGTTTCACTTGTCGGCAGCCGTATGAAGGCGATGCTATGCCTGCTGCGCGGACGAATACTCCAGCCCGCTACCACACATCCAACTTGATCCTCACGTTGAAGGATGACTATGACATCAGAAGCATCATAGAATTATTCAAGTTGAGGGATTTCGGCCAGGGTTCCGTGGCCAAAGTTTGAGGCCTGTAACACCTGTGTGCGGTGCAACTCCAAGCAGGTGACACGTGGTCTGTAATGAAGGTGTTTCAGGTTCTTGTTACGGTGCGGTCTATCCGGAAAGGAGGAGTCAGACTGGCACCTTAGTACTACCCGGCCTAGCGCCGCCTCACTTGTGGATGCGGGATATTCGCCTCTGATTCAGAGTCTGACTCCGAGTCATCTGTGCCTTCTTGGCGAGCAAGGCAACTTAAGATTTCACTCTCCATGGCGTTGAATTCAATCGGAGCGACAGCATTTCGGCACGCCTTCGTAATAGTGTCAAAGGATTGCCAATGGCAAAAGACCACGGACAGCTCGAGCCTGAGACTGATTGGTCCGTTTTGATCCAGTTTTATGTGTGGCACGGGAGAACTCCGTTGGCGCGATCTGAAGCCGAGGCAGTTCCTCGATGTTCAGCGCTGCATCGAGTCTCCTGATCGTCGTCTGGTGTGCTCTCCTTGAATGCACTACTATAGGTCCTTCATAAAGACCGCGCCTTACTTCGCAGCGCCTTCATCAGTTCATAGCCTAGTTCTCTCACATCTTCATCGACCTCCTCTACTCTCGAATAATCGTCTAATAATCATGGTCGCTGCCGCTCTCACTCCCGCCGTCCCTCACACCGTCTTCGTCGGCTACCATCACGCCCCAAACCCACGTTTCAACGTCGAATACTACGGCACCACCCACTTCGCGCTCGTCGAGAAGCACTGGAAGCCACAGGGCTTGCTCAAGTGGAACGTTGTTGCACTCGAGGGCAACGATTCGCCGTTCCACGTCATCGCCGAGATGGTGTGGACGAACGCGACGACAGCGCTCAACCCGTTCACGGAGACACCAGGCCAGGCGGAGATCGTCGCGGACGTGCCGAACTTCACGAACCTGAAGTACACGCTATTCCATGGCGCGCAGACTGCGCATTCGCACTGCGGCAAGCACTGCCATATGCACCACGCGTAGTAGTGTGAAGTCTGGTGCCCATCTCTTAAAGTATCAGTGTCCTAGTCGCACCGTATGCATATCTAACCATGCTGAATATATCAACTGTGTTGGCTCGAGTCCTAACTGATATGACCAACCCCGGTTATGAAGACGCCTTACACCATGTATCAACTCGGGGACGGCGTGGATGCGCTTTCAGCTGTTTACGAAGTACCTAATACACTACCCGTGCGTCTTGATGATTGCTACAGTACATGCTCAAATGCTTACTGAATGTCGCGACAAACCAATCAAGCAACTACGAGCGGGTTTGATTGCTCAAGAAGAGTTCCAGCATGGTACACTATTAACCTACCGAATATCAGGGTAGTGATGCACTGGTTCAGCAGGGAGAGCCGTGAGAACCGATCACTATCGAGCAAGCAGATTTCAGTTATCCGACCAAGCCAACAGATCACGAGCATGTTTACAGCGAGATAATCTCAAGGCATTACATTACATCGCGAGGCGGTCGTACATGACATGAGTGTAGATTCAATCTCACGCAAAAACTCCTTCCTCGACATAACATACGGTTGCATCGTCAATGACCTGCTTCATGCCACCTGATAAAGAACCATGTTGCCTCCACGGCTTCACATTAAAAAATACCTGTGAACTGCTGGAAGGATCTTCGACCGCGCTCGTTACCGTCAACATCCCCTGCACCCCCAGGCATACCGGGACCAGCACGGTCACGTTGATCAGTCGCACTCGAATGCGATCATTGCCCCGATAAATTCCCCACAAGAAAGCGCCTTCTATCGTTGTACCCGACAGGATGGTGACTTTGTTAAGAAATAAAAGTCTTGACGTGATGTGTTGTGCGTGTGCTACGGTCACTGTGCCAGAGAGGATGCGGATTTCCAGTTGGTCGAGATTGCGCGCGTTGGGGCGTAATGATTCAACGAATCTAGTTAGAATGACACTACCGGTCTCGGTCGGGCTATTATTGAGGACATCGATGCGAGCGGACCGCAGACGCGGGAGGTCCGCGCGGCGAAGGGTGTCGACGAGATTCAACAAATCACGGCGCCACATGAAGCTCGATACTGTGAGATCCTGTAGCTCCGCAAGAACTAAACCGCGTTGCGGCGGAACATTTGTTCCCACTGTCACGTCACATACCAGTCGGCAAAGGGCGTGGACGGCACCGATGTCGTGAAGACCACCATGAGACCATTCCAGACGGATATTTTCAACGTTGGGCACAACGCAGATGCACAGATTTGGTGCAACTATTCGGATATTCTGGCCCAATGTGGACGTGTCTATGCCCTCAAGCTGAATGAATAGGGTGTGCAGCATTGGCGCAAGCACCTCTATCCCGCTTTGCGTCGACCGGCAGCCCAGCAGCCTCCAGACATCCGCAAAATCCCCCCCATACGGCGCCATATGCAACAGCCTTATCCTAGCCAGATGTGGCGCGAGTATCCGGAACGCCCGTTGATGCAGCGTGAACTCGCGCCGAGGCGCAGTCGCATCCAGCAAACGCGTGTCGAAACGCGGGATTCGTACTTCTAATGTGGCATTCCCACTGCGTTCCAGCTGCACTGCAAGAAGCTTGCACCAGCGGATGGAGAAGAGACGCAGAGCTCGGCGGATGAAGTATTGCCACTCGTCTGGAATGTTGGTTGGCGTGTATCGCATTGGCGGAACGGCGGTGTATGTCCAGAGTGAAGCCGTCCGTAATGCTATAGTCCGCCAGAACCTGCAAACTCCAGCAAGAAGAAACGGTGCGCGCACGCGATTGAGGTTGAATGCGACAACCTTGGGAACGGGTAGAACCTCTGGGCCGCATGGTACAAAGGAGATACCGCCCAAGGTCGCTTGCAGAACAAGTTGGAAAATATAAAGAAGAACCTCATCACCAAGTCGGTTCATGATGCCGCGGGGAAGCGGGTTCTGTTTTGCTGCGGCTGGGTCTGGCAACGGCGCGAGCTCGATAGTTTGACCGTCGATCACATGCACGATAGGCCCGCGAACAAAGTATCGTACGGGCCACATGCAGGCGAGCCGTTCTTCGCGCGTGAATCTGTCGTCGCGCGGGGGCCTACGAGGAACTCTGCTCATGTCGGGCGTGGTGAAGGGTGAAGGAAAAACTAAGCGCTCGCCCACCTTCACTTCCGGACATTGACGTAACAAGTCCGGATCGGCGAGCTTCTACAGCACTGAATGCAGTTCAGACAGTGCAGTAATACAGTCTTACAGATGACGAGCCATGAGTTTGTATTTTATGCCCCGCCAAATGAGCTGAACCTGAGGCGGTGTACACTTTTGAGTCCATCAGGAAAACGTTACACTCAAGGGGATAGTAAGGTGACGCTCCGGAGCGCCTAGTGGCGGCCTATTGCGGCCATAGCGGTCAGTGGCGGATCCACCGCTAGGGCCGCCATAGGCCGCCATGGAGCGCCACCTTACTACTCCCTCCACAGCGCCGTAGTTTCCTGATGTTGTTCCATGGACCACAGACGACGCATTCGCACTGCGGCAAGCACTGCCATATGCACCACGTGTAGAAGTGTCGAGTGGGCTGTTCGTGTCTTAAAGTAGCCATGTCTTAGTTGCATCGTATTTCCTCACGTCTGTTACGAACCAAACACATTCGGTTTCCAAAAAGACCGTGATCCTACTCATATTCAAATTAGGGTTGAACTCACCACCCCGCATCATTTCATGGCCACAAGTGTAATCTGTGCTCCTCTTCGAGTCCGTGCAGTAGCAACATGTGAAAAGTGCACATTTACAGGTAGTTCGGTGGGGGTATATGGAGCACGACGAAGTAAATCGCGCAGGCATTGTGAATACAGTACTAGAGAGTCGCTGACAGGGGAAGCATTGGTTTCGCAGTTGTGAGTGGCGCACTGAGTGTCGTTGCGTGGGACGATTTCGGCCTAGGCCGAACGTCATTACGACTCTTCCTCTCACCATCATCACCACTAGCCAATAAGCCGCTGCTTCCGCACGGCAGATTACGGTCACGAATGCCGTATATCATTCAAATTTCTTACATTCAAATTTCCGGCGTTTGGAATAGCAGCAAACCCCGAGTTTAGATCTCAACTGGATTCAGCAAACTCGTCGTCATGCGACACAACGATCGACATAACTCCCGATTTTATTTTATTTTCAAACCCTTCCGTCTTTGAACATTACTCTGCATGCAGTACTCGTGGTAATCACAATCAAGAACACCGCAAAATGCTGGTTGTCCACTCCACACCTGCAGGTGGCTGAGAACTGAGTCGGCCGCTGCAAGTAGTCCTCGATAGCGGCAGGAGCACAGATTATTAGCGTGGTTGTTGGTGCTGCGAAATCGAAATCGAAATCGAGGCAAGAAACGGGACATTCATTAGGCGGGTATCTGTGTGTTGGCAGTGCACAAGGCAGGCTTCGGCTCAGTGGATGAATCCTGCATGAATAGCGAGAAGAATCGATCTCTTGAGTCTTCAAAGCAAGGAAACGATGTTTCTACAGGCTCCTCTCTGTCGTGCGGTCGGACTGAAGCATAATCCTACGTGCTCTGACAGGGAAGCCACTAATACTTTCCGTTTTTACATAAGCGACATGTAGGCGGAAATCTGGTCTCTTAACGCGTGTATCTAGATGGTGAAGCTAGCTATGTGACTGGCAACCGGCGTTCCAGTGGGCTACGAAACAGACAATATGACAGTGAAGCCGGCCCGTCCGGACCTCGGCATCCTGGGTAGTATATGATGTTTGCATCGTGCCGCTGGCATTCTACCTAGCGCAGCACACAGTGATTTCAGGTGCATTTCTTGAGGTGCAGCTCGCTCGGCTTGGGCAAGGCGCCCGAAGCGGGAACGTTGGCACAAAGTAACCTGCTATAAGCCGAAAATGTACTCAAATGTACTCCAAAGACGTACTCATAGAGTGATTGGGGGTAGCGATGTGAGGAATGAGGTGATAAAGCTCTCACAAGGGTGGGTGCACAGATAGCAGGCGATGACGCAATAGTCGGCAAGTTCCTAGCGCCCGAAGGTGAGCTGTTTTCGGGTGGCTGCGCCGGACGCGACTCCCAGCTATTACCAGGCGGTGTCCACATTTCGCTCTGCCAAAACACAATGGAAAGCTACTGCAGAGTCTAAAAATACATTTGTAGATTTGAAGATGCATTATATGCTGTGGTAACGCGGTAATCGAAAGCGAGCTCGAGGAGCAGTATTTAAGTACCGATTAGGCAAACTCCGAAGAAATCGCTCAGTGAAAGAGACGGCACATTCGTGACCGTAAACACGCGGTAGATTTGATTGCGCTGGGCTCAAATGCCACTTGGGCGAATTTTGGCATCGATTGCTCAGGTTGTACCGAATGGCGAAAAGAAGACCATCCGCGCCTGGAACGACGAAAAACACGGCTCGCACATCGACTGGTCGTGTGCTGCTTCAGAAACGTGGACCGTTTGGCCATCATCATATATGAATCGCGCCTTTAGATGGACGTTTGCCTTTGGACATGGACACCTGAGGTTACTCGGCTTACCTGACGAGGTATTGCTCGTTATCTTCGAACTCTATCTAGAGCTCTTATCGGAATCGGATAAACAACTTGATCGTAGTCACTTCCACGCCGACCGTCTCCGCGCGCCATTTCTGCTCTGCACGACATGCAAGCGCGTGAGGGCGCTAGTTCAACGAACGCCTGGTTTTTGGACGTATATCGTCGTTCCGAAACTAGTGTCACTCCACAACAACGCCACACTCAACATCGAGTTGTTCAATCCATATGCGGAACAGTGGCTTGCTCTTGTAAAGATGCTGCTCGATCGATCGGGGGCTGCATTGCTGGACATACGTCTTATGGGTATCTTGGCGCCGAGTCTGGCCGGAGTGAGTTCCGTACTGCCGCCAGAGTACCGTGCGTTTTACAAGCACGCTTTCGTGCTTCTTCGTGGCCATATGACTCGTTTTCGTACGCTGCGCATTGGAGCGGGGGATGTGGAAGACGCCTGCTCGCACGGGATCGCATTTCTATTGGGCAATCACGATAACGAAGGCGTTGTCGTCCTACATTCATTGGAGGAGTTGAATATCGGTCCGACATATCCGGTGCCCCAGATTCTAGTAAATGGAGACCAGGTAAATGAGCGCGCTGTTCTGATCACTCCAAGACTGCGTCAGGTCTCTATTGGCGGTTCGCTCAAACCGCTGGTGATAATGCACAGGACGGCACCGCAGCATCAGCTGCCACTACACAATCTCCGACACCTATCCATCGAAGGCAGCTACCGCTTTTCTTTGCATATTGGCGATATTCTGGAAGCTTTGGGGCCGTTTCTCGAGCATCTCCGGCTCAGTTTTCCCGCTACGGACTACGTCCCATCAACACCTGTATCATGGCAGGACGGCATGCCAATCTCACTTGCCAGCCTCCTGATTCTATCGATATCGGCACCAAGTAGTTCAGTGCCGATGGACTTGGACGATTTATTCCGAAAGCTCCATATGCCCAATCTGCATACGTTGGATGTCTTCGACGGATCCAGACATACAAGCACCTTCTGTGGCTGGATACTAGGCTATTACGCACCCGGGCGCCCCACCACTCTTACCGGTGTTGTAAACCTCACACTTGCGGTCCAAGGCCTGACTATTTTCGAGCAACATGGCCGCAGCCTCATGCAATCAGTCCCAGCCTTGCGCAATCTCGTTATTGAGCAAAGCTTTTTGGCGTACTCGTTTCTGCCGGCGCTTCGCAAAACCTTCGAGGAAGAACAGCGGGTGCAACTGACATTGCGACGCATGACCTTGCTAGTACCACCCGAAGACATGGAGAAAGCATGGAAGCTTGTTGCGGTTGAGCATCATAAAAATGCCTATAACTGGAATCAGCTGGCTGTGATCGAGTGCGCAAACATGGGGGTCAGAGGGGATCCAGATTGGCGGCGAATCCATACTCGGGAGCTCTGGATCGCGGTTGGCAATGTTACCGTGACACTGCAGCCCATGTAAAAGATTTGAAAGTAATTGAACGTGTCCCATACACGCCCACGCGGGTGTTTTGAAGTGCAGATTTGGTTTACATGCCGGTTACAATATGTACATCTGTCTCGCCGAGCGATCTGCGAGGGCTCTACAGCTCGGAATCGAGGTGAGCGACGGCGGTTTGAGGCGCCGCACGGCTACATCCCACGTAGCTCAGGGTCTCAATATTTCATCAGGTCACTTGATGTAGATTAGGTCAAGAGGAGGAGCCGTGGATTAGGCGCAGGCACAACGTGGATATCCGGCCAAGTCCTCGCCTCACTCACCGATGCGCGAATTTCGCTACCGATGGTTTCGTAACCCATACCACCTTGTGGAGTCATGCTCAGTCTACTGCACTGAATCATAGGGCGAATATCATTGTACTTCGTCGAGATAGAAACGATACAAGCCCGCCGCAGAGTCAATCGGTGGCACAAATATTTCGCTTGGCGGATTTCGGTTTGATCGGCGTTTACGTGTGGCATGGGAGATCCCCGCCGCACTGAGTCTGGGCATAGTATCACCTCAATGATCAGGGCAGTGCGAGACTCCGCAAAACATCACCTGGTGCACTCTCCTCGACCGCGCCACCTCCGGTCCTTCATAAGTACCGCACTCGGTCTCCTTCACAGCGTCTCCATCAGTTCAGCGCTCACCGCAAGCATCACCTAGTTCTCTCATATCTTCACCGTTCTCATCCACTCTCAACTAATTCTCTAATCATCATGGTTGCTACGGCTCTCACTCCCGCCGTCCCCCACACCGTCTTCGTCGGTTATCATCACGCCCCGAACCCACGTTTCAACGTCGAATACTACGGCACCACCCACTTCGCGCTCGTCGAAAAACACTGGAAGCCTCAGGGCTTGCTCAAGTGGAACGTTGTCGCACTCGAGGGCAACGATTCACCGTTCCACGTCATCGCCGAGATGGTGTGGACGAACGCGACGGCGGCACTCAACCCGTTCACGGAGACACCAGGCCAGGCGGAGATCGTCGCGGACGTGCCGAACTTCACGAACCTGAAGTACACGCTATTCCATGGCGCGCAGACTGCGCATTCGCACTGCGGCAAGCACTGCCATATGCACCACGCGTAGAAGTGTCGAGTTCGGTGTTCCCATCTTAGAGTAGTAATGACCTAGTTACATCTTATGCCTGTCGAAGCGCGTTAAATACAGAAAGATCAGGCTGCATATACTCGTGAGCTCTGAATTCTCAGTTCAATCTGTGAGTTTCCTCGCGTCCGACTCTGTTGACAGGGTTCCGGAAGCAACCGTCCGCGCAATTGAAACCCACACCGGGTTCAATATGACTCCTGAATATCTTTTGAACTAGTAATTTGTGCCCTAAAGCTATATCAGCTCTTAAATATGAGTTTGAGTGTAATCACGAACAGTAGGTGGTGACGGTGCATCGTGGAAAGTGGTCGAACGATTTGCCATTCAGCTGATCAGACTAAACGTGGAAGATTCCTGATGAAAACCATGTTTAATCTGTGGTCCAGAAGCGAATGGGACTCGAATACAGGTAGGACATCAGCCAGTGACTGATGCTCATGGCCGAATCGGTTCCGAGCCGGGCGTCTAAGAGATTGGAGCGGCGCTCGAAAAGAGCAATCAGGTCTCTCCTCCCCGCGCCGTTCATCGCCGCGTCCAATTGCGCTCCTTGTTGTGCGCCCGAAGCCACTTGGATAGTCCAACTACCTCCAGGCGTTGTTGCGCAGACCGAAAAGGCGTTCAGTGCTCTTCGGAAGCCTCCTGGTTCTTTGCGCACAAAAACGGCTTGCTAGGACAGCCGATCGGGTTTCCAGTGACCACTGGGATACACTTGCGAGACTTTGGTGGGTCTTTACGCTGCACATGAGGCTGCGCGTCATCGGAACGAGGTTGTAATAGGATACTCATACCGCCCCAGGAGATCATACCCGCTTGGTTTAGATTATCTACTGCTCTACGTCGGTTTTGAAGCACAGCGTGGTATGTGCTCATCTTATATGTAGATTTGCATGATCTGACTTATTATCGCCTTCAGCGAACTTGCGCCAGAGCAGCGCACCTCGTCATCTACCAGGAACACCAAACATTCCGCGCGAACCTGTCAGCCAAATCCAGATGATCTTCCTGCGTCACTCACGCTGATAATATTTCCAGGAATATCTACTCCAATGGCGGACATACAACCCTCAAGCCTGCTGCCAGCGCTCGACATCCCGTCCTCCATCTCGTCTACCCTGTTCCCCGCCTCCACTTCACCCAAACCTGAACCCTCTGCCGACGTCGAAATGGCCGATCCCACACCTGCGCCTGACGAAGCAGACACGACAAATGTTCCAGGCAACGACGATGAACCTTCATTCGACGAATACGACGCTATCCTCGCTCGGGTCCTGGCCATGCACCTTCTCTCTTCCGACCAACTCGATGCCGCAGGTGTGGACCTCGCCGAGGGTGCCTTCGTTGACGAGGCTGCCACGGTGCAGGCTACAGACAACGAGCAGGAACTTGCCCATCTTGTGCTGAGGTTGTTGCATGACGCCCGGTTCTTCCAGAACCAAGTCGCATTACAGGCGGAAGCACTCGAACACGTCCGTGTCGCACATGAGTTCGTCATCAAGCGTGCAAAGGTGCGGTCCCTCTAGCGTATGTTGTGGATTGTATTACTCATGATATTGCAGGAGGAACGCGAGCGATTCGACGCAGACCGCGACGGGTGGGATCGCACCGCCGAAACCATGCTCGCTCAAATGCGCTTCCACGGCGCGTCCAGCGTCCAGATATGTGCCCAGCAAGCGCAAATACGTGCACTCGAAAAGGAGCTCGCTCGTGTCCGACAACGGGTACGCAATTCACTCGCCTCGCGCTACATCTATGTGCTCACGAAGGGACAGGAACTTGATCTCGAGACGAGCGTGTTTACGCTAAGCAATCACGTCAACACAATGCGGCCGCTTGTTTTGCTCAACCCAAGCGCCGTCTGGAACGCACAGGTTCGTCTCCTTGTCCCACCTTCCTCTCGTCACGCGCTCACCTCATTTTGCTGTAGGAGCATCTCCATCACGAATGGCAACAATACATCCTCAACAACCAACCCGGTCCCAACAAACCTCTCGGCCTTCCTCCTCCTCGCAAATCCCTCACCGGCCCTCTCCCTCCCAAACCCACCGGCTCCGCCAAACCCTCCTCCACATCCACCACCGGCAAACCCGCAACACCCGCCCCAGGACCCAGCGGCAAACCCGCGCCCAAACTTCTCCCCGCCGCCAAAATGACACCTGCCCTCGCTGCGGCCGTCAAACAACCGCATGGTCCGTTGGTGAAGCCCAAGATCGAACCTGGTACAGGGGCGGGTGTGGCGAAGAAACCGGGGATGCCGCCGATGATGCCGGGGATGGGGATGCCGGGGATGCCGCCGTTTGGGATGCCGCCGGGGATGATGATGCCGGGGATGGGCATGTTTCCGCCTGGTGGACGTACGTTGTTTTCATCGCTCCGCTCGTCTTCTGGTGTTGACGATACTTTCTTTGCTTCTTGCTCGCCCTTGCTCCTCGATATATTCTCGTCCCTCACAGCCCGCCCCGACCCTTCGGGCTTCGTCCCGCCGTTGCCAGGAGGTATCCCAGCCTGGCCGCTCCCAGCTCCAGGCGGGAGCGTGAACCGCGAGATGCAGGACCAGCTGCAAGTATTGCACCATCCGCAGGCGAACATGGGCGTTCTAGTGCCGAGAGGTGCGTTTATCTTTCCTTCTTGTCATCTTCCAGCCGCGTCGGCTAAGGGTGATGTCGAGCGCTGACGCCTTCCTCGTACAGGCCTTCAAGTCGGCGTCGCCAACATCGTCAACGGCGTACCCATCCTCGGCATGGTTGGCGTAGGTCCTGGATACGTTCCGCCCGGTCCGCCTCGTACGCTTCTTTCTTTTCATCGCACATTTTGTCGTCTGACCTCTCGCTTCATTCTTCGTCAGCCAAACGCCACGCCAACCAGCACACTGTTAACCGCGAGCCGCCTCCACCTCCACCAGGTCCCAACCTTGGCTTTTTGACGCAGAGACCGCCACAGGCTGGCGAGACT
>Ga0247815_10002136_pt1 | contig 14697 bp, 12 predicted proteins | sample UWRJL194509B1_FD_181014 | JGI IMG/M metagenome (GOLD analysis project Ga0247815, IMG submission 181014) | Plant litter microbial communities from Arlington Agricultural Research Station in Wisconsin, United States - UWRJ-L194-509B-1 | ecosystem: Environmental > Terrestrial > Plant litter >...
GATTTCAAATGCCTCTATAGCTAAGCTGTGTGGACATATAACATTTGTAGTTCTGCGGACTCTTGTCATGGTGATCACATCGGTTACTTCCTGGCGGTCGTGCTCCTGGGAGCCAAATGCCCTCTGCCGTGTTTGTGCCGTGTTTGAAAGATCCGCGGATCTTTCTAGTTAGGCAACACGTCGAGAGGTATGGTGTGCTCGGGTCTTGGGGTTCGTCTCAGAGTTCTTGACGAGTCGTGTGGTCTCGGCGGCTTGTTGCGAGGCGATGTCTTGGTCGGTAGGTGGATACATTGCAATGAGCTCCAAATGCAACGGCTCCATGCTTTCGCAGGAGTGCTGCCGTGCTGCCCACATGCAGGGCCATCATGATCGTAGTAGTGGTGGGTGATGTTGCGGATGACAAGCGGGTCCGTTCCTCAGCGTCCTTCTCAGAGCAGAGCCATCGGAATTGCGCCACACTGTGAGCTGGAAGCGAGTTAGCTCTACATATCTCTTCGCGCATATCCTTCTGGGTTGTCCTCAGGTCTTTCTTCCCGTCCCAGATAGGTACCGGCGTGTTGTGGATGACGAGTCGCATCCATGTATCATCAGGCTCGAATGAAGGCTTCTCCGTGTTATCATCCATTTGAAGGCTAGCTCGAATCACTGGCCATATCTGATCGGAGAGAGCAGCGAGGTCTGCCGCAGTGTGGGGTGCAGCAGCACGTAGTATGAGCTGGCCCGCTCGGGAGTACTCAATGCTCTCAATGGCGCGTATGCGCGTCACTTCGTTCAGCTCGTCACGGAAGACTGATGGGTGGGGTCGAGTGGTTAGGGCAGTCATGCTGCCTGTAAATCGTACGACAAGGCGGGTGGATGGTGGTTTACTGGTCTGCGCTTGCTGTAGGAGGTGGGGGCGGAGACGAGAGTTCTGTGGTTGGTGCATATGTGGTGGTTTCGGCATGGCATTGGGCACGCGAGTGCTGGGTTGCGGAGCTGGAGGCATAGCGTCAGTTGTAGTTGTAATTGTGTTGGGTTCAGTTGGTGTGTGGGCGGGAGGAGTGACCGCCGGGACAGGCAGTGACGTGTGTTTGCCTGTCACCCGATCTGGCGTCTGCGCACGCGCGTCCTCGTCGCTGGCAGGCCTGTCGTTGTCGCCTAGCAGTTCAGCAATCCAGCTGATGCCCTCCTGTAGACAGGAGCGCATTGCACGTAGATGCTCAAGCTCATCATCAAATATAAGTCGGCTCTTGAGGTCATCGAGTGATTCAGTGAGATTTTCACGCATGGTGTGCAGAGGTCCAAGGAAGAGATTTTCCTGGCCTTTCTCAGAGAGCGTAGGGGTTTCTGGCGGCGCGCTGTATCTAGCGTAAGACAGAAACTCTGTCATCGGGTACCCTGGTTCTGGTAGGGGGTCTGGTTCCGTGGGTGTGGGCGAGGGTGCTGACACCGGTGCAGGCTGCGTCTTCTTTCTCCTAGTCATTCTGATGCTCACAGTAGGGCGGCGTCTCCTTCTGATACGTTTTCAGGCAGTGCTAAGGGTTTTTGGCCAATTGCTCGCGTTTCAATGTTGGGGACGTGGTGGGAGGAGGCCAACCTCCCTCTAGAACGGTTGCTAACAGTTCACGGGCAACCGAGAGATGATCTAGCACGCGCCACGGCCAAAAGCGTGACTGAGTCGCGCGATGGCAGCTCCTGAGCGGCAGGAATTAGTACATCGCTTCCATATCAGTGGTACGGCGCTACGCGCAAATTCCGGTTTTCCTGAAGTGTGCTACCATTGTGCGAGCCGAAGGTGTCAACACCAGGGTGAACGGTGCAGCCAGCGCAAAGACACAGGACGATGAGTACGGGCTCATGTAGATGATCTCAGTGTGTAGCTGCGCAGCTAGTGCAAATGGTGGTGGGAAAGCTTCAGTTGTGGGCATGTATTGGTGTGTGGTGGTCGCTTCGCCAGACACTCAGGATCACAATTTATATTGGCTTGACCATGCACAAACATCACACATGAGAAGACAGAATATGAAGCATTACTTTGTTGTAGCCTGTCAGTCCAATTTCATGTCCAATCAGCGCCTCCGGTGTGATTAAATTGACCTGAGAGGGTCGAGGCGAATCAGTCACCAAGGCAGAGCAGTAGAAATTGTGATGTACAGCGGTAGGGCATTGCGCATTTTTGTGTAGCATCGCCTGTAAGAGACCAGTGCTCTTACACACGGAGCCATAGGAGAGACACAATGCATACATGGGGCTTCTGTAACGACTCATCGGGTTGAATCCGGACGGGAATTTTGTATCTAATCCAACAATGAAATGAGGATCTGTAGTTCGGAAGTTTGGGGTGAAATTAAGAATGGGATATTTTAGTCAAACTCGGAGCGTTTTCGAGAGGGGCGAGTCGATATGCGAGAAGGGAGCAGCGGCGGGAAGCAAGCCTGAGTATCTGATCGAGAACTGAGTTGCAGAAGGTTAGTCCGACCTCGCGTCTGTGATAATATCAAATGTGACATAAAATAAATTGCTCTGTTTCGATGCAGCTCTGTGGCAAGCTAACTCGAGGTGAAGACGTCGGGGCCGGAGAGCGAGTTGCACATAAAGAATTTGATCGAGATCGAGCTAGTAAATGCTTGTGCTTCCATCATTCCATTTATTCGCTTAAAACCTACTGTGAACAATCTAGAAGGTTTGATATTTGAGAGGAAAGTGTTGGAACGTGCTGGAGTGTGCCGGACTGAGGTTGTTCTGTCAGACCGTCCGGTTGCAGCATCACCACCGGTTACGATCTCAATGACTGCCCCACGTCAAACCCTAGGTGAGGGGACGATTTTTGCTGGGTGGTCTGTATTTGTGCTTATGTAGTTTGAGTGAGAACAGAGAAGCTGATGCGGCGAAGAAGAAAGAAGAAGAAGAAAAGAAGTGGCTTGCATGCAGAAGCCAGGCCGATGCACGAGCAGATGAGCAGACCCGGTAGTGGCAGGCACAGACGAAGCGGTTCAAACGAGAGCGAGAAAACCCGAGAAGCGAGATAAAGAGTACCACAAAGCAAGAGTACAAGGAAAGCGAGGTCAGCTCAACGAAGATGCAGGAGAAACTGTTCAGTAAGTGAGAAGGAGCTCACGCTGTGGAAGTAATAAGCGGACACAACTAACCCTGCGTATGACAGTCGCGGGCAGCAATAGATTGAGTGGTCATAGCAGCCTGTGTGCGAAGTAAAAAGGCTATAAAAGAGAAATATAAGACGGAAACGAGGGTACAAGAGGAGGTGGCATAGGAGTAGAAGAGGCAAGTGAGCTGATTAAGAAGCGGAAGGCTACAGTCAAGCTGCTCAATCGAAGCGCATGGTTTCTTTGTGCGTGGAAAAGGAAATGTAGATAACTGGGCAGAGGGAGGCGGCGGGCAAACAGCGAAACAAAGGTAAGGCGGCGGCGGTGCCAACTGGTGTGTAAGCTTTTACAAGCCGCAACGTGACGCGTTCGTCGGATTCGCGCGGGCTCGTATGGTATAGAATTGCATGTTAAACAAATGTATGCTCCCCTGTGGTGCAGCTTGCTCAGCCTGGGCCGCTGCCGGGGTTAGATGAAGGTCACAGGAATTACATGGTAATATTTCAGTTATACACTCCATTTTCACTTCCTAGCGACGCCCTTCAACGCAGCCTGGGACTGTGATGAGACGTAAACGGCTAGGCGAAGTTCAAATAGTGGTGGGTGCGCCGGCGATGGCTGTTGGGGCCATGACGCAATATCCGTAAATTCCCGACAGACTGGCAATTTCCGGATCTAGTCGGTGACTGCGGCTTTCGCGACTCTGAGCATCCCCCGGTGCTCAAAGATGTTGCGGCATGTTTATATAGCCCTGAGTCTGCTGAAACTTATTCAGAGATGTCGTATGCAGTTTGGAGACGGTTTATTCATGAAAAGACCGTCATAACAGGTGTGAGCTCGAGGAGCAACAATTTTAGCCACCGAATTGGCAAATCCCGAAGAAATTGGCTAGTGAAAAAGACGGCACATTCGTGACCGTAAAGAGATCGTGAACGGCAAAGGTCCGGCAACCTCTAAACTGCATCCAGTAGTCCCACATGTCGCTCACCGCAGCCAGTTTAGGGCCTGGGATACGCTGGCGCGCGAGCGGGCTGAGGTACAGCGTCCAAAGCACTTTCGCCACCACGCCAATGCCGGCTAGGAGTATCGCAAGAGTGCTGGAGTTCATGCTCACAGCTAAAGAGTCGTCTTTGGCGAAAAGACGATCGTTGTCAGCTGGTGGGACTGTTGGCGAACGTGCGGAGCCCTGCGAGGACCAGCTGGTGCGAGATATAGCAGGCGACAATCGGTATGCGCCGCTTGGCCGTCCTGTAAACTCGAACACACGGCGATGCGAGTGCATCTAGGTTCCGGCCTCCTCAACAGGCACGCTGCGATGTGACAAAGATGGTGGGTAACAAACATCGGCGAGGTCCCGACTACTACTTCCGCGACGACTGTGAACGAAGCTTGGGTGGGAATCTGGAGTGGAATTTCAGGGGAATGAGGCGCTGACTGACACCAACAATGGAACGACAGAGGGGCAGAGAGAAAAATCATCATAGTGGCGTGAGTAAGGATCACACGGAAGTGCTCGAATACAGGAAGGTCGAAAAGGAAGCAAAGCGCGCATGCTTCATTGCTCCTCACTCTTGTCCCAAAGTACCTTTTTGACGGGCGTCCATCGGATATTGCGGCTGTACAGCGCCAGTTCAAGCAGCCGTGGGAGATCATGTGGAAGTCCTCGCCACAGTATTAGAGGTTGAGGAGCGCGTGCGGAAATCATATCCCGCGGAAGCGCCACGAAGACCATCATCCAACAACACACATTGACAAGCAGCACTCCCACCCCCTCAGCAAGCATCTCCACCACAGTGACGCGCTGATTTATCAAAATTACGGGGCCGGTCCTGAATCAACGCCGCCCTATTTCACTCTCGAGTGACATTCCTCGCCCCGCCATGAACCCCAGATGCGAATCAGCAGAGGAAGCGACCAGCTAGCTGCCAGTTCCATTACTATGTGCCGCAGAAGCTTACGTGTGAACCTGGGGTGGGCTACATCACCTCGCAGGTACACATGTCTCTTCAAGATCATAACTGATTTTCGTTCTGGCGCCAGGCAAGCGTGGATCGTGTGGTCTCGTGACATGTGTGCCTGTAGAGTTGTAAGCCCGACGCTACATTTATGCATCAGAAGTCGTTCAAAGCTAATAACGCAGCAGCCAGCCTTCTCCAAGTCCAACCCATGCCTTTCACACTTAGGACCTCAACCAAGGTCTCTGAGCTAATGCAAGTTTCACTGCATACTGCTGTCACTTTTTCCGCGGAACCGTTGACAGGCATACTATGACAACTTGCGTTCATGCTTCTGCATCTGTTGTACCAGTAACATGTCCTGAAGGATTGTGACGACTAAATTGCAACACCGCTGGCGTAGACTTCGTCCACCGTCGCCGTTGAACTTCTGGAAATGAAGTCAGCTGAACCAGTAGTCCATGGCAATTGATTCATCGTGTGAAGTTTGAATTATGAGCGGCTCACCCGCGACTGGTAAGGCTATGAGGGCTCACCCACCTCAAGGAGACCGTGAATGGCGAACCTACGGTATCCTCTGAACTGTATCCATTGTTGTCAGATGTAGCTCACTGCAGCCCGCTTAGGGCTTGGGATGCGGTAACGTGCGAGCGCACTGTGATATAGCGTCAAAGCACGTTCGCCACAACACCACACCAGGGCCAACGAGTATCGCGAGAGCGCTGAAGCTCACGTTCACAGCCTGAAAGTCGTCGCTGACTAAAGACAATCGCTGTTAACTAACGATGTTGCTGGCGAATGCGCGGAATAGAGTGATGACCGGCTGGAGTGAGATACAGCAAGTACGAATCGGTATGCGCCACCTGACCGTCCCGTAAACCCAAACACGCGGCAAGGCGAACGCATCTTGGCTGTGGCGTGCTGCGATATGACTGAGAAACAGGGTGACAAATATCGGCGAGGTACCCGTTACCACTTGCTCCACGACTGCGGGTGAAGCTTGGGTGGGAATCTGGGGTATGATTCCGGACGATCAAAGCCCAGAAAGACGAATAACACGGCGGTAGCGTGCGTGCCGGGCCACACAGGAGCAGTTAGAAACGAGGCGGTCGATGGGAAGCGGGACGCGCGCAGGATCTGGACCTGACGTTCCCTGACCTGTCATCGCTCCTCATCCTCGTCCCAACAACAACAGTAGCCGCAGCGGTCAATCACTAGCACTTGTCGGTCGAGCCCCTGACATCAATCGACCCCTGCACGATTGAGCACGTCGAGGCTCTCGTGCTTAGTCTTCGAGACTACATCTGTGCTGTATGCGAAGTTTTGAAAATTCGAACACGCCTTTGTTTGTGTTTCTGCTGGGGTCGAGTGGTCCATTTTGGTCACATGCCGGTCGCGGCACCAGCAGGAAAACATTCACCTCGCCGCGTTTGGGGAGCAAGCCCGAATCCCGATCGTAGACATCACGTCGACACTTCCTAGATCTGGCTTCGCAGCTCCTACTAATAAGCTTGGCACGGGTGCAGCCACCTCCACCCAGGCTGTGGCGCAGTTAACAGGAATGGTACATCGAAGAAGCGCCCGGGCGATGCTTGCAAGTCTTACTTCCTTTATCGGACGCGAATCACAAGGAGAGATATTGTGCGGGTGTATAACCCGCTTTAGAGTGTGTTCCGCCAGTTATACTCAGCCAGTGACATGTTGTGGCAAGTTGGAAGCGGTTACACGGGTTTGTCGAGAGGGAAACGTGTGCCAGAGACGAAGTATCGGAAGGCAACCAGCATCGAGCGGAGTTGTGAAGCGTGTTTCGCGCCTTGTCTTTGTTCCCTCACTATGGCGCCCGCCACTCGCCGCACCGACGCCTCTTCCTCAGCCGCAGCTGCTCATGCAGAGGCGGCAGCTGCATCTGTACCGCGCCAGCTCACTGAAGCCGAGAAAGACGAGCTTCGCGCCGAGTTGTGGGACGAATTCCGGAATGATCATTACGAGTGCAAGTCTCTTCAGCGTCATCTATATTCACGTGGGCTGATTATATATACAGCGATGGAAATGCTGCCGCTCCAATTACGGCGACAATCGGCGCTACTGCGCGAACTGGATGAGCACGCTTCGACGGAACTCCAGCGCGTGCAGCAGCTCACCCGGCAGTACCTCGAGCTCCGCACCCGGCTCGCCAACGGCGATATACCCGAATCGTCTGAAGTGAACACGCGAACTCTGCTCGCGCAGATTGGAGCTGCTTTGAACGAGTACATGCGCACGGCCGAGGAGAAGGTGTCGATTGCGAATAACGCCTATGATTCGGTCGATAGACATGTCAGAGCTATGGACGGACTTATCAAGGAACAAGACGAGGTCAACAATGCCGGCGTGCGCAAGGTTGTGTTTGGGTATCAGCAACGACCGGTCACTGTTACGGGACATGTCGAGCCAGGTGCGCCACTTTTCATCTTGATAACAAAGTATACAGCAGCTGAATTATCTTCGTTATAGAACCTGAGCCCGCTGTCGTGCAGAAGCCAACGCTGGATATGCCGATCGACCCGAACGAACCTCGGTACTGTCTATGCCAGAACGTCTCGTATGGCGAGATGATTGCATGCGACAACGGCGACGACTGCCCATATGAATGGGTCAGTCCTGGTGATTCGAACGTTACCGTAAGGTTTATTGACGACTTTGCAGTTTCACTACGCGTGTGTGGGCTTGACGGAAGAGCCCAAGGGCGGTGCTCAGTGGTTTTGCCCCGACTGCAAGGCGAAACTGTCCAAGCGACGGAAGTGACAGTCGCCATTTGCTTGTTCTCTATCTTGGTCACGCCGAGCGTTGTCGTCGCGAAATTCAGGATGGTCCTATTGCTACCAGTCACGGCTTCCAGTCACCATCCCAATCGCCACGCACCATCGATGCTTTCCGTCCAGCTCATCTGTTCGGCGACCGGATGACATCTGGAAAGCATGCCGACTAAATGACGTACTTCACACTCATTGGTGCTGCAGTGAATGTCCAGCTGCGCTTATGTCAGAGCTCGCGACCAGCACGTGCCGGTAGTCTGTTTGGTTGCAGATATGCTACCAACAGTGTCTCATTGTATTCGCAGTTGGAGTTGACGATCTCACTCCGGAGACGTGTACCTTGCCTGCCATATACAGATAGTGGTGGATGGCATTGTTGACACATTGTGCCTCGATCACCAGATTATCTCGGTGGCTTGTAATCAGCCCAAAGCGGTATCATACATGCCGTGCAGAAGTGCAGGATTCAGATCAGTCGGTTATTCTATATTCTAGAGTGAAACAGATGATGTGAAGGGCAAAGAAATTTACATGTGGTGAGAGGACGGCTCGTGATCAAGTCTAAAGTCCGCATATGGTGCCGCTGTGTGTCTCTTCCTCCTGTCTCGTTGTTCTCCGCTACACGTGCGCGCCACGCGCTCCAGTCCAGTATGGACGACTCTGAAGCCGAATCCTTACGCACTGGCTCGCGTTCGCCGAGCCCAGAGCGGATGTTGCACTTCAAGTCGCGAGATGCTCGGATGAGCACGCTCAGCCTTGCAACCTCAACTATCGACGATCTTACACTTGCACTTACTTCATTCTCTTCACCACCCACACCTGAACCTGGTCCGCTTTCCTGTTGTTGCGGAAGAGGAGACGAATGCGAAGCTACAAAGTCTTGGAATCGCATCAGGACAAAGCTGGAGCGCGGTCTTACGCTCAGCGCTGGTGCGTCACAGACCCTGTGAGCCACTCCAGCGCGCTAATGGCATATTAGAGGTCGGCCAGGCGTTGTTACAGCGATACGAGAACTACGTGCGCAAGTATCACGCCCTCGAGGAGCATAATGCCGATCTGGCACGGGCACTCGTCGAGACAAAGGAACGCGCAGAGTTGCTTCAACAAACCAATGATGGACTGCTTGCTCGTAACGACGAGCTTACGCGAGAGTTTAGCAATTCGGAGAAACGACTGGGTCATGCGCTGGTTTCGCATGACGTCTCGGATTCGTCCAACAAGGCCCTGCTGCAGGAGCTCGACGCCGCACGCAGCGTCATCGAGCGACTGTCAGCCCAGAATGCACGCACCGCTGGCTGGGACGTCAAACTGGCCGCAACTGTACAGGAAATGGATGACTTGCGGGCCGAGCTCGACAGCGAGCGCATGCGGAATCGTGCTGCGGAGGCAAAAGCTTATGCTGCGGGCGAGCGTTGCAACAAACTCGAGGCGGATCTTCATTACGCCAGCGAGCAGCTCGAGCACATGCGGTTGACGCGGTCCGAGTTCTCCGACGAGATCCTGAATGACGCTCGTACGCGCCTGCGGAGCCTCCAAACATCTGCCAGCCACAGTTCGTTTCCCAGTGCCGATGTCATCCAGACCCTCGAGACCCTCGTTGCCGACAACGAGCTCCTCAAGAAGGATACCGCAGAGCTCCAGAACCTACTTGCAGAGTCACGTGAGGATAACCGTGTGCTGCGCGACGACCTTGAGGAGGCGCGGATATCAGGTCACCGCGACACGGCCGTCAACACGCCAACCTCCGCAACATGGTACCACCCCTCCAACGGACGCGTTACGCCTTCCTTTCGCTCCCACCGCCAGACCGAGAGTCTATCGGTAAATGGCGCTCGCTCCCCTATTCTTCGCGCCGGCTTCCGGCTCGGTTCACCGCGCCTTCACATCGGCGACGACCTTCACATGTCGACCTCGTCCGCCAACGACGAAACAGCATCTACATCCTCGCGGGCCTCGCATGGACGGCACGTGTCCCACATTACCGTCGAAATTGATCCTGCGGGCGAGGTCGGCGAGGAGCGGCCACGAGGCAACAAGCCGCTTATGCTCCTCGCACGCTCGCGGGGTGTACAGACGGACGACGTGCCCATCACCGTCACTGTGCCTTCCGGTGGTACATCGCCCCGACCGTCGGTACGAAGCAGTAATGGCAAGAGCATCAACACGCCAGTAGACACACACAGCGAAAGCAGCAGCATTCTCGATTCAGCGGGGTCGCATAAGCCCGCTGGCTCAGTTGGGTCGGTCGGTTCTGGTACGCTGGGAGGACTCGTCGTTCAGGTTGCCACACTGCTTCAGCGGCTGCGCGAGGCAGACGTACCAACGCTGTCTGCGCGGTTGAAACGGCAGCAGCTCTTTGCGGGCGGAAGCGGCGAACAACCTGCGGGAGCCGCAGGTGCTCTCGCGGGAATCGCAGCGGGACTCGGTATCGGCCCCGCTGCAGACCGCGACCGACAAACGCGGGACGTTCTCGCGCATCTATCGCGTACGACTGTTGACCGGGTCATTCGCGAGGCCGGCCACCTTGATGCCCTTCCGCCTCCTGGGCAGGACGAGACGAGCGCGACTCGTCGAGAACTTCGTGCGCTGCAGACTCTGCTCAAGGAGCTCTTTGCTGAGACAGGCCGTCTCCGAACAGAGGTCAACCACATCGTGCTCAACCCGGCCGCCGCACCTAAGTTTTCGGAGGATATTATGAGCGCAGAGAAGACCGCTGCGGCCGACGACGCGAGGAAGAGAACGAAGAGCTCGTCTTCACAGACTGCAGGAGGAGGTGGATGGATTGGGCCAATATCCAAGCTTTTCGGTGGCAGCTCCCCTATACCACCTGCTCAGCGGCCTGCAGTGGTTGAGCCCGGCCGACCACGCTCGCTAGCACCACGCATGAGCAAGGTCAGCGCGACGGTTGGTGCATCGATCGCCACAGCACATGTTGGCTTCACAAAGAGCGGTACTCGTGGAGTCAATGCGATTGGCGAGTCTGCGTGGGACGCCCTGCCGCCGATCGCGTCCTCTTCGACGTCTATGTTGGCAAGTCCGAGCCACACATCTTCCACCGGCGCAGGACCTTCTACACGCCCGCCTCCTGACGCTGCGAGCAGCAGCCGCGTCCTTGCCCTGTTTGCCCACGCACCAACGCCGCGCCCCGAGCGCGACTGGGTCGTCCTCCCGCGGGACATGCGGGATATTCCACATGCCCGTGACGTCGGCGCTACTGCCACTCTCCGTTCCAGGGACCGCAAACGTCTCTCTCGCAACCTTGATGCTCTGCACTTTGACGGACCTGGTGGGCCTGCAGGTCCGGAGACCGGTGAAGTGCAGGTTACACGGACGCTGCGCGGGCGCGGGCTGAGTGACTCGAGTATCCGCTCGACCTTCCTCGCAGACGCAGACCGTATACCTGGCGACTCGCACGAACCGTCCGCCGTACCCGCCGCCTTCAGTGGCGCGTTCGCTGCAGCGGGCATGTTCGGTGCTTTGAGCAAACGCGTTCAGAATTTCGGATACTACCATCCCCAACAACAGCCGCTATCGAGCTCGCCACCTCCCGCAAGTCCCGTCAAGGGCCCGAGAACGCAGTCACCCGCAAGTTCGAACCGATCAGCCGGGCCGGCTCCTGTGGCGCCGATACCCATCAGTGCGAGTGCGCGGTTGTTGCAGGGGCTGGCGGACAATGCGCCGATGCGCTCGTCGAGTCTACGTGATGAGGGGACACTGGAACGGGCCATGTCGAGAAACATGAACGTCTGACCCCATCGTACTTATCTCTGAGTTGCTACCTTTCTCGTTTTTGCTTTCTTTGTTTTATCGTTCTCGTATGCATGTAGGATGGATTATTCTCGGGTGTATTATAAGATAGCGATTGACTGCCGTTTTATTGATTCTGGAGCGAGCGCGGAGCGCTGCTTTTGATCTTCACCACAGCGCTGGGGCGAAGGCTTCCTGTTCCTAAAGACTGAACGAGGAAAGCTTATGCTTCTCCAGTATCAAGGAGCAGACAACGACTGGAAAGTGCCAGCTGAACTGGAACAAGTTTCTGAAAATAAGTCTGCTGGAAACCGTTGCACAGTCGTTTTTCCTGTAGTGAAGCCTGCACCAGTTTCCACCGAGTATCCTTCCAAAATCTCACGTCAGGATATGTGCATCGTTTATATCTCGCACTGATCGCAGATTTTGTGTTTCCTAGTACCAAACGGATATACGCTCCCAGCGGAAGGGTAAGAAACACATTTTCTGTCGACTTATCTGCGCGGACCCTTTGAAGTTGCTGCCCCCAGGATGTAGTTGAGAAAGTACCAAGTCGAGGGATTCGCCGATGATATTCGCGTTTGTTAGTTCAAAGTCCGCGACAGACTCTCTCCCTTCTTCTTTCCGGATTCGCGGTAACAACGCCTGACACAACTACATGTCTACTATCCTTCCCAATGAGCTGGTGGACATTATTTTCAGCCTTCTCGACTCGCCAAACGACCGATTGCAGCTCGTGAAAGTTGGCCGCCAGTTCAACACAGTCGGCCGCCCGCATAACTGGCGTCATCTTCGCGCGCGCATGAGTAATCTCGCGAAACTTCGCCGCCTCAAGGCCATCCTTTTAAAGGACGCTGCACTGGCTCAGAGCGTGCGGTTATTTGACATCCCGTTCGTCTTATACGGCGGCAGCTTGGAACTCCAGCGGATACCGACATTGACGAAAATCCTGCCACGGCTCACAGCACTACGTACACTCATAATCGATCTTGGACATAATCGCGAAACCGGTTGTGAGAGCAATTTCGCCAGCTTCCCTGTATTCCCGCAGCTTCGGCACCTCATGGTTCCGTCATCACTCCCATTTCTATAATTTGCACTACGCCACTCTACTCTCGTAGCTCTTCATCTGGATGGAGTTACATTCAAGCCTAAGGACCTCCATGGCCAGCTCGAAGACATCGACACCAGCCAACACCAGCCTCTCGAGTATCTGAATGTACAGAGCCCATTTGCCCTGCAACAACACCTCGTAATTGACAAGATGCAGCCCTTCAAAGGCGGTATTAAGCTGTTTCGACCGATCGCATCGACATGCATCATTCGTATCGATTCGTTTGCTTGGTTGGACCCGGAGGCCAATTTCATGGCCTTCCTGGAGAAGCATGAATCGCTTAATTCGTGCTCGCTCCATCTCCCCCGTGCGGACCTCTTCGGATTGAAATAGACTCACGCCAGCTTCACAGCTCCGGGATCGACGAAGAAGGTTCGTAGTCTTCGGTTGCCACTCCGACTTTATGTGAGTACGATGAGTACCGACTCGTTGCTTGAGTCTCAGCATGTCACCTGAAAATGTTTTGCTGCAGGGCCGGGACCCAACCGGCTTCGCTCTAGATGAAATAACTGGCCACATGAAGATCTTTGCCAGCTTGTTCCCAGAACTGGAACACCTAGAGTTGGATCACAACCTACCGGAGCGCAAAGAGAGCCGTCCCTACGTCAAGGCATTGAAACTTCGGACTTCTGGAATCTTTGCCGAATTCAAGAGTCTCTGGAGTTTCCATTGGTCTGATGGGGAGATGTTCCACCGCTCCTCGGGGAAGGTTGTATCACAAGGCGTGCAGTTGCGTCAGCCGTCGCGTTATTTTCCATTGCATATTGATGTATAATGACATTGTTAGCCTCTATAGTGTGACTCTTGAAAATTGTTGCCTGCAAAATGCAGTTCAGATAGTGGCAAGTTGAGGGATTCGCCGATGACATTTGCATTTGCCAGTTCAAAGTCCGCGACGTGCTCTCTTCCTTCTTCTCTCCGGAGTCGCGTCAACAACACCGGTTGCAACTCCATGTCTAACATCCTTCCCAATGAGCTTGTGGACATCATTTTCAGTCTTCTCGAATCACCAAGCGACCAATTACAGCTCGTGAAAGTTGGCCGCCAGTTCAACACAGTTGGCCGCCCGCATATCTGGCGTCATCTTCACGCGCACATACCTGTTCTTGTAACACTCCGCCGTGTCAAAACCACCCTTTCGAAAGACGCTGCACTCGCTCAGAGTGTGCGGTCGTTTGACATTCCGTTCCTCTTAGCCCGTCCAGAATCCTCCGATTTTCAACTCCAGCGAATACCGACACTGATGAAAATTCTGGTACGACTCACAGCATTACGTACACTCATAATCGATCTTGGAGATAAGATCGAGACCGGCTGTGAGGGCAATTTTGCCAGCTTTCCTGTGTTCCCGCAGCTTCAACACCTCATGGTTCCTTCATCACTCGCATTTCTATACTTTGCGCTACGCCACTCTACTCTCGTTGCACTTCATCTGGGTGAAGTGGCTTTCAAGTTTATGGACCTCCACGGGCGGCATGAAGACATCGACACCAGCCAACACCAGCCTCTCGAGTATCTGAACGTACAGGGCCCGTTTGCCTTGCACCAACACCTCGTGCTTGACCAGATGCAACCTATCGAAGAAGGTATCGAGCTGTATCGACCGATCGCATCGACGTGCATCATTCGTATCGATTCGCCTGCTTGGTTGGACCCGGAGGCCAATCTCATCGTTTCCCTGGAAAAGCATGAATCGCTTACTTCGTGCTCACTTCATCTCCCCAATGCGGACCTCTTCGACGTGGAAGCCTTTCACACTGTGTTTAAAGCGACCAAGCAGACATCTCCGGGCTCTACAAAGAAAGTTCGCAGCCTTCGGATGGGCTTTGTGGACGTGGTGAGCACTAATTCGTGCTCGACTCTAGGCGTGTTACCTGAGAATTTTTGCTGCAGGACCACGACCCATACGGCACTGCTCTAGATGAAATAACCGACCACATGGTTATCCTTGCCAGCTTGTTCCCGGAACTGGAACACCTAGAGCTGGATGAGAGCACACAATA
>Ga0247815_10002141_pt1 | contig 14684 bp, 17 predicted proteins | sample UWRJL194509B1_FD_181014 | JGI IMG/M metagenome (GOLD analysis project Ga0247815, IMG submission 181014) | Plant litter microbial communities from Arlington Agricultural Research Station in Wisconsin, United States - UWRJ-L194-509B-1 | ecosystem: Environmental > Terrestrial > Plant litter >...
GATCTTTTGCTGAGAAGGCGACCGAGAACAGTCCATGATTGCAGTCTAGCTGGCGGAGAGTGGGATGTTGAAAGCCAGCTAGGGCCCACAAGCCCACGGTCCTATCGGCCGATGCCGAAGCGAGCCATCGTACGTCGCGCGAGAATGTTAAGGCATTTATCTGACCTTTGTGTCCCCCGAGTGGTTTTCCAATCGGTTCGCCCGTCGTGGCGTCCCACAATCGAACGGTGTGATCCGCAGAACCCGACGCGATCAACCGCCCGTCAGCCGAGACGGCGACAGAGAGCACCTCGTCCGTATGACCCGCCAGTGGCGAAAGCATCAGCTTGGCCGTCTGCGAGTCCCAAACTCGGATGGCCCGATCGGCTGAGCTCGACACGATGAATGAGCCGTCCGGAGACGCGGCGACCGAATTGACGTTGCTCTCATGGCTCAATAGCTGGTCAGTCGTTGACTGGCTGTGTTCGGCATCCCAAATCCGAATGGTACAATCCTTCGAGGCGGTCGCGATATGGAGCCCATCTGGAGAGTACGAGAGTGCTTGGACGGTGTCGGAGTGACCGCTGAGTGCCGATGCGACATCCTGATTAGTCTTCCAGCTCCAAAAGCGGATGCCATGGTGGTTGGTCGATGCAATACATGACCCTTCAGGTGCAAAGACGAGGCCATTGATGGCACACTTGGCGTTGAATGGTGCGCAAATCTCCTCGCTGGTGGACACGTTCCAGATGCGGATCTCCTGCGCACCATGGTATCCTGCCGCGATCAACTTGCCGTCTGGTGAGAATGCTACCGATAAGACATAGTTTTCCGCGCCGCGAAGGGGCTGTCCCTGTGGTTCTCGAGTGCGAACATCCCAAAGCCGGATTGTGCAGTCATCCGATCCAGACGCAAGCGTGTGTCCGTCCGGTGAGAAGGCAACAGAGTTGACCTCGTCCTCATGGACAGTCAGGACCGCAATAGCCTGACCGGTCGTAGCGTCCCACAGCCTGACCGACTTGTCCGCCGATGCTGACGCGATGAGTTGACCGTCCCGTGAGAGTGCCACAGACCAAACCCTGCGAGAGTGACCACGTAACGGAGGCACCGCCTCGCGACCCGTTCGTACGTCCCAGATGTGAATGAGGCCGCTGCCTGTGCCTGCGACGACACGCTGACTATCGGCTGTGAAAACGACACATTGAACCTCACCATTGCCGCTTTGCAGCGGGGCCATAGTCTGCTCGCCAGTTAGTGTATCCCACAAACGTACGGAACTATCTGCGGAGCCAGAGGCGAGTAGTCGTCCATCTGGTGAATACGCAACAGAGTACACCGTTCCCTCATGACCCGTGAGGTTCATGACAAGCCGGCCGCCATGGCGGTCAATACCAAAAGTTTCGACTGAGATCACACCGCCGAGAGAGGAGGAAAAGTCTTGAAAGACGAGGGAGTCTTTTGGTGCAAACGGAAGAGCAGAGAGATAGATGTACGGCGCGCTCCATTCGATGGCTGCGCGAGAAGATGCGACGAACGAGTTGGCGTCGCGTAAAAACCGCGACACTTCAGGAGATTTGACCTATTCTCGGTTGAGTTGACAAACGTCTGGTCAATGAAAGCAGGACTCACGGCGAAGCTTGCAATACGAAGCAGTCCAGATGCCCTGCCAACCTCGCCTAGGGCACTGAGCACTTCTAACCAAAAGAGAAACTTGGGACGAAATACCGTGTCGATTTTTTTTTGTCGATGGCTGATTGATTGGAGGCGGACTGGACATGGTGTGCCCAGTGGAAGCATGCGTAGCGGAGTGAGAGTGAGATCCAGTCAGGTTTGGTCCCTGCATTGGGCTCATCTGACGAAGGGCAGTGCGAGATGTTGAAGTCTAAGTCGTTCCACTTCATTCGGCTAAAACAGCCGTGCGCAAGCTCATCGTGTCCGAAGGTGGAAGCGATACGGATGCCAGATGCAGCCCGTGTAAACAGATAGTCGCCAAATGATGCGTGCAGCGTTCGGAGACTGGCATCATGATTTTCTTCGGGCAAGTGCACGACAGCATGCAGACGACCGAGACAGCCGCGGAGATAGTCTGGCGGCAGACTCAACAGCTCGGCTAGCGCCTGGACAGACAAAGTCATGCGCGCTGAGAGAATTGCAGCGATTACCTTGAGCATTTGCTGGAGTTCATCGTCCTCTACCACATCAGCGCGAGATGCCTCCATCAGTATCGAAGAATACATGAGGTCTAATGGGCCCACTACAAGAGCGGTTGGAGTCGCCTGCAGTGGCGAGACCAGCTTGGCCAGACGCTTGACTCGAAGTCCTTCATCCTCGCCAAGGATGTACTTGGTTGCAGTTGCCGCAAAGATAAAGAGCCCGTCTGCCCGTTCCGTGAGAGTCTCGACATTGCCGTTTGTGAACCATTCCTTGGTCGCCGGCGCATTGGAGAGCGTCTTGCCGATGTACAACTGAATGTCGCTCGTGACCTGACTCTTGTCGATCGTGTGGAGATGTAAGGCTGATGTGACCTTGGAGTCCGTAACTGACGTCTTACGGATGTGGGTCTCGGGTCGGGATGTGACGATGAACCTGATTGGAAGATCTGTGGACGAGCGGGAGAAGTCGATAAGCGCTTCGAGCATCTCGCTGACTGCGGCATGTGCGCCAGAATTGTCGCTGAGTGTTGCGGTTGTCGGCTGGTCACCACATTCGTCGAGGGCGTCAATTACAAACACGATAGATCGAGTTGTGGACGCGACTACTGCGAGAGGCTTGCGCATTAGTCGCTCGACTTGGATCTTGACCTGCTTGTAGGCGAGGTCGGGCTCTTCCTTCAATTCTGCGGCCAATGCTACGGCGAACTCATCCGACCGGCGTGCAAACAGCTGAGCCACAGTTGGGATGATGCAGCGCACGTCGCGCTGTGCAGCCGAGCCCGTGGACCGGGAGCAGAAGAAGCTGCCACCGAGGTATAGTGTGTCGTCTGCTTGCACCCGCTCGCAGATACTGCAAGCGATGGAAGTCTTGCCGGTACCGGCCATGCCTCCGAGCCAGAAGATTTGCTGAGATTTAGGGTCCTTGATCCAGCGAAAGATTCGGTCGAGGACATCGATGCGCGTGCCTTGCATGCATCCTGAGCGCTGCTGTGCGTCGTAGACTGCTTCGCGGACATGGTGCTTGTCGAGAGCTATGAAGATCAGTTTCGATCGACGCAATAACTTTAAAGACTCACCAGTAGTGATGCAGACCATGAGTCGCTCCTGTGCGAATGTTAGGCATAGAAGCGCGAGAGTCAGTGAGCAGTGCGGACCAAGCGCTCCTCGCGTTCCTTGGCCATTCGCTGTTGCTCCGCTGCCGAAAATTGCTGAGAACCCCATGTCAGCCAAGGGCCAAATAACAGCAGGGGCACGAACTTGGTTGATTTTATCGACGCCGTCCTGAACCTGGTCGATGCCATCCTTGACTTGACCGACGCCACTTTGAATCTGTTCAACCCCGCTCTTGACCTGTTCTACGCCGATCTCGACGAGGATGCCGCCTTAGAACTGTGTATTTGATGAGCTCAGGACAGTACCTCGCTTAGACTCACTTGGAAGACGTCAATGAGCGACATCATCTTGCCCACAAGATCCTTGACCTCTCCAATGTCGGTATTAGATTGGAGTACTCGAGACGAAAGGCCGCGTTCGAGCTTGGCCTCGACCGCAGTTGCGATGGCCTGTAGGGCACTGACGGGAGTTAGCCCATCGCTCCACACCGAAAGCGAACTGCAAGACATACGCCGCAATCTCTTCAAGTCGTTCGCGCAAGTTGTCGCTCAATCCGGTTTCGCCCTTGTGTGTCGTTGTGATCTTCAGCAGTCGCTCGAGCTTCTCCTTGTGCTTAAAGAACTCTTGATTAAGTTGCACGGTGCGCTATGAGGTGCGTATGAGCCCTGGTGTACAACGCCAGCTGCGAGAGAGCGCACCTCGCACGTCCCAGATCTTGAGCACACCAACGACAGCAGCTTTGAGAGGAAGAAACATATCCGACCCGTCACGAATGGTCGCAAGCAGCTCATAAATGACTGAGCCTGTTGTTGCAAGAGCAGAGGGAGGCGGTGACGGAGACGCATAGGCTGGTACAACATGGGGAGGAGATGAAGACGAGGAGAATGGTTGCGCAGTGCTGGGACTAGATGTCGCAGGAACCACATAGGGTTTTGCGCCAAGATTGGGAGTGGACTGTCCAGGTGTGTGAGAAGGTGCAGGTGAAGGTGATCTGCCCTGGCGCGATGGTGGTCGCAGGCTGTTGACCACTCCCTTGGCCTTCTTCTTCGCTTTCTTGTAGAAGCCCTTCATGGTAAGCGACGAGATCGAGCCAGATAGTTGCGCGCTGCCCAGTAAACCAGGAAGGCAAAGACTGCACGTGGACCTCCTCTGCTTGCCTCCGAATTCGCCGCCGCTATGGCCGCATGCGCGAGCAGCAAATAACCACAGGAGTGCGCCGGTACCCCATTACAGTGGCGCGTCGCACGCCGCACCTCACTATTCGCTAATAGCAGGCGTGGTAATGAGGACAAACAGGTGACGCTGAGTTGCAAACCGCGTCTTCTCACCAGATCAACGCCCTGTCAACCGTACCCCCGCGAAGACGACAACTGGCATTTCAGCCATTGGGAAGTTTCAGGGACGGTATATATACGAGTCACATTCAACCGCGACATAATCGCACGCAATTACGGGGCGAACGCTGAGGTTCATGGCACGAAGGCACAAGCGCCTGCCGCCGATCCCGACGATCTTTCTCGCTCTCCCTTCTTCGTTTCCGCGCCAGGCTCAAGCAGCGGCGGCCTTCCCTCTAACCATAAAACGTCTCTTCCCTCGCCTCTTCGGAGTGATCAACAGGATCATGGATCCTCCGCCCGCAAAACGCGTCAAGTTGTCTGGTTACGAGTTTTACGAGCAGGTGCTCGGGTCGCCGAAATTCGTCGTCGGGCCGATGGTCGACCAGAGCGAATTGGTGCGTCTCGTATCATACATCGTACGCATACATACATGCTAAGCTGGATCATATTTAGCCCTGGAGGATGCTTTCGAGGAAGTATGGCGCGCAGGTGAGAGTATTTCGAGGATTCTGCAGCTTGTTGCTCGGTGGCTGACGCGCGGCGTAGCTCGTCTACACCCCCATGATCAATGCCAAGGTCCGTGAACCTGTTTCTGTATCTGATCATGCGCTAATATGGAAACGCAGATGTGGTCGACAGAACACAACAAGTCGTACCGCGAGAACAACTTCAACATCCAGCACGGCGAGGAAGGCGGGCCAGCCGATCGGCCCCTCATCGTTCAGGTTAGCCCCGCATATAAAGTGCCGATGCAGTTTCTCAACCTGCGCATCGTACAGTTCTGTACAAATGACCCCGAGCAGCTGTTGAAGAGCGCTCTCGAGCTTCAAGCGCACTGCGACGCCGTCGATATCAACCTCGGCTGTCCGCAAGATATCGCCAAGAAAGGCAAATACGGGGCGTTCCTGCAAGATGACTGGGACCTCATCTTCAAACTGAGTGCGTCTGTCCGAGAGATCTGCAAATGAGTCCGCGCAAGATGTTGACTCGTTCACCCAAGTCAATACTCTCCACGTCAACCTCGACGTACCCGTGACGGCCAAGTTCCGCGTATTCCCGACGGTAGAGAAGACGGTCGAGTATGCGAAGATGCTCGAGCGGGCTGGCGCGCAGATTCTTACTTGTCATGGCCGGACAAGAGAGCAGCGTGGAGTCAACTCGGTGTGTGCACGCTGCGTGCTCATCCACCTCGCGCCATTGGGCTCATCTCGACGTCGCAGGGTCTCGCGGATTGGGACAAGATCAAGGCGGTCAAGCAGGCCGTTTCGGTGCCCGTGTTCGCCAACGGTAACATTCTCTTCGGTTCCGACGTTCCTCGTTGTCTCGAGGCAACAGGTGCCGACGCGGTTATGGCTGCCGAGGGCCAGCTGTACAATGCCGCTCTATTCTACAAGACGGCGGACGGTCGTGAGTTTGTCCCTCGTGCTTCGTCGGGTGGATGTCTGAACGCGCTGCGCAGAGGATTATCATCCGCTGCACGCCGACCTTGCGCTCGAGTATCTCAGCATCGTTCGCAACCTCAAGACGCAGACAAATCTCGGCGCCGTCAAGGGCCATATGTTCAAAATCATGCGACCCGCGCTCAACCATGCGACAGACCTGCGCGATAGGATGGGTCGTGTGAGGGGCGGTAGCTGGGTTTCGAGCATCGACGAGTACGAGGAGATTGCTAGGGAGATGAAGGAACGGATGGAGGTGAGCTTTCTTGGCGGGTCAGGATGATTCACAGCTGACGAGGCCCTGTAGCGCGATGCGGCAAACGCGCCACCGGACGCGGAACCGGTGTTCCAAGGTGGCATCCGGGTCATGCCTCACTGGCTCGCGCAGCCTTACGTGCGACCCTTGCCTCCAACATAAGCGGAACTACATTATAATCAACGACAGACGAGTAAAATAGTTAATATTAATGGGAGACATTGAGTCGGTCAGGGTGCTGGCTGCGAACGCTACATGCATAGTCTCACGCCGAGGTAGCTCGCGTCAACGCCTCCCAGAACCGGACAATCCTACGCGATGACGGACACACTGCTAGCCTCACGCGTTCGCTCTCCAATGACATGCGCGCGGCATTGCGCACGAGCCACGGCTCGACATGCGGACCCCCGTCGGCGCGGACTTGACGCGAAAGGGCGTCACGTTGAAGTGCGAATTTGAGTTTCCGCACGACGGGCAATAATGCACGATCGACCCGTAACGACGAGCCCTCAATGTCAGGCAAGATATGCGTGTCGAGCAGTAGATGCCGGGCAGGCCTGGAATGGAAGTGTGCGACGAGGACGCTGCGTACCAGTGCACGCTGGAGCCGCTGTGACGTCTCGAACTGCTTGACGCTCTGAGAGTCAACCGCAGCGCAGCACGTGAGCACATGCGCAAAAGGACGAAAATAGGGAAATGCACAGACCTGGGCCGAATACAGGTAGAGCCCAGCGCGCGAGCGGCGTTCGATTCCAAGTCCTCTCAGCAGGTTGCGTTGGCAGAGTTGGGCGATGCTTGGCCGGAGTGTGGGTTCGAGGGCGTGTGAGACGCGGGAGGGTGCGGTTTCGCGGAGTCGGACTCTGTGAAGCGCGCGGTCGACGGCGGCCCAGCGTAGAGCGTGCGAAGTTCGAGCGAGGCTTGCGACGTCTGGAACGTCTAGAAAGCCGTCTGCATTTAGGGGTGGCGCGAGTCAGGAGGTCAACCATAAACGTGGTCAGTATCGGCGAGAGCGCGTACATATTCGCAGAAGAAGCTCAGGCGGTAGCGTGTCGAGTGCGAGAGATGTTGGCATGTTGCGTTGAGACAGGAGGACAAGGACAGAGCACGGCAACCAGCCGCTGCCCGGGCGACCGCAATTCGAATCCGACGCCACATCGGAAACAAATTCGTCATGACCACCCCTCTCTCTTCTATCCTTCAACCAAACTAAATGCTATGCGTATGTCTAGTTTCCTGCATGCATTTGAATGGTGAATGTACTGTTGTACTGTCTATAACGAGCCAGTTATTACCTCAGAGAGCTGCCAGGGGGCAATTCCTTTATCTCGCATGCACCTGACATTGTATGTGGCCCTAAATTCACACCCTTGCCTCGCGCTTCAGCCGTCTAGCGCTCTATACCACGTTCAGAGCATGCAGGGGCATGAAGAACGACTGTGGGAACAGTCTTACTGTTCCTGCGAGCGCAAACCTCGTCTGGATCTAGCTTGACGACGAGAGTGGGCTCAGTTAGCTTCATCTGGCTCAAGTATGGTTGGCCGATCCAAGCGCCTTCCCCGTCGCCGTCGCTTGGGTCAAGCACACCGCCTAGCTGAGACCGTTGACCGCGAACAACCAAGCGCTGCGAGGTGGTTGCTAATATAACGGATGTATGCAAGCTCCAGTAGGTCGATCACCTCTTAAAATACATACCATGATGAGGTCGCCGCCCCAAGGTCGCAAGGTTTGACGAAGCACGTGGGTAGTGGTAGTGGAACTGGTGGCAGCACTCATCCGATCTGCAGAACAATCCGGCCGGGGCGTGAGTTTTTCAGGTCAGACAATGCTTGGATGAAGAAATCGGCGCGATAAGATGTGGAGGGGCCAACACCAAAGAAGGTGAGCGAATACGCGGCGTCGAGCTGGGCCCGCGGAGCCGGATTACATCACGATATTGCGTGACCTGCTGTGATGAAAAGGACATTCGGGTCCTTTTCTCAGCGGAGAAAAACATGAGATCTATGGATAATGATTGCCGTAGTCAGAGTTCTCGTAAAGAGGACGACAGAGGTCGCAAACTAGTATATTACCAGTTTAAACACTTCCAGACTTGCCCCTCCCACGACCAACTCAGCCTTGGATAAATGCTTTCATTCTCACTGGGAAAGTTGTCAGGACGTTATATCACGGTGTAAAAATATGATATGGTACAATCAAACAACTTGTTGTTGCCTACTAATGATGAGATGGAGGTTAGATGCGACTACATTTACTTTCGAAGCCATGTATCAATGGTCGGTCATGGGTTACCAGTGCTTTCAGACGATTTGGCTTTGTCCCAGCATTTCGCCCACTCCTCTCCACAATGCAGCACGGTGCCAACCGAGATGACGACGCGAGGATTACTGACGGGCCTCGAGCCGTTCCCGCGGACCATGACGATCGGACGGTATTCCCGAGGCAGCCAGATCAACCGCTCCTCAGAAGCCCCAACCAGCCAACCGTCTTTCTGGCGTATACGAGCAAGCATATCGGCCCGAGAGAGATTGGTCTGCGACGACAAAGCTTCGGCATTGAGCAGGTCCCACATTCGAATGCTATCCTTAGCGCTAGAGACAAAACTCTTCCCGTCTGGCATAAACGCGATCGACATAACAGTAGCCCCATGTGCATGCAGCGCGACAACGGCTGTTCCAGCACTCGCATCCCAGATACGAACGGTGTGGTCATCACCCCCAGAGACGAGGCGTTCTCCATCTGGCGAGTAAGCAACGGCGTAAACGGAAGCGCTATGACCTTCCAATGTGTGTAGCCGTGATTTGGTCTCGACATCCCAGATATACACGTTGCAATCGAATGAGGCGGCCGCAATTTTGGAGTTGTCAGGCGAGAAACAGACCGATCTGACGTCGTGAGCGTTGACTCCCATCTTCGCAATTTCAGCGTGATCGCCTTCAGTAGACATATCCCACATGGTGATGCACCCCCAAGAATCTCCTGCCGCGAGAAGCCGCCCATTTGATGAGAAAGCGACTGAGAAAGGTTGATCATCGCAGCGTAGCTGGCGGAGAGTGGGATGTTGATTGCCAGCTAGGGCCCACAAGCCCACGGTGCTATCGGCCGATGCCGAAGCGAGCCATCGTACGTCGCGCGAGAATGCTACGGCATTTACCCGGCTCTTGTGGCCCTCGAGCGGTTCGCCAATTGGTTCGCCCGTCGTGGCATTCCACAATCGAACGGTGTGATCCGCCGACCCCGACGCGATCAACCGCCCGTCAGCCGAGACGGCGACGGAGAGCACCTTTTCTTTATGACCCGCCAGTGGCGAAAGAATCAGCTTGGCTGTCTGGGAGTCCCAAACCCGGATGGCCCGATCGGCTGAGCCCGACACGATGAATGAGCCGTCCGGAGACGCGGCGACCGAATTGACGTTGCCCTCATGGCTCAATAGCTGGTCAGTCGGCGACTGGCTGTGTTCGACATCCCAAATCCGAATGGTACGATCTTTCGAGGCGGTCGCGATATAGGGTCCGTCAGGGGAGTACGAGAGAGCTTGAACGGTGTCGGAATGACCGCTGAGTGCCGATGCGACATCCTGATTAGTCTTCCAGTTCCAAAAGCGCGCGCCATGGTGGTTGGTCAATGCGATACATGACCCGTCATGTGTAAAGGTGAGGCCTGCGATGCGACACCCGGCTTTAAATGGTGCACAAATCTCCTTGCTGGTAGACACGTTCCAGATGCGGATCTCCTGCGCAGCATCGTATCCTGCCGCAATCAAGTTGCCGTCTGGTGAGAATGCTACGGACATGACATAGCTGTTTGCGCCGCGAAGAGGCTCTCCCTGTTGTTTATGAGTGCGGACATCCCAAACCCGGATGGTGCGGTCTACCGAGCCAGACGCAAGCGTGTGTCCGTCTGATGAAAACGCGACAGAGCGGACGACGCCCTCGTGGCCGGTCAGCACCGCGATAGCCTGACCAGTCGTAGCGTCCCACAGCCTGACCGACTTGTCTGTAGATGCTGACGCTATGAGTTGACCATCCCGTGAGAGTGCAACAGACCAAACCTTGCGAGAGTGACCACGTAACGGAGAAATCGCCTCGCGGCCGGTTCGCACGTCCCAGATGTGAATGAGGCCGCTGCCTGTGCCTGTGACGACACGCTGACTATTGGCTGTGAAAACTACGCATTGAACCGCGCCGTCATCACCCTGCAGCGGGGCTATGGTCTCCTCGCCTGTCAATGTATCCCACAAGCGCACTGAGCCGTCTTCGGAGCCAGAGGCGAGTAGTCGTCCATCTGGTGAATACGCAACGGAATGTACCTCTCTCTCATGGCCTGTGAGGTTCATGACAAGCCGGCCGCCATGGCGATCGAAACCAAAGGTTTCGACGGAGACCACGCCGCTTAGAGAAGAGGCGAAGTCTTGAAAAACGAGGGAGTCCTTTGGTGCAAACGGGAGAGCAGAGAGATAAATGTGCGGCGCACTCCATTCGATGGCCGCGCGCGAGGATGACACAAACGAGTTGGCATCGCGCAGGAACCGCGACACTTCTGTAGATTTGACCTAATGCTGATTGAGCGGGTCAAATGTGGATGACATGGAGCAGAACTCACCGCGAAACCTGCAATACGGAGTAGTCCAGATGCCCTGCCGACCTCGCCTAAGACACTGAGTACCTCTAACCAAAAGAGAAACTTGGGACGCAAGACTGTGTTTATCGCGTCGTCGAAGAGTGATTGACCGGAGGCGTATTGGATATGGTGTGCCCAGTGCAAGCACGCGTAGCGGAGTGAGAGCGATATCCAATCGGGTTCGGTCTCTGGATTGGGCACTTGAGATGACGAACTGCGCGAGATGTTGAAGTCAAAGTCCTCCTGTGCCATTCGACGGAGGCAACCGTGCGCGAGTTCGTTGTGTCCAAGGGTCGAGGCAATGCGTATGCCAGTCGCAGCGCGGGTGAACAGATAGTCACCAAATGATGCGTGTAGTGTCCGTAGGCTGGCATCATGGTCATCCTCTGGCAGAAGCACAACGGCATGCAGGCGGTCGAGACAACCGCGGAGGTGGCGAGTCGATAGGTCCAACAGATCTGCCAACGCTTTGACTGACAAAGTCATGCGTGTCGAGAGGATCGCAGCGAGTACTTTGAGCACCTGCTGCAGCTCATCCACATCCATAATGTCCGAGCGCGACGCCTCCATCAGTATCAAAGCATACATAGTGTCTAGTGGCGCGATAAGCGCATTCGACGTCGCTTGCAGCGGTGAGGTTAGCTTGGCGAGACGCTGCTCACGAAACCCTTTGCGACCGTCAAGAATGTACTTGGTCGCAGTCGCCGCAAAGATAAACAGGCCGTCAGTCCGTTCCGCAAGGGTCTCTACATAGCCGTTGGTGAACCATGCGTCGGTGGCCTGCACCTCGGAGAGCGTAGAGCGTCTTGTTGATGTACAACCTGATGTCGCTTGTTACCTGACTCTTGTCAATCGTGTGGAGATGTAAGGCCGATGCGACCTTATTGTCCGTGACAGACGTCTCGCGGATGTGGGTCTCCGGTCGAGAGGTGACGATGAACCTGATCGGCAAATTAATGGACGAACGAGAGAAGTCGATGAGTGCCTCGAGCATCTCACTGACGGCGGCGTGCGCTTCAGAAATGTCGCTGAGCGTGCTGGTTGTTGGCTGGTCGCCACACTCGTCGAGCGCGTCGATTATAAATACAATGGTTTTTGTTGAGGACGGGGCTGCTGCCAGAGGCTTGCGTAGCAACCGCTCGACCTGAACTCCAACTTGCTTGTATACGAGGTCAGGCTCCTCTTTCAGTTCTGCTGCTAATGCAGCAGCGAACTCGTGCGACTGACGAGCAAAAAGCTGGGCCAGAGTTGGAATGACGCAGCGCACGTCGCGTTGGGCAGCAGAACCCGTAGATCGGGAACAGAAGAAGCCACCACCGAGGCATAGTGTGTCGTCTGCTTGCACGCGCTTGCAGATGCTCCAGGCTATGGATGTCTTGCCGGTTCCGGCCATTCCTCCAAGCCAAAAGATCTGCTGTGCTTTGAGATCCTTGATCCAGCGAAAGACCCGATTGAGGATATCAACACGTGTGCCATCCATGCACCCAGAACGCCGCTGTGAGTCGTATACTGCGTTAGGAACGTGATGCTTGCTGAGGGCTACGAGAATCAGTCCCAGCCTATATGTAAACCCCGGACGCTTACCAGCTTCAATGGAGCTCCTGAGCCGCTCCTGTGTACAATTCAGATTTGGATGGAGCGAGACATGACGAGCGGTGCGCACCAAATGTTCTTCATGATCCTTGGCCGCCTGTTGTTGCTTCGCAGCCCACAGAGGCTGGTATCGTCAATAAGTTAAAGTTGGCATAATGGTGGGAATGCCTACTTGGTTTATGTCATCGACACCGCGTGCCACCTCATCGACGCCGTCCTGAACCTGGTCGACGCCATCCTTGATCTTCTCAACTTCAACTTGGGCCTTTTCTACTCCATCCTGGAGCTGCTGCACGGCATCCTCGACTTGGTCGACGCCACGTTGAATATGCTCAACCACACTCTTGACCTGTTCCACACCGATCTCGACGCGCACACCACCTTCGAACTATGCATTTGGTGAGATCAGAACAATTTATCACTCAATCTTACCTCAAAGACGTCGATGAGCGACATCATCTTGCTAACGAGATCCTTGACCTCTCCAATAATGTCGTTGTTGGATTGAAGTACTCGGGAAGGAAGTCCGCGATTGAGCTTTGCTTGGACAGCACATGCAATATCCTCCAAAGCGCTGGCAGGAGTTAGCTCACCGCCTACCCTCAAAGCAAATTGCAAAACATACGCCGCAATCCCTTGAAGTCGTTCGCGCAAGTTGTCGCTCAACTTGGTTTCATCTTGGTATGTGATGGCGATTTTCAATAGCCCCTCGAGCCTTTCCTTGTGCTTGAAGAACTCTTGATTAAGTTGCACGGTGCGCTATGAGGTGCGTATGAGCCCTGGTGTGCAGCGACAGCTGCGAGAGAGCGCACCTCGCACACGTCCCAGATCTTGAGCACACCGACTACGGCGGCTTTGAGAGGAAGGCACATATCCGATGCGTCACGAATGGTCGTGAGGAGCTCATAAATGACTGAGCCTGTTGTTGCAAGAGCAGAGGGAGGTGGTGACAGAGACGCATAGGCTGGCGTAGCTTGTGCTGGAGATGAAGTCGAGGAGACTGGTTGCGCAGTGTTAGGACTAGATGTCGCAGGAACCACATCAGAGTTTGCGCCAAGATTTGGAGTAGACTGTCCAGGTGTTTGGGATAGTGCAGGTGACGGTGATCTGCCCTAGCGCGACGGTGGTCGCAGGCTGTCGACCATTCCCTTGGCCTTCTGCTTTGCTTTCTTGTAGAAGCCCTTCATGTTAAACGACGAGATCGAGCCAGATAGTCGCGCGCCGTTCAACAAACCAGGAAGGCAAGGACTGCACGTGGGCCCCCCCTGCTTACCTCCGAACTCGGCAGCCGCTACCGCCGCACGCATGCGCAAGCACAAATAACCATAGGACAGCGCTGACACCTTACGGATTCCGCGTCGCACACCACACCGTATGCTTCAACAGTGCGTCTCCTTTGGTCTACGACTTGGGCGCGAGGTTGGTGATGGCAGAACTGCATACTGGTGAGATGACTCTGATGCTTGCTGATACCAAGGATCAAAGAGTTTGGTCAGACGGAGTGATAAGGACGATGGGGTGGCGCCGTCTCTTTGGTTTGAAGTATTTGGGTGTCATGACAGAGAGTTTTGCAGGCGTCAGGGCAGGCTACAGGGCAAGGAAGAGCTGGACCGCTGAGTTACAAACCGCATCCTCGCAACCATAATCTTCTCAAACCTGCGTTTCTACCAACAAACAGACGCTTCTTTGGCCGTCGAGAAATGCTATGGATGTACGAACGTGAGCCGTGCTCTCACACGCGCATAAAGCAGAGTCTACAACAGGATGACCTGTATTCGACGATCTCAGCGCAGTCGAACAATCAAGCCACTCTAGACTCGAGCTGCGAGTGAGAACTAATGCTGAATGTGCGATTAATCTCTGGTGTACATGTGAGTGGTGAATGGACTTTTGCATCGTCTATGACGAGCTCGCGACGCTCTACTGCGACTGAGTCAACTCCTCTCCTCGCGTCCATCTGACAAAGTCCGCAACCTCCAACTGCACCTCCCACTCCTTGCTCCACGCCTCGATCGCCTGCTCTACAGTGCTGCCTTCTGCGGCATGCGGGAACATGACGAAAGGCTGGGAGAGCAGTGATGTTGCTTCTGCGTCCGGAGTGGAGGCTCGCAGTGTCTCGGCGTTCATGCCCACGACCTGACGAGCGAGCGCCCTCCTCAGCAACTTGTACGAGCTCTGGAACTTCTGGTCGTTGGCA
>Ga0247815_10002142_pt1 | contig 14680 bp, 15 predicted proteins | sample UWRJL194509B1_FD_181014 | JGI IMG/M metagenome (GOLD analysis project Ga0247815, IMG submission 181014) | Plant litter microbial communities from Arlington Agricultural Research Station in Wisconsin, United States - UWRJ-L194-509B-1 | ecosystem: Environmental > Terrestrial > Plant litter >...
GCCAACCGCTGTTTTCTCTACCACGTCATCGGAAACGAGACCGGCGACTGGGACGTGCCGGTCGGCGGCATGGGCGCGGTGACCGGCGAGCTCTTCAGCGCCGCGCGGCGAGCCGGAGCCGAGATCGTCACGGGTGCCGAGGTCACGAGCCTGACTCCGGACGGCGAGGTCCGGTATGAGCTGGGCGGAGGGTCCCGAGTGCTCGGCGCCGAGACCATCCTCGCGAACGTCGCGCCGTTTGTTCTCGAGAGACTGCTGGGCGAGGGCGAGCGCGTTGCTTCGCGGCCGGAAGGCGCCCAGGTCAAGGTCAACCTGCTGCTCTCGCGGCTGCCGAAGCTCAGGGACGCCGCCGTCTCGCCGGAAGCGGCCTTTGGCGGAACGTTCCACGTCAACGAGTCGTGGTCACAACTGCAGGACGCCTACGAGACCGCCGCCACCGGAACCGTGCCGACCCCGCTGCCGCTCGAGATCTACTGCCACTCCCTGAGTGACCCGAGCATCCTCTCCCCCGAACTGCGGGCGACCGGCGCGCACACGATCACGGTGTTCGGGCTGCACACACCCGACCGGCTCGCGACCGAGCAGAACAACGACGAGCTGCGCGCGACGCTGCAGGCCGCCGCCATCGAGTCACTCGACTCTGTGCTCGCGGAACCGATCGAGAGCCTGCTGCTCACCGACTCCGCCGGCAACCCGACGATCGAAGCGAAGACGACGCTCGATCTCGAGCACGCTCTCGGCATGCCCGGCGGCAATATCTTTCACGGTCCGCTGGCCTGGCCGTTCGTCGAGGACGATGCGGAGCTCAATACGGCGGCGGCCCGGTGGGGCGTGGCGACACGGCATCCGCGCATCCTGCTGTGCGGATCCGGTGCCCAGCGGGGCGGCGCCGTGAGCGCTCTCGGCGGTCACAACGCCGCGATGGCGGTTCTCGAAGGCTAGTTCGTCACCAGGAACAACCGGCCGACGGCGATGAACGCCGGGAGCACGAGCAGGACGACGTTGAACGGCAGGGACTTCTGCTCGCCGCGGCGAACGTGCAGGACGATCGCGAACACCTGGATGATCACGAGGCCAATCGCGGCGATCGGCGTGAGGATCGGCGCAATGCCGGTCAGCGCCGGAAGGATGAGCCCGAGAGCTCCGAGAATCTCGACGATGCCAATGAACTTGACCTGCCAGGCCGGCATCTCGACGCTCCACGGCATCCGCTCGGCGAGGTTCCGCTTCGGCGAGAACGCCTTCGTCGAACCGGCGACGATGTAGAGAAGTGCGGTGATGCCAGAGATGATCCAGAGTGCGATTTCCATGTTTGCATCGTCCCACGCCGCGGAGGCCGCGAAATCCGCGTACTACGGCACCCACGGGTCTTTCGTCCGTCACCCGACTTCGCTAGCCTCTGCCCATGACTGACTACTCGCAGCTCGCTTCCGATGTCGCAGGACCCGTCTTCGACCCCCGGACCGAGGGCTACGCCCAGGAGCTTCTGGGGATCAACCTCGTCTTCACCCACACCCCCGACGTCGTCGTCGGAGTCACCAGCGCCGCGGATGTCTCTGCCGCCGTCCGCTTCGCCGCCGCGCACTCGCTGCCGGTGCGCGTGCTCGCGACCGGGCACGGTGTGCACTCCACCATCACCGACGGCCTCGTGCTGACAACGAAGCGACTGGATGCCGTCGAGATCGACGCGCAGACCGGGGTCGCGACGATCGGTGCCGGGGTTCGCTGGGCATCCGTCGTCGAGGCCGCGGCGCCGCTCGGACTCGCTCCGATTACCGGATCGGCCGCGGGGGTCGGCGTCGTCGGGTTCCTGCTCGGCGGAGGGGTCGGACCGCTCGCCCGCAGCCACGGGTTCGGGTCGGACTACGTGCTGTCGTTCAGCGTCGTGATCGGTACCGGTGAACTCGTCGAAGCGAGCGACACCGAAAACCCCGACCTGTACTGGGCACTGCGCGGCGGCAAGGGCGGGCTCGGTATTGTCACCTCGGTTCGCGTCCAGCTCGTCGAACTGAGCGAAATCTACGGCGGCAACATGCTGTTCGAGGCCGAGCACATCGAGAACGTGCTGCGCACCTGGGTCGATTTCACCGCAACTGCACCGGACGGGCTCACCACGAGCGTCGCGATCATGCGGTTCCCGCCGCTCGACCTCGTTCCCGCGCCACTGCGGGGCAAAACGCTGCTCGCCCTGCGCGTCGCGTACCCGGTTTCGGCCGAGGTCGGCGAGCAGGCGATCGCGCCGCTGCGCGCGGCAGCCCCGGCAATGATGGACAACGTCGGCGTGCTTCCGGTTGCGGCGATCGCCACGATTCACAATGACCCGACCGACCCCGGCAAGGCGTGGACATCCGGCGGCATGCTCTCGTCGGTCGACCAGGACCTGGCGACAGCAGTGCTCGGCGTGGTCGGTGCCGGCAAGCAGGTACCCCTCGTCGCGTTCGAGCTTCGCCACATCGGAGCAGCGACCGGCGCGGATGTCGCGGGCGGCTCAGCCGTCGGAGGTCGCGGCAACGACTTCACGTTCATGCTGATCGCGAGCCTCATGCAGCCGGGAATCGAGGGAGCGGTCGAGGCCGCGGCGGCCGACGTTCTCGATGCCATCGAGCCCTGGGTCTCGCCGGAGACGACGATCAACTTTGCCGGACCTGCGCACGACGTCGCCCAGTTCGCGACGTCCTGGCCGGCCGACACCTTCGCGCGGCTCGCTTCCGTGCGTTCCACGTACGATCCCGACCGCGTCTTCGTCTTCGGCCCGGCCGAGTAGCCCCCTCCTCCATAGTTTTTTTAACCGGTTTCAAGGAACCGGCGCGCGCAAAGTCCAGATTTCTGGCTATTAGCCCGGTTCGGGAGCCGCAGTTCCTTGAAACCGGTTAATTGTGGGGGCTCTACTCGCCCGGCCAGGTGCTCGCGGCAGTGGCCCTCGACGGCGGCAGGGCGACATCCGCGCTCCAGCGGGTCAGCCACTCTGGCACCGGCAGCGACGCCGGGTCGATGCCGACGGCCTTTCCGAGCTCCGCGATGGTGACCGTACCACCGGTCTTCTTGAGGAACCGGGCACGCACGAAACCGACGGCGTAGATCTCGCCATCGACGACGAAGCGCTGCTCAGCGAAGACCGCTTTCGCGTCGTAACCGACTATGCGGGTTTCGAGGACGAACCTCTGCCACGGCTGAAGTGAGCGGCGAAAACTGATCGTCTCGTTCGACACAACGGGGTAGTAGCCGAGCTTCGCGAAGGTGTCGTAGATGCCGGCGCGAACGAGCAGATCGGTGCGGCCGAGGTCCATGAGCGACAGGTAGATGCCGTTGTTGACGTGCCGCAGGGTGTCGAGATCGGTGGGCAGAACCCGCAGGGCGAGGCGACCGACATCGTGTGGGTGAAGCTTCGAACTGCGGCGAGCGCGGAGGAGGTAGAAGAGCGTCCGATAGATCATGTGCACCGCGTTAGGTTAGACCCATGCGTACGCTTTACTCCTCGGGTTCGGCCTGGGAACAGAAAATGGGTTACTCGCGAGCCGTTCAGGTTGGAGAAACCCTCTACATTTCGGCGACCTCGGCCGCGGCCGCGGATGGCACCACCACCGGTGACCTGTACGAGCAGACCCGCTTCGCCCTCGAGAAGCTCACGGCGGTTCTCGCCGAGGCCGGCTTCTCGCTCGGCGATGTCGTGCAGTCGAAGCTCTACATCACCGACATCTCGAACTGGGAGCTCGCCGGCCGCGCGCACGGCGAGGTCTTCGGCGACATCCGCCCGGCACTCTCGCTGCTGCACGTGCTGCCGTTCCTCGACCCGACGATGCTCGTCGAGATCGAGCTCGTGGCGGTCCGCGCCTCCGCGTAGCCCGACAGTGCGCCTGCCTGTTATCAGTGCGGCCGTTTAAAACCCCGCACGGATTACAAACGGCAGCGCGGTCAGCGGCGCGCGACCGCGAGCCCGGACGGGCTGCCCGCGCTGAGCCGCGCGAGGTAGGTCGTGACCGCATCGAGGTCGATGCCGTCGGACGCCGCGTCGATCGCCGAGTACATCGCCCGCTCGATTCGCCGCACTTCACTTTCAGCGCCTCGGCCGCGCTCGGTGAGCGATAGCACCACCCGCCGCCGGTCGTGGTCCCCCGGCCGGCGCTGCAGCATCCCCGACTCGACCAGCCTCTCGACGAGCCGGCTCGGGTTCGTGCCGCTCTCACACACCAGCAGTTCGCCGAGTTCGCCGATCGCCAGCTCGCCGCGGTCGGCAACCACTCGGATGACCTCTGCCTGCGAGGGGGTCAGGCCGAGCGGACGAAGCTGCGCGGCCAGCATCCTATTTCCCTCGCGCTGCGCCGCGAGCACCAGGTAGCGAACCCGCTCGGCCTGCCTCACGCCGTCACGCCCGCAAGCATCCCGGCGGCCGCCGGATCGTGGGCGGCGAGCACGAGCGCGCCAGGATTACGCGCCACGAATTCATTTACCGCAGCGGATGTCGTGGCAAGTACCCGGCGAGATCCGACTCCCGGCACCCGCACCTGCTCGAGCAGCCTAACGTCGTAGGTGAGGTCTCCGACGAGCACGAGCGGCGGATGCTGCGGCCGGCGCACGATGAGCGAGAGCGAACCGGGCGTGTGGCCGGGCGTGGACACGAGCATGAGGCTGCCGTCGCCCGCGAGGTCGTGCGCGCGGGTGAACGGAGCGAGGTCCGCATCCGTCGTCGGTTCCGGGCTGATCCGCTGCCAGGTCAGCCCGGCGAGATCGATGTGCTTCGCCAGCACGCCGTCCGCGACTGCGAGCGGCGAGGCGAGGCTCGCCCATTCGGTCTCGCTGACGACGATCCGGGCGTGACCGAGTTCGCGCAGCCCGCCGATGTGGTCCTGGTGCAGGTGGGAAATGACGGCCGTGGTGACGTTGGCGATGTCGAATCCGGCGGCGGCTAACTGCGCCGTGAGCGTGTCCCCGGCGCCGATGCGGAAACGGGCGAGCCGGTTGAAGAAAAACCGCAGCGGTCCCCGGGGGAAATAGTCGGCATCCGTCACCGACGCGCGGTCCTGCCCGGTGTCGAACAGGACGAGGCCCGAGTCGTGCTCGACGACGTACACGTTGATCGGGCGAGGCGCGGTCCAGCGGCGCGAGGTCAGCAGCCACAGGAACAGGGGCAAGCCGTTCGATTCCACGTGCTCGGGACGGATCTGCACCGACCCGGTACTGATGACGCTGACGCTGGTAACCGGCATACGTCAATTATGTGTCACGACACACTTTCGGGCAAGCGGATGCCGGTGCGCCCGTTTGTTATTCGTGCGGCCGTTTGAAACCCCGCACTGATAACGAACGGGCGCACGGTCAGCGGGTGGTCAGCCGTGCGCGAGCAGCTCGAGCGCAATGACCGCTCCGCCGAGCAGCACCAGGATCGCGAGGGCGAACAGCTGCTGGATGAACGTCAGCCCCGTGCTGCGGACCGCGAGCAGCACGATGAGCGCGAGGGTCACGATGAGCGCGGTCAGCGCGATGCGGGCGGCGACCTCGGCGTCGAGAATTCCGAGGGAGGCAAGCCCGAGCGCGATCGCCGGAACGACGAGGCTGCTGAGCGCGCCGAATCCGACCCAGAGCAAGTGGCGGATTTGGCGGGCGTCGGGCAGTTTCTTGTGGGCAACGAGGTGCGCAATGAGGTCAGACACAAAGCCGGCGAGCACAATTCCGACCACGCCGATGATGAGCGAGATGTTGGCGCTCGTCGGGTCGAAGTGTTCGCCGTGCGATCGCACCGCGAGCAGGATTGCGAGCCCGGTGAACGTCGCGTACACGCGTTCCTTGAGCCCCGCGGCGAACTCGTCGGGGCTGAGGTCGCCGGAACGGCTGCGCTTCGCGCGCGAGTTATCCATGGCTGCCACGCTATCGCGGCGGACAGTGCGGGGGTTTGTTATCGGTGCGGGGCTTTGAACGGGCGCACGGATAACCAACGGCAGCACGGTGAGGCAGTTAGTGGAAGCGGTGGTCCTGGATGGTCATGCGCGGGCCGAAGGCGGGCTTGCGGAATCCGCTCACCTCGATCAGGCGCATGATGCGCTGGCGCTGGCCGGCCCACGGGGCGAGAAGTTCGAGCATGCCGTCGTCGTCGACCGGTTTTCCGATCAGCGCCCAGCCGACAACGGCGGGCAGGTGGTAGTCGCCGACGCTCGGGGAATCCGGGTCTCCGTGCGAGCGCTGGGTGGTTTCGGCCGCCGTCCAGACGCCGATACCGACGATCGATCGCAGCCGCGACGCCACTTCGGTGCCGCCGCGTCCGAGCGCAAGCGTGCGCTCGAGGGATGCCGCAACCGGCGCCACCCGCATGACCGTCGCCGAGCGCTGCGGCCCGACCCCGGCGCGGTGCCACTCCCAGGACGGGATGCGCCGCCAGACCTCCGGGGACGGAAACACGCGCATCCCCTGCGGCGCCGGTCCGGGAGCCGGCTCGCCGTACTTCGTGATGAGCACGCGCCAGGCCTGCCGCGCTTCCTTTCCGGTGACCTTCTGCTCGAGGATCGCCGGGAGGATTGCCTCGAACACCGCGTTGGTGCGCAGTAGCCGCAGCCCGGGCGCACGGCGAAGCGAATCGGCGAGGAACGCGTTGGCGCTCACGTCGAGCTCGCTCCAGTCGTCGCCCGCACCGCACAGCTCTGGTACGCCGTCGATCGCGAGCTCAGCGCCCTCGCCCCAGGCATCCGCTCGAATGCCGTCCGACTGCTGTTCGAGTCGAAGGGTCGCGACGCCGGCCGCGGTGCGCAGGGTTCGCCAGACGACCGAGCCGTCCCAGCGCAGCGTCGGGTCGAGGTAGCCGCGGCTGAGCGGTCGCAGCGTCTGCTTCAGATTGAGCGGATGCGGTGGCCGATACAGCGTCGAACGGCGCGGTGCCGAAGCGGGCGCGATCGACCCCGCCGCGACCGTCGCCGCCACTCCATCCACCCACGAGTTCATTACCTCGAGAGTACGTCGAGCCGACGACGCTCGCAGTAAAGGAACCAGTAAAGGAACCAGGAAAGGAACCAGTAAAGGAAGCAGCAGAAGGAAGCAGCAGGCGCGCGCTACGCCGCGACGATCCGCACCGCGACCGACTCAGCACCGGCCGGGCGGTCAGCGGCCGCGGCGCGAATCCGCCGGTAGGCCTCGCCGTACTTCTCTTCGATCACCTCGACCAGTCGCGCGATCGACGCGTCATCGCGCAGCACCGTCGCCCGCGCGGTCGTCGTGAGGGCGTCATCCGCCACCGTTCCGACCCGGTCACACGGGGTCAGCTCGACCGACGCGTTGTTGGCGAGGCGCTTGACCTTGCCGGAAGCCCCGCCGGTCGTCACGAGCAGGGCCTCACCGTCACGCCCGATCCAGACGGGAGTGGAGACCCGCTCGCCGGTGAGACGGAAGGTCGTGAGCAGCACGTAAGTCTCGAGTCCGAGCGAGTCGAGAAGGGCGGGAGTAAGCGAGTTGGTCATTCACAGAGACTACGAGTGCCGAGCTGACAGAAAGAGCGCTACAAACCGTCGTTTGCTGGGCACGCCCTGAGAATTACAAAATTCATGCGGGCGCATCGGCCCGGAATTCCGCGGATGTACCCCTCGGAACAAAGTCCGGTACCCCTTTTGGGGGAATTACTCCGCCACGGGAGCGACTTATAATCCATCACGGATGGTTCACCCGCAAGCGTGGCCCGAAACGCGCTGGCCGTCCGCTCGAAGGTTACCCGAATGCCTGAAAACCCTACGTCCATCGCGCCTGCCCGCCGTCGCCAATGGGGTGCTGAGTCCAGCACAACGCCGTTGCCGACCGTGCACGTCAAGCCGTCCGATCGCCAGATCGCGCTGAGCCGCCTCGCCATCGTCGTCACCGTCCTGCTGTGGATGATCTACGTCATCACGACGATCTTCCGCCAGTTCATCGAGACGGCGAGCGAGAACTTCCAGTTCACGATGGAAGCGATCTCCTACCTCGTCGTGGTGACGTTCCTGACGTTCTCTGCGCTCATGTACCTGCTCGCCCGCCAGGGTGCGCTCATCCGCTTCCGCGACCACGTTCGCGTTCCGCGCGCCGAGCTCGACCGCCACTTCACGGTCAACCACTCGACCCTGACCGCCCTCGTTCCCTCCTATGCAGAAGAGCCCCACGTTGTTCGGGCGACACTCTGGTCAGCCGCACTGCAGGAGTACCCCTCGATGCGCGTCGTGCTGCTGCTCGATGACCCGCCCTTCCCGACCGACCCGGCCGTCAAGGCCAAGCTCGACGAATCGCGTGCCATCACGTCCGAGATAGCCGCGGCGCTCGCTGAGCCGCGCGCCCGGTTCAACGACGCCCGCCTGAGCTTCGAGCTCGACACCATGGACCAGACGACACCGAGCATCGACTCGGTTCGCCAGCTCGCGTACCAGTACTACTGGGCAACCGACTGGCTCGAGTCGATGGCCGACGACGAGGTTCTCGAGGACCACGTCGACGAGTTCTTTGTCGCGCAGGTGCTTCGCGGCCTCGCCAACGAGCTCTCGCTCGCGGGCGACGCCCTGACCGCCGCTGCCGACGAGGGCGAAACCCCCTCCCTCGAGCGGATGAACCAGCTCTACCGCCGCCTCGCCTGGACCTTCGACGTCGAACTCGCCACCTTCGAGCGCAAGGCGTACGCCTCGCTCTCGCACGAGGCGAACAAGGCGATGAACCTCAACGCCTACATCGGCCTCATGGGTGGTCGCTACCGCAGCGAAACGACGCCGAGCGGAACCGTCCTGCGCAACGTCAACCTGCCGGAACCGGCCGACCTGATCATCCCCGACTCGACGTTCATTTTGACGCTGGATGCCGACTCGATTCTGCTGCGCGACTACTGCCTTCGACTGGTCTACCTTCTCGAGCAGCCGGAGAACTCCCGCGTGGCAGTCACCCAGACGCCGTACTCCTCGTTCCGCGGCGCCGGAACCCGCATCGAGCGTCTCGCCGGTGCGACCACCGACATCCAGCACATCCTGCACCAGGGCATGTCCTACTACGGCGCAGCCTTCTGGGTCGGCGCGAACGCGGTTATCCGCAAGCGCGCGATGGAAGACATCGTCGAGATCGAGCACGTCGGCGGCTTCGAGGTCAAGCGCTACGTACAGGACCGCACGGTCATCGAGGACACCGAGTCGAGCATCGACCTCGGAACCCACGGCTGGACCATCACCAACTATCCGGAGCGCCTGAGCTACAGCGCCACCCCGCCCGACTTCGGATCGCTCATCGTGCAGCGTCGCCGCTGGGCAAACGGTGGACTGCTGATCATGCCGAAGTTCTTCCGCCAGATCCGGGAGCGCAAGGCGCGCGGAGAGCGCGTCACGTTCACCGAGATCGCCCTGCGCACGAACTACATGACCTCGATCGCGTGGTCGAGCTTCGGGCTCATCTTCCTGCTCGCATACCCGTACGATTCCCGACTGCTGAGCGTCGTCGTTCTGCTCGCCGCAGTGCCGTACTTCCTCTCGATGGGTGCGGATCTTCGCCAGACCGGCTACCGGTTCAGCGACATCCTGCACATCTACGGGTTCAACCTGATCCTGCTCCCGGTCAACCTCGCCGGAGTCATCAAGTCGATCGAGCAGGCCGTCACGGTCAAGAAGATCCCGTTCTCGCGTACCCCGAAGGTCAAGGACCGCACCGCTGCCCCGCTGCTGTACGTCGTCGCTCCCTACGTCATCATCGCGTTCTCGCTGCTGACGCTGTGGCGCGACTTCAACGCCGGCAACTGGGGTAACGCGACCTTCGCGTTCATCAACGCGTCACTCGCCGCCCTCGCCGTGCTGCTCTACATCGGTATCCGCAACTCGATCGTCGACATCTGGCTTGGCGCAACCGCCTGGCTCTACGTCGACGTCAAGCAGCCGAAGCCCAACAAGGTCGAGGTCGTTGCAGAAGACCTCACGCCCGCCGGAATGGACTGGCGCTCGGTTCTGTACCACGGTGACGTCATCAACGTCGCTCCGGCCGAACAGCCAGCCGTCGCGGGTAAGTCGGTGCGTAACTCCGCACTCGCGACCGAGTCGAAGGCGCCTGCGTCGACGACAACAACGCAGTCGCGCTGACCCCCGCTTCGCTCCACTCTCGATACGTAAAAGAAATCGCAATGACTACTCAAGCCGCCGTTCCCGCGCGCCCGCTCAAAACCCGACGCCTCTCTCCCTGGCGAGTGACCCTCGCCTCGGTGGTGACGCTCGCCATCGTCGCTGGCGGAGTCCTCTTCGCCCAGTCCTGGTGGTCTGAAGCAACGACCCCGACCGCCAAGCCCTGGTTCGCCGGCTACGTCGACGTCACGGCTACCCCCTCGTACGCGTTCGAGGTTCCCACCACGAAGGCCGCACGCGACGTCGTTCTCTCGTTCGTCGTAGCGGATGCCGAAGGCTCCTGCACGCCGAGCTGGGGTTCGGTCTACACGCTCGATGAAGCGGCATCCACTCTCGACCTCGACCGCCGTGTCGCCAGGCTCGAGCAGCTCGGCGGCGAGGCAATCGTCTCGTTCGGCGGACTGACGAACAACGAACTCGCCACCAACTGCACCGATGCCCGCAAGCTCGAGGCAGCCTACGCAGCCGTCGTCGACCGGTACAACCTGTCGACGATCGACCTCGACATGGAGGGACGCGCGCTCAGCGCATCCGCCGTCGAGCGTCGCGCGACCGCGATCGCGTCGCTGCAGGAAGACCGTCGCGCCAAGGGCGATGACCTCGCCGTCTGGCTGACCCTTCCGGTGATCCCGTCCGGGCTGACCGAAGAGGGCACCAACGCGGTCGCCGCATTCCTTGATGCCGGAGTCGACATCGCCGGCGTCAACGTCATGACCATGGACTACGGCCAGGCCCTCGGTGACGACAGCATGCTCAAGGGTTCGACCGACGCGCTCACCGCGACCCACCGCCAGCTCGGCATCCTGTACAAGGCGGCCGGAATCTCGCTCACCGACGCGACCCTGTGGACCAAGATGGGCGCGACTCCGATGATCGGCCAGAACGACGTCGCCGGCGAGATCTTCAGCCTCGACGACGCCGCGGCCTTCAACGAGTGGACGTCGGCGAAGGGCCTCGCCCGCATGTCGATGTGGTCGATGAACCGCGACCAGACCTGTGGACCCAACTATGCCGACGTCAAGCGCGTCTCGGACGCCTGCAGCGGTGTCGAGCAGGGTGAACTGAGCTTTGCGACGCTGCTCGGCAAGAAGATGACCGGATCCCCCGAGGCCGGCGCCATCGTCACGACCTCCGAGCCCGTCGAGGAAGAAATCGTCGACGACCCGGCAACGAGCCCGTACCCGATCTGGGACGAGAACACGACCTACCTCGCGAAGACCAAGATCGTCTGGCACCACAACGTCTACGAGGCGAAGTGGTGGACGAAGGGCGACCTTCCCGACAGCCCGGTGCTCGACGAGTTCGAGGTCTCCTGGACGCTCATCGGACCGGTGCTCCCCGGCGAGACACCCGCTCCCGTGATCACCCTTCCGCCGGACACCTACGAGGAGTGGTCGGGCAAGGCCATCTACGAGAAGGGCGACCGGATCATGTTCTCCGGCATCGGCTTCGTTGCGAAGTGGTGGACCCAGGGCGACAGCCCGGAGGCCGTCTCGACCGACCCCGACACCTCACCGTGGCAGGCGCTCACGACCGAGCAGGTCGAGGCTGCGGTCGCCGCAGCCGAAGCCGCTGACGCCAAGAAGAACTAGACCCGCGGGGCGATCTACACTCGACTGGTGGCCGTCCCAAAGATCCTGCTGTTCTACGTCTTCACGCCGCTGGCCGACCCGGAGGCGATCCGGTTGTGGCAGCGAACGCTGTGTGAGTCCCTTGGCATCAAGGGGCGCATCCTGCTCTCGCCCGACGGCATCAACGGCACCGTCGGCGGCGAGCTGAAGGCGATCAAGAAGTACGTTCGAGCAACGAAGGACTACCCGCCGTTCAAGCACATCGACTTCAAGTGGAGCGAGGGCACGCTGGATGACGCCGGCGAGCCCGCAGACTTCCCCCGGCTGAGCGTGCGGGTGCGCGACGAAATCGTCAGCTTCGGAGCGCCGGGCGAACTGAAGGTCGACGAAAACGGCGTTGTCGGCGGAGGCACAAAACTCTCACCGGAACAGCTGCACGAACTCGTCGCCGAGAAGAAGGTCACCTTCTTCGACGGACGCAACGGATTCGAGGCCGAGATCGGTAAATTCGCGGATGCCGTGGTGCCCGACGTCAGCAACACCCGCGAGTTCGTGGCCGAGCTCGAGAGCGGCAAATACGACCATCTCAAAAACGAGCCGATCGTCACCTACTGCACCGGCGGCATCCGGTGCGAGGTTCTCTCGACGCTCATGGTCAATCGGGGCTTCAGCGAGGTCTACCAGCTCGATGGGGGCATCGTGAGGTACGGGGAGACCTATGGGGACGCCGGGCTCTGGAACGGCTCCCTGTACGTCTTCGACAACCGGATGTCCGTTGACTTCAGCGACGACGCTGCGGTGATCGGGCACTGCTACCTGTGCGGCACCGCGACGAAGCACATGCAGAACTGTCACGACCTCGGCTGCCGCGAGCAGCTCGTGGTCTGCGAGGAGCACTCGGCGCAGGCGGCCTGCGCGCTGCATCCGCTGCCCGTCGCGTAGAACGTCGCGCAACATGTCGCTTAACGACAACTGCCCCGGCCAGAAGGCCGGGGCAGTCGAGGAAAGACTTAGTACGTGGTGACCGTGGTGGCGCCGATGGAAGCGCTGAGAACTGCACTCAGGATTCCGAAGACGAGTCCGAGAACGATGAAGATGATGCTCAGGATCAGGCCGACCTTGGCGGGCGTGTTCTTGTATCCGGCAGCCTTGGACTGGTTGAGCGCAACGATGCTCAGGATCAGGCCGAGGAGCGTGAAGACGAACGCGGCGATGAGGCCGACGATACCGAGGGTCTTTCCCGGGTAGGTTGCGGGGGCTACGGGAGCGGGTGCTGCTGCGGGTACTTCAGACATAGGTGTCTCCTTGGAGTGAATGTAGATGGGTGACTCTCCCCCACCGCTGGGGAAGTCCGTCGCCCGACTCTATCGGCTCATTCGCTATGAATGCGAGCTTTTCTGCCTGCGCGTCGGCGCGTTACATGAATACGGCATGATGAAGTCATGAAGATCGGCATTCTCACCAGTGGTGGCGACGCACCAGGCCTGAACGCGGTTATCCGCGGAATCGTTTACTCCGGCATCCAGACCGGCAAGTGCGAAGAATTCGTGGGGTTCAAGAACGGTTGGAAGGGCGTCATCGAGAGCGACGTCGTGCCGCTCGGCCGCCACGAGATCATGGGTATCCACAAGCAGGGTGGAACCATCATCGGCACCTCCCGCACCAACCCCTTCGAGGGCAACGGTGGGCCCGACCGCGTTCGCGAGGTCATGGCCGAGCACGGGATCGACGCGATCATCGCGATCGGCGGAGAGGGAACCCTCGCCGCCGCCAAGCGACTGACGGATGCCGGAATCCGCATCGTGGGCGTACCCAAGACGGTCGACAACGACCTCGACGCCACCGACTACACGTTCGGCTTCGACACCGCCGTGCAGATCGCCACCGACGCCATGGACCGACTGCGCACCACCGGAGACTCACACGGCCGCTGCATGATCGCCGAGGTCATGGGTCGCCACGTCGGCTGGATCGCCCTGCACTCGGGAATGGCGGCCGGAGCGCACGCCATCCTCATTCCAGAGCAGAAGACCAGCGTCGACCAGATCATCGAATGGGTCACCTCTGCCCACGACCGTGGACGCGCTCCGCTCGTCGTCGTTGCCGAGGGCTTCGTTCTCGACTCGATGGATGACGCCCACAGCGAGCGCGGCCTCGACGCATTCGGCCGCCCCCGGCTCGGCGGTATCGGCGAGCTGCTCGCCCCGCTGATCGAAGAGCGCACCGGCATCGAGACGAGGGCAACCACCCTCGGCCACATCCAGCGCGGCGGCACGCCAAGCGCCTACGACCGTGTACTTGCCACCAGGCTCGGCATGGCGGCTCTCGAATCGGCCATCCAGGGCGACTGGGGACACATGGTCGCCCTCCGTGGCACCGATATCGTCACCGTCGCGTTCGAGGACGCGCTCGGTACCCTCAAGCGCGTTCCGCAGGCCCGCTACGACGAGGCCCGCATCCTCTTCGGCTAGACCTTCGTTTCTTAACCCGTTTCAAGGAAGCGCGGCCGGTTTCGGGTTGTTCCATCCCGGAGACACCCGGATGTACCTTCGCGGTTCCTTGAAACCGGTTAAATGCAATGGGGTGGTGGGTCTCTCGCGCGGACAATGGGTCTATGAGCGACGAGACGAAGAAGTGGCGCGGGCTCTGGGTATCCGGCGGCCGGGCTGAGCTGCGGGACGACCTGACGGATGCCGCACTCATGCCGGGCGACGTTACCATCGACGTCGAGTACTCGAGCCTGAATTTCAAAGACGGACTCGCCCTCGCTGGCAAGCCCGGAGTCATCAAAAAGGACGAGTTGATCGCAGGCATCGACTTCGTCGGCACGGTGTCCACGTCGGAATCGGCCGCCTGGAAGAGCGGCGACCGCGTCATCCTGAACGGCTGGGGCATCGGCGAGACTCACCACGGCGGGTTGGCCGAGCGCGCGCGGGTGAACGGCGACTGGCTCGTCGCGCTTCCGCCGGCGTTCAGCCCGAAGCAGGCCGCCGCGATCGGCACCGCGGGGTTCACCGCGATGCT
>Ga0247815_10002143_pt1 | contig 14680 bp, 17 predicted proteins | sample UWRJL194509B1_FD_181014 | JGI IMG/M metagenome (GOLD analysis project Ga0247815, IMG submission 181014) | Plant litter microbial communities from Arlington Agricultural Research Station in Wisconsin, United States - UWRJ-L194-509B-1 | ecosystem: Environmental > Terrestrial > Plant litter >...
AAACCTCGCTTAAACACCGGGGATGCTCCACTTGCAGTAGAGAGGTGACTGCACGGTCATTCTTCAAGCTGTTGGTTGCGTGGTCGTCGGCCCGGGACAGCCCAACAAACGTCGCCTCCACGGGCACACCGGTCCTCCCGGGAGGACCATCAGCAATCTTAACCACTCATATTCTTCTCAACGCGATTGGACCAGATGAGACCATGACGCCGAACTGACCGAAGTAGCCGCTTGGCAGCAACGCGGCAAAGTCCGCATGGCAGCCACTACGCTACATCTCCCGACCTTGTCCAATGTTACACAGTGGTCCCAGCCACAAAGCGCACCCCTAAGCGTTAACAGCTATCGGTACGCTTTCCGGATGTGTTCTGTGGAACTGGCGCTCACCCCGTTCTCTCGTGACACAGCACACAATTCTAAACGCAACTGTATGCGCTTCTATCTCAGTCCACTCTCGTAGATGCACGATTGCGTGCCGACTCGGCCCGGCCCAACGTTCCGCTCGTCCCCGACGGCCCGGGTGAAGTCGCGAGGCGGCATCACGAGGTGGCACTACGGCTTTAAAGTGTTCTCGTTGCGGCGCAAATATTACACTGGCTCTAAGTTGCTGTAACTCATCTGATTTCCACCCCTTGCAGTGTTAGAAGAATAGCAGGAATCTTCTCTCGCTTGCATGGTTAGAACCTGTCGGGGCTCAATTATGCGCTTGAAATGAGCGTTTATTGCCCTCGATTGCAGCGAGAGCGTGGAAATCCTTGTCTGTGATCTGAAGAAAGTTTTACCAAAGCGTTATACAGAGCTTATCGCTGGTTCATGCTTGGCTGCTGGCGACTGAGACCTTCAATTCGTGACCGGGATGGGCTCGCTTCGAGTCGATCATCTCACGGACATTGTAATTATTGATTAAATCTACAGTAGCACATTGGATCAATTAGGGGTCAAAGATGGCAATTAGGGCTTGAATTGAGCATGAGGCATGCAATATTGGTTTACAAATCTTGTAAGCTGTCAAAGTTAGAGTTGAAGCAAACGTCCAGAACGTCCGAGCTCTGACATAGGCTTAACCACAGTTAGCAATCAAAACGGACAGATTTAGCTGATAATCAACGCAAATTGGATGTAAATGCAGCGATGCAACAGCGGGCTGATCTGGCACCGCTTGTTACCGCCCCGAGGAGGTTAACCGCACCGCATCACACGTATCGAACTCATTTGTGAAGGTCGACTGACGCCGAACGAATTTGGCTTGGTATTGACGTAGAATTCAATCTTAAATACTCTGTGACCTGCCAGAATGGCTCTGGTAGTTCCGATCGCGTGACTCGCTTGGGTCCCACCATGATAGCATGAGATTACCTGAACGAAAGAGTCCGCGCGATATCTGGATCTCGTTCAGGAGCCAATAGAACTCAATTCTTGGGTCGATCAGTGATGTACCTGAAAGCACCGTCCAGATTGCAATCGGCCATACAGCGTAGTCCTATCTCGCTCACTGACGTGGTGACGCGGAGTGGTCTTTATACTCTATTCGAAAGGGCTCATGCCATGAACCTCTGGCTCGACCTTCGGCCTCAACGTTCAAAAATTGGACCGTGCCGATCGCACCGTACCGTATCATATCATATCATACCCGGGCCTCCTGGGTCGGTTCAGATTGTTGGTTGATCAATCATACAATGGCAACTCCTCGGCCGCCGACGTCGGCCAGTGCCGTTCAATCGTGGTCTGGACCGGAGCGCCAGCTGTCCCTTGTCCTTTTACTTCTGCGGTCCCTTTTGCAGGCATCATCACCACTCGTCCACCGCCCAGTTTCTGGTCAGGCTTTGGCTCCCCTGATTTCTGGAAACTACAGCCGATTTCTTACCATAACTCTGCCCTTTCATGGTATGCGCATATACATCGACGGCGCAAGACGTGGCTCCCGCTGGCGTAGCCCGCCTTGTGTTTGGTTGCCTTGCGACCGCTGCGGCCGGGATCAATACCAGCAATGAAGAGCTCGCGTAAATCCGACAACTGCGATTTGAATTGAGGGCCAGATCTATTCCTTGAAGCTATATCCGCTGTACAGAACAGGTGTCGCATTGTTGCACTTTTTTCCGCGTCTCCGGTCGGTTGCGTATCTGCGGTCAGGAGACGTCTACATCCCACATCCCGGGCACCGAGGAGCGAGACAGAATAACGTGCATTCGCGTGCCTTCCACCCCGCTAGTCGATGTAGATTCATATCCGCCCAGCTCCGAGAGAGACATGGGAAGTTCGAGGGTGGTCCCGGGACAATCGCGAGCGTGACCAGACCATGGAGGGACTAATTGTACCGCCGGGACGTGGCTAACATGTCGAATTATCACCTGAAGTCGCCCCTGGATTGGCCATGGAGCTATGCTCAGCTCGAATGTGGCTTCTGACATTGTGGCATCAGGTCACGAGGCGCCACCTCGGTTCTGCACACTCACGACCAATCTCGGTTTGCGGTCTTCCACAACATCGAAGTGCGCTCGAGGAGAGACAGACTCGAACCGAGTCAGCCCAGATGCTGGCCAGTTTGCTATGCAAGACGCTCGACACGGCCATCAAGAGCTTCGACGCACGTCAGCGTCAACAAGGACAATCATATTCATTACTCACAAGGAGATCGTGTACCGACTCGGCTGACAGTGTTCTGCCATGCCAATGGGTCTCCGGTGGACGGAGCGCCCGCTCGGCGTGGACTACTGTCGGGGTGCACGCAGAAGATCTCGCCGTCGCAGCCAACCGGGATCGAGCCGCGCGTCCAAGCTGTTCTCGTAGAACAGCAACACGAGCTTCTGTATCGTAAAGCTTCCTGCGGGTCTGTTCGATGCTGGCGCGGACGTCCCTGATATCGACCACAACAGGCGGACAGCCGGTCGTTTCGGACAGGCGGTTGCGCAACAATGCGTTCTCTTCCTGCAATTTCTCCACGCGGCTAGAACTATGTCAGCCGAGCAAAACACAGGCGTGACGAACTCACTGAGCCATACCGGTGAAGGCCTCGCGCTTACGGTGTCGGCTGAGAAAGGCTGCCGCTCGGTTCTTGGCCAGCCGAGCTTCAATCTTGTTCATGTCCGTCAGGTCTTATTGATGCGATTCGGAATAGTGTCAGTGGTCTGTGTCATGGTTTTGCAGTGTTCGTGGCCAGGCTGCCCACAGAAACGCGAGCTCGTACTCACCTGGTGGGACAAACCCCTTAGGCACCTTCTGCTCGCGAAAACAGTGCGCACGCAGCCTTGGATAAGCGAATGATAAAGGTACTGTCCCTGCTGCTTTATTCCATGTGGCGTCAGGATATAGCTTTGCAGGGGACCCCGCGGATGCGGACCTTCTGTCGTTGACTGAGCTGTACTGGGTACGCTGTCGCCAGGCGAAGATACCGCCATCGATACCTCTGAACTGGAGGCATCTTTCGAGCGCAAAGGTACGACATTCTTGATCAGAGACGAGACCGAGACCGGCAGAGGAGCTGTTCGGCAATCTCCAGGCGTAAACAGGGAACTCGAGATCCCAGGGCCGTCGGGATGCATCGCGACCGCGTCGCTAGGCCAGTACCATGTCTCTGAAGCTTTCTGCCCTTGCGACATGGTTGAATGATTCTGGAAAAGATGGGCTAGCAGGAGCCGAAGCGGATAGTGTTCTTTTGAGTAGATCAAGTGTTATTACACAAACAGATCATCAGCATGAGGTTTAACCACGCGATGGCGCAAGAGTGATGGGTGGCTCGACGATACCGAAGTTTGTGCGTCGCGGGCCCCACCGGCGGCCGGGGGTTACGTTCGTTGGAAGGGGCCTGGATGTGGGTAAGACGCCCGTGAAAGCCCTTGACGACATCAGAATGGATTTCCGCTGGAATGCCGCAGAATTTTCGCCAAAACGCTGGAGGCACGGCGCCCATCGTCAACAAGAATGAATTAAATGCCTGTCAGGGGTTGACCAACTGAAACTTCTGGTGGCTTCAGTTTCGTTACGGCTCGTCGGTCCGCCTCGAGGGCGACCGTCGGCTATCTAATGTGCTCCGTGTATGACAGGCTAATTTGTCGTTGAAACCATGATGGCCAGCATGTGGAATGGCACGTGAGTTGGCCCGGGAGAGACTACAATTAGACGCAGAGCAAAAATGGCTAACGTTGCAGCATTTGGATACCGTTCATACGTTGATAGAACCAAAGGCACTCGCTTCCTCCTATCGTCTTTCAGACGCTGGACGGATTCATTTAGAGCTCAGTTTCTGATTGCATACAACGAACTACCATCTACCGCTCTCTACCTCTCATAAAAGGACGACGTCAAGATTATTCAATACGTGCATTATGTCTGAAGTAGGAAGGTTCATAACCAGCAGCAATTGGCCGAATTATCCGAAGTAGTGTTCTGCTGATTCCCCGTGAGCAACCAGCAGAGATTATACAACACATAAATCAATGAGTTGACGGTCACGTTCAACGTATGACTGCCAGCAGGCCCCGTCTCGGATCGCTGAAGGAGAGACGATGAACAGCAAAACCGTGAATGTTGGGAGGAGGATGCATAAATGTCGTAATCCTCTAGCCATGAGCGGCAGATATACAGGTACAGGGTACTGAACCATGCCAGCAGCATCGACTAGTACTGCGACAATCTCTTGAAACAGAGTGGCGTAAACGTAGTAGGGTTCAGATGTCGCGTGGCTACACTGCGCAGGCCCGTCATACACATGTGCGAAACCAGAGAAGCGGGGGATTGAGCAAGGTCGAGAGAAAGATTACCGTGGTAAGTGAGGAGCTTTGAAGTTTGGCGGGTCAAGAAGCTGGTCGGTGGCAACGCGCGCATGCGGAGTTTGAGCGCGTCTCCTCCGATTCAACCGCGCCAACCGTTTCCTTTCCCCCGCTCAGACGCGCGAAAATAATTTTGCAGCAATTAGCAGCTGCGCTGGACAGGGTCACTGTAGTGCCTCACATTTGGGCTGGCACGCCCGATATGCTTGCCAGCGATGCAGGCTAATGAGTTACTGCTCGGGTCCTCACTCATGATCAAGATCAGACGTAATGTCAACACAAGTCTGCTGATCACTTCTCGGTGCTAGGAGCTTTCTCGAAGTTTGACAAGCATCTTCAGTCTTTTCGATGCGCCGTTTCGCTCCGGCCCACCGGAGTGATTCGCGAGCATGGGACATCACGAGATGCTGAAATCCCTGTGATTACGCCGGAACTTGCATGTTGCATTTCAAACTGCTCGACTCTCCGATGATTATCCTCTGGCATTGCCAGCAGGCGGGTGTCGCAGGAACCAAGCTCTCATATAGTCGGCTCGATTCCTGCCCTTGGCACAGTCTCGCCTGTTCTGTAAGTCCGTGGCCGCAGTTTAATTGACTGTACTGTCCAAAATGCGGCTTGCGTTTGCTCTGCTCAGCGCGGTTCTCAACTGCATATCGGTCAACGCCGTGTCCAGTCCGCCCTCAGGCTCTATCACTATTGGCCCCAGCGGGAGTGGCGCCAAGTACACGAGCTTAACCAGCGCGCTCGCGGACACAAGCTCGAACGTCTACTTTGTATACAGCGGCACGTACAGTGGACAACACTATGTCAAGTAGGCCGGAGTGTGCCGTCGTAGGCAAAACGGCTGACATCACTACTCCAGCCGCGCGGATATCACGATATACGGCCAGTCTACCAACTCTTTGGCGTATAGTAGCAACACTGTCACTTTCTCCAATGCGCGGAATTCGAGCGAGGCAGGAAGCAACGACGCTGGTGCGACTATCCGCATCGCGTCCAGTGCCAACAACGTGAAGTGAGTACTATTCTGTAGCTATCTGCCACTTGCGGCTGCATGCTCACATCTATATCGAATCTAGGCTCTACAACTTGAATATTGCCAACACCTGGGGCGCTGGAGTGCAGGCTGTCGCACTCAGTGTTCAGTCGACGGGCAACTTCGCTTGTTACGCCTGCCAGCTCAAGGGCTACCAGGACACACTCTTGTCAAACCAAGGCTACCAGTTCTACGGGAAGACATACATAGAGGGTGCTGTCGACTTTATTTTCGGACAGCGGGCTTCGTGAGTCGACTAACCTTCACCGACTAGTACCTCAAGGAGCACTGACGAGCATTGATAATCTAGTGTGTGGTTCTACGGCTCGACAATCAAGACCCTCGGAAGCGGATACATCACCGCTAGTGGCCGTGACTCGAACGATTCAGCCTGGTATGTTATTGACCACAGCACAGTAACCGGTGCGTTAGTTCGGATCAGACGCCGAAGCGCGATTAATCATAAGGACAGGAACGGGAACTCAGTACCTTGGCCGCCCCTGGTAGGTTGCATGTCCCGTGGCTCTTCACCTTGAGCGCTACGCTGAGTAACATGCACAGGCGCAGCTGGGCACGCGTCGTGTTCCAGTACACTAGCCTGCCGAGTACTATGTATGTGACCACGCTCGATGGCTACAAACCCGCACTCATAACGTGGTAAAGCCCTGCCGCAGGCTGGAGTCAGTGGAGCAGTGCTACTCCCAACATCGACAACATATATTACGGCGAGTACAACAACACTGGGTGAGTAGTGGAGGGTTATCTCTCGTTCATCGGCTAACCAAACCTATGAAATCGCTCAGAGCCGGTGCCTGGCGCAGCGGAAGAGCGAGCTTCGCTACACTCATGACGTCGCCTATCGGTATCGCAACTGTCCTCGGCTCGACAAGCTGGATTGACCAAGCATACTTGACCGGCGGTACGAGCACCTCCAGCACGACTACGTCGACATCCAGCTCAACATCTACCACGGCCACAACCACGACCACAACCTCAAGTGGTGGAGGAGGATGTGCGGCTGCACAGTGGGCACAGTGAGTTCATCTTAGGCTGGCAAGGGTTACGATGTTGATGCATCAACATCGCGCACAGATGCGGTGGTTCGGGATACACTGGCTGCACGCTCTGTGTAGCTGGTACCACCTGCACCTATTCAAACGAATGTGAGTCTATGTTTATCACGAAATTCTTTAGGTTGTGTTGCTAATTCGCATCCAGGGTACTCTCAGTGTCTTTGAGTTTCGGTATCGCAACGGTAGGTATCGCTACGGTATCGGTTGTAAATACGATGTGTGGTTTGAGTGATTTATGCTACAAACCTCTGGAATCGTGAACTGGCTCATCAGCTGCTCGGGCTGTCTTAGTGTTATATCAAAAAGCGTGTATAGGTTGTCCTTTCTAGCAGCCGGTCTGTCATTGACAACGTCGCGACCGACTATGAGAGATCGTACTCGTCTAGTTTTAGATGGGGAATCCAACGAGTCCTTCTCAGCTTGTCTGTTGTTCTCCACGCGGCCTGCCTTTGGACAAGTGAAACCATAAGATTTGTCGGTGAAATGCGCAACTTGTCGTGGGCTGGAATAACCTGCAATATCCTCGCTCAGTTCATGCTCGATCGCCAAATGAAGGCGGGTTTCTGTGGGGTCCTAGATTGCCGCTAATCGATAACTCGCGTGAGCTCGCGCGCAGGCGATATGTTTGAAGCACCATCATTGAAACTCCGCTGTAGACGCTCTCCCTTCTTCAAAAATTTTCGATCTTGGCCTCATCCCTTCATTCCATTGCCCGTCTCCAGTCATTCAGCCAGGATCTACCCTTGGGGCGAGCTAGCTTAGAACTCGTGCTCTCCGCTTGTGTTCTCCATTTTCTTTTGCGATAAATTTTCGTTGCCGACCGAGCTATCGCTTCAATCGCCGTTTTTCTTTCTTTCACAACACCCTGATCTTCAAGTCTTTTGCCAGCCCGAGCTCTGCAATGTTTCATTTAATATCTGAAGGTACGCATATGTTACAGCCATGACTGCGATTCGCCCTTGTCCTAGGGCCGTCGGCGCCCATCGCCAAATTTTCTCCTTCTCCTTCTTCCATGATGAACAACCTATCACATTTCAAGCTCAACAATCAGAGGCGCTTGCGCCTGTGTTGATCTATCTTCTGCAATTCTGATCCCTAGTCGCCCACGTCGATGCCCAAGCTCCCGCGTCTGCTATGTAGGCCACTTGCTGACACAGTTCACAGATACAGCAAGCAAGTTCACACGATTGGATGTGGTTAAGCTGCTCTTATCGTTTGCGGCGCACACTCTCTTCAGTGTATACTTCGTAAATTGGGTCGAATTGCAATACACGGCGCGATGCCTCTTTCTACATTCTTACACCCCCCATTCAGACCTTGCCCGTACCCGCGTTGGCCTTGACCGTCGTCGTCGTATTGTAAGCCGAGTACGGCTGATAGCTCTTCACCGTCGACTGTATCGGGTTAGCTTTGGTATCTAAGGAGGTCGCAGGAGATAAAACTCACGTAAGCCTTGAACGTGTTGAGCACGTTTGTGTTCTGTCTGGTGAGAGGCACGCTACCGGAGTTGCTGTACTTGTTCCATTCGCAGATGCGGCCAAGCGTGCTCGTGCATGGCGTGCCGGCCTGAGCGACAGTGTCAACGTAGTAGACGGCACCGTCACCGCTCTGAGTATCAACGGTGGTCACACCAGTCTAAGGTCCAGCATCAGCACTGAGAAACGGGCTCAGTCAGGGATGTGGTCACGCACGAACTGGTTGCCCTCCATAAGGACTTGAGCGCCGGGACCAATGCTGAAAGCGTGACCCTTGACGTCCTCCCAGAGATTGTTGGCTGCGTGCAACAGCCTGTGTGCGAGTACTGTCAGCTTGTGCCATCAATTGTTTCACGGGGACGAGATAACTCACGTGTCGTCAGTGGTGCTGCCAGCAACGCTCGGTCCGCGACCGGAGGTGTGGTAAATGTAGTTTTGGGCGCTGCAGAGCGTCAGAATCAGCTCCCAGATTAGACGGCGACAAATGAAACGTACAAAGTAACGCGGAGCTTGGGGCCACCGATGATAAAGCCCCAGTAGTGGTAGCCTGTGCACCGTCCGATGAGCATGTCGATTACCGATGTCACGCGACGTAAAAAGACGTACCGTCACAGTTCGTGCTGTATGTCGCGACGCCATCAAAGTAGTTGTTGGTCACAGACACCGTGGTCGAGTCGTACGCGATCGTAACAAGTTGGCGTCCAACTATGAGCGGTAACCGGTGATCAGCGTGACATTCGTGCGAGTGCGCAAATCGTTGTCGACGTACCACGAGCGATGTAGTTGTGATCAAGCCAGACTTGCGAAGAGCTCAGGACAGAGACTAAAGAGGAGGATAGAGGCGTCAGTTCAGCGAATAGCCACGCGTGGTCTCGAAGAGAGGGATTCGGACGACTAGGATCATGAACTACTCACTGCCGTCGCCACCCCATACGAACTGGTGGTTGAGGTCCGTGATCCTGACGTTCTGGATAATGACGTTGGTCTTGCCGTTGATCCTCAGTCCGATTCCCTTGAAACCCGCGTTGCTGCCAATGCCGCGGATGGTCTTGTTGCTGTTGACCTCGAGACTGGTCTCGGAGCCAGACTTGTAGTAGGTAGCGCTGTAGAGGGTTCTGAAAAGACGAAAAATGGCGCAATGAGCTATTTGTGCGAGATGGAGGGTAGAAGGGTCTGTCACTGACTGCGTGCCACAACCATTGACCGAGTTGAGCAAGTACTGCGGGTTGGGGCTGCACGTCCATGGTTTGCAATACTGCTTGTTGACCGTGCCGTAGTAACTGGTGAAGTCCCAGACCTGGAAACGCGAGTGCAGAGTGTGAGTATCGTAGGTGCTTGTGCCTTACGACTGCATGGCGTACCCGATCAAGGTTGATAACCCTGGTCGTCGTGTCACTCAAGACGCTGACAACTTGTGCGAGAGAGGTGGGAGTAACCGCCGCGGCGCTACCTCCTCCCGTGGTTCCTAGAAACGAGTACAACGATGAGCGGGTGCCATCCATGTGGATTGGCTCCAACGGAACGAACCGGTGGCAAAGCCCCATGCAGTTCCAGACGCAGCAACAGCATACGCGCTCGACGCGCAAGCCAGCGCAGAGATGAGAGATCCGGTTGAGAGCAACATCTTGGACAAGTTGTGAGTGGACTGGTGCCTACATTTCGCCCATCGTTCGAGTCTGCTTATGTACCCTTGCCCTATGCACGTCCTGATCGCTGCACACACACAGCAGGCGTGTCGCATGATCCTTGAATGTCGACGTTGCACAAACCGGACTGGTGTCGGAGAATTAGGCGTCAACGCAACGTCGACGACGCACACAACGGAAGGCGATCGAAGGCGTGGACCTTGGTGCACGTAGACAATCCACGCTTCTACGTCAGGAAAGAAGCGCGGGAGCTGCCGTGCCGTGACTGCTGGGCCACAAACGCAGACACTCGAGGATTCTCCGTTCATCGTTATTGACGACGGCAACCACGTAGTAACGTGTTGTCCGCGCGGGTGTGTAGATGGCGTAATGCGTGAAATGTCGTGACGTTAATCAAGGAAGCAGCTGGGCAAGGCACCACCACGGAACGAAGATGATCGGAGTCACGAGCTGATCTGGGACGGTCGATTGACGAGCCATCAATATTAGAGCCAGGAAAGGTGGCTGTTGGTTGTGTGGACGAATCTTAAGACGCTCGAGGCAAATCAGCAGACCATGAATTCTACGTATATGAGTGGGACCAACTCTTGAATAACATCGTAAGAGTGAGCAGGAAGGAGATAGGTCCGTGACGCTACGACTAACTAAGACATGCGGAGAAATGAACGAGTCCATGACAAAAAGCGATGCTACATTGTACGAGATATGGAGAGCGAGTGACAGGTGTGAGATATGTGCGATAGTGCGGCGCAAGGCGACAATACAAACAGATGGAAATTACGAGCCCATGAACATGACCAGGATATCCGGACTGTCGAAACCTAATCTTGACTGCGCAAGCTTCTCATTGTGCTCCCAATGATCTACGAAATAGCTGTCCATGAGCCATACTGCGCAGTTGGGGTCAGCAACCCGAGGATCTGCTTCAACGGCAGTCAACCATCGACTCACGTGACCTCCTAATAGGCCTTCCATCCACAATAGCTGCATTCTGGGGTGGCTGTGTTTCTCGATGATACTGCTGCAGATGCTGTTCTTGTCGTGCGTAGTCCGCAGACAGCGCTGTTCGTCGGACGCGTTCTTGCTGCCACGCCGTGAGACGCGCCCATTCGTCCGCTGTGATAAACTTGCGATAACTGTTAAGCGCGAAATCAGTTCCTGAGATGTTGTGATCGGCACGGAGGGCCAGGGTATGCTGGAGGGAGGAACAACACGAAACACGAAACAGTGGAGACGCACTCTCTGGCAACTGCGTTGACAATGTCACCAACAGTAACGCCCTCGTCGTTCTCACAGAGTGTGAACCAAGGGGAGCGGTCCATTATGAGATATAGTTGCTGCACGCGCGGATGTGTTGCTGGTTCCTTGCGCAGACCGTGTAGCTCGATCATCGTTCGATCTTCACCCATCGCCGCACATTCTCCTAGTGGACCATGGGTTAGCATATCGTGTAAATACGAGATAAGAGCATATATAGAGCGAGACGAACCCGTCCGCAAGTTGAAGACCAAACTTGGGCCCTTGCTTTGTCCGCTCAGTACAGGGTTGATCTTGAGCGGCGCCTTCAGCTGGTAGAGATGTAACGGCGGCAGCACTGGACCATCTACAACACCAAGCGTGAGCCAACAAGCGAGGCAGCCACAGCGTATCGCATCGATCGCGTCACTCAGAACGACCAGCTACTCACAGTTCTCACCAGGCAGCCACATGCCCATTCCCATTGCGTCGGTCATCGTGCGCTTTGGTGCGTTTGCGCTGTAGCTGTACGTTGGTCTGCGCTGGCGGCCAGGTGTTGCGAGTCCTTGGCTGAAGGGCGATCGTGAGTTGGTCGCGCCCCACGAGCGCGTGCGCCAAAGCTGCGCCAAGTTGAGAGCGAAAGAGTCGCGATTCGAAAAGTTCGGGGACAGCGATCTGGATCGCCGTCGGCTCGCTGTTCGGCGAGATGCTAAATGCGGTAAGGGGAGAGACGAGGGCAGGAGAACTCGACGGAGCTGCTCCTTTATATATACGACGGCATCTAGAAGGAGAGAGGAGCCTTGGACGCTGCTGACAGAATGGGAGTGAATTATTGACTCCAAAGCACTGCAAGGCGCGCGGACGATTTCCGTGGACCGATCCTGTTTGGGATTCCGGATGAGGGCTTGTTTGCCGCGACTGGGCATGTCCCGAGAGCGACTCCCCCAGTCAACGAGCACCGCTCTGTGGCTGCGAATCGCGCTTGCTACGGGCTCACCGAGCCGAGGAGAGGAGAGGACGAATGGAAGTAGGTATCACCAACTCAATTGGCATATTGGCCGACCGACAAGCAAGCTCGCCAACGAAGCATACCCGAGAAACTGCAGCTAATGCATCGGCGTACTAACGAGAACACAAGTCTGACGATCAGCATGCAGAGGGCGATCTGCGCCAATCCGTCAGGACAGCACCGCTTGAGCTGGCGGGTGTGTGGCGTTGATTACCGGACTGAGCTCTCTTGTTAGCACCACGCCTCGGTCAATGGCGCAGTCAGGGGTGCGAGAGGGAGAACGGCTCGCAGTTCCGATACAGTGGCAACTAAGGACACGCGACCAGTCGTGGGCAGGCGGGCCGTGGCGGTTGAGTGGCATTCGAATTGAAAGACACAAGTGCGCAAGTGACTTCGGTGCAGGGCGATGGGAAAGACGTTTGGGAACGCATGTGCTGCAGCAGTATCGTGTCTCATCTCTCGCAATCGTGTCACGCGGCGGCAGTCGTTACTGCCGTGCAGAATATCCAAGAGTGAGTTGGGCGGAGTGTCCCACCGGACGAAGATACGGGTTTCAGTTGTTGATGGATTGCGGTTGCATCGTCAACAATACTTCGGTGCCGCGATGCTGCGGCTGGAAGGAACCGGAATTTGCGCAGCAGTATGCGTACCGAGCTCCGCCCGCTCGTCTCATCATACGCTGTGGCTGCGACAACCATTCGCCTTCTACGCCAACCCAATACGCTCTTTGACCTCGCGCAGGGTTCCCCGCGCAATCACCCGCGCCTTCTCCGCGCCATCGCTCATCACCTGCTTCACATACGCCTCGTCTTCCCGTAGCCTTTCGAATTCTTTTCTTGGGCCGTCGAAAAGGCCAACCAGAGCCTCTGCAGTCTCTGTCTTCAAGTCTGAATGGCCTTTGCCGTCCAGTCGCCGGACAATATCTTCGATGCTCTCGCCGGTGCATGCACTGAGTATGTCGATGAGGTTCGACACACCAGGACGGTGGACGGCGTCGTAGGTGAGCACACGTTCCGAGTCGGTGACAGCACTGCGCAGTTTCTTAGAGATGATAGTGGGTGTATCCGTGAGCAGGATGCGGGAGTCTGCTGAAGGTGCCGATTTTGACATTTTTGTGGATGGGTCGCGGAGGGAGCGGATGCGCTTCGTTTGGGGTGCTATTGAGAGCGATGGTAGTTGTCAGTCTGACAGTTTGAATATAGCGGAGAGGGAAATACACACGGGTTATGACCTGAGGTAGGGGAAAGAGTGGCTTCTTTTTACTATATGACGAGTTGAAGCTCTGGGCAATTTGCCGCATGAGCTCGATGTGCTGATGTTGATCCTCGCCGACGGGAACATGTGTACCCCTGCCGATGGCGTGAGCCTCTGTCGTTGAGTGTGTCTGGCATCTGCACGTACTTGTACAACAGAACATCGGCAGCCTGCAACACCGGGTACGAAAAGAGACCAAGACAAAGGTCCGTTTCGTCCACGTCGTCTTCATGAGTTGCATTCTTCACAGTCGCCAGCTTAGACTACAGGCCGTCAGCTCGTACATCACTGGCCAAGTCGAGACAGACTTACCTTCCATGTTGACATCCTCTTTAACCAGCCTACTGGGGTGATGCAGTTTAGGATCCACGCTAACTCGCTATGCTCTGGGACCTCCGCGCAACTTAGTCAGCTCTTCGACTTCTTTGAGTCACTCGTTGCACTCACCTCGTCCTGGTGGAAAAGAATTGATCGTGTTGGGTCGATCCCAACCGCCAGAAGACTTGCTGCTGCATCTAACTTTGCGTTTCGCAGAGCATTTGGGTCACCGCCAGCGGGTGGAATGGTGAACGCGTGTAGGCCGACGACTGAGTATAGTAGGGTGTCGGAAGGGTCTGCTGCATTTTGAAGATCGACCCAGTTCTTCAAAGCACCGAGGTAGTTGCCAAGCTGACAATACGAGACGAAAATTTCAGAACATGTAAATGCTTAATGGGATGCAGCAGTCTTACGTGAGGAACACCCGTCGGCTGAATTCCCGAAAACACAACTTTCGGCCGCGGCGGTATGGATGCAGCGCTTGTAGATGCGAACGCGCAATGGCCGAAAGCAGCGCGCGCGATTTTGCGTTGTGCGGAAGAGCGGAGCATGGACGTGGCGACGCGGTCTAGGCGCGTCAAAGAATCGGAAGGTCAAGCGCGACGCGCTGGGTTCGAATCTCGTGTTTCGCTTCTCTACCTCCGATCCCACGTTTGAAGCTCGAGTCATCCGTCATGGCTACAACAACCTCCAAGAAGGTGAATAAGACACCACCAATGACTGTTGTAATCAAACTAGGCGAATTTTGTCTTGTCGTTGTGATTCAGGAGGCTGTAATGCTAATGTCCAGCCTTGTTCCCTATCCTCAGGCACATCCTCGATCGTTCACGAAACAACACATAAACCTCTACTCTCTACTCTCTCTTC
>Ga0247815_10002145_pt1 | contig 14677 bp, 14 predicted proteins | sample UWRJL194509B1_FD_181014 | JGI IMG/M metagenome (GOLD analysis project Ga0247815, IMG submission 181014) | Plant litter microbial communities from Arlington Agricultural Research Station in Wisconsin, United States - UWRJ-L194-509B-1 | ecosystem: Environmental > Terrestrial > Plant litter >...
AACGGAGGGAATATGCAGTCGGTTCTGTCTTCGTGGTTGTTGCGTATTCCCTGAGTATTTCCACTGGAGGAATCGGACGAATACCTGCCTCGTATTCCTATGGTTTTGTGAGATCATTAGACAATACCAAGAGAATATGCAAGGAATCTCACAAAACCAAAGGAATACGAAACAGGTATTCGTCCGATTCCTCCAGTGGAAATACTCAGGGAATACGCAACAACCACGAAGACAGAACCGACTGCATATTCCCTCCGTTTAACCTCCCCTGCAGAACTCAGACAATACCCAACAGGTTTCGTCTCAGTTTAAATGTCATATTTCAGAGTGGAATACAGTGTAGGGGAAGCAGGCGGCAATCAGAGTATTGTCGGGCAAAATATGTGGCACTTCCCATTGTGCCGGTTCAGGCGCACTCTCAGCGCAACCCGGGCAGGCGATGCGATAATACGAAAGCTGCAATTCGTTTCAAATAGAATCGCTGGGTATAGTATATTCAATTGAAATGTAGTGCTCAAATAAGCGAAACTGAAGAAAAGAACCGGTCTAGTGATAAGAGTTCCACTTCCTCTGCAGGCCTGACCCAAACACAACGGAGTCCCGGTTTAATCTTTTGTCGATCCAGTCGCAGCTCGTGAGCAAAATTCTGCAGCCTCTTCTCAGCTATAAGCTTGGGTTTCTTCTGAAGAACATCTCCGGGCTGGTAGACGATGTTCAACTCAACGAGCGATGGTACGCGCGAGATGGTATTACTTGTTTTACCGGATGGCGGTGGCAAATCGAAAACAGAATAGTCGTCACTGTCGCTCTCATCATATATGCGAGCGCAGCCGTCGGTTTTGGTGATATCGATAGTCAGACGCTCCAGCACTGGGAAGAGGTCATCATCTGACATGCGGATGAAGCGCGTAAAAAGGTCCTCATCCAGCTGGACTTCGACGAGTTGGCCAATCAAATTCTCGAACGGTGTGAGGACCTGCGCCTGGGCCCGCTCGTTTCTGGTAACAGCGCAGAAAATACGCGTGTGCAGTTCATCGGCGGTGCCAAATGAAAAAGTCAGGGCAATGCGAACTTGAGTGACGCGTGCACTGACGTGGTGGCTAGTGAGTACCATGATAACGCGTTGTGCTGCTACTTGATCGTTTGGGTCCCATGACCTAGGAGCGCCGAGATAGATCTTCAGGTCGAGCATGTCGGGATGAAACATGGGATGACACTCGTAAGGAATTTCGAGTACCCGTACTGGTATGGGTGGTTTAAGGATGCTCTGTAGAGCTACAAGAGAGTCCTCGTTGAAGTATTCGCTTTGGTGGACCCCATCAATGTGAATGTGGAGCTCTTCCAGAGTCGGCGGTAAGCAGATGGTCGCTGCAAGCCACCACCGGGCTTGGATCGTAACGAGCCGAAGATTTGGCATGAACGTGTCCACTAGAATATCAAAACTTTTGCCTTCAATGATGTGAAGAGCATGAAGGGCTTGAAAGCTCTGAACCTCGGGAATGGGAAGAGCTGTGGGTAGCAAGACTGTACCGTGCGCGGGTAATGTCATCTCGCGCAAGCGTGGGGCGCGACCCTGAAACAAGTTTGGAGGAATGTTCGGTACTGGCAGCTTGCTTACGGGCCTGGAAGAGACCTCCAATGACTCCAGACGTGGGGCCGGGCCAGAACAAAGCGCCGTGTTGAGCAGGCGATCCATTAGGGTCGGCGAATGAACCATGACCGTAAGACGGTGAACAAAATTCAGTGTGCGCTCAATCAGCGCGCATAGCTTCAACCATGTAGAATCATGGGCTGCAGCTCTAAGCCTTTCGGTCTTGGCGTCTTTTGGCTGCGCGAGGCGGATGAGCAGGTCTATGGATGCAGTCTGTTGCACGACCTCCTCAAGCATCACGAAAGTGGCTGCATAGCGAGCTGTATCGAGTTTTGCTTTGGCAGGCAGGTTGATCAGAACAGTATGAGAGTACTCAGGCCGTAGAGACGCGATGGCGCGCCAGCTGCGGTCGGTCTGCGACATTCGCATGACATCCTGTTGACCAACGAGGTCGAGGACCATGGCCCGCAGCTCCGGCGCGAGCATTTTGGTGTGATCGGTCGCTCTGCGCGAGGGATTGTGCAACATCCGAACGAGCTGAGCAGAAAAAAAAGGGCAAGCCGCGGGAAATTGCGATCGCGCGCCTTTCCCTTTGCGCTCCAGCGCGAACAATGTGATCCCCAACACCCGCTACCGCGATCGAGGCATCATCCAGATCCATATACATGGATTTCAGACTGGTGCAAGCGCGGCATCGGCATTAGTAGTAGTATCTCGGTCAGTCTCCCAACCTTACGAACAAGTTGAACGGGTCGCTTCCTGACAATCCCGTGCTTCCGACAGTATTAGGAGGGCCCAGCGGCTCGTAATTAAGCCCAGGAGTTTTCTGGTCTGTACTTGGACCGAGAATTTGTGCATACCACTCAGCGATAGTGAGCTTTTGAGCATTGACAAAACAAAAAAAATCATCCTAGGTCCATACCAGCCATTCTGGTTCGAATACAGTATTTGATGGTCCAGCGATTAACCTCCCGCGGCCCAGATGTCCCTGTTTGGTATGACCCAGCTGATAACTCGTAAACTGGCGGGAATTCAGGTCGTGTTGTCTGGCCCATCGACATGGCACATCTGCAACTACTGTCTGTCGCCTTGCGGGTCTTACCTATGTGATCTAGGACGCAATCTTGGGAATCTCACGGGGCGTGTTCTTTTAGAAAATAATTGAAGCGCAAACAAGTGGAGCTAATTCAGAGGGGCCATTGGGCTCCTACCTGGGTCGGAGTTTTTCCGCCAACGAAATCTCCGACCATCTTGTCTACAGCCACTCAAATAATGCTGGCTGGTTTCCGGTGTCCTGAGGTGGCGCAACGGTCGAGATGAGGGCACTACCGCCTAGAGTACTGCGCCGCTTCTATTCGGTCAGATCGTCTCGTGCACTTTCAATACCAACACCAACGGCCGTGCGCCGACCTGGAAGCTTTATAGTCATAACTGCCACGTGCATGCAAATAGAAGCAGAACGAGAGAACGAGTTGAAAGGGGGCGACCCACAGTGCAAGCCATTCCCGATTGAGACTGATACGCCAGGTCACATGCAATCGCCCAGATACCAAGCCGGTTTGACAGATCTGGCGATAACAGACAGATATCGTCGGTCCCGGCCTCTTGCCACTCACTACGTGCTACATTGAATACAGTACCATTTCTCAGACCCACTTCCCCCTGGAGAAGGTTGTGTCAGATACGATCTGCTCTCTGGAAAGAAATGACGTTCGTATTTGGAACGCAGAATAAAGGGGTATCAACATACCGCCAGCCACAAGGCGTACCATGTGCCCCATGTGTCAAGTGTCAGCTGCGCAATCAGATGACAAACGTCCAAAACGGTTCCTCCGATTGAATAACAGCCCGTTTCATCCCGTTTCGAGATGTCAAGTCAGCCTTCGAGAAGTCAGCATGCCCAAACAATCAGGTACAGAGATCAGTTGGAAGCCAGTTCACTTCCGTTTATGGGACGCCAAATCGGAGCCAGAAAGAAGCAGAAGCTCGCTCCATTGCTGATAAGACAAACCTTGCCGAGCGCCACGCGTCAAGCGAGATCCTCGCGACGTTCCAGCGACTGTATATAACGAACGGTACACAGTACATTCTTTGGGGCTTGTCACTCTCACGCCTTTCCGCCCTCCACGCTCCGCTATTGGCACTGGATACATCGCAGTCCTTGTTGCCACAATGGGTCAGCTGCAAAGTCTCAATGTCGGTGACTTGCTCGCCCTCGCCACCTTCGTCATCGGTTCGGCCATATTCATTTATAACTCGCGCGGGCAGGACGTGAACGTAAGTGTATGCTCTTGCAGGTGTCAAGGCCTTGCTCATCCACGTTCTGCTTGCACGACCTCTCTTTTACATCACTCTGTTGTGCTCTCCGGATCGGCAGGTCCCAACGGTCGGAGTTGGTCAGGGTCTTCTTGCTGTACATCGTGCAAGTCAGATCTCTGTTACCAGGCTTTGCGACTGGGTAGCTGAAGGGTATAACAAGGTGCGCTGAGTGTCTCCACCAATACCAATCGACAGGAAGACTTATTGTTACTCAATCTCCTTTTACCTTGATTCGTGTCAAATTCATGCATTCATTCAAATCTCCATGAACTTCGTTCCTGTTACAGTACCGCAATCAGGTTTTCCGCGTTCGCTCGCTCCATGGCTGGAACTACGTCGTCAGCGGCGTGCGTTTACTCTGTCCAATACAAGAATCGGAGCGCTGAACTGAATTTCAATGTTGCAGCAAAAGCTTATCGACGAGCTGCGCAAAGCGCCGGATAGCATCCTCTCGTTTGAGGAAGCCAACAGCGAGGTGGGCTTGAACGTGCCTCCAATTCAGACAGACCCTCCAATTACTTTCGGCCTGCCCCCTACCTTCCGCGTTCCACGCTTGTCAAATCCCCAACTGCATGCTCGTTCACACCTCTCTACAGATCCTCCAAGGCCATTACACCATGGGCAAGCACTTTATAGCCGAGGGCCGACTCATCACATCACTCGTCAAATCCCGACTTACGCGTAGTCTCCCTGGTCTTTTTCCGGGCGTCATAGATGAAATAGGCTCTGCTTTTGAAGACAAGATCGGGAAGAGAGCTGACGCAGCCGAGAGTGGTAAGTTGCATGATGATGATTGCCAGACACCATCACGCGTCCTCGCGATCGATGCGTATCATGTATGCGACGAAGCACCCACCAAACGTCGCTTCTGCCGTTCATCCTGTCACACAGGGCTGATGTGATGTCTCAACAGAATGGGGCGAGTTTTTAGCTGTTGGAGCATTTATGAACGTAGTGTGCCGGACAAGCAACAGGGTTTTTGTTGGCTTGCCATTATGTGCGTTCATGTCACACCGCTCGTTTCTCTATCATGCTGACTTTTTTGATATGTCACTCTCTGGCTGAAACCTCATCCAATGTCTTGTCATGTCATTCGCTCTGATTCCTAGGTCGTGACCCAGACTTTATCCAGCTCAACGTCCAGTATACCATCGACCTGGTAACGGCCGCAAACAAGATCCGCTATTGTCCCTGGTTTCTAAAGCCGTGAGTGAGCATCTTTCGATTACATTACTTTTTGAATATGTTATCAAAGTCCCACTGCTGGGTTCATACTTTGTTTACTGGCCTGTCTGCCGTGCTCTTCAGATTGGCCGGCTATTACCTCACGCCCATACCGCGTACAATGAAGTTGGCCCGACGGGTAGCTGTTCAAGTAGTCGAAGAGCGCAAAAGGCTTTCGGAAGAGCATGACAAGGGAGCGGATTGGGAAGGCAAGCCGGTGCGTCTGGCTTACCGAATCTTGGAGGATATTTAGACTTACATCATTTGCTATCATATTCTCGTTCGCCCGGCCATCGTTGCATTGAATTAAACCCAATGACTAATATCACCGGCAATGTGGCGCGTTTACTGATCGCGCCGTCAACCTTGAGTCTCTTCAGAATGACTTTCTGCAATGGATGCTTGATCTAGGCGAACCAGCCGACACAACCGTCGAGGCGCTCATTAAACAGATAGTTCGACTGAACGTTGCTGCCATACACACCACAGCGATGGTCAGTGGCCATTAGTCGATGTCATACTTTTGCTGACCTCATCTTACTCCATCCCACGGGTCCAATCTTCATCTAACGTCGGCTCCTGTCCCGATCTATCGCATCAGTCGTTCGCCTTTGCGCTCTATCAAATCGCGGCTGACCCCGAAAAGTATCTCGAGCCTCTCCGTCAGGAGGCTCATGAGGCGCTGTCCAAGTACGGCTGGACTGGTGCAGCTGTGGAGAAGATGTACAAGGCCGACAGTCTTCTGAAGGAGAGTCTTAGGTTCCACGGGTTGACCAACTGTGAGTCATCAGAAGACAGATAGTGATGTTCATTCGCTGACAGGTGAACCGTTTTATTCTCTTTTCCGACATTCTCGTTACCCTTTTCACATTTCGTTGGGCCGACTTCTCCGTCCTGCTCGCCCAATTAAACGAAATGATCAGTGTCAATATCCCGCAAGGTCATGGAGGACTTCACCTTCAGCGACGGCTCTCGCGTTTCCAAAGGTGTACTACTCAGTGCTGCCTCACGCCCTCTTCATCTCGATCCGGATGTGTACCCTCGCGCAGACGAGTTTGACGGCTGGAGATTTGTTCAGAACAATCATGATGAGGCGAACGGCGTCGACAGACAGAGTTCAGGGAGCCGGTTTGTGGATGTCGGCTTCGACTTCCTGCAGTTCGGAATTGGCAGACACGCGTGGTATGTGCCGTGGCACCCATGATCATTGGGTCAATCGCTGACCCCTGTAATACACCCCTTCCACCGGGACATCTTATTACGGCATCTCTCATTCGCAACACAGCCCTGGTCGCTTCTGGGCTGGGAACGAGATGAAGGCCATGTTGGCATACATGGTCATCCACTACGACTTCAAGATGGCTAACGCCGGCGTTGTACCTCCTGAACTTTGGTACGGTCCGATTGTCTTCCCCGATCCGACAGTCAAAATGCTGGTCAAACGTCGGAAGGACGTGGCCCAGTATTAGCTTTCGCAGGGCAAGTAGCTTAGTGGATCTTGGACGGACACGTGGGATCTACTTTTTACAGTTCTCGCCTGGTGCTTAGATACAGTCGTACATGTCCTTGCTTCTGAAAACCTCTTCTAAAAACATTTAGATTGAGCTGTATTTTGAAATATGAGATGTATGCGAGCAGGACAGGCTTCTTGTTGCGATGTAGACCTCGCTTCATCGTTTCGCGAGGCTCTCCATGCGACTTGCAGTTCTCTGCACAGTGAACGCAGCTCATCGAAAACCCCGAAACCATATGGAGACGAATGCTTATTGACTGCAGCGCAGCCCCGACAACTAAATCTAGTTGTCGCCAAGCACGCCAATCGCAGAAAGAGCATGAAGAACAAGGAAGAAACGTGAAATAACGACGACCACCGTTGAGAGCGAAGGTATCTCTGCTTTACAGTCGGTTCAGTATTTCCCAAAATAGAAGGTGAAGACGGAATCTATTGTCAAGATACCAGTCGAGACGGTCACGAGGAGTGCGAGAGTGCAGCGATGTAATATATGGAGATATGCATGAGCTTGAGTGCAGGTCCGCGCGGGGTCAAGAAGGGCAATCGAGACGCATCAGATTACGCAGGTAGCGAGAAGCTGTGCGTACATGCGACGAAATGGACAGGAAGTGCGCAGTGGTGGTGATCTGGAACGCGAGTGATCCTACTCGAGGAGGGCGGGCCGGGCACAATCCTGAGTATTGCTAGAGAGCGCACTGAGTAAAAGGGTAGCAAAGGTGCAAGAGAGGAAGGGACATCGAATGTAAATCAGAACGACGGATTGTGCTAGGGCTAACGAGCTGGTCGAAGCTGTGTGCGACGCGATATAAATGAAGGGGAAGCAGGCAAGAGACTGAGTCAAGTGAGTTGGAATGAGCATGCAAGCACATGGCACCTTCCGAGGATCACATTCAGAACGGGTGTTTGAGAGCTAGCGGGCTCAGCGTGAACTGTGGCTGGCTGGACGTTATAGCACAAATCAGGAGTTCGTGCTGCGCTGGCACAAGACAACGCGCGTGACTGGCGCATTGTCTGCCTAGACCAAGTAGCATGCATGGACTAACCAAACGGAAAAGCGAAAAACGAAGGAGGCGCTCACAAAAGGCATGCGCGTCGTCGACGCGACACTTCCCTTGGCTCTTCAGCACCACCTGCGTGTTGGGTAGATCGAGCCTGGCGCCGTATCGCTGAAACTTGAGGAGGGTTGACCTTCCAAGAAGCGCAACAAGTCAGAGTGGCCGAACGATTGCCGGTGGGGCCGAGGAACAGGGCCGACGCAAGCGAGGTCATGCTTGTAGCGCACCTCTGAAAGGTCGCGAGGGTCACGAGCCGTATTTTGCATGCGTAGCCGTTAAACACTAACAGCTCGCTATTGAGGCCATAATAAGCTACAGCTAGCTGCGCGCAAGACCAAAACGGTACCTTTGCGACCCACGGCGCGCTCCTGAACTTCCACACCCGGTTCATCGGATGAGTGGGGAGAACTGCTTCACGACAAGGCGTTGTTCTCGTATTTGCGGATTGGTTTGGATGCGTCTTTAGGGTCGTCGACACGCGCGTTCAAAGGGGAGGAAGAGTCATGACCGGCAGACAGCGCCAGGATTCGCGCCAACAGTCACACGGTCACACGGACCCACGGACAATCCCGCTCGCCCGAAGTAGTTCCAACAAATTACATGTCATTTTATTAGCCGACGTGATAGCCTTGTGCAATCCATGTGCCCTGGTTAGCTATTCTGAGCGTGGGGTCAGGTCGGGTCCGAAGAAAGCCAATTGCTAGCGAGGCGAGGGAACTGGCGGCGGAAACTTGCGGCCACGCGCTTTCTTCTTGTGCTCTCCCACGATCACAGACTTTGACGATACCGACGCTGAAAGAGGCTGTACTCTCCGCTATACCATCAGTTCACAACAAAAGGCATAGCCAAAACAAGATGAGCAATCACCTCAGTTTGTCTCCAGATCTCGCGATCGAGCTGGATGGGCTTGTGCGTCAGACAATCGCTCGCGCCCGGATGCACAACCGCCGTCTTGCACGAGATATACGAGCCCTTTCGGACGAGCAGCTTTATTCGCTTGCAGATGCCGATCAGCTAGGTGCAGAGATTCGCGCTGTCGTTGACGGCGCGATCTCGTCACGACTACACGGGCTTAACGGGCGAAACACCTGCCCAGTACCCGAAGATCTGCCTGCGGAGATCCTGTGCGAGATTTGGAATCGCGTAGACTTTCGTGGTCGTTTCGCTGTGACGGGTGTCTGCCGATCATGGCGTAACATTGGCATCGCAACAGCAGCACTCTGGCAGGACATTGAGTTCGTGACAACCTCTCACTCCAGCTCTTGCGGATGCAGCCAATGCTATTCAAACGGGAAAAGCTTATGTTTTGGAGGAAATAATATCACCCAAGTTCAAATGGCACTGGCACGAGGCGGTCATTGTGACATTCACCTTATCATGAAGATGCTAGTCGGGGATTTTGGTTATGGAGAGGTACTCGTGGACGACGAGACTTGTCGGAGATTCTGGGAAGAAATGACTGCGCACCTGGGCCGTGTGCTTTCATTGACGTACGTGACCGACAACGAAAGATACTTGCGCTCTTTCCCATCTGCAGCCCTACCACGCCTCCGTATCTTCAGGCTCAAGGCGATGGGGAGCAATGCGGAGCTCTGCCGTAGGTTTCGCTACTATGGTAACGAGTTCTTGCCCTGGTCTTTCGATCTGGATGCCCCAGAGCTTGAACAGTTTCATAGCCCAAACGCGGTTCCCACCTGGCCCTACACATCCTCTCAGCTCGAAAAAGCCACTCATGTCAGCATAGGAGCTGCTGATGGGATGGGATGGGTGCGAAACATGATTACGGCATGTCCTCGATTGGAGCACACAACGTTGTTCGTCCGATATCTTAATCTGCCTCAAGAATTCCCGTCCGAGCTCACTCAGTCGCGACTTTGGAAGACACTGAAGATTGCTGAAATACCCAAACAACTGGAGAAAAACGAGCTGCAACAAGAGCTGGATTCGATGTGGGATACCATTCTCTCACTTCGAGCGCACGACGTTTCCCTTGAATATGTGCTTGAAGAGGACCCGTACATTGTCCCATCTTATGGACTACGTATTTTTGCGACCACCTCGCTATTGGGAGGTTTTGCGCTCAAGGTGGTTTGTCTCGCTGGTGATGTAATCAGCTTGTCGCGGAGGGATATCGCGAGCGCTACGGGCAAAGTCATTCCTTTTGGCAACATACACGGACCGGTCAGGTCTGTCACATTTCACAGAGATGCTCTCTCACAGGTTCTAGGATCCGCCTCTGTACGATGGCTCGCCGAAGTATGGACCTTGTATCTTCAACTTGACAAGCCTAACTTTCATGACACGGCGTCAGCCATCATCTCAGCCCTACCAAGGATGTCCGCGACATCTGTGATTAGTCTTTCGGTACCCGCTGTCGAGTGCGGACAACAGTTCATTGACAACCTTCGCGTGTCGACTTTTAGCCACCCAAACTTGAAGATCCTGCATATCATCACGCCCTCGGGCACAACGACCGAGCTGTTATCCGCCAGTACTTGATCCAAATTCATCCCAAATCAGTGTAAAATGTATGTCGAGTTTACAAAAAACCGATCAATGATACGTCTCGCTTTGTTCGTGTTCACTTTAGACAAAGGCAGGGTGGTAGTCGACCTTGGCCGATGAGAGCTGGATGTGATGAACGTAGTCGGCATATGCAACATATGGTGAATAGAGAGTGAAACTGATGAGGAAAGAAGGAAATTAGACGGTAAAACGTGCTGTTTGAAGTTGACAGTATGATTCTACGTAGTGGCGGAGGGTGGCGGATGGTCGGGCGCGATGCACGCACCCGAGAGCGCAAAAAGGTTATGTGCAAAGCGTGCACACATGTGAAAAAATGAGCACAGGAACATGAAACGGTCCGGGAAGTCAAGAAGCCCGGACGACATTGTAATTTATGGACGGAAGAGGTCGAGCATAAACCCGCTCACAGGCCATCGAATCTATCAAGCATTTCACAACATCGCACGACCTGCAACGAACAGAGCAGTGCTCCAAGGAACCAAAAATGTGGAACTGATGAAAACGAAACACCAAGTTGAGTTGAACTGCGTAGTGGTAAGCATGCCGTGGGTCTGTAATATAGGCCAACGTTAGTTAGTTTGTGCCATTCGCATCTCATACCGCCAAGCGACGGGGTCAAGTACGATACCATGCGTCTTTAATGTAGATCTTATGTCTGACCCGCTGTTTTGAATAAAAACCAGGGCAAAATGCTAACAAGAACAACTGAGGATGAAGGCCTCACGGCATCTTGCGGTCAACCCCTACTTTCTTGCGCTGTCACGCGAACGACGTGTGCCACAACATTAGTCGATCTTCTCGAAACCACGCTGAATCGCGTATCACAGGGGTCTGAAAACACGCATCGCTCGTATAGGATGGACAACTTCCTCACTCTGCCTCCCGAGATCGCGAGCGAGCTGACCGGATTTGTCCGTCATACGATGACTTGCGCCCGGATGCGCAATTGTCGTCTTGCACGGGACGCATCATCTCTTACCAGTGAGCAGGCGCACATGCTTGCCGATGCTCACCAACTGGGCGCGATCATTCGCACTTTGGTTGACGACACGATCTTGTCGACGGTGGACCGGCTCAAAGGGCGAAATGATTACCCCCTTCCTGAGGATTTACCTGCGGAGATACTATCCGACATCTGGAACCACTTGGACTTTCGTGATCGGTTTGCTGTGACGGGTGTCTGCAGGTCGTGGCGCAACATCGGCATCGGTACACCGTTACACTGGCAGGACATCGAGTTCGTTGCCACCTCTCACAGCGAGTTATGTTCCTGCAAGCAGTGTTCTCAGGCTAAGCAGAAACTCGGATCTGGTGGAAACGATCTTGGTCGCATACACTTGGCACTGACGCGAGGCGGGCAGTGTGACCTCCACCTTGTCATGAAGATGGTCGTCGGAGGCATTGATCGCGAATTTAAAATGGCCAATAGTTCCGCATTTGTTGATTTTATGGCAGAAATTTCTGTCCACATTGAACGCATACGTTCGTTGACGTACGTGACGGACAGCCTCGAATACTTGCGCCATGTCCTATCCGGAAAGCTGCCACGCCTCAAAGTCTTCAAACTTCAAGCAATTGACAATCATTCGGAAATCACTCATGGCGAAGCCTTTTCCAATGGCTGGTTTTCACCGTGGGTGTTTGGTGTGGACGCCCCACAGCTCGAACAGTTTGGCAGCTCAATCGGTGGTGTTGTGTGGCCCATTTTATCCGGTTACACTCAGTTCCCCAACGTCACTCGTATTAGCATTGGAGTCCGCGACGGAGTGGGTGGCCTCATCAGTGTCTTTGCAGCTTGTCCACAGTTGGAGCATGCAAAGTTCATTATTCGACAGCTCGATCTCTCTCGAGTGTTCCCATCAGACGCCCTCGGTCAGGTTAGATCCTTGAAGACAATAGCAATTGTCGGCGTTCATAATCATTTGGAGAGCAACGAACTGCAGAATGAGAGGGAAGTCCTATGGCAGTCCCTGCTTTCGCTTCAAGCTCAGGACATTGCTGTCGAATATGCGCTCGACGAGGACCCTTACGTCGTTCCATCCCACGGCCTTGGTTTCTTCTCACCAAACTCAAGATCTGGTGGCTTCGCAGTTGAAGTGGTTTGCCTCTCCGGTGAGGCAGTTGCCGTGTCGCGGAAGGATATAATAGCTGTTACGAGCGATGTGGTTCACTTCAGCAACATACCCGGACCCATCAGGACTATCAGCTTCCACGGAGCCGCTCTGCCAGAGGTTCTTGGGTCTGCCTCTGATCCGTGGCTCGCTGATGTCTGGATCCTCTATCTTCAACTTGGCGAATGCAACTTTGACAACTCGATGTCACGCATCATTGCGGCACTACCAAGAATGATTGCGGTATCAACTCTTATCCTCTCAGCGCCAACGGAATTACGCTGTCAACAGTTCATTGCCAGTGTGAGGATGTCATCTGCGAACCTGCCGAACTTGAGGGTCGTGCACATCATTACGCCCAGAGCCACCACAACCGAACTACTATCTGCCACGACTTGACTTGGAAATATGTTGCCCCGATGTACAATTCGGTTAGTTTCTCGATACTCTGAATAACGATAAATGATGAGCTTTCAATCGTTGGGTAATTAATGACACGATCCTGTGACGCGAAGTGGTACAGTGTATTAATAGTGATTACGCAGTATCCTCGTGTCTTCATCCAATAGTATCACCCGTGGCTTAGTACGGGCAAAGCAACCTTGCCGTACTCCTGAACACGATCCCAGAAGTCCTTCTTCCCTAGCCCTCCGGCGGTCCACTCAGCCATCCTACCCACTACCAGCTGTCTCGGCATCTGAACAATTTTTGTTCGATGAAACGCCAGCATCAGCCAGTACTCCCTCCAATCGGTCCACGGTCCCTTCGCCGCCGAGCGATAACTCGGGGAATCTATCCAATTGTGCACATGAACTGGATTTGTGACCTCGTGCCACGGTAGAGCTGGTTCAAGCTCGAGGGCCAAAACCTGAAGTTGCGATCGCGCATTCGAAGAGACCAGGCCCGCAATGCGTCGACCAGGTCCTGCCTGGCGAAATAACCAAATGTCTCGTCGACACCGGAGACGTCAAATGCGAGATGGGTCAGGAAGGGAAGTATCACTTGCTCCGTGTCTGAGAGTTGTCGGAGCATACTGAGGTACGAGAAGCCAAGGCGTGCGTGGGTGACGTTACGGAACGCAACTGGCGCAAGGTCATACACCGCAGTACCGAGGCTGCTCCAATAGCCATTCGAAGTTGTCTCCAGCTCCCGAAGAGTTGAGCTCAGCGCGTCGGGGTACGGCTTATACTTGCTCTCCGCGTTGACGATGCGTGTTGAAGGCGCCAGGAGCGCGTCTTGACACACCGCTAGTCGTTCGAGGTTTGGTGTGCGCTCAAGAAGCTCACAAAGAAGCTTCCGATGATAAAAGCCTACGTGTATGCTACGAAAGTGGGTAAGTAGCGAGTTTGGTCGCAGAAGTAGCCGCTGCAGATGCTTTTTCGAGACGATCCGCTGCAACGCGTAGAATGTTTGAAGCAGCCAGAGTCGCACCCAGCGTGCGACAAGCATAAGTTGCTTGGCAGCATACTGGCTGTCGAAGATGGGCATTTCGAAGACTATGCGCAGAATTTTATCGGGTAATGTGACAGTGAACGGTGTGAGTGGCGCGATCAGAGTGTATGGGCGAGGACCGGGCGGCACATCGACAAGGTTGACGTCGAACGGGTCGTTCATGGTCAAGTAAGGTACATTGCTTTTGAAGCGCAGAGTGGTTATAAATGCCGACATGCATATGCAGGAGGTGGCCAAGTCGCGAGTCACAAGGCCGCAACGCGAATCACGCCCAACCAAGACGCGCGTCATGTCGCGAGGAGCCGCGACGTGCCAAGTCACAGCTGTGACCTGACTGGTTGCCCTCCTGAATCCGTCTGGTTATCCTACAGGTCGATACTTCACCGCCGTGACAGCGCTCATTATGATCTGGCTGAATAGGCGCTCCGCGCCGAATTTGCTCGTGCCGACCCTATCCTGACCGCGGCGATACACCGTCAGAAGAATACGCGCACACCAACGTACATCCCCAGCCATTACCATAAGCGTCCGACATTAGGCACTTGTTGATCAGCGATACAGGGCATGGCCCGCGATCCCTCTGAGCTAAAAAGAAGAACACCCGCGCCGCACGCCATCCAGGCCTAGCCCTGACGCTCCAACCCTTCAATTCGTGCAACATCATTGGATGCCAACTTCTCTCGGGCGCCGGATGTTTGTGAACGCAGAGCCGCGATGCAAAGAAGCGACGGCGTTGCACCGTCTGGACGCGGAACGTAGCAGCAGCAACACATGACCCAGCGAGAACGCGTTCCACGCCCCTCGGCCGCCGAACATTGGGACCTCCGCGGACAAGCTTCAAGGTCGAAAGTGCTCTCCTTGTCTACATTCAGCCCACAATTCATGC
>Ga0247815_10002148_pt1 | contig 14670 bp, 12 predicted proteins | sample UWRJL194509B1_FD_181014 | JGI IMG/M metagenome (GOLD analysis project Ga0247815, IMG submission 181014) | Plant litter microbial communities from Arlington Agricultural Research Station in Wisconsin, United States - UWRJ-L194-509B-1 | ecosystem: Environmental > Terrestrial > Plant litter >...
TTCAAAAAGACAACATTGGCACTGGCAATCGGGATGGTGCTGAGCAACAGCGTGTGGGCGCAGGAGGAAGTCAAGGCCGCCGCAGCAGCCGACGTCGATCCCGCCGCGCCTAGCGTGGTGGTGAGCGGCACCCGCGCATCTCTGGCGAAATCGCTGGATCTGAAGCGCAACGCCTCGATCATCCAGGACTCGATTTCCGCGACCGAACTCGGCCGCTTCCCCGACGATAACGTGGCCGATTCGCTGGCCCATATCTCCGGCGTGTCGATCTCCCGCACCAAGGGCGGCGAAGGCCAGTACATCAATGTGCGCGGCCTCGGCTCCGGCTACAACATCGTCACGCTGAACAACCGCATCCTCGCCACCGACGGCGACGGCCGCGATTTCGCTTTCGATGTTTTGCCTTCGGAAGTCATCTCCGGCGCCGACGTGATGAAGTCGGCGCAAGCTTCGCAAATCGAAGGCAGTATCGGCGGCTCGGTCAATCTGCGTTCCGCCCGTCCGCTGGACTATCCCGGCCTCCACACCTCGGTGCGCGCCGAAGCCGACCGCAACGACCTGTCTGAAAAGTACGGCCGCAAAATCTCCGGCGTTTACAGCCAGACCTTCAACAACAACACCATGGGCGTGTTGCTGGGCGCGGTCTACTCCAAGCGCACCGTGCGCACCGATTCGCTGCAGTCGCAGACCTTCGACGCCGACAGCCCCGGTAGCTTCGACGCCAACAAAGACGGCAAGATCTCCGCCGATGAAAGCGGATTGCTCGGCGTTTGCTGCATCGCCTTCGGTTCGGTGTTCGAGCAAAAGGAACGCGCGGCCCTGTCCGGCGCGTTCGAATGGAAGCCGTCCAGCGACTTCCGCCTGTCGACCGACTTCCTGGTGACCCGTCTCGACGCGCCGCAAGTCGGCTACAACCAGGCCTACTACGTCAAGGCCACCGAGGGCCGCTGGTCCGACGTGGTGATCAAGGACCACGTCGTCACCAGCATGACGGTGGCCGACATGATTCCGGAAATCGCCAACATCACCTCCAACCGCGTGGTCGACACCAAACAATTCGGCGTCAAGGCCAACTGGCGCGTAACCGACGACCTGACGCTGGTGGGCGACGCCTACCGCTCGACCTCGGAACGCAACTCGGGCGGCAAGGACACCTACGTGGTGGCCGGTATCGCCGGCAACAACACCGGCTATTACAGCCTCAACAGCAATGGCCTGCCGAGCATCCGCGTGGCGCTGGCCGACGGCCGCGACCTGGCCACCGCCGCCGCCGCCGGCGCGCTGGGCGACAAGGACTACGGCCCGCACTACGCCGGCCTGTCCGGCACCGACGTGAACGACAAGATCACCGGCGAATCGATCGACGGCCGCTGGTCGCTGAGCGGCGCCTGGGCTATGGACGCGCTTAACTTCGGCCTGGCCAACACCTCGCGCGAAAAAACCCGCAACTTCATCGGCAACGACCAGACCGGCGGCTCCTGCATGTACTGCGGCAAGTACAGCACCACCTTCGCCTCGTTCGGCGCCAAGGTGGTCAGCACCATGAGCGTACCCAACTACATGAACGGCTCCGGCGGCAGCTTCCCGATGAGCTTTGTCCGCTTCGACGTGCCGGCTTATTTCGCCGGCCTGAAATCGCTCGACGGCCAGCCGAAGTACGACGCCAACGGCGTGCAGACCGGAGTCTATGATTCGTCCAAGCTGGCGGCGGTGCTCGATCCGACCAACTCCTACCACGTCACCGAGGACACCACGTCCGGTTACGCCCAGCTCGATCTGTCGGGCGAAAAATGGTCGGGCAATATCGGCGCGCGCCTGGTGCACACCAAGACCAAGTCGCAGAGCGCGATCAACCAGATCATCTCGATCGTCGACGCCACGCCGGACGTCGCCACCAGCAGCCCGATCGTCACCTACAGCAACGCCACGCCGGTGACCGAAGAAGGTTCCTACACCAAGTTCCTGCCGTCGCTCAACCTGTCCTACCAAGTGACGCCGCAGCTGACGGTACGTGGCGCGGTGGCCAAGGTCATTGCCCGTCCATCGCTCGACAAGCTGGCCGCGACCCGCACCGACAGCACGCTGGACCGCACCTACCACCTCAACATCGCCGGCGATCCTAAGCTCAAGCCGACCGAAGCGAAGCAGCAGGATCTGTCGGTCGAGTGGTACTACAAGCCGAAATCGGCGCTGAACGCCGCCGTGTTCGCCAAGCAGATCAAGAACTTCATCACCTTCCAGACCGATGAGCACGTCGACATCGGCGTGCCGGGCTACCTGTACACCGTGACCCACCCGGTCAACGGCGACACCGCCAAGGTGCTGGGCATGGAGCTGGGCGCGCAGCACTTCTTCGACAACGGTTTCGGCATCAACGCCAAGTTCACCAAGACCAACACCAAGGCGTATTCGGGCGGCGTCTACACCGGCCAGCTCGAAGGCGTGGCGCCGTCGGCCTCGTCGATCGCCTTCCTGTACGAGGCGCACGGCATCAACGCCCAGGTCGCGTTCGATTACACCGGCAAGTACACGCAATCGTCGAACGTGGTGGCCGGCTATCCGGCGGTGGTCGATCCGATCACCTGGGTGACCGCCTCGGCTTCGTACGACGTCACCAAGAACGTGACCGTCTTCATCGAGGGCAAGAATCTGTCGGATGAGAAGATGCGTTCCACCTTGGGCCGCAGCGACACCGCCTACGGTTTTGAATCCTGGGGCCGCACCCTGGTGGTCGGCATGAGCGCCAAGTTCTGATGAAAAACTGGCTCACATACACTTTGCTGGCCACCACGCTGATGGGCGTGTGGGGCGCGTTCGCCGGCCTGCCCAGCCAGCACGGCTTTCCGGAAACGCTGATCTATGTGGTGTGGGCCCTGACCATGATCCCGCCGGCCTTGCTGGTGCTGCACCGCGCCGGCTGGCGCCTGCAGCGCGACCGCCGCGCCGTGGCGCTGGGTCTGGTGATCGGCGTGCTCGGCGCCGGCGGCCAGATGATCCTGTTCTACGCGGTGAAAAATGGGCCGACCTATTTGATCTTCCCGATCATTTCGATGTCGCCGGTGATCACCATCGGGCTGTCGTACTTCATGCTCAAGGAGCGCACCGGCCGGCTGGGCATGGCCGGCATCGTGCTGGCGGTGCTGGCGCTGCCGCTGTTCGACTACGACCCGGGCGCCGCCGCGCAATCCTACGGTCCGTGGTTCCTGATGGCGATCGGCGTGCTGCTGGCATGGGGACTGCAAGCGTATTTCATCAAGCTGGCCAACGCCACCATGGAGGCGGAGAGCATCTTCTTCTACATGACCGTGTCCGGCCTGCTGTTCATTCCGCTGGCCTTGCTGATGACCGATTTTACGCAGCCGATCAACATGGGCTGGCAGGGGCCTTACTTGGCCGCCGCCACGCAGGTGCTCAACGCGCTGGGCGCGCTGGCGCTGGTGTACGCCTTCCGCTACGGCAAGGCGCTGGTGGTGTCGCCATTGGTCAACGCCGGCGCGCCGCTGCTGACCACGATCCTGTCGGTGCTGATGGCGGCCACTTTGCCCGGCGGCGCCAAGCTGCTCGGCATCGGCCTGTCGCTGGCCGCCGCGCTGCTGCTGGCGCTGCAACCCGAAGAAGCCGCGAAGTCATAATTTTTTAGAGATGGAGTCTGTTATATGAAAGTGTTGCTGGATTTAGTGCAACGCCACAAGAGCGGCGTCCCGGTCGGTATTTATTCCGTCTGCTCGGCGCATCCGCTGGTGCTGCAGGCCGCGCTGCGCGTCGGGCTGGAGAACGACGCGCCGGTGCTGATCGAAGCCACCTCCAACCAGGTCAACCAGGATGGCGGCTACACCGGCATGACGCCGGCCGATTTCCGCCGCTTCGTGGAAGCCATCGCCGCCGATGTCGGCTTTCCGCTGCAGCGTCTGCTGCTGGGCGGCGACCACCTCGGCCCGAATTGCTGGCAGGGCGAACCGGCAGCGCAGGCGATGGCCAAGTCCGCCGTGCTGATCGAACAGTATGTGACCGCCGGCTTCCGCAAGATCCACCTCGATTGTTCGATGTCCTGCGCCGGCGATCCGGTGCCGCTGCCGGACGCCACCGTGGCCGAGCGCGCCGCGCTGTTGTGCGGCGTGGCCGAGCAGGCATGGCAAAAAGCCGGCGGCGAAGCGCCGGTCTACATCGTCGGCACCGAAGTGCCGGTGCCGGGCGGCGCCCATGAGGAACTGCAAGCGCTGGCCGTGACCAGCAGCGCGGCGGCGCAAACCACCATCGACGTGCACCGCGCAGCCTTCACCGCAGCCGGGCTGGACGCTGCGTGGAGCAGGGTGGTCGGGCTGGTGGTGCAGCCGGGCGTCGAGTTCGACCACAACAAGGTGATCGACTACCTGCCCGACGCCGCGACCGAACTGAGCCGCTTCATCGAATCGCAGCCTGGCCTGGTGTTCGAAGCCCACTCGACCGACTACCAGACGGAAGAGAATCTGACGTCGTTGGTGCGCGACCACTTCGCCATACTCAAGGTCGGCCCCGGCGTGACCTTCGCCCTGCGCGAAACCTTGTGGGCACTGGCCGACATCGAGCGTGAAATGCTGGGCGCGGACGCCGGCTCGGACTTCAAGAACGTGGTGTTGACGGTGATGAAGCAGCAGCCCGAATACTGGCACAAGTACTACTGCGAGGCCGAGCGCGAACGCTACGACCTGCAATACAGCCTGAGCGACCGGATCCGCTATTACTGGCCGCATCCGGAGATCCAGCGCGCGCAGGCGGCGTTGTTCGCCAACCTGGAGCGCGAGGCGCCAACGCTGGCGCTGCTGAGCCAATACCTGCCCGACCAATATCAAGCCATCCGCGATGGCCGCCTGCGCAACCTGCCGGGCGAAATCCTGAACGAAGGCGTGGCCAAAGTGCTGCGTCAATACATGCATGCGAGCGGCGCCAGCGCGCCGACCCTGGAGAACACACAATGACGGAACACATTTTAGGCGTAGACAAGACCATCCTCATCGAACGAGGCGGCGCCAACACGGCCAGCGAAATCACCCACCAGCCGCCGGTGTGGGGCGAGGTATCGCAACTGGTGGCGTCGCAAGCCTCGACGCTGTCGGCCTTCCTGACGCCGCTGCTGGAGCGCGCCGACCTGCGCATCATCCTGACCGGCGCCGGCACCTCGGCCTTCATCGGCGGCTGCCTGTTGCCGTCGCTGCTGAAGCGTCTTGGCCGCCGCGTCGAAGCCATCGCCACCACCGACCTGGTGTCGGCGCCGGCGCACTATCTGCAATCGCACGTGCCGACCTTGCTGGTGTCGTTCGCGCGCTCGGGCAGCAGTCCGGAAAGCGTGGCCGCCGTGGCGCTGGCCGACCAGCTGGTGAGCCAGGTCTACCACCTGATCATTACCTGCAACGGCGATGGCTTGCTGTATCAGCACGCCCAAGGCCAAGCCAACGCGCTGGCCATCGTGCTGCCGGACGCCACCCACGACCGCGCGTTCGCCATGACCAGCAGCTTCACCTCGATGTTGCTGACGGCCGCGCTGGCCTTCGGCGTGGTCGACGGCCCCGCCTTGGCGCCGATGCGCCAAGCCGCCACCGAGCTGATGACGAATGGCCTGCCGCTGGTCAATCAGTTGGTGGCGCGCGGCTTCAAGCGCGTGGTCTACCTGGGCAGCAACGAACTCAAGGGCCTGGCGCAGGAAGCCGCGCTCAAGCTGCTGGAGCTGAGCGACGGCAAGGTGGTGGGCATGTTCGACACGCCGCTGGGCTTCCGCCACGGTCCCAAGACCATCATCGACGGCGACACGCTGGTGGTGCTGATGATGTCCAACGATCCGTACACGCGCCGCTACGACAGCGACCTGCTGCGCGAACTGCGCGCCGACGGCCGCGCCGGCCAAGTGCTGGCGCTGACCGCGCAAAACGACGGCGCCACCGATGGCGATCATCTGTTGCTGGATCACGTCGGCCAGTGCGGCGACCTGGAACTGGCGCTGCCGTACATCGTTTTTGCACAAATGTTCGCTTTTCTCTATTCTCTTGCACTGGAGATCCGTCCCGACACGCCGAGCATGTCCGGCACGGTGAACCGGGTGGTGAGCGGCGTGAACATTTATCCTTTCGGCTAGCGAGAACACGATGTATCTGGGTATCGATGGTGGCGGCAGCAAAACCGCATTCGCGTTGATCGACGACGCCGGGCGCCTGCGCGCCACGCACGAGGCGAGCAGCATTTATTATCATGAGGTCGGCTTGGACGCCGTGGCGGCCACGCTGCGCGACGGCATCGCCGCCACGCTGGCCAAGGGGCGAGCCACGCCGCAGGAGTTGAGTTTCAGCTTCTTCGGCCTGCCGGCCTACGGCGAGGACAAGCGACTGCAAGCCCAGCTGGATGCCTTGCCGGGCGAGTTGCTGGGCCACCAGCGCTATCGCTGCGGCAACGACATGATCTGCAGCTGGGCCGGATCGCTGGCCTGCCACGACGGCATCAGCGTCATCGCCGGCACCGGCTCGATGGCCTACGGCAGCTATCAAGGCCGTGGCGCGCGGGTCGGCGGCTGGGGCGAGTTGTTCAGCGACGAAGGCTCGGCCTACTGGATCGCGCGCGAAGGCTTGACGCTGTTCTCGCGCATGAGCGACGGCCGCACCGCCAAGGGCCCGCTGCACGGCCTGATGCGGCGCCACTTCGCATTGGAAGACGACCTTGACCTGTGCGCCGCCATCTACGGTGGCGGCATGACCGACCGCAGCAAGCTGGCCAAGCTGGCCTTGCTGGTGGGCGAGGCCGCGGCCGCCGGCGATCAGCAGGCGCGCGCCATCTTCAACGCCGCCGCGCTGGAGCTGGCCGAAATCATCAAGGCCGTCGGCGCGCAGCTCGGCGTGCCTGACGGTACCTCGCTGCCGGTGTCGTATTCCGGCGGCGTGTTCAACAGCGGCGAGCTGGTGCTGGCGCCGTTCCGCGCCGCGTTGGCCAAAGCCGACGACAACGGCCCCGCCTACAGATTGCAAACGCCGGTACTGCCGCCGGTGATCGGCGCCGCCATCCATGCCGCCCAGCTGACCGGCGTGGTGTTTTCCGCCGCCGCGCTGGCGGCGCTGGCCGGCCAGGTCAATCAATCATCAACTTTGGAGTTGTTATGAAGAAGATCGCATTAACCGTCGGCGCCTTGCTGCTGCCGATATTCGGCACCGCCCTGGCCGCGCCGGCCAGCTACACCATGGCCGATTTCGACAAGGTCGAGAAGATCGACGCCCACCTGCACCTGCATAACAACAGTACGACGGCGTTCATGAAGCAGGCGCGCAAGGACAAGTTCAAGGTGCTGGCGGTCAACGTCGACTACGCCGATTTCCCGCCGCTGGAACAGCAACGCCGCGTCGCCATCGCGCTGCGCCGCGACTATCCGCTGGACGCCGCCTTCGTCGCCAGTTTCTCGATGGTCGGCTTCGAGCAGCCGGGCTGGGCCGAGCGCACCGTCAAGGGTCTGGAGCAGGACCTGGCCGCCGGCGCCGTCGGCGTAAAAGTATGGAAAAACATCGGCATGGAGCTGCGCGGCGCCGACGGCAAATTGCTGACCGTGCAGGACCCGCGCCTCGAACCCGTGTTCGACTTCACCATCAAGCACAAGATCTCGCTGCTGGGCCACCAGGGCGAACCGAAGAACTGCTGGCTGCCGGTGGAGCAGATGACGGTCAACAACGACCGCGAATACTTCAAGGCCCACCCGCATTACCATATGTACCTGCATCCGGAGATGCCGAGCTACGAGGCGCAGATGGCCTCGCGCGACGCGATGCTGGAAAGCCATCCGGACCTGCGCTTCGTCGGCATGCACATGGCGTCGCTGGAATGGAGCGTCGACGAGCTGGCGCGCTTCCTCGACCGCTTCCCCAACGCCAAGGTCGACCTGGCCGCGCGCATGGGACAGTTGCAGTACCAGTCCAACCTGAAGTATGAGCACGTGCGCCAGTTCCTGATCAAGTACCAGGACCGCCTGATGTACGGCACCGACCTGGCGCAATCGAGCGAGCAAAGCGACGAGCTGTTCAACAAGGACGCGCAGACGGTGTGGCGTCGCGACTGGCGCTACTTCAACACCGCGACCTCGTTCAAGGTGCCGGAACTGGATCAGAAAGTGAAGGGATTGGCGCTGCCGAAAGCGGTGGTCGACAAGATTTACCGGCTCAACGCGGAGGCGCAATATCCGGGCGCGTGGCGCGCCGCCGCCAAGGCGCCATAACCCCCCGTTTGAGGTGCTGGATCGGGCAACTAATTGCTCAATTCCACTAGGCTATCCTGTATGATCCCATTGAAAATGGATGCTTTTGTATCCATACCGGGACACCAGCCACCCAGTGGAAAGAATGACGATGAATAAGAAGATCCAGGCCCTGTCGGACACGCCGCGCGAGCAGGGGAAAACCTTGCTGGTCGAGGAGCGGCGGCGCCTGATACGCGAGATGGTCGAGGCCAGCGAACGGGTGACCGTGGAGGAATTGTCGGCGCACTTCGATATCTCGCTGGTGACGATCCGCAACGACCTGAACGCGCTGGCCGAGATCGGCGCGCTGGTGCGCACCCGCGGCGGCGCGCTGGCGCATCGCGAGGAAGAGGATTTGCCGATCAGCGTCAAGCAGAACGTGCACCGCCCCGAGAAGATGTTGATCGCGGCGGCGGCGGTGAGCCAGATCAAGGACGGTCAAACCATCGTCCTCGATTCGGGCACCACCACCGGGGAAATCGCCAAGCAGATCCGTGGTTTGAAATTGCAGTCGATTAACGTGATCACCAACGCGCTGAACATCGCGGTGTTGCTGGCCGGCGTGCCGCACGTGACGCTGATCATGCTGGGCGGCGTGCTGCGGCCGAGTTCGTATTCGCTGGGCGGGCCGCAGGCGGAGGCGGCGCTGCAAAGCCTGCACGCCGACATCCTGTTCCTCGGCTTCGACGGGCTCGATCCGGATATCGGAGTGATGACGCCGCATTTGCTGGAAGCGCGGCTGAACATGCAGATGATCCAGATCGCGCGGCGCGTGGTGTTGGTGGGGGATTCATCCAAGATAGGCCGGCGCAGTTTGTCGGTGATTGCACAGATTAACCAGATCGATCAGATCATCACCGATGCGGGAGCCAATCCCGCCATCGTCAAGGCGTTGCGCGGGCACGAGGTGGACGTCGTGCTGGTCTGACGTCCCGATCTCCGCTCTGTTTTAGTCTGCCGTATAAAACAGAGATTGGAGTCGCAGCCATGTCGTACCGTAAGCTGTTGTCCGGATTGTCCTTGCTGGCGGTGTTGTCGGCCGCGTCGGCCGCGCCGCCGGTGGAGTTCAGCGCCACCCGCACCCCCCACGCGCCGCGCATCGACGGCAACGACGACGAGTCCGAATGGGCAAGCGCCACGCCGATCACCACGTTCGGCGCCTTCTGGTCCGGCACGCAAGCGCGCAAGCAGCATCGCGTGCGTCTGCTGTGGGACGACGACGCGCTGTACTACTTCGCCGAATTGCCGGACGACCTGATTCGTCCGCACGGCAAGCAACACAACGACCGCCTGTGGCTGGGCGATGTGTTCGAACTCTTCTTCAAGCCGCGCGAGGACAGCCCCGCCTACTACGAGCTGGAGGTCAATCCATGGGGAACCATGCTGGAGCTGGCCTTCCCGTCGCGCGCCGTCTCGTTCGAAACGCTGTTGGGCGGCCCGCCGCTGGGCATGTCGGTATCGACCAAGGTGCATGACGGCCGCTGGGTGGTCGAGGGACGCATTCCATGGTCGCTGTTCGCCGCCACCACCGGCCGGCCGAAAACCGGCGATCAGTGGAAATTCCATCTTGCCTTCTACGACTATGGCGCCGACGGCACCGAACCGGAACTCGGCTCCAACGCGCCGCTGAGCGTCGCCAGTTTTCACCGCTGGGAAGACTATGCGGGCTTGCGCTTTGCACCGGCACCACACAATAACTAAGGAGCACACATGAACCAGGAATTCGAAACCCGGCGCCGCACTTTTCTGCAAATGCTGGCGGCCGCCGCGATGGGCACCGGCGCCGGCGTGGCCGAGGCCGCGCTGAGCAGCGCCGGCGCGGAGCAAGCAGTGCCGCGCAACGGCAAACATATCGCCCGCGTCGGCGACGAGCGCATGGTGCTGGAGATGGACGAGCAAATGCGCACCCGCGTGTCGATCAAGCACGGCGGCCATGTGCTGGCGCTGACCGGCGCCGACGACAGCGAATACCTGCGCCTGAAGAGCGGCAAGCCGATCAACCGGTTCGCGCTGAGCGCGCAAGCGGTCGACGTCATCACCGGGCCGCACGGCAAGGGTGTGCGCCACCGCTTCACCGGTACTTCCGCCGAGGGCGTCGAAAAGACCGTGCTGGTGAGCCTGTACGAGCGCTATCCGGGCTTCGCCGCGATGAAGGTCAGCTACCGCCACAACGGCCAGGGTCCGTTGCCGGTGGCGGCCTGGGTCAACGGCGAACATACGCTCAAGGCGCGCGGCCCGGTCGATTTCTGGTCGTTCTCGGGCGCCTCGTTCGCCGACCGGCGCGATTGGGTGCAGCCGGTCCAGCCGGGCTTCACGCAACGCAACTTCATGGGCATGAACGCCTCCGACTACGGCGGCGGCACGCCGGTCACCGACGTCTGGCACCGCGACGGCGGCATCGCCGTCGGCCACATCGAAACCACGCCGAAACTGGTGGCGCTGCCTTTGCAGGCGGTCGCGGGCGGCGCCCGCCTGGCGGTCGAGTTCGAGACCGCCGTGACGCTGATGCCGGGCGACACCCTGACCAGCGTCGACACCTTCGTCACGGTCCATCGCGGCGACTATTTCGCCTCGCTCGACACCTATCGCCTGTTGATGGCCGAACGCGGCTTGCGCGCGCCAAACGCGCCGGCCGAATCGTACGAGGCGGTCTGGTGCGCCTGGGGCTACGAGCGCGGCTTCACGGTCGAGCTGATGGAGGGCACGCTGGCCAAGGCCAAGGATCTCGGCCTGGAATGGGCGGTGATGGACGATGGCTGGCAAAACGCGATCGGCGACTGGCAGCTGGACCGCAAAAAATTCCCGAACGGCGATGCGGACATGAAGTCGCTGGTGCACAAGGTGCGCAAGGCCGGCATGAAGCCGCGGCTGTGGGTCGCGCCGCTGGCGGTCAATCCCGGCACCGACCTGCTGCACGATCACACCGACATGCTGCTGCTCGACAAGGACGGTGCGGTGCAGAACATCACCTGGTGGAACAGCTTCTACCTATGCCCGGCCTACGACAAGACGCTGGAGCACACCAAGGCGCTGGTGCGCAAGATCCTCGGCGAGTGGGGCTACGATGGCTTGAAGATCGACGGCCAGCACCTCAACGGCGTCGCGCCTTGCTACAACCCGGCGCACAAGCATGCGCGTCCTGAGGAGTCGGTGGAGCGCCTGCAGGATTTCTGGAAGGCCGTGTACGACACCGCGATGGAGATCAATCCGCGCGCGGTGGTCGAGATCTGCCCTTGCGGCGATTCGTTCGCTTTCCACAACATGCCGTATATGAACCAGACGCCGGCGGCCGATCCCTTGTCGTCGTGGCAGGTGCGACTCAAGGGCAAGACCACCAAGGCGCTGATGGGGCCGTCGGCGCCGTTCGCCGGCGACCACGTCGAGCTCAGCGACCGCGCCGACGACTTCGCTTCCAGCGTCGGTATCGGCGCGGTGGTGTCGACCAAATTCACCTGGCCGGCCATGCCCGGCGTGGCCAATCCCTTCCTGCTGACCGAGGAGAAGGAATTGGTCTGGCGCAAATGGATCGGCTTGTACAAGGAAAAGATGCTGCCGCAAGGCGTGTATCGCGGCACGCTGTACGACATCGGTTTCGACAAGCCGGAGACCCATGTGGTGGAAAAGGACGGCGTGCTGTACTACGCGTTCTACGCGCCGCGCTGGTCGGGCGCGATCGACATCCGAGGTTTGACGGCGGGACGCGCCTATCGTTTGCGGGATTATTTCAATGACCGCGACCTCGGCCAGTTGGCGGCCGGACAGAAGCGCCTGAAGGTCAGCTTCGAGCGCTTCCTGCTGGTCGAGGCCGTGCCGGTGGCCGCCTCCTGACGTTCACTCGGCCTTGCAACTACGCCGGTAATCGGCCGGCGGCTTGCCGACCAGTTTCTCGAAATCGGTCGTGAAGTGGGACTGGTCGTAATAGCCGAGCGACTGCGCCAGCGTGGCCAGGTCGACTTCGCCGCCGCCGGCCAGCTGGTCGGCGGCATCGAGCAGGCGGTTGCGGCGGATCACCCACTTCGGCGTCGCGCCCACGTATTCCTTGAACAGCATTTGCAGCCGCCGCACGCTGATGCCGGTGTGATCGGCCAGCTGTTGCACCTGCGTGATGTCCGGGTGTTGCTGGATCGCGTGCAAGATGGCGGCGATGCGCCCGGTTTCCGGATCGGCGGAGGGCAGCGCGCCGCGCAGCAAAGCGCTGGCCGCCGCGACCATGCCGGCGTCGTCGGATGCCGACAAGACACTGCGCTCGGCCTCCTCATCGTCGCAGTCGAATAGCTGTGACAATTTTAGTTCGCGGTCAGTGATCGACTGCACCGGCCTGCCCAGGAATCCACGAAACGCGCCCGGCCAAAAGCGCACGCCGAGTACGCGGCCGCTGTTTTTCAGCGTATATTCAAAAGACCCCGTCATCACACCGAACACCGCCGTGCGGCCGGCGTCGAACACCAGGTGGATGCAGGGCGAGGGCAGGGTGCGCTGCACGTGCGTCACGCCGTCCGGCAACGTCCACGCCACCAGCCAGAAGTGTTCGATGAACGGCGCCAGGTCCGGCGCCGGCGCGTAGCGTTCCAGGCGGAACACCTTGCCGACGGCGCCGGGGTTGACCACGCCTTTGTAGCTGTCCGTCATATCCGGCTTCGCGTTTTTGCAAGACCCTCATCATAGCAAGAGTTATCTTGGCGTTTCACCACCGACAGGAGAAATTCATGACACCGCAACTGACCTTGTACCACTGCCCGTATTCCCGTTCCACCGGCGTGATGACCTTGCTGGAGGAGTTGCGCGCGCCCTACGAGCTGCACGTGATGAACATGAAAAAGGGCGAGAACCGCGAAGCCGCCTATCTGGCCGTCAACCCGATGGGCAAGGTGCCGGCGATTCGCCACGGCGACGCCGTCATCACCGAGCAGGTGGCGATCTACCTCTACCTGGCCGACCTGTACCCGGACGCCAAGCTGGCGCCGCCGCTGGGAGATCCCGAGCGCGGGTCGTATCTGCGCTGGATGGCGTTCTACGGCAGCTGTTTCGAGCCGGCCATCATCGACCAGTGGATGAAGCGGGCGCCGGCCGACATGCAAGCCTGCGGCTACGGCGATTTCGACGACATGTTCAACACCATGATGACGCAGCTGTCGAAAGGCCCGTACCTGCTGGGCGACAAGTTCACGGCGGTGGATGTGCTGTGGGGATCGTCGTTGGGCTGGATGGGCGCCTTCGACCTGTTGCCCAAGCGCCAGGAAATCGCCGACTACGTGGCCCGCGTCCAAGGCCGCCCAGCCGCCGTCGCCGCAGCCGAGAAAGATAAGCAACTTGGCATCGCCCAAGCCGCCTAGCTATCGTTGGGGGGGCCGCGTCGCGCGGTATGAATGTGCGTTGTGCCGGGCTGCAAGGCGGTTGTGATGAGGGTAAGCGCCAACTCCGGCTGTGCCGCGCCGCACATGAAAATGTCGGCGGCGGCGAAGCCGCACTCTGGCCAGGTGTGGATGGTGATGTGCGATTCGGCCAGCAGCACCACGCCTGTCACGCCCAGGCCTTCGCCGAAGCCGTGGAAATGGCTGAACAGCACGTGTGCGTTCGCGGCTTCGGCGGCGGCGCGCAACAGCGATTCCAGTTGCGCGCAGTCGCTCAATTTTTCGGCGGCGATGCCGCTCAGGTCGGCCAGCACGTGGGTGCCGGACGGCGCGTGTACCACCGGCGCCGCAGCCGCAGCTGGAGCATCCGCCGCGCCGACCGGCAGTGTGTCGCGCTTCACTTGTGGCCTCCGCCCCCGGAGCCGCCGCCCCAGCTGCCGCCGCCACCGCCGGTATTCGAGCTCCAGGTGCTGCCCCGGCTGACGCCGCTGCCGCCGCCGCCGCCGACCAGGCGCGTCCAGCTGCCGCCGGCCGTGGCCAGCGTGACGATGATGGCGTAGATGAAGAATTTGCTCATGATTTTTCGTTGGTATCCAGGAAGACCGCCGGCAGATAGATCGCCAGCGCGCCGATGGCGCTGAGGAACCAGGTGCCGGAGAAATTCGTCAGCAGCGGGATCGCGTTCAGCGCGAGCATGAACCAGATGATGTACTTGGCGGTTTTGCGGTAGCGGTTGTTGGCGAACGGCTTGCTGCTGGACGGCGATTTCACGCGGCCCTTGAACGCGTCGCCGAACCACGCCTTCAGCTGGTCGGCGGACACCGGCGAGGAGCGCGACCACGTCATCTCCTGCGGCGTGGTCTCGGACGACAGTCCCAGCTGGCCGGCCTCGAATTCCTCCACATGCGTGCGGTCGCCGACGGCCACCCGCCAGTTGAAGGCGCCGGCCGCATAAGTCACCACCGAACCGTAGTCGTACAAGCGCTCAAATTGAACCTTATCCACAGTCACCTTGTCGGAACCGGGCGCGTATGATGCCGGCCACTCGGACAGCACGTTGGCGCCGGACCAGCCTTCGTC
>Ga0247815_10002149_pt1 | contig 14664 bp, 28 predicted proteins | sample UWRJL194509B1_FD_181014 | JGI IMG/M metagenome (GOLD analysis project Ga0247815, IMG submission 181014) | Plant litter microbial communities from Arlington Agricultural Research Station in Wisconsin, United States - UWRJ-L194-509B-1 | ecosystem: Environmental > Terrestrial > Plant litter >...
TGAGTCGTTCCGACGGATCGGCTGATTCAGCCACTCAGCCCTTTCCCTCTCGCGTGCACCTTGTAACATGTCTCCCCCAGTGCTCGACGTCCCCTCGCCATCCACCAACGCGCTCGTTATTGGATCCCTCGCAACTGCCAGCGATGGATCGTACCAGTCTGTGATCAGCAGTGTGCAGGGCGCGGAGGTGGAGCGGCAGCTGGTGGACCGCATCCTCGACAACGGTAAGCGGGCCATCGACCGAGACTGGCCGATGAGAGCTGACTCATCGCACATACAGCTGCAAGCCTGTCTCCTGGCCGGTACCAGGCGATCCACGTTGTTCTGGGCAGCAGCGAATACGCAGCGCTCGGAGCATCGCTCGCCACGCTGCTGTCGACCATTCACCTCGCCCTGCAGACAGATGGCACTCTTCACGTACGCAACGTCACACCTGGCGCCTACGACTTTGCCACTGCTGGCTTCACGGTCGTGTCGACACAAAATGCGACCGAACTGATTGCCAAGAAGGCAGCACCGAGTGCCGCAAAGAGCGTACCACTTCCCCGACGCGCAAATGGTGCCGCGAAGAAAAAGCAGATGCTCTGGGCATTGTCAGAGCCAGCACCCGGCACTCCACCGATTGACGCCGATGCTCTCTTGACCGAGTCGGACCGCGCACGGCCTGCCCCGTGCGAGCCGTTCCAGGAAGGCGCGCCTCGTCGAAAGAAAGCCTGCAAGAACTGCTCGTGCGGTCTTGCAGAGATCGAAGCTGAGGAGGACCGCCTGGCAGTCAAGGTGGTCCTAGACTCTGCTGCAGACGCACTCGGTGGCGCCGCGGGCAAGACGTCAAAGGTTACCAGCAGTTGTGGCAGCTGTTATCTCGGCGACGCATTCCGATGCGCATCCTGCCCCTACCTGGGTAAGCTTGATCTTACATTGCAGCATGTTGTTCGCTAACATGGTTATCGTAGGTCTGCCTGCATTTGAACCAGGCCAGAAGATTGAGCTGGTCGGCATGGACGACGACCTGTGAGTATAGATCGCACTTGATTCTGTTTGCATCGCACGCATAGATGGTGTAGGATAGCCGAGCCGCTTTGTTTTGCATCTGCCTGCCATTCACACCGTGGGCCTGTGCCCTCGACATCATGAATAATAAGCATTTTTTTCTTCGTGACTATACGTTCTTCTTTATGACAAACAGCAACCAACGAATACTGTCTGCCTCAAACGAGGACGCCGCAGGCTGCTCTGCGCCTCGTAACTCGGTAGATAATGCGGCCAAACTTGGAATGGTCTGGTCGCAGGAAAGTAGGAGGAAGAGGCGCGTCTTCTCCGACCGGCTAGTGCCGAAGCAATGTTGGCCTCTACCACTTGGACCAACCACCAACGCGCGATTTTACGCGCTCTTAAAAGCCCTCAACTTGACGGCGGCAATGGAATCGGCAATGTTGATGATGAAGGCTCGCTTGGGGCGGCCCAGCGAACTCTCTCTGAACTGGTGAATGGAACCGTGACGCGACGTGAAGGGAATTCGTGTCTAGTCCTCGGTCCCAAAGGTTCAGGCAAGTCAACGGTGGGAACGCTACAATGCTCTAGATTTCTTCTCTCAGCTCATGTCTATTCACCCGTGCAGCTGGTTGAGAATACCCTCGTCTCGTTCGCGCGCAAGGCGTACATCGTCCGGCTGAGCGGCCATGCCCAGCTTTCGGACAGAGCTGCCATCCGCGAAATGTCCCGTCAGCTAGAGCTGCAATCTGGGAAAACATTCGACTTGGAAGGTGATGACGCAGAGGCCGATGGTGACGAGGACGACCCCATGGACCACGCCACCGCCGCGCTGCCGCCTGCTGCTCACATCTTGTCCCTCATCTCCCGTCTCCCTTCCTTACCGCTACCGACTGTTGTCGTCATCGACGGACTCGACCTTTTCGCCGCGCACCCACGTCAGGCACTGCTATATTGTTTGTTCGATGCAGCGCAAAGTTGTCGCGCCGACAAGAACACGGGTCGCGGGATTGCGATCATCGCACAAACCTCGCGCGTCGATGCAGTCAACCTACTCGAGAAACGCGTCAAGTCGCGCTTTTCCCACCGAGTTATTACGGTATCGCCTGCACTACCGTTCAAAGACTATGTGGCTGCTGTTCGTTCGCGCCTTTGTCCAAGCGAAAATGTCGACCAAGCCTGGAAGGTGCAATGGGAAAGCCAACTCGATGTGAGCAGTGTTTTCTTGCCACTTGCGCTTTCTCACACGACTGCAGACACTGCTTATAGACCAGAAGATCAAAGACGAACTCAACAAGGTCTACAGCATTTCACCCGACATGCGGCTTATGACACGGGTTCTGGTTCGCCTTTGAGCTCCTACAACTTTTGAAACCATCCTCATCGTTTGAACGTCACAGACTGCCTGGGTTCTTCGGCCCCAAGACGCCTCTCCTTTCTTACATCTCGCGGCTCTTCAGGCGGCTGTTAATACGCAGTGTGGTCCACCGCGGTTCCCATTCTTACCAAGTATGTGCCAGTCTAAACGTACATGCGCCTTCCGTTAACTGTCGTGCTAGATCTTCCTTATCCGGCACTCGGTCTGCTCATTGCTGCAAGTCATGAAAGGTCCGCGGGTCACGACGTCGTCACATTCGAAATGCTGCACGATCGCTTCGAGTCTCAAATTCGCTCGTCTTCAGCGGCACCCGTGCAGCTCGGTGGAGTGAGTATAGGCATGCTCAAGTGTCCTCGCAGTGTCGTGTTTGCTGTGAGTTTGCTGCATAATTACGCAGCTGACCTTGCTTACTGACGCTCATTGCCAGGCATTTGAACATCTTGTCAGCGTGAAAGTTTTCCAGTCTGCCGGGCCGACCGCAGGCATCACACGACAGTTCTGGAAGTATCGCTGTGTACCCGATAGGCACGACATTCGTCTCGCGATTGACCAAACGGGCCAGATGAACCTCAGACGGTGGTTTTACAAGGACAGCAAATGAACAGAAGACTCTTTCGCGGGTTTGTTGCCGGCAACTTGTACAGTACATTGTGACACTACTCCATTTCGATCTCGCCGATGACGACGCACTCAGCGGTGTCTCCCTTCTCGAGCGACTTGCGGCCGCCTGCTTTCAAAGCGGGAAGCGCGACGAGTCCGCTCGCGCTGGCGAGACTGGCTGCGCGGCTTGAACGCTGTCCACCAGTTGAGAATGCCTTCAGGGCTCCATCTGCCGCGCGACGGATCACAACACGATGAAACTCTGGCCGAGAGTCAATTCTCATGGGGTCCTGGATCTGCAAAGTATGCTCAACCTCTTGAAACAGCTCGAAACTCTGCACCCACCTCGACGCGAACGCGTGGAAGCTGACATTTGCGAACTTCGTATCCACCCATCCTGCGCAAGGCCGGGATGACGAACAAGTTGAAACACACGATGGCTGATGCTGGGTTGCCCGGGAGCGCGAAAATGACCTTCTCTGGTGCGCCTTCGGTGCTGGCCACTGTGGCAAACGCGGTTGGCTTTCCGGGTTTCACGCTTACGCGTCCGAAATGGATGACGCCCCCGAGGTCTTCTATGACAGGCTTGAGGAGGTCACTCGAGCCCATGGACGATCCACCCGTTGTGACTACGACGTCGGCCTTCTGGAGTGCTGATTGCAGAGTTGCGCGGTGTTCAACAAAACTGGACGGGTTGAGAAGACAATAGGCAGACGGGAGCGAGATAAAACCTACGTATCCGAAACTATGCCTAGGTCAATGACCTCGTATCCCAGTCCAAGAAGGATGGCGTGGAGCGAGGGACGGTTGGTGTCAAAGACGCCACTCCACGCCTCAGTCGACGGCACGCTGCTGCCTTCCGCTTGAATGTCACTGAGCTCGTTTCCGGTACTCAGAAGCGCAACGATTGGCTTCTTGTGAACTTGTACCTGGGAAGGTAAGGTCTACATCGCGGTGAAGTAGACGATGAAGTAGGCGTCGTACCTCTCGCTTTCCAACGAACGCAATGGCCCCGATTTCGCCTCCCAGAGCCGTAACGAGCGTCCCACGAGAAATCACCTGGATATAATCAGTACGGCTTGCCTGCTTGTGGAACTGTTGGCTCCCTGAACTCACCAGATCACCAGCCTTGACGTCTGACCCCGGCATCCTGACGTTCTCGCCCTTGTCAACCTGAGCGAGTGTTTTGACCTCCTTCTCATCGGAGATACCGCTCCCATCTGAAGGAGCAGCACTTGACACGAGTTCCGTATCCTCGACCATGATGATGGAGTCGCAGCCAGCGGGAAGCGGCGCGCCAGTGTTGATGCGGTAGATATGGCCTTCAGGGATGGGGACGCTCCTGTCGGGCCACGTCGAAGGAGACTCGACGAGGTAAGTTCCTGCCGGATCGGTAGCTGACGAATAGTGAGCTTCGTCGAAGGATGCGGAATGGAAGGCTTACAGCGCAGCGCGTAGCCATCGACGTTCGTCGTCATCGAAGTTGGTATGTCCTGCGGTGCATGGACGTCTTCTGCGAGGACATGTCCACGCAGCGCCGGTGTTACCTATGCGTTCAAGTGAATACTGGAAGAAAGCGCAGACACGCAGTGTCATCACCTTAGCCGAAATAATCGGCAGAACGGGTACAGTGCGAAGGATGGTCGCTACGGCATTTTCAAAGGATACCAGCGCAAACGGCGATTCTCTTTGGCGCTGAGCGACTGAGAGCTCGGTCAGCTAACTAGCTAGCAGAGTGGCACCTCGAACGAGACCAACTCGAAGCTGTGGGATCCTTTGCAAGCCTCGACTGCGGAGCTGAGTGGCTTCCATGAGAGTGATCGTGTGCGTGGCTGTGGTCATGTCCGTGATGGTGATGATGATGATGGCTATGAGAATGTGCGGTAGGCGGTATCGCTGAATCTTGCGCGGCCAACTGCTGGTGCACACCCTCGCCGGTCCCACCGCGGATGAGATCGAGGGCATGCTGAAGGATACCACCTTTCAAGAGAGACGATAAAGACTCTTTGACAGCTTTGACGCTTCCCGGAAGAGTGAGGACGAGCTGTAGATCATCATCAGGCACGTCCTTCAAAGGGCCAAAAAGCGAACCGTATTCCCAATCGTTCCGGCAACAGGTCGGGCGAGAGCAGCAAATGGCGTTTGAGCGAGTGATGATGCGATAAGAAGGTGCACCTGTCGGGAGAAATGGGATTTGTGAATGACAGCGAGCACCTACACCAAGACTCACGAGTCCCGAAGCTTCGCGTTCCAACAGGGGACCGATGGCCTCAGGAGTGACATCGCGCTGACCAAAGCCTGTACCACCGGTAGTGAGAACGAGTTCTACACTCGGTTCGCTGCAGAGTTGCTTCACGATCGACTGGATGGTGTCACGATCATCTGGCACGATAGACACGCTGAAGCAGCGCAAGGTAGACCCAGCCTCTAATTCAGATTTAAGAACGGGACCAGACTTGTCAAACGAAGCATCTTGAGAAGCACGGTCGGAGACGGTGACCACCGCAAACATGATGACGGTGTAAGAACAAGGTGAATTTGAGCGGAGGCAGAGTGAGTGGGGTGGACGAGCGCTCTGGCTTTCAAGGGAGGACACTAATTAACAGTAGATGGGCATGGCGCGTGTCTCGTAGAGGATCATGACATGCGTCTAGTCAATTGAAATTACCCCTCTTTCCACGGGTACTCGAACTTGGCATCCTTGCGGCGCCACAACCTCTGTCTGGACGAAGTCAGTCGTCTGCTTTTTACAATCGAGCAGCAGACTTACTTCTTGCTCGTCACGCTGTGCGTGACAAAGACCGCAACAGCATGCTCTGCCTTGAACTCGCGGATGAACCGAGGGTCCCTGTTTGTCAAGCTGTCAGTGGCAAGAGCCAGCCAACGGCGGAAAGAGGACAAACCAAAGCTCGCTGGCTACACCGAGGTCCTTGCAGCAGCGCATAAGAGCGTTGCTCTTGCAAGCCTCAGTGGCGGTTGCAATGCCGGACGGATCGAAATACTCCTGCTCGCCGCGTGCAATGGCAACCAGACTGTGAAGGGACAAGGTAAGTACGGATGTTGAAGCTCCACACGGGAAACTATTTCTACATACCGACCCATGCAAACGAGGCCGAACTCGCGGCTAACGATTTTGCTGGAGACATTGGTTTCGCTACGCGGTGCGAGGCCCCAGCCACCAGGGCCGAAAGCTTTGTTCAGGATGCGACGATACTTGATTTCAGGCAAGTAAATGAGACCGTCTGGGACATGGGGTTGAGGCGCAGAGGGTTTTTCATAACTGAGGGACACACACCAGGCTTCATTTCGACATCCATAGGGTCGAGGGGTGCCTGCAGAATCGCAGCAGCTTCGGGAGAAAAAGCTTGGGAGCCGAGACCAGCGAAGCTGCGAGACCAATCGCTAGGCGAGCCGTCCCCCTGGTAGTTTTCTGTTGCTTCGCCAGGGAACGTGAGCGGCGTTGAGGCGGTGGTCGTTGACTTAGATGCAGCCGGGGCAGCCGGTGTGGCGGGTGCATCAGTCGCGTAGCCCCTTACAGCGGCGAAAACGACACGGCCAGCAGGCAAACCGCATGGAGCGCGAGAGGCACGAGCGGCCAGAGCAAAATGACCAAGCTGGCGGCGCACGAGAGACGCCATGGTGATAAGCAAGAAGGCCTGACGCGACTCAAGACTCCGCTCACTCCGCATCTTGGCCTCATGTCTCGCGCCAATACTCCCGTTCAACCAGGATCCCGTCCCCAGTCTGTCTTGTCGCGTCATCTCTTTCGTAAGAATGCACCCTCGCCGTTTACAGCCGCCAGACAGCAGGCTTTGGCCACCCTCTCACGCAAGCTTGTCGCGACCACCATTCACCATCTTGAGCCAGAGGCTGCGAATGCACGCGCAGACCGCATCTCGGCCACTCTTGCTGCCGGTCTCGGGGCTCAGCAGGTATTAACCCAGCAAGAAGTCGACGAATCATACTGCGATTACACCCGTAGAGTGCGTATCACTCACTCGGCTCCCGTTGCCGCGGCACTCGACAATGTCAAGACACGGTTGAGCGCGGAGAGGCACTCCAATTCGCAGGTCGGCACTGCACGCCATTCTCAGAGCGCCACTCACGCCGACAGCAGTCCCAGATCCTGATCCAGGTCATGCACCTCCTCGTGAGCATCACCTTCGCGTCCTCCACGGAAACTCACATCGCTTCTTCTTTCTGAAGGTCTCAACCGCTACTGTTCCAGAGCATGACACGCTCTCGGCTGCGCTGACCGCCCGTAATTCGGCTGTGAACGCGCCGTCCATGCTGTCCTGGCAGGAACTCATGTCAGATCCGTTCGAGGGCGAGCACTGGGACGACGGCGACTCTAAATCTTCAACTTCATCCGATGATTTCAGCTTTGAACTCGCTTCAGATTCAACGCCATCCTCTCCGATTATGGAGTCGACTCTTCTAGACTCTCCGCCGTCCGTTGATCGTGTTCTCGAGCCTCGAAATCAGATGCAAGATCGTGCTGTCGTTGAATCCCTCAGATCAAGACAGCACTGGCGGGAATGTAACGACCGAAGATCGAACGTTCCTTTCAACATCAATCGACCCGCATCTCTTGGTGTGTCTAGTTATTTGAGCACCGTAGTCTCTGCATGCTGAACGATCTTCGCTTGAGCTGCGGCACTCGGTGATCACGATACAAAAAATCACAAGGTCGGCCTCGCTGGTGATCGAGTGTTGTTTGTTGACGAAATTGCAGATATTCGTACATGAGGTCGATCTTGTTCGGGAATGTCTCCTTACACTCCAAGGGTCAACAACACTTGAGGTTGCCACCTATCGTCTCGCACACATCTCTTCTTCATCACAGGCCGCTACTCTTGCCCGTATTTCGTCCCTCAGTCGGCAGGTTGTTGACCTTCGTCTCTTCACCGGCACAATCTTCGCTCTCGCGCTTAAGCGACATCCGATTCGCACTCTTGAGGCCTTTGCCACTGGGGTCTGTCTTCTTCTCGACGAATTTGCGACACAATGCGCGCAAATTGAAGCGGAGATTCTCCGCGGGCAATGCTCTACTAGTCAGCCCACGACCATCACTCTCCTGTCTCTGCTGGCTCGGCTCCGCGAGCCAACTCAGCTGTTCGGTGCGCTTCACGACCTGGTATGCGGATTTGCAACTGCTGGTGCCGGTCCTTTGGACAGTTTCTCGGACCTCGCACATCGCCTGGCAATTGGGTCGCCTTCCACTGTTGCAAAACTGATTCTGGACGATGTATTCGGGCTGCACCAAGTCAAGGCTGCCGTCGGCGAGTTATTGATTGCACGCAAAATCGGGACGTTGATCAACGCCACCGCCGAGCCGTTGTGGAGAATGTCCGCGACGTGGTTGCGAGATGGACTCAGCGTCGAGCCAATGCAATGGGGCCAGGAACACTTGTATGGTCCGAGAGGAGAGTTCTTCGTCGAGCGTCATACAGGCTGTGCGCCAAACTCTCCTGAGTTCTGGACGCATGCGTACTCGCTTCGCCGAGAAGACGACGCGGATGACGCAGAGAGCGGCGCCAGTCTCGTCCCACGGCTGTTCGAGCCTCTCGCTCGCTCTCTGCTTGCTACTGGCAAGACGGTCGGCTTACTTCGGATCCTTGGTGTCGACACCGTGACTTCTGCCATCACCGAACAGGTCCAGTGTTGGCGATCGGTAAATGACGTGGTCACCAGCCGCCGCCAGCTCGACCTTGACAGCGAGCGTACGGCATCCGCTCTTGACGAGCATCTTCAACCTTGCTTCGAGATGGTGCAGTCCGGCTTCAAATCGATCCTCGTTGAGAGATGCCGTTTCTGGCTCAGCCTTACCGCAGTGCAAGGAATCTGCTACAGCTCCCATGGTGACATCGTCTCCGACTTTTGCGATGCGGTGTTCAGAGTCATGGACGAACAAGGACCAGCATGGAATCCGGACACGTACTTCTTGCAGTCGACGTTCCAAGACGCAATCACTATCGCCGGGCCTGAGCATGCATTTGTGGACCCGGAGCTTGTGCGATTTCCAAGGACGGGCATCCGAAATCGCCCAACCGGCGCACATACCGTCGAAGCGCTAAATTCGTTATCGGTCGAGATTCTGGTATGCACGGATGTAGTTTCGCACAGATGAAGCTTGCTGACAGATTTGCAGCACCTATTTCCTCTCGTATATTTCTTCAACACGAGCGCCATGCAGACCTACTCCACCACGTTCTCATACCTGTTCCAAGTGGGTACTCTGTACAAGTTGAGCCGGGGCCTTATGAGTATTCCCTAGATCAAACGGGCCAAGCGAGCACTGGACGACACGTTTCAACTGACTAACTCGCCGGACATGCGCGAGTTTCAGCTTCTGCGACATCGGATCGACTGGCTTGTTCGGTGAGCTTGTGATGTACGTCGCGCCGAATTCACATCTCACCTGCGGTTCAGCACCCTGGAGAATTATGCATCATCGGTACGGTTGCGAATTCTAGAGCGAGAAACCGGGCTCATTGTAATGTAGAACCTGCAAGTACTGGCGGAAAAGCTGCGCGACAGCCTCGAACAAGCAGCAACCTTTGACGACATGCTCATCTGTCACGAAGAGCAGTGGGTGTCCTCCGATTCTGGTTCTCCAATTGAGCTGACTATGCTTTCGCCTCTTTTTATAGTCTGCAAATTGCTGCGAACACCCTCTTCTTGGATTCCAGCGGCCGTGCCTTTCGCGCGCAAGCAACTAAGATACTCGACGCCGCGCTCGAGTTCCGGGCGGCGGTGTGGGAGCATCTTGACATCGACCCGTCAGAACAGCCGAACGTTCGACGGAGACCAGCAGCACGTAGACGGACGACGCGCGCGAGAATGCTCGAGATCCACGAATCAGACTCGGAGCAAGAGTCTGATGGTGAAGCGGACGTTGTTCGACCGAGCATGGCACACGTTCGCGATCGTCTCCTCGCAGACGGCCAGCTACGCAAGATTCAGGAGCAAGTCATCAAGGCAGTTGTACAGATCCGCTCAGTCCTTGACGGGTTGGTGGTCGATGCAGTAGACCATACCTCGCCCTTTGCACTGTTATCCTTTCATTTCCACTCTGGCTGGGACTTGTAGACTTTGTCCGCAGAGACGAAGAAAGCATGTTCTAATTCCTTTTTGATGTATAACGACAGGACATCGACGCTCATCAGACCAGGTTGAAATCCGAACTCTGCCTACAAGGTCGGGTATCTGAAGGAGCAGGTCGTGGGGGGGGGGCATGATATGCTTCAAAAGGCGTGAGAAGTAACCTGGAAGCGTTTGAACGTGTATCTGAATGGCGTAAAACGTGTTAGCATATTAAGGGAGGACAAGACAGATGAAGCGTACCCGAGAAAGGCGAGGTCTTTGGCACCGCTGGTGTCGGCGCCGGCGGGCTGCTCTGGCACATTCTCGAGGTCCTCGGTCGGGAAGTACGATGTGTCGGTGATGGAACGCAGATGCGGGACGAACGGCGCATCGATGGCACGAATGGACGCCCAGTCCACGCCGTCGAAGAACGGGTGCACCCTGATCTGGTCTACAACCAGTCGCTCATCTGCGGATGTCATGAGGCTAGAGTAGGTGCACATCAGCCGCTGCTCGTGGTTCTAATATGAGGAAGCGGCTCACCGGCGGATCAAATCCTCAGACTCGCGGCTGAGGTGAACATCCTCTGGGAAGACGAGGTGCTGCCGCCAGTCGAGGATCTTGACGTAGGTCTCATGCGTTGTGGGCGAACAGAAAGGCGGATAGCCGACGAGACATTCGAACATGATCGCACCAAGAGACCACCAGTCGCACTCCTTGCTGTAACCTTGCTGCATGAAGATCTCCGGTGCGATGTAATCCGGAGTACCGACCGTAGAGTAAGCCTATCAACAGATCATGTCAACGTCAACAAGCTGGCATCTCACAACAAGGGTTCTGACGTACGAGTTTTCTGCGGTTCGCCTTCCAGGTTGCGATGGTCTCGGCCTTGGAGACAGTGAGATGGATGGCATTGACCGTGACGCTGTTGCGGGCGGTCTGTTGCTGGGACGATGGCGAAACGACACCATTCGCCTGATCGAGCAGACGTTGATAGTAGCTCGAATCGTGCTGCTTGTGGAAGCCGGTGGAAAGGCCGAAATCGGAGAGCTTGATGTGACCCTCCTTGTCGATGAGAATGTTGTCGGGCTTGATGTCACTGGAGGTCGAAATGAGATCGTCACATCGTCACCGCCATGAAGGTTGCATACCGGTGAATGAAGCCGAGGTTATGGACAGCCTCGATGGCGAGGACACACTCAGCCATGTAGAAGCGGGTGACATCCTCAGAGAAGGTGTCGTACTTGATGAGCATGGACATGAGATCACCGCCTGGCAGGAACTCCATGATGAGGTAGAGGTAGGAGCTGTCCTGGAAGGAGTAGAACAGCTGAACGACCCATGGCGAGTCAGACTCTGCGAGGACATCACGCTCAGCGCGAACGTGGGCGAGCTCGAGAAGCATCAGTCTCTATTGTGAGCGGTTGCAACGATCGTGAGCCACACCTGTTCTTTCTTCAACATTTCGCTCTTCTGCAGTGTCTTCATAGCATAGATCTTGCCGGTGTCGATCTTCTGCACAAGCCGAACCTGCGTTGCAACGCGTGTGAGCATATGGGAGCGTGTAGAACACGAGATTCCGCGGCGGGACGTACTTCACCGAATGCACCCTTGCCGATGACCTTGACGGTGCGGAAGTCGTCGAGACCCAGCTTTGTGCGTCTGAGTCTGAGGAAAGTGGACTCGCGACGGCCGAGCTGCGCGATCTGGCGCTGCTTGCGTTCGTCCGTCAACATCGTATCTGCGGCCAACTTGCGTTCGAGCTCGACGCGACGCTGGTTGCGGTCTACTGCAGCCTGTACTGCTACTTGGTAGAAGTGCTCCAGTTTCATCTGAGCCGTTTTGGCCTTCGGCACGGCGTCGTCGGACATGCCTGCTGCAGTGCGTTCAAAGTACACATAGTCAGAGCCCCGCTCGCGGGCCAGCTGCTGTTGCTGCTGGCTTTGACTTTGAGAACCAGAGCCAGTGCTGCTGTTGGGCGGTGGGGTCGTTCGAGATGCCATCGGGACGCGGCGCGGGTTGCGCGGCTGTGAGCGGCTGTGAGAATAAGGCCGGGAGCAACGACCGAAGCTCCGCAAGTCACTCTTCTTCCTCCCACCACCATCCCACACCACTCAGGCGATTGGACGAGAGCCCGAGCTTTGCACATATCAGTGCCTAAGCAGACCGAAAGCTACTCGCTCTTGCAGAGTCAGAACGCTAAAGGCCCGAGAGCCGCTGTCTGATATCATACAATCCCCCGTCTGCCTGCGCTACTCCACCGCGCTGCCTGCCGTAAATACACGCACTGAGCAAATCCGCGAGCGTTTTCCGAGTGCATCCCGAGCATCCGATATGTCTCTTTACCCGTCTTATGGTGGCCATCGCCAGCCGCACCCCCCACAGCCCACTATGGGCATGGCTCCCATGCACCATGCTCCTCGCCAGAGCCACCAGCAGCATGGTCAGCAGCAGCAGCAGATGCAGCTGCAACATGACCACAACGCTTTCCGGCACTTCTATGCGACCCAGCTCGCTACACTTACATTCAATTCCAGGCCGATCATCCAGAACTTGTCTATGATTGCACAGCAATATGTACACTGGTCTGGCATCGTCGCGCAGTGCTTGGAAGCTCACATCCATCGCGTACGTTGAGAGTGTCTCGTTTTCCGTCTGGTCCAATCTGCACGGCTTGGTCCGGTGACCGGTGCTGACGTTGTCCCGCAATAGGTCCCGCCTGGAATGAAACTGCCCGCTTTCTACCTCCTTGATTCAATCTGCAAAAACGTTTACCAAGAGTATGCTCACCGATTTGCTCCAATGGTCACCAACATGTTTCTTGACGCCTACCGGTCCGTCGACCACGCGACCCAAGCTAAAATGGAAGAGATGCTTGTGACCTGGAGAAATGGCGCACCGGGCGGCCGTGAGTTATTCGGTGTCACCCCGCAGATCGATATCGAGCGCATTGTGTTCAGCGGACATGGAGCGGTAAGCATGGTTGTGACCTCGAGTAAGCATGCGCGCTCAACGTTGTTAATCAGGGACCATCGCGACCTCAATTTCACGCCCCGCCACCAATTTCCAAGAAGCAAGTGCTGGCTGAGCTCGAGGTTGCCCTTGCCAACAAGGAACGACTTCTTCAATCCAATCCCTATGACCAGCTTACCATGCAGCAGGTCGACACGTTGCAGCAGGTACGTAGTAATCTCACCACCTAAGTTCCAAGCTCACTGTCTGCTCACAGTTGCGCAACATGGTTCAATATACGGATATCGCACCTCAAGATCTTGCGGCGATTCAAGCGCAGCTCGCTTCACTCGCGACGCCGCCGCAGCAGCCTGCTGCACCTCATGTCCCTCCCGCGCCGAATGCGTTTCATGGGCATGATGCATATGCGCAGTTGGTCCCTTCGAATATACCGCCGACTCTTGCTGCTCCGCCGTCTGTGGCCGCAGTTCCTGTTCCTGGTCTTGCTCTCCCTGCAGCGTTCGCTGCCCTCGCCCTTCCTACTTCCTCGTCAGACCCTAGTATTCTGAAAATCTACGACGCGCTATTGAAGGCGGGTATCGTGAATCAGGATTCCGGGATTGTCTCGAAGGATCCAACTCCCCCTCCCGCGCGCGATGCTGCGCTCGAAACAGAACTGGCATATGAGGCACTGGTTATGTCTATGGATGCCGCGACCACAGCTACAGACATTACACGGTTCGCTTCATCCGCCGCCTGCTGGCTGCCCTGTACTCATATTCCTCTCTGCAGCAAACGGCCTCCTATTGCTTCGCTCCTGTACCAGCGGCTCTCTGCACAGTGTAAACAATGTTCACTTCGTTTCGCCGATGACGACGCAGGCAAGAGAGCACTGCAGGATCACCTCGACTCGCACTTCCGCCAGAACAGGCGAGCGCAACAAAATCTCGGACGCGGGCACAGCAGGAGTTGGTTTGTTGGCTACGATGTAAGTTCTCCGCCTTCCGTTCGATCGACTGTATGCTCATCGGACTCTCTTACAGGACTGGACAACGGAGAAGTCGGCCAATGGCAAAGGCAAGAAGCGAGCTGCTGCGGCTGAGGCGTCAGCAGAACGCGAAGCAAAGCTCCGTGCATCGTTTGTTGTTGTTCCTGCCGGCGAGGAGGCCTCGCAAGTGCCTTGCCCCGTCTGCAAGGAAGTACTAAAGTCTGAGTTCCAAGAAGACGAGGAGGAGTGGATCTGGCGGAATGCGGTCCGAGTCGGCGACAAGGTAAGCCCACCCATGCTGACTCGATCAACTCGTTCTAACCCTTCATCTTCAGGTATATCATGCCACTTGTCACGCCGACGCGTTCGTCCAAAACCCCCTTGTCGCACGGTTGAAGGTCGATGCTGCCAGTCGAAGTCGCTCGCAGACGCCCGATGTTCAACCAGCCAGGTCTTTATCGACACGCAATTCATTGTCACCTAGTTCCGAGTCGCGAGGCGTCAAGCGCAAAGCGGAGAACGACGACGTAGTCGTCAAGCAGGAGGATGGCACACCACCATTGAAGCGTATTGCGCTGGCTTCCGTTGCATAGCATTGGTTTTATTCTCGAGTCTCTCTCTCTCTCTCTCTCTCTCTCTCTCTCGGTCATGTCCATTTTGTGATTTCGCC
>Ga0247815_10002150_pt1 | contig 14658 bp, 24 predicted proteins | sample UWRJL194509B1_FD_181014 | JGI IMG/M metagenome (GOLD analysis project Ga0247815, IMG submission 181014) | Plant litter microbial communities from Arlington Agricultural Research Station in Wisconsin, United States - UWRJ-L194-509B-1 | ecosystem: Environmental > Terrestrial > Plant litter >...
GGAATCTTACATACGCTTAATCGTGATCTGTTTACGCTAATATGCATTTTCTGCTTACATTTGATTGAATGACAACAGAGCCCCTGCGCAATCATATTCAAAAGATAGCACCACTTTCAGATGAGGAGCTCGACTCGGTATTGTCGTTTTTCAAGTTACAGCGACTGAAAAGAAAAGAATTGGTGCTGCAGGAAGGGCAAAAATGCAAGTCTTTATTCTTTGTTGCAAAAGGTTGTATGAGGTTGTTTTTCTTTGATGATAAAGGCGCAGAACAAACGATCCAATTTGCAATTGAAACCTGGTGGATGACTGATTTACATTCCTTTAACACCAAATGTGAAGCGGCGTTTAATATCCAGGCTATTGAGGAAACCGATGTTATTTGTATTGAGAAGGACAGGTTAGAGCAAATGCTTTTGCAGCATCCGGCGATGGATAAGTATTTCAGTGTGATTTATCAGCGCGCCTATGCGGCTTCGCTACTGCGCGTTAAATATATATTTTCAATGTCCAAGGAAGAATTCTATGATCTGTTCAGTACTTCTTACCCGGCATTTTTGCAGCGGATACCACAGTATATCCTGGCCTCTTTTTTAGGCTTTACGCCTGAATATCTGAGTGAACTAAAGAAGAAAAAGCTGCTGAAGAAAAATTAACAACAGATTCTTTCTTAAACCAGCTTAAGAAGATTGACCTCCGGGCCACCGTAAATTTGTCCTATCAAATCATAAGAACGATGGAACAGAGAATCAAAATTGACAAAATTCAACCGGCAGCGTGGAAAGCTTTATATCAACTTTCTGGATATATGAACACAGCAAGCCTCAGCCCTATAGAAATACACTTGATAGAAATAAGGGCCTCACAAATCAATAAGTGTGCTTTTTGTATCGACATGCATACCAAGGGAGCACTTCAAATCGGCGAAACGGCACAACGTATTTTCGTATTACATGCATGGAGGGAAACCGATCTTTTTAACGAAAGAGAACAAGCGCTTTTGGCGATTACCGAAGAAGTAACTTTGATCAGCCAAGCTGGTCTGACAGAAGAAACCTATCAGAAAGGGCTGGCCGTATTTGGAGAAGAACAACTTGCACAAATCATCATGGGTGTTGTGATTATCAATTCATGGAACAGAATTGCCCTGAGTACTCACTTGAAATTCTAAGTTGTTAACGGCTTCGCAGTGATGCGGGGCCGTAATTTTTAAGACTGAAATTTGAGCTCTTTCTGGATGTATAATCAGCTATTATTATCCATTTGAACGCTGAAGTTTTCGTCATCGGGTAGGGTAAACCAGAAGGTGGCGCCTTCTCCTAAGGAACTTTCAACCCCCATTTTGCCTCCATGGCGCTTAACAATCTCAGAAGAGATATACAGGCCTAAGCCTAGGCCTGATGAGGTATTTTTTATATTGTCAGCGCGGTAAAACCTTTCAAATAAATGTGCAAGGATTTCACTGTCAATTCCTTTGCCGTGATCCGTTACTGAAATCTTTGTGCATTTGTCAAGGCGCTCCACTGTTACAATAATATCTTTTGATTCCGGAGCGTATTTAATTGCATTATTCACCAGGTTAACCATTACCTGATCAATTTTGTGCTGATCAGCCACTACCTTTTGAAGATGGTCACCACGGTATACAATTTTAAAGTTACCTGTCAGGTTAATATGGCTGCAACAGGTGTCAATTACATCAGAAATGGTGAATATCGTTTTGTTAAGTGCCAATTGTCCCTGTTCAATTTTAGTTGTATTTAATAAATCGTCTACCAAATAGCCAAGTTTTGTAATGTGGCGTTCAACATTTGAACTGAGTTTGACCATTTCACTTGGTGGTTCGGGAAGGTTATTGATCATTCTATTGATCAACTGTGTTGTAATTTTTAAACTTGTGATAGGTGTTTTAAGCTCATGGCTGGCTATACTTATAAATTCTTCGCGTTGCTCTCTCAGGTTGTGTTGTTCGGTGACGTCCTCAAGTATGGTATATCCCAATGCATCACCGTTCTCAGGGATTAATATCGAGGTCACCTGGCACCATATTAAAGAGCCGTCCTTTCTGACCAGACAGGTTTCTAAAGTGAATGAAGGTGTAAGATTGGCCCAAAGCTTCTCCTGTAAAAATTTCCAATCTGCGCGCCTGTCCTTTGGTGCGTAGTCGAAAATCTTAGTTCCTATTATCTCTTCCTTGTTTTCGAAGCCCAGTAAAGTAACCAGGGCCTGATTTACTTGTAGGATAGTCAGGTCCCTGTTGATGATTTTATTTCCAAGCCTTGACAATTCAAAGATTGCGCTAAATCTATCATTGCTTTCCAGATACTCTCTTTTTTCTTTTTTTAATGCATCTATTTGCTGGTGTAGGAGATCAATCTCGTTCATATAAATTGCTAACATTTGGGCTAATATATTGTTTCTGAAATCTGGTATATGACGATTTCGGGCAAGGTACTTCGTATATAGGCGACCAGGGTGTTTATTCAGTAGTTGTAATTTTATATTGAAACAATATTAGTCCAGGAACAATATCTAATCCAGCGTTACAATAAGTTATTAAATAATCTGATGCAGCGTTACAATAATTTTAAGTAGCAATCCTGTCTGCAATGTACCGGGGGATTACTATTTTCTGGTACATATATATTTTATGGCAAAGCTCATAGTTTTCCTGTTTTTCCGCCTTAATTATCAATTTATCCAGTATACTGTTTATTTTATACATAGTCTCTTCTAAATTTTCCATAGTAATCTCGAAATCTGTTTCCATAGTGATTTTTAAATAACGTGTAAAAAATGGTTGGTTTATAGAGTTATCATATCAATACTTCTCTTTTAATTTTTAGCTCCCTGTTGAGAAATACCATAAATTCTGTGATGAGACAAGTATCCGTGGTGTAAACTTTGGTATCTATTTTGTCCCCGACAACGAGAGAAAACACAAGAATCGAAGTCGAACTCATGGATACATCTATAGTATTTCCAATGAGTGCGAAATCGTATTGCTTGCTGCTAACGTTATTTTGTAATAGATACTTGTTGAACGACAGGTTCAGTGTTTCATAAATGAAAGTGGCCGGGCGGCGATGCGTGTTAATTAGGATCATAACTGAGAGGTTAGGTAATGAAACTAATATAGTGATATAATAATATATTTACTATAGATGCAGAAAATTTTGCTGAAATAATAAATTTTGTTTTTTATAAAGAATGTTGCGTGTTGAAACAGCTTCTTAGGCTATTTTGCTGCGGGTTGGTGAAAAAACTCCCTTGTGTGGAAAGTGGTTTGTTAAAACGTTTTTCTTTTATTAATATTCTTAACCAAACAGTTGAAATTGTATTCCTAAATGCCAATTCCAATACCGGCATTTACCATTGAATAGCCGTCGGCAAGGCCGTAAGAGCCGAAAATAGTCAATATTGGAAATTTAAGCTGAAATCCCATGTCAGCCCTAAAACCCCGAACATGGGTCAGGTCAATCTTTACCGGATCAGAATAAGTGGTATAAGATATCTGATCGCCTGATATTCCCGTTGGAATTGGAAAATTACCATCAATACCAAACCTGGTTTTAGAAGTATTATAGCCAACCGACAAATATGGGGTGAAAAAGGATAGTTCTTTAGATATGATCATTTGTACCAGATAGTTATCAAAAGCGCCATATACTTCCTGGGTTGTAAAGTCTTTAACCTGCTCAGGATCGTCAGGAACGGTTCCCTCAATTGGCTGAAGATTGAGTTCTTTTTGATATTTGATATTATTATAACTGATTGCGAAAGCAAGGTCGAAAGGTTTATGATCCCCTTTACCACCCGTGAAGTCGTCCATAATATTATGTTTGATTCCAAAACCTATCGATGTGATAGAACCCAGGTCGTGGTTTAATGTTATTTTAGGTGCCCCGCGCAAAGTTACATCAGTATTTAAAGGCAAACCAAGTGTTACTTGCAGCTGCGGTGAAGGTACAAAGGCTTTTAAAACCCCGCTTGGCAGATTGAAGGACGTAATTTTATTCCCATAGTCGTCGAAGAGATCCATACTGGGCCCATGACTATCGGTATTTCCGCTAAATGTAGGGGATAGTACATCATTTGGGTTTGTGGGAAGTAAATGATTGGACAGACCGATTTTTGTAACGTCAAATGATCGTGATGAAGATGGGACTACCACTGCCGTTCCCGTAACCCTGATGTCGAAACGTAAAAATCCCAGGGTTTTTGCTGTGTTGGTCCATCCACTGTTCATACCCAAACCGAAACCTTTAAATAAGGGGTCACCATATGAACTCACTAGTGTTGTGGCATCAGCCGGACCGGCTTTTAGTAGTTCCTCAAACCCTATCTGGGCATATGAAGTTATTGAAATGGACAGAAGAAGAATGAATGGGATTAGTTTTTTGATCACTTTTTTGCAGGTTAACCTACATTACACTAATAGATGTAATATTGTTCATGGCATCTAAAACTTTTTATAAAATTGCATTCTATTTTAAGCTGTGAGCCTACATTTTTATCTTTGTCCTGTGTATGACACGCTTGATGCTCCAGATTGGGGCTACATTCAAATCAGCTTTTGAATAATAATTGAATTAGGATTTTATGAATAAACAAGCAGTGATATTGGAATTTGAATCTGTTGATTTTACCATATTGCTGAGTATTGCATTGGGTGATCGGAAGCAAGAGGCTTTACGTGCGGCCTGGGCTCTTGAAAACCGTTTAATAAATAAACCTGATCAGTTCCACTTACATATTGCAGCGTTTTTCTCGGTATTGGAATATACACGCTACCCATCGGTCATGCGGCATTTTAGTAAGATAGTGGCACTGTTGACAGTTGGATTGAATAAAAAAACCGGGCGGGGTATACTTGAAGACATTCATTTAGAGCCTGTTATTGATCTTTTATTCACATGGCTGATCAACCCTGATTTGCCGGTGGCGGTGAAGGTTCACAGTATGCAGGCACTTTCCAATCTTGCCTCAAAAAATGACTGGATAAAAGATGAGTTGCTGGCAACAATAGATTTCCAGGAAAAATATGAAAGCCCCGCATTTTTTGCCAGGGCCAAACATATTAGGAAGCAATTAAAGAATATAGACTAAGCTCCCTCTAGCGGGTTTTTACCCTGTAAATCATTTTTTACAGATTTTGCCTTATCTAGTAATTCAGGTACCTGCTCTTTGATTTCATCAAGCCTTGTTCTACCTAAATCATCTGCTTCAGTCAGAAATTTATAAGCTCCGTATATCGCGGCACTTATAACAATAGTTCTAAATAATCCCATTTTTTTATTTGTTGGTGAAACGGTAGAACAAGCTGAAATAGAAAAGGTTTAGGATTAATTTCGATTCCTGCCTGCTTAATTTTAAACATAAAAAAGCGGCTGATTTTAATTATCAGCCGCTCAAATAATTATTTTACTGCTTTTTTGTTTCTCGGATTCGGACCGGCTTTTTTTTCCATGTCCTTAAGTGTTTTGTCTTTGAATTCGCTAAAAGCATCCGCCAATGACTGCAACTCCGGATCTAGTCCCGGTGCAAATTCTTCTGGTCTTTCTGGAGCAGGTGGGATAGGGTAAGATTCCCTTGGTTCTTTAAGGGTAACCAGTTCAGTACCGTCATTTGAAGGTGAACTTCCCTGGAATATTTGCGCCATTTCCGAGCCGTCCAGTCTGAAGGTATATTGCTCGCGGTTTATACCTGCATCAATCAGTTTTTTAACTTCCGGATATTGTGATGAATCAAATTTAGGAATTGGCAAAGCCTTGGCCCAGTTGATACCTAATGTTTCCAGTGCTTTGGCAAATGCCATTTCATGGGCTTCGTCACGCGCAATCAGAAAAGCTACAGTTGCCCTTAATGTTTTGTTGGAAGACATTTGATAGATTCTGCATTTCTGAAGTCTTCCTGTAGATTCCAGTACCAGGTTGTCCATCAGATCCAGCACAAGGTTGCCGTGGTTGTGGACATAGGAGCCACTCCATGGATTACCGGCCGCATCTACTGGTAAAGCACCTTGTGCACCATGAATAAAGTGATGTGGATTTTTTTGCTCTTTGGCCATATTCATCACTGGGTCGCCCCCCGCACCAGGAACATCAAATTTACTTCCATGGTACTCTGGCGCTCCGTCTAACAGGCGCGAAATGGTTTTTGTAATCAACTCAACGTGACTGATTTCCTCAACACCTATACCCTGGATCAGGTCGAGGTAAGGAATTCCGTCTCCTCTGAAATTGAAACTTTGAAACAGGTACTGCATCATCGTACGCATTTCGCCGAATTGTCCTCCAAGACCTTCCTGAAGTGCGTTAGCTGCTGACGGATCTGGCTGATCGTCTACAATTGGATTAATCAAACTTTGAACATGATAAAACATAAATTGACAGTTTAAGGTGATACATTCAAGGATTTTAATAAGCGCCTTGCGGACGGTATAGCAAACAGTTGTAAGGAATGTTTTGCTTTTTTTACTGATTTTTATATAAATAATTAGTCATGTGGCCAGCAAGTTAAGACAGGTTTCGCCCGTTATTGGGTGTATGAATTTCTGACAGTTTAACTGCTAAATTTTCAGAAATATTGAATTTTTTTCAGTTAGATATGTGTTAAAATGGTTTGGCATCCTGCTTGTAATGTCATAACTGAACGAATGTTCACCGTTTAATTAATTATAAGTTTTAATCATTAAAAAATTAAGGAGGAAAAACCCATGTCATTGATTAAATTCAATTCACCAAGCCAAAGTAAAAATGGATTATTGCCAGGCTTTAACAACGTTTTTGATTCTATTTTCGACGATGCCTTTCTTACAGACCGCATGATGAGCCGCGTTCCAGCTGCCAACATCAGTGAAAGCGCAGATCACTTCCATGTAGAACTCGCAGTGCCTGGCATCAACAAAGATGATTTTAAAATTAAACTGGAAAGGAATATCCTGACCATCTCTGCTGCGCAAAGCGCACACACAAATGATGAACAAAAAAATTATACTAAACGTGAGTACAGTTATAGTTCTTTTGTCCGTTCATTCACTTTACCAGAAAGTGCTGATGAAAACGCAATTGATGCCAAATATACAGACGGTGTATTATCGATTGACATCCCTAAGCGTGAAGAAGCAAAAAGTACTTCCCGCCAGATTGAGATCAGGTAATTTGTAATTTTATTTATCAAAGGAGCTGCCAAATGGCGGCTCTTTTTTTTGATATTATCTATTCTAGTGCCTGTTGGTACAGTCCTTGTAGGCACCTAGTTATGTATTGAGGAGGTTTTTACCAGGTACCAAAAAGGGGTCTGCGAGGACTTGTTGAGGTCGCCACCCTGCCCAAGACCCCGCCAAAACCTGATCAGTGCCTGGCCAGCACGTCTTCAGCACTTAATTAGGTGCGAGCAAGGTGTTGCCTAAATCATATCATTAATACCAGTTACCGGGTAAATTGATAACATCAAGATCTAAAACCGGCCTTCCCCCTAAGTCTTATAATTTAATATTGTCTTATTGAAATGACGAATATTTATCCCTAAATTAATCAACAATTAATTACTGTGTGATCATGCAATATTAATAGCTATGCCCAATGCAAAGATAATCCGTAAGCCGAATAATATTACTAACGAAAATGTGCTGGACCTACGTCTGGAAGGTCTCAATATTAGCCAGCTTGAACCTTATTAATCAGCAACTATGCATTCTATGGCGGAATCTGTAAACCCTAATAATAAAATGGGGCAAAAAATAGAAATTGATACTTTGCATTTGTTGCCCTTATTGGATGATATGCTCATCCATTTGTTATCATCATTAACCGAGGATGAATGGCATATGCAAACTGTCGCAAGGCTTTGGACAGTTAAAGATGTTGCTTCTCATTTACTTGATGGCAATTTACGTGCGCTATCAATATCCAGAGACGGGTATTTCGGCGAGAAAGCTGATAATATTAATTCTTATCAGGACCTGGTATCATTTCTTAATAATATGAATATGAGCTGGACAAGTGCTACTAAAAGACTCAGCCCTAATGTACTTATCTCTCTTTTAGAGATTACGGGAAAGCAGTATTCAACACATTTGAATTCACTTGATCCAAATGCCAATGCAGTATTTCCGGTTGCCTGGGCAGGACAGGAGTTATCAGTAAATTGGTTTCATATAGCCCGGGAGTACACAGAGAAATTTTTACATCAGCAACAGATCAGGGATGCAGTTGGTAAACCGGGTTTGATGACAAAAGAATTTTATGGTCCCTTCCTTGAAACGTTTATGTATGCCTTTCCCCATACATTTAGGAACGTATCCGCAGAGCAGGGAACCATTGTTTCTCTAATTGTGACCACTGATATTGGGGGCCAATGGAATATTGTTAAAATTGGGAACAGCTGGGAGTTGAACAAAGAAACGGATATTGAGGCTAATTCAATAGTAAAAATTGAACCTGATATTGCCTGGAAATTATTTTCAAAGAGTTTGACACCCAACGAAGCTGTGCCATTAGTAGAGATAACAGGCGACCGGCAATGGGGAATTCATGCTTTAGGCATAGTTGCGGTAATGGCATAGATTATAAATCTTATCCTTACATGACCAGCAAAACAGCTACATAATGGCAGATAGCCGCCGCCAGTACAATACCATGCCATAAGGCATGTGTATAGCTGCGCTTGCCCCATATGTAAAATGCAACACCAACTGAGTATATGCCAGCTCCAACCAATACCATTATAATTGCAGATACCGGCAACTCTGCAAAGAAGCGCTTACCGCCCGCAAGCAGTGCCCATCCCATTACTACGTAGATTAATGTGGATAGAAGTTTAAACCTACCGGTATACCATATTTTAAAGAATATGCCTAGTAGTGTAAGTCCCCACAATATAGCCAGTAAGGTAATGCCAAAAGCATTATTTACATATAGCAGCAGGAATGGGGTATACGTGCCCGCTATCATAAAATAAATGCTGATATGGTCGAATATCTCAAAAAGCTTTTTAACCTGGTGGTTTTCTAAAAGGTGGTAAACCATTGACGATGTAAAAAGGAGCAGAAAACAAAAGCCGTAAATTCCAGCGCCAATAATTGCTGAAGTATCTTGATGGATTGTTGCAAGAGCAGTTAGCACGGGAAGGGCACTAATGCCAAAAAGGACGCCTACACCATGGATCAGGCCATGAATGAGTTCCTGTTTGCGTGTGTGTATAGTTTGCATATTAATCAAGAATTAATATAACAATTTCTGTGAAAGTTATTTAGGCAGCTCAATGGGGCCAATAGTATTCTATCGCCTCTCTTTATTATTCTTTGCCCTCATTTGTATTTTCATATACTAGTTCAAAATGTTCCACAATTGGAAATGGATCATAGTAATGGTGTAGCATCATTGGTGACGCTTTGTATTACAATGTAGTAAAAATTATTGCAAAATGCCAAGGCCAATACCTCCGTTTCATCGTAATATAATTAACTGCCCTGATCTAAATCTGTTGGTGGAGACAAGGTCTTTTTGGCGGACTAATATGCAGTCTATTTTTAACGGTGTTGCAGTAAAATTACAGCTGTTATGGAAAATCAAGAATATGTTTTCATCCCTATGGGTGATCAGCCTACCGTAAGAAAAATAAAAAAAGGTATTGGCATTTCAATCGGAATAGTGGCATTGGTTTGTATTTTTACGGCGTTATATAGCGACCCGCATCATAAAATATACAGTCTATTCGCTTTCGATATATTAAGTCTGATAATTATTTTTTTAGGGATAACCGGTAAATATATTCTCAATATCAGGATCGATCCTATTGCGGGAATACTTTATTCGGCATACCTGACTATTAGTGGCCGGGAGGGTATTACGGTAATTGATATCAAAAAGGCTAATTACAGTTATGTATTTTATGCTTCAAAAGGATACCAGGGATACATTTTTACAATAAAGGACAAGATGACCCGGTTGCAGCTCCGTGAAACCAGATCAACCAAAAATAAGGATCAGACAAACAGATTTTTGAGAAGTCAGTTGCACCAGCTCAATGAGATCATTTTGCAAGTCAAAAACAAAAACTTTAATTCAGGAACTATCATTTAAGCATGATGGTTTAGACACTATCGTTCGTGTGCTATCATTCAGACACTTTGATTTAGCACTATTATCGGGTGCTATTAGTCCGCGACTATTATTCAATCATATAATTCATAGTCCAATACATCGGCTAACACCTCTACTATAATTCAGATTGCTCAATAAAATCTCCTAGTTCAGCTGCGATTTTGTTTACCTCTTCAGTGGTACCCTTCCAGGTTGGTTGTCCGTTACTTTTATGTTTATAGTCTATATACAAATGACCAAGCTCCTGATCATCTTCAGATTCTATGCAATAGCGCCCGGATTCATCAATTGGATAGTTGATGGCGAGGATGGTATCACCCATGTTATAATATAGCGTTTCCATAGGTGGGATAACTATTTAAACGGTTTTTAGTTTTCTTAAAAACAGGTAGTTATATTTCACAGAGGGTCTGGACCATTTTTTTTAGAATTATTTTAAGGGCACATGGTTAATAGAGCACTGGTAAACTTTATGGACTCTCTTGCCATGTATTGTCACTTATTGTTTAAGGTTGGGATTTTTCACCCCCTCGCCAATTCGTATAATATGTTACAACTGGAATATCAGTTAGTGGGAATTACAGGTGTCATTATGTGATTATTTATAAAGTAGAAAATATTTCTTATTTTGGCGTTTTCGTTGAAAGTTATGCGTACTTCTATTTTTGGTTTGGAAGGTTTTAGCTGATTATTCGAAATTAGATATGAATTATTTATTAAAATTAGTTTACATTTTATGTAAACTAATGTATATTTGAACTAGCCATGTATGTGACGAATAGTGAGACGGGCGAAAATGTATTTGCATATATTTCTCCTGTTGCAGTTAAGGACGTAGGTGCGATTAACAAGAGTAAAAGGTTCAATTTTAATTGGGCCAAGGAAAAGGGTTTTAATATTTATAAGCTGTCAGTTAATGGAGTTCCCGAGCCATTAGGTTTAATGTCATTAGCAGACCGATATGATGATCTTGCAATCGAAATAAGACTTCTGGCACTGGCAAAAGAAAATATTGGAACTACTAGAAAGTATGACAGAGTCGCGGGATGCCTGATTGCCTTTGCTTGTAAAGAAACATTTATTGCGGGATATGAGGGTTTTGTCTGTTTGAAATCAAAAACCCGATTAAAAAAGCATTATTTCAACAAGTATGGTTTGCGCCCAACGAATTTGTATTTTGTGACTGAAGGTGTTAATTCCTTGAAATTAATTGAAGAATATTATGAAAACTAATTCTATTAGTAAGAAATATCAAATAATGGATTTGTCAGGCTTCAGTGACGAAGAGTTGTCTAATGGTTTTATATTTCCTGTTGACGAATCTCTAACTGCTAGTGAAACTGAAGCGGAAAAGGAGTTTTGGGAAGACCGTAGAAAAAACTTTGAAAATCGTACTCCGCAACAAAAGATATATAGCACGTTACTGCAACTAAAATTTCAGCTTGACGATTACGTTGGAAGTAAGCAATATAAGCAAGCGCTGAGTTTCGGATATTTCTTGAATGAATATGTAAGTAGACAGGGAAAAGCCGATAAAGAGTTCGCTTTTGAAGTTGATATCAAACCAACAGTGCTTAGCCAATATATAAATAATCACCGCAAGCCCACTGACAGATTCATTATCCGATTAGAACTTCATTCAAATGGTATGATACCAGCCTTAGACTGGTTTAAGCTACTTCAAAAGGAGAAAGAATTCGAATTCAACAACAACAAAATGTTGAGACGTGAAGAAAGCAAGCATGTTAAAAGCCGATTGGACATAGTTTACTGATTATTTTATGTTTAAACAAATTAACCGGGCTTAGTTATACCAAATAAGCATGAAGCGTACTTTATGCTAGTTTTAGAATATATTGATTTTAATATACTGCAGCAGCATGATCGTTTTTGCATCTTTGATTTCACTGGTATTGATCATATGCAAGGCCTGATCAAAATCTATCTCCAATACTTCAATATTTTCTTCTTCCTCTTCTAAGCCACCACCATTTCCTTTCTTCATGCCAGCGGTATATTCCGCTATAAAAAAATAAACAAGTTCAGTAACTGAGCCAGGGGACATATAGGCTTCGAAAACTTTTTGTACGCCAGTAACGCGGTATCCTGTTTCTTCCTCGGTTTCCCGTCTAATACAATCCTCAGGGTTTTCGTCATCCAGCAGCCCGGCGCACGACTCTATCAGCATGCCCGTTTCGTTCCCGTTGATAAAGGTAGGGAGACGAAATTGCCTTGTTAGTATTACCTTTTTTAAATCGATATTATACAATAATATTGTAGCACCGTTGCCTCTGTCATACGCTTCCCTGCTTATCCTTTGTACAAGTCCGTCTTTATCAGCATACTCATAAGTTATTTTCCGCAGTGTATACCAGTTATCTGACAGGATCTCAGTATTCACGATATGTATATTGCTATTCTGCATCGGGGACCTCATCAATGTGAAAGTAGATTTTCAATCCACGCTCCCTGCCAATCCTGACATCTTCATCGGCACCTTTAGATGCCCCTTCAATTCTAAGTATCGCGTCGCATTTTTCTAACAAACGGTGGGCACAGGGGTATTGGATTTCATTCCAGATGTCATCTCCTGTTTGTTTTGAACCAGCAAGATGAATAATTGGGAGAGCTACCCATTCGCCAATCATTGGAATATGCCCTTTTCTGAATAGTGGCACTGCCAGGGCTTCAAGGTTACTTAAATTTTTCTGCATTAAAACCGGATCGTCATTGGTGCCGCTTCTATAGGGGCCTGCTATTAGTATCAACATATCTCTTTTGTTTTTACAAATAGATTGAAAGATTTTAATAAAAAAGATAAGGTACCTTAAGAATTTGGGTTATTATTTCGGCTTTTTGAGCGTACTTAAAAATTCGGGGGTAATGCCCAGGTATGAAGCAATTTGTTTTTGGGTTACCTGTTTTACAACCTGCGGATATTTGATAACAAAGCTATTATACCTTTCTTCTGCTGTTGCCGAAAGATTTTCCATTACCCGTAACTGCTCACGGGTGTAAGCATTTTGCATCAGTATCCTGAAAAACTTCTCAAATTTTGGAACAGCATCCAACAAATTGTCAAAGTTTAACCTGCTGATTTGGAAAATTGTGCTTTCCTCTATAGTTTCAATATGCATCATAGCCGGTTTTCTATTCAAGTAACAATACATATCAGTTATCCACCAGTCGGCTATGGCAAACATAATGGTAGACTCTTTGCCATTTTTGTCTACATAATATGATCTCAGGGCCCCTGTATGTACATATGTTAAGTACCGGCAATCCTGATTGGCTTGTAAAATCAAAGTCCGTTTGGCCAGTTTTTTATAGGTGATCATAGATGTAAACACAGAAATTTCATCTTCGCTAAGGCTAATATGCTTTGCAATGTTTTTGAGGATACCGCTATCTACCATTTGGTAAATTTAAATTTAACATACGATATTTTGGTATTGGTTCTACATAAAAATTGCTGAAAAATACCTGTCGGGTATTGATCAGCAATAAGTTGCGCTATGCTCTATTACATGTTAGAAAAATGTGCAGGCCGGGTTTACCGTACAGATTGTTCCATTCCGTCACTATACATTTTTAGCGTTTTCTTTAACAATAGTCGGGCAACGTGAATTCTTGTTTTTACAGTTCCAATCGGGATTTGCATTTCGTCTGCGATCTCCTGATATTTGTATCCTTCAAAAAACCTCATAAACGGTACAGAGTATTGTGGCTCCAGCTTACCCAGGGCAAGGTAGATGTCATTGGCAACAAAAGCGTTCTGGGCAACATTTTCAGTGGCGCTTTTATAGAGTTGTGAATAATTTAGATCTTCTGATGTATTGATCAGCTGGCGTTGCATGGTTAACCGCCTGTAGTTATTAATAAATGTGTTTTTCATGATCGTAAACAACCAGGCTTGCAGATTGGTGCCACTTTCAAAATTTTGAGAGTATCTCATAGCCTTAAGCATTGTATCCTGAACAAGGTCGTTTGCATCATCGAGATTATTGGTGAACCGAAAGGCGAACGATTGCAATTTATCTCCGTGACTTGATAGTTGTTGGTTGAATGTTAAATCCATATTTTTCATAGGTTAGGTGGTGGTAGATACACTAGCATAGCTATCTGCAGCGATCAATCGGTATACCAGTACTATATTTATATGTGAATTCGGGCATTCAACCCAAGGGATTTTTAGCAATTAAAGTGTTTATACTGATGACTTGAGTGTTTATACGCGTAATTTTCAGGCATGTGATAATAACATTTGTCCTGCATTTAGACACAGTTTTCAGACAACAGAAGCCAGGATTATCAGCTATCCAAAGCTGCGGGGCTTTTTCTAAAAATATAGGAGATTCCTACTGATAAAAGCAAACATCCGGTACATCCCAATGCCAATGGGAGTGAAGCACGATGGGCAATAAAACCCAGCAAGGCCGGGCCCGCGAGCTGACCCGCGTATCCTAATGTTGAGATTGCCGGAATAGCAATGGCAGCAGGCACGTCCTTCAAGCGGCCCGCTTCACTAAAAAATACAGGGACCACATTT
>Ga0247815_10002151_pt1 | contig 14657 bp, 19 predicted proteins | sample UWRJL194509B1_FD_181014 | JGI IMG/M metagenome (GOLD analysis project Ga0247815, IMG submission 181014) | Plant litter microbial communities from Arlington Agricultural Research Station in Wisconsin, United States - UWRJ-L194-509B-1 | ecosystem: Environmental > Terrestrial > Plant litter >...
ACTCGCCATGATTATCGATGCTAACGCCTCCACTCTCAAAGTTCTCAAACTTAACTGGGTCATAGCGATGCCAAGCCTTTTCCATAAGATTGGGCCGACTGCAGCATTTCCCCAACTCACAGCACTGCATCTTACGGGCAAAATCAAGGTTAGCGTTCAGGAGATATTTCGTTTCCTTGGCCAGTGTCCGAATCTCAAGCGACTGGAGATCGACGAGCAAGAAGATATCGGTGCCAACGGTTGGGCGGATGTGTTTGACCTGCTCGTCAAGGACTCGCTGCTTACGCGCCTCGAGCACCTATTCTTCGGCGGTCCGAGAACGACTCAGACGAAGTGGTGGGTGGCAGTCGCCAATTTTCTCAACCATCTCGAGATAGGCTGCCTTCAAAGCCTGTGGATACACGCTCGACAGATTGGGATGTCTGGTCCTGTCTCCGAGATTCCAGACGAGCTTCGCGCCGTTCTTTTGCGAGGAGATGACAAGTTCCACAACGTCAAAGACCTCATCATTATCTGGCGTGCCGTCCGTGGCATTGCGTACGATACCGTTCGCGGACTGTCCGCCACCTTCCCCAACCTCGAGCGTTTGCACCTCTACGTGCTTCACCCTGCGCCGGAACAGCTGGACTTTCTCGTCGAGTCAGTCGCGGAGTTCAAGCAACTTCGCAATCTACACCTTATATGCCCGAAAACAGCACAAAATACAGCACTCTACCCAACCCCTAACTCAATTCCGGAGGCACTGAAGGACGTACACATCGCAGGAGAGCAATACCCTTATGCTTTATATTTCTTAGTCGAAGTCATGAGAAGTTGCCACGCCATCTCGACCGTTAGTTGGATTCGTCATGAGCCATGGAGCGAAGACCCCGAGGATTGTCTCTTCATGCGGGTGAGATGACCTTGCCGGTCAGCTTCCCCTGGTTGAGACAATGACTAACCAACGAGCGCCTCGTAGATTCAGAAAGACGGCGACCGCGTTGTCAAGTGTCGCAACCTGACAAAGGAGCACTTTACCCGCACTCTCTCGCCGCGGCCGCACTGCTATGTGCTCGGCTCAAACTCGCGCTTTTACGTTGACAAAAAGCCGTCTTGGGCAGGACTCATGACGAACTCATTCGTCCCGGGCAATGTCTGCACGCGAGCCGTCGTGGGACACCCGGCACCATAAATAAGAGGACCCGGCGGTGGTTCAATCTCAATTTTATGTATCACAGCACTGTGCTCTGTCATATCCTCCGACGATTAGCACCAATATAGAAGCAATAAGTTGAGAATGTTGGTGGCATTGGTTGTCGGCGAAGACCGGCGCTCACTGCTTTTCCTTACGACCCGCGCATCTGTGGCCTCTGTCTCCGCCTCTCGTCTCTCGCCCGTTTTTGTCCACAGTCTTGTGCGCCTATTGCTAGATATTATCACGCCAGCCACACGCCCTAGCCTCGCATAGTTATCGCCTCGTCATGTCTTCAGCACCTCGCTCTGTTCCTCTCGTCGCCGCAGGGCACACACGACCAGGCAAGCCACGCACTCCCCACCTTGGTACCGGGTGCACCGAATGACCGCGCCTATACACAGTCGTGCATCTGTCCTTCTCGCCAATGCAGCCCGACAACACCTATCTGATCGCCTCGTCTTGCAAGGATGGCACGCCCATGCTCCGCGAATGGACTGGAGACTGGCTCGGTAGGCTCGCTCTCTAATCACATTTCTGTGCTGCAAACTAACTAGCTGTCCCAGGTAGCTTCATTGGGCACAAGGTGCGCGAGCCCACGCTCAATGTTCAACCTTCCTCATCCCATCACGTGCTCATGTTGTCCATCCTTGTCGATCCCGATCTCTGTCGTCTTACTCTTAGGGTGCAGTATGGAGTACCAAGCTGTCCTCGGACACCAGTCTCGCAGCGACGGGTAGTGCAGACTTCACGGCGTGCGTCGCGTTATGCTCTCGTGCAGATTATTGTGCTCATTTTGTGCGTCCGGAACCGACAGCAAGGTCTGGGACACATTCTCTGGCACCTTCCTCCATTCTTTCCCTCACAATCACATTGTGCGCACGGTTTCACTCACACCAACTCCAACACGTCTCGTCACTGGTGGTCACGAGAAGAAAGTGCGGATCTACGACCTTGGCAAGCCAGACGCGGACCCGCTCGTCTTGAGCGATGGCGGCAAAGATGCGCATGACGGCGTCGTCAAGAGCGTTGTCGCGATCACTGACACGCTCGTCGCCACGGCTGCCGAGGACGGCTTCGTGAAGTGTGTTGCGTTCAACGTTATGTGACGTTTCACCAACTGACAGTCACCGCCTCCAGGTGGTGGGACATTCGCGCACCCGGTCCGACCTGGGCTATTAACCTCAACGCACCGGTTACTTCCATGGAACTGACGCTTGGTCGCCCCGTGCTGGTTATCACTGGCGGCAACAGCGTCTCGTTCCAGCAGGCAATCAATCATGCCGGTCCCTCGGTGACCGTGACGCTTCCACACCAACCTTCCAGCGCGGCAATGCATCCAATTCTCGGCGACCGGTTCGTCGCGGGCAGCACAACTGATCCGTGGGTGCATGTCTACGACCCAGATGGCAAGGAGCTTGAGGTTCTCAAGGGACACCATGGCCCAGTGCACTGCGTGGCCTACTCTCCTGACGGAGAGATGTATGCAAGCGGAAGTGGTGCGTAGGCTGAGCTTCGCATATCGACGCATGTCGCTCAACGCTGACTGACTGCTCGAAGAGGACGGGACAATTCGTTTATGGCAAAACACGCCCGGTAAGGCGTACGGACTTTGGCAGGGGGCGTAATCGTGCATTGGCGCGACGCTGAGCTTTTTCATCTTGTGAAAATGCGAGGCAGGTACATACACCTTGTACTTGGTTGTTGTACGCTGGGACGAAGGTGGAGGATGTGGGTGCGGCCTGGGCTTGGCTGACAGTAATGATTACGCACGATCTGCAGTGTCCGCTCTGCAATTGGAATTTTGCCGGTCCTCGGAACTCGCTGTTGGCCGATCCTTACAACCGGGTTTCAACCCTGTGAATCAGCTTCAACTGAGCTTGCTCGCCCACTTGAGTATCGTCCTACTTCCTTCGGCTAAGCCACGTGCAGCGGGCGGTGGTCAGGCGTGGGGTGGTCGCGGCAAGGGTTTGCGCATGAGGCTGCCAAACCGCCAGTGGATTGCCACAGCGCCCATTGCACCGATGTTCTGAGCTTCTAGTGCTACTTCTTGTCCTCCCCGTTCATGTTTACCGCTCTAGAAGTCATTCGGTCGACCCTGCGTTCGTTGAAGCAGTTCTACCTCGTCACCTGTGAATTCCTGATGCTGCTGACCCAATTACGACTTTCGTCTTTGACCCGATTTGGATCATTTGCGCTGCGTTTTTTTTCTTGGCTGCCAAGTTGAGTTCATGATTCGCCTGCGGCTTATTCCAGTTCAATCCCGCGGCGGGCGCTCCCCTTAGAATTCCGCTGCGGACTGCGTGAGCAACCGACCTATGCTCCACGCGCAGTCGCGATGCCTGTCACCGACTAAAGATTTCCCATCTCCGTCTCGAATCAGGCCATTCTGACCAGCCGGTGCTGAGCGATTAAACCGACTCGGGGATTCTCCTCAGGTATATAAGCAAGTCACAGCCAGTTCAAGCAGGCCAGTCTCACCAACCTTGACACTGATTTAATTGCTGTCGAATTACTCGCCCCACGATGCGCACATTCAATCCCATCTTCGTTGTTCTCGCTCGACTGGCCATGTCGGAGGCCTTCCAGTACATCTGGCCAGACGAGTCGGAGCGCTTCGACATCATCGAAACCGCTCGCTGGGACCAGCTCGGTTACAATCAGAACCAGATTACGGCGCTCATAGAGCCATGCAGCTCCTTCCTCGCTGGAAATGGCTTCGGGCGCAACAATGCAGCCGACTGGATCAGAACTGTGCGCAGAATCTCAATCCCGCGCATTCAAGCTTGCTGACGCATTGACCTACAGGCATTCCGTGAGTCACCAGATGCTCAACTCCAGTGATTCTTATAGCATTGCAGACGACATGGCCACTTTCGACACCAATGCCAACACTGGTGGCATGGATGGCTCCATCCGGTTCCCTGAAGAGTTGGCTCGCGTAGAGGTACGTGCCGTGCCCTCGACAAAGGCCGCTTTTGGGCTAACATAATTCCGCAGAACGCAGGAGATGGCTTCAATTTCACGCTGGCCGTCTTCCAGTTCCTCGTAACTCCATCCATTTCGTGTACGTGCATTGAGACTCAGCACATCAAGTTTGACCGACCATGTCTTCCTTCAGTTGCCGACTCGCTGGCTCTTGGAGCGGTCCTTGCGATGGAGAACTGGTGCGTGTCTTTTTTCATTCGCAAAAGCTGGCAGCCGCTCATTTATCTCGCAGTGGTGGTCCGGAGATTCCGTACAGATTCGGCCGCGTTGACGCTATGAAACCCAACAATCCTGGTGTTCCCGAGCCGCAACAGCCACTCGCGGACCACATTTCCTCCTTCAAGAAGCAGGGCTTCACAAAAGAAGAGATGATTGGACTGGTCGCATGCGGGTGAGATTCGCTCTTTTCGTCCCGTATTCTCGTTCTCAGTGGGTCTATTCGCAGTCACACTTTTGGCGGCGTTCAGAACAAGCTGTTCCCAGAGATTGTGCCACCACTCAACGATCCAAATAACACCGAGTCCAACCACCCTTTTGATGCGACCTTCGATACCTTCGACAACAAGATGTAAGTTCCTCCGTAGTGCAGTCGAACGGCGACTTACCGCTTGACAGCGCCACCGAGTATATCAACCGCCGGACCAAAAACCCGCTCGTTGTAGGCCAAAACGAGACGACCAACTCTGACGGGCGCATTTTTGCGAGTGACGGTGATCGGACCATGGCTAAGTGAGCTCATCGGTTACCGCCGAAATGTGGCGAATGCCGCTGACCACTCTATCCTTCCGTCAGGTTCGCTGCGTCGCCGAAACACTTTGCTCAGACATGCCAGCGTCTGATTGCCAGAATGATCGACACAGTGCCTAAGGACGTGAAGCTCACAGGTGTCCTGGAGGCGCTACCAGCGAAGCCAAACAATGTCGATTTAACGTACCTCGGGGACGGCAGTCTGCGACTCTCTGGCGAAGTGCGAGTAAGTCGCCCTTCTTTGAGAATCATGAGAGACTTTGACTCACTCCGGTCCTGCAGTTTTTCAACGAGCCGGCGAATTCAAATCGCGTTGTGGCCATGCGATGGACTGACCGCAACGGTCAACGCACCAACACCACCGCGCAGCTCGGCACAACACCCGATCGCATTGGTACTGCCATCAAAGGCCGCTATCAATCGTCCTGGTACACCTTCAACAACACCGACTCGCCAGCCTTCCTCACCCTCCCCGAGTCCAGCGGCATTGGTGCTCTCAGCTTCGAAATGTCCTACAACAACAGCCCCCAGCCAAAGATAACCTACGACCAAGGAGGCCGCGGGTTCCGTATCTACGACGAGGTGATATGGGCGGCCTCCACGTGCGGTGGTGCGGCGGGTCGTTACGACGTCGCAGTTCGCAAGGATGTCGCAGCCAGCGTCCAGCGTGTATTCATCGAGAACTTCCAGCAGGGTGGCCCCGTAGACCTCCCAGTCATTAACGATCATACAATCTCGCGCCCTGCTACTCCTGGCGCCGGGTCGCCAGGTGGCCTCTACGAGATCTGGAGCCTGCCCGCGGCCGAGGTCGCCGACCCCCTCAAGACGACCGTGGTTCAGCTCAAATTCATCGGCGCCGACGGGAAGAGGTTTGTGTCTTCCGGATTCCGGAACTTGCAAGTTATTCCTGCTTGCAACTGAATGGTGGCCGTGGTTACAACGTAGCGGCTGTAGTTCGCGATCTTAGTCACTTCTATGTTTTCCGTCTCCCATTTGACACGGACATCATGTTTCTCATTTGACTCTGCCATGACTAGCCAGACTATCTTTCAATGCTATGCTTGTTAGTGCATACTAAAGTCGAGCCGGCCGGATAGAATTGAGAGCAAAGATATCAAGTCTCATGAATGTTTGCGATTTAATTATACTGTACAGAGAGGCGCCGGGCGATTCTGATTTTGAGGTACGGGCGAAAGACGGAGTCCAACGTGGTAGGTCATCAACAGAGGTCGGGCGTTTAATCGTCTTTGTTGTGGAGAGCCTCGTAGCCCTGCTGTGTGCCACCTCCTGCACGCCAATTCCACCAGCTCTGGCGGCGCGTTGGATCAGGGCGACTAGCTAAGTGTGGATGTGGGTATTAGTTCAACTTCAATGCAGAGTAGCTTTTACGACATGCCTTCGCTGCGACGAGGGCTCGAAAAGCCGGCACCGCTAACACTCTCGTCCCCGCTCATGTCATACCCCAACTCCTCAAATCTGGTCGTATCACCACCGCTGCTGCTAGCCGAATGGGTTGACCGGGCGGGAGACGGCGGAGGGTGTGGCTGAGCAACCGGGAACGTTGGTGGCCCACCGCCGGATAGGGACGGGGCGAGGTATCCGGACGCAGAGACACGGCCGAAAGACGACGACGACGTGCTACGGGAGGAGATACCAGAGGCGCCTCCAGGAACGAGAGATGCCGGGTGGCCTGGTCCCGGTCCAAAGCCTGAGGGTGGCGAAGGCAACGAAGTGAGCTGGGTTTCGAGCTCACGGCGACGTCTCGTAGCACCCGCACCTTCGTCACGGGCGAACATGGAATTGGAACTGGCCGCCCGAACACCAGGTGCAACCGGCTGCTGGTATCCATCGCCTCCGGATGGGTCCCGAGGAGTGTTCATGCCGGCTGAAGCCCCAGCAGCAGATGCCTGAGCGTTGCGGAGGAAGGTACCCGCGCCAGCCACGAGAGTCGGTCCATATGCGGCCCATAGGCCTGCAACACCTCCCTGCGGAGGAGGAGGAGGCTGATGCGGATTCTGTGCACCTTGCGGAGTTGGTGCATCCCACGTGATGCCGACCATCGCAAGGACTTCTCGTACCTTGGCCTGGATGACTTCCCAGGCGCGACCACGCAGCGTACCGAAAAGCTCTTCAATCTGCGATTCGTGTTGACGGAGGAGCGGGTATAAGTGGGTCGTGTAAAGGTTCGCGGCGCCTTGGCCGTTAGGTATAGCGAGGTATACCAAAACTATAGCCTTGAGCGCATGGTAGAGCGGGAACCTGGGTACCAACTTTAGTCTCATTACAAAAAGAAAGCTCAGAAGGAAAGTAGTACCAGCTGACAAGCCATTCTGCAGTGTATTCGAGTGTGATGATGACACCCATGACACTCCTGCAAGTCCCACATCAGCAGATGTTAATGACTATGAAAGCGAAGCACTCACCAATACATCAGCCAGCGTTCGAGCTCTTGATCATCGGCAGGACGCCTGCAAAGGGCCTTGTAGCTTGCATATGTGGGATACAGCAGTGCCACCGCGGAGCTGTTCGTTTCGAGTTTGGCGTGTGAGATGAACGTGGGATGACGCAGGTGATTGAGGATCAATGAGAAGCAACCAGTGAAGGAGGATGGATGGCCCAGATGGATTTACAAGTCGATGAGAAGTGCCGCCACGTGCATGGGGACGCGCGTCGAGGAGAAGGGTGGGCAGCACGACATGAAGGTGCAACGAGGTCACCGCGCCGACGTCGATTGTAGCGGGGCCGCGCGTTCAACAGTCACGCGAGCGCACACATAGACATGGATAGACACATAGATTACACCGCAATTCCATCGGTGATGAGCAGGTCAGCGCAAGGGTGGTCAGTGCGGGTGGCGTCAGGCGGGATCGGGTGGCGCAGGGCCAAGTTCAAGGACACACGCCGTGTCGGGCAAAGGCAGACAGTAAGACGAATAATCGTCAGCAACATCGGCCAAGCTAGCAAGGGTAGAACGCACTGCAGTACACGCCAGAACATGGCAAAGACGACCATTGTTGGAGAGAGTTGGAATCCACTCGCACGCCCACAACTGCGACCTTTGAATCACTGGCAAATTCAGTCGCGCGCAGTTCGCGCAGTGGAATAATCGAGATAGGCGTGCGTGTCGGGGGCGTGTTGCGCAGTTCGGCCGTCGGGCGAACAGGTAAGGCAGGAGGAAGAGTGGCAGGCTGCGGTCTTGCCGCGACTCCCAACTCGATTTGGACAGCATTCGTGCCGATGCTTGGGCACCGGAGCCAGACAGAACTGAGTGCATATGCTACGAGACCTGTTTGCGTGAACTATTACTACACACAGCGCGTGATACATAGAGGGTCCTTTGGAGGCAGACGCGAGCGTGCAGTCCAAGGCTGCAAGGCGCGCGTCCTCATGCCAAGGATAATGCTTTGCCCAGCTCATCGTCCGAAAGGACTCTGAACGTATTCCAAGTCATCATCATCGTCATCCTTTCGGGCTGCAGGGCGACCACTCGCGCTCCCAGCGTTCACGTCAATAAGCGAGACCGGCCGCTTTGGCAGCATACCCGGTGGCTGAGGCGAGCTCGAGAGGCCACCAGCTCGGCTTGGCGATGTGGCTACTGTCGTCGGCCGTGCAACAGCTGGTGCAGGGACGGCAACGGGCTGGCTGGTCATGCTAACAGCGGTTGTCGAGGCCGGTGCAGGTCCGACTTCATATCCATGTGTTGTCGGCGGCGGCGGTCGCTCATGCTGTTGCATCCCCGGTGGGCTGTGCGTACGCTGCGGGAGATACTGTGGCTGCTGATTATGGCGTGCCGAAGACGAGCTTTGCTGGTGAGGCGGCGGATTTTCGAGCTCATTGTACTTCTCCTTGACTTTCTGCGCGAAGGCAAAGAGTGCCTTTTTGCCCGTCTCGGCGAATTTCATGGCCTGTTGTTGCACCTGCGCAAGGGTATCGTTCTCCGGGCTCTGCTGGCTGACGGTCGAGTTCGATCTGTTGGGCGATGGGCGGAATTGCGGTGCGGGTCGATACTGCGGCTGTTGCTCAGCACGCCACTCAGCGGCGGCGGCGTACTCCTCCTCTTGTGCAAGACGTCGAGCAAGTTCCTGAACAAGTCAAGTGAGAAAGAAGCTGGCACGTATTCGTTAGGAGCACGTACCTCGTCAAGCTGGCTCTGAGACTGTGTTGAAGCATGCAATCAGCACAGGGACGTCATGAGCAGATGCACACGCGACCTACCTTGCGTTCAACAGACGGAGCTTTGTACGACGGATTGGTCATTTCCAGCAACATGTCGACTGCAAGATCTTGATCGCCGCTGCAAGAGTCGAGCACCGAGTACAGGAGCTACAGACGCGTATCAGCGAGCTAGCCTTGAACCTTGCTTCTGCAGCTCGACATGCCTGGTGATCAAAGTCGGGGAACATCGCGACAAGAGGTGCGATACGCGGGTCAAGAGGCCGCTCGCTGGTTGGAGCTGGTGGCGGCGCCGACGCTGGCACCGCTTCCGCGACTGGCGGCGTTGACGTCTCGCTCAACGCGTCCGTAGGCACAGCGACTGGGCTCGCTATCTTCGGAGGCGTGTCGACAGGTGCAGCAGCCGAAGCAGCAGGCGGCGTGTCACTCGTCGTTACAGGTGCAGGTGCAGGCGTTTCGGCTGTCATGGTGAGAGAAAGAGATTGCGATTGCGCAGTTGGCGCAGCCGTCGGAGTCAACCGTAGTCGTGCGAACATGCCTCATATCGCTAATAGCAACGACGAAAACCTTATGATACAGTCAAGAAACACGACTAACTAGTACAAGTCCTCGGACATCGTGCCGTCGAACAAGAAGCTCTGCGAAAGCAGATAAGCAAGTGGCGGGTGAGGCAAACTCGGCAGACCGCTCGTACCTTGTAAAGCGACATGGTCTTGATAACCCACGCCTCAAGGTGATAAATCTTTTTCGCGCCAATGCGCATGCGAGCCTCCTAAAGAGACAGGTTCAGCGAAGAAATGCGATGGAAAGGGCGAGTGACTTGCATAGAATGCTGCCCAGTGCATGATTTCTGGTTTCACCGCCTCGTCCACCCGCTCACATACCCGATCAGCGATTGTCTGCGGAAGAGGTTCAGCCTAGCTTAACGGTGCTAGACCTGAAGCTAGCCTACCTTTATAATAACTGTCGGTGGGATGCAGTGGCTGAGAAGCTCGTAAAGCTTTCCTCGCACCAGGAGCGCCTGCTGAGGATTTTGCAGTGCCACGATCATGTCTGCTACCTTGTGACAATAAGTCTCCCAGTCGGGCTTGGCGATTTGAAGGTCGCGAGTGAGGTCCGGTCTGGCAACCAGAGTCAGTCGAAGAGTGCGTCGCTTTGAATTTCGGGACGTACGACTGCATCTTCAATGCTTCCAGCACGAGAATTGCCTTGCGCATGTTTCCATTGGCGTCCGAGATGATTTGTTCCGCGGCCGCCGGCGGAAGGTCGAACTTCTCCTTCTTGGCGACATGAGCAAGGACTGCGTGCATCTGCTTTGCTGTCAGGACTGAGTGTTTGTAGAAAGTAAGCCTCAAACGAACCTCTTCCGGCTTGGGAGCGGCAACTCGAACAAGCAGACAACGACTCTTAATCGGAGCGATGAGTTTACCGGTCGAGTTGGCGCAGAGGATGAGCCTCATGTTCGTCATGTATTTCTCCATAGTACGACGGAGAGCAGCTTGAGCGTCACGGGTCAAGCTGTCGGCTTCGTTGATGATGACAACTGAGCAGAATGGGCAAGATATGAGTCGTCGAAACGAGTAGAAGTATGGCTGCAGACCTTTGAAGCGTTGCTTTGCGTTGAGGTCGATCTGCTGTGTGGCCGCGATCTCCTTCAAGATTTCTTGAATGACTACGCGGTCGTAGTTGCCAACGTCGCTACACAATTCATGTTAGAAATAGCTTCAGTCTCGGGCTTGCCGTGCCAGGACGCGCACCTTGGGGTGAGCTCAATGTGGAAGTTGGACTGGACAATATTCACGTCGAGTTTCCTCCTCGACGGCGTCATGAACACGCGCTGATCAATTTTGAGCTGCAAACAACCAGAGTTAGATTGCTGCAGGTCGCACGAGTGGGATATGTAGCGTACCTTTTCAGCACCAGGCCCAAAGATGGCGCGTAGCGTCGCAGTTATTCTCGTCTTTTTGCCAGCGCCAGACGGGCCATAGAAAAGCATGTGTGGAAGGTCGCCGCTAGCGGCCTGCATGCAAGCGGTCAGCTTTCTCAGCGCATCGCATTGTGGACTTGAACAAACCAGAGACTGGAGTCTTGTCGACAGCTCGGAGTGGTAGTGCAGCTCATCAAGCGTGCGTGGGCGGTACTATGATGCGCTATCAGCGGGACGAGTCGTGTGGAAGAGACGACAAATCGCTTGCCTTGTCTACCCAAAGAGACATGGTGACGAGAGTAAGAGCGGAGGGTGCGCGCTTCAAGCTCCGCTACGCGCCATGGACACCTCCGCTTCCCTTGACATTACGCAATTCGGTGCCCACCCGACCATCGCCGATGAGGCACTCTCGCAGATGGATCCCAGCGCAGACATGTCACTGTCTGAGCTCGATAGCATGTCCACTTCGCATGAAGACCAAGCAGCATCTGGGGCGCCACATCTCACGCGCGACGAGCGGCTGCGGAACGACCTCCTACGGTTGCGACGGATAAACGCTACATTAGAGTCTTACATTGACTCGTTGCAGAACTTAAAGAAAGCCCAAGACGTACGTTGGCTGTCTCGCCAGATGTGAGATCGGTTGCTCACAAAAGAGGATGTACAGATCAATGCACAGCGCATCTCTGACTCGAACCGTCTGCTCGACCAATACGTAGACATCATGTGGCAGACAGAGCAAACCTCTAAGCTCGCTTTTGATCCCGAATTCCAGGGTGCCAGTGCTGTGCGTCTCGTCAAGCAGCGTCGCGCAGATAGCGGCACATCGACTGATCGAGAGCTACTGGCAGGACGATGATTACCTCGAACAAATCCGACGTGAGAAAGAAGAGCAGCGCCGCCGTGAAGAAGAGGAGCGCCAGAAGCGTCTGAATGAAGAGGCTGAACGCGCTGAACGCGAGCGGATCGAACAGGAGCGCAAGCAGGCCGAAGCGGACAGAGCTGCACGCCGTGGTGCGCCGCCAGTTCGCGCAGTAAGAGGCTTAAGAGGCAGGCCTAGCCAAATACCCGGTTCCAGCACGCGAGGAGCGGCTGTACCGACGACTTCAACGCGTGGCTCAGGTGAGCGTGAACTGCTTACTTCAACCTTCAACTGATAACTTGCTACAGCGCTACGAGCCCGCGGAGCATCACAGATCGCACGTGGGGCACGTTCTGGTTGACATGTCTGCAGCTTTTGAGCTGTTATTGTACTTTTATATATGATACTCAGCAACAAGAGCATGAGTTGCATCAGGCAATGTGCATTCAACAGGCCACAGAACCAACTTTCCAGCAAGACAACAACAGCGCAGATGGCCGGGACCCACATATACTTGTTATGCGTCCCCTCGTGCGCGGTTTGTAGTTGCAGCTGGTCCTCGTCGTTTCCGAAACATGCTAGCAGCGGGTGGAACAACTACCGGTGGCTCCTCGATCTTGGGCTCAACTTTGGGCTCTTCTGGTTCCTTGGGATCCTCAAGCTGCATAGCTTCTACAGCTTCGTTTGAAGGTAGCGGCTGAGCATCGGGAGTGGCCACCACGACCTTGTGGCCGTTAACCGCACCGTCCTCATCCCCACTGCCGTTCTCGCTCTCGTCCTCGTCCAACGCTTTCTTCAGCGATAGGGCATTCCATCGTGGCGCCTCGAGTGATGCCGTATCTACTTCTTCGGGCTTGGTTTCCTTCTTCTTGCCCTTGACTGCGATGACTCCTGGGTCGTAGATGTCGCCAAGTGCAATCCCCACAGCCAGCTTTCGCTTCTTTACCTGGAAAGACCGTATATCATCTTCATCTTCGACTGCTGTATCCTGCTCTGCCGAACGCTTGCCGCCCCTGCTCGAGCCAGATGCAGCGGACTGTCGACTCGGCGCAGGAGCAACAACCTCCCAGTCACCGATCTTGCCCTCGGTTTGCCGAACCGCTGCCTCTTCGGCGCGTTTAATTTCATCTTCGTCAACGAATCCGAGGTCTTCCGCAGTTGTATAGCTGGCTGCTGTTTTGGCTCTGACTGGTGCAGCTGAAGTTGACGCTGAGCTGGAGGCGACTGGTCCACCGCCGCGTCCTGCGCCAACATCTACAGCATACGCAGCCTGTGCAGCCTGTGATAGCAATACCGCACGTGAGAAACATTGCTCAAGAATTTCATGACAGGGACATACCGCATCTATGCGCTTGATTTCGCGCGCTTCCTCCTCGTCGTCCTTCTTCTTGCGCTCGGCTGTCTTGTACAGGTTGCGCACATACCGCTCCTTGTTACCCTTGTGGCGCATGCCACCCTCGTGTTGATTTCGAGATGGCGCGTCATCATTGATGTGGATGTCGCAGTACTTGCAGTAGTACTTCTTCTTAGCGACCCAGAATTCGGTCATCGTGTGGAAGGAGGGAGAAGCTAGAGACGGCCGGCACCGACACGTTCAACCGGAGTCACAACTTCTCTCAATGTGCGCGTGACGCAAAAGGGTCAATCAATGGGCCCTTCATACTAATACAAGTGTCATTAGATGTGCTACTACACAGTACAATGTACATGTCCATCTCGAAATCTAACCCCGCGTCAACCATACGAGAAGGCTGCGCAAGGTCATCAGAACCTGCCGCAAGGCGCGGGTCCAGACATCCTCCGTGCTGAATCCATACTTGATGGACGCGTCGCCAATCTTGTCCTTGGATATCCTGCTGAATGTCAGGATGATTACAAGCAAAGCAGTCTTGAACAACGCACACAGGGAAGTCAAACCTCTCGCCACGTCCCACCCGAGCAGCGTAGTCAGTGATCTGACGCAGACACTCGAGAAAGGCCACCATCGCGGCATCGAAGCGGTAATTATGGAGGATGCGCATGAGCGGGTTGTCCTCGGAATAGTAAAGTTCGAGTGTTGTTGTTGCGTCTCCTCCATGTCCGTGGCGCTCTATCCGAGAATATGAACCGGAAGGATGCAGCGTGTACGTGTCGAAGGTGAAGTCTATCTTTCGCGCAATGGTGTAGAGCAGGAGGAGCGTTTGCCCCCACGCCGCATTGATCTCCGGCCAGTCAACATGTGCACCCGCCATACGCCCAAACCGCAATCCGTTTATCGTCGCCAATGGCCCGTCCGCCGCAATGAGGAACGCATCGTTGTACACGTTCGACTGCTCGAGCATATCAGCCGTCTCGCGGTCGGCCGCATATGCCGCCTGAAGGCTACGCAGCTCGGCCTCTTGTCGTGAGGCTTGCTCTGCGCGCCGATTGTGTTCACGCCAGAACTCAGCCTCGTCTTCCGCAAGCTCGCGTTCTTGGCGTTCGAGGTCGGCTAATTCCTCTGCGAGACGCGCCACCTCGCGTTCAGCGTCGCGCAGCTCCTCGGCAGCAGCTGATTCTTCTCGAGCGAGTGCCGCAGAGCGCATGGGTAGTGTACCGGCGGACTTGTCTTTCTTGATGTCGCGTTCAAAGGCGAGGTAGCCGTCTCGCTCACGTTTGGTCTCGTCCAGCTGCTTCTGGATCGCCGAAAGCAGAACATCCGTGCACTCAGCACAGAGCGGATGATCAATATCAGTTCTGTCAGAAAGCAGTCGGAAGAGTCGGGTCGTTGAGCGCAAGTGGTCGCTCAGCGGCGTCGATGTAGATGCCAT
>Ga0247815_10002152_pt1 | contig 14656 bp, 10 predicted proteins | sample UWRJL194509B1_FD_181014 | JGI IMG/M metagenome (GOLD analysis project Ga0247815, IMG submission 181014) | Plant litter microbial communities from Arlington Agricultural Research Station in Wisconsin, United States - UWRJ-L194-509B-1 | ecosystem: Environmental > Terrestrial > Plant litter >...
TGGTGCTGACGGCGCAGTATGAAAGCTGGAGCCTGCCGCTGGCCATCATCATGATCGTGCCGATGTGTATTTTGTCGGCGCTGTTCGGGGTGTGGCTGTCGCACTTCCCGCCGTTCGGGCAGAGCGGGGATTTGAACCTGTTCACCCAGGTGGCGCTGGTGGTGCTGGTCGGGCTGGCGTGCAAGAACGCGATTCTGATCGTCGAGTTCGCCAAGGAGCTGGAGGAGCAGGGCCAGTCGATGATGGACGCCATCATCAACGCCTGCCATCTGCGGCTGCGGCCGATCCTGATGACCTCGATCGCCTTCTGCGCCGGCGTGATTCCGCTGATCCTCGGCAGCGGCGCCGGCAGCGAGATGCGGCGTGCGATGGGCATCGCGGTGTTCTCCGGCATGGTCGGGGTGACCTTGTTCGGTATCTTCCTGACGCCGGTATTCTACGCGCTGCTGCGCAAGAGCACCGAAAAACGGCGCGCCCACGCGGTCGAACTGCGGCACGAGATCGACGCGGCGGCCCATCCCTTCCATGCCGGCATCGACGATGCCAATCCGCCGACCAAAAAGGGGGATGTATGAGCAAGCATCTACTGACGGTACTCGCGGTGGCGCTGGCGCTGGCCGGCTGTTCCAGCGCGCCGCCGGTCAAGCTGTACCAGCCCGAGCTGGGCGGCGGCTTCACCAATGCGCCTGCGGGCACGGCGGCCGAGGCGCCGGTCGGCCAATTCTGGACCGCCTTCCACGATCCGCTGCTGGACTCGCTGGTGCAACGCGCGCTCACGGCCAACACCGACGTGCGCGGCGCCGCCGCCAGCCTGCGCGAGGTACGGGCGCTGAACCGCTACGCCGACGCCAACATGCTGCCCAGCATCGGCCTCAACGCCGGCGCCTCGCGCGTGCGCGGCATCAACGACCTCGGCGTGCAGAGCACCAACAACAACTACGCGGTCGGCTTCGACGTCGCCTGGGAAGCCGACCTGTTCGGCCGCCTCGGCGACGCGCGGCGGGCGGCTCAGGCCAATGTGCTGGCCGGCGCGGCCGGGGTGCGGGCGGCGCAGGTCAGCGTCAGCGCCGAAGTGGCGCGCAACTACTTCGACCTGCGCGGCCTGCAGGAGCAGCTGCGGGTCGCGGTCGATTCGCTGCAAACGCAAAAGGCCGCGCTGGAGCTGGTCGACGCGCGCCTCGAATTCGGCCGCGGCACCGCGCTCGACTCCGAACGCGCCCGCGCGCTGGTGAGTTCGACGGCGGCCAACATTCCGGCGCTGGAGGCGGCGCTGATCCGCACCCGCTACCGGCTGGCGGTGCTGTGCGGCTTGCAGCCGACCGCGCTGGACGCGGAACTGGAACCGTTCCAGCCGCTGCCGGGCTTGAAATCGGTGGCGCTGGCCGGCATCGGCTCGCCGGCCGACATGCTGCGGCGCCGGCCCGACATCCAGCTGGCCGAGGCGCAAGCGGCGGCGGCGGCGGCGCAAGTCGGCGTCGCGCGCAGCGCCTTGTTCCCGCAACTGACCTTGGGCGGCACGCTGGGGCAGAACGCGCTGCACATCAGCGACCTGGGCAAAGGCGCCTCGTATGTGTATAACCTGGGCGCGCAGCTGACGTGGAACCTGATCGACTTCGGTCGCATCCGCGCCCAGATCGCCGCCGCCGACGCGCGCAACGACGGCGTGATGATCAACTACGAACGCGCGGTGCTGGCGGCGCTGGAGGAAACCGAAGGCGCGCTGGCGACCTACACCCGCACCCAGCGGCAGACCGAGTTGCTGTTCGACTCGGCGCGCTCGTCGGAGCAGGCGGCCCTGATCGCGCGCGAGCGCTTCGCCGTCGGCTCGACCGACTTCCTGACGGTGCTGGACGCCGAACGCGAACTGCTGTCCGCGCGCGACCGCCTGGCGCAAGCCCAAGCCGGCGCCGCCACCTCGCTGGTGGCGGTCTACAAAGCCTTGGCCGGCGGCTGGGAGGTGCCGGCGGAGTAGTTCAAGGATATTTGACGCGTCGGCTTGACTTCAAACACCGCAACTCGTAGCATCGCTATACAACTCACTCTTTGACCGTCCGGTTCAGCCGCGATGCTCTTGGAGCGACAGGCCGCCGCAAGGCGGCCTTGTCATTTCTGGAGAACGGCGTGAAAACCATCGTATATGTCGACGGCTACAATCTCTACTACGGTTTGCTGAGAAAATCTCCGCATAAGTGGCTGGATTTGTTTGCGTTGTTTTAAAACCATGTGCTCAGCGCAGGTACTCAAGTGCTTGATGTTCGATACTACACCGCGCCTGTCTTAGCGCGGATATGCGATGACCCAGACTCGCCGCGTCGTCAAAGAACTTATTTGCAGGCATTGAGAAAAATGCCGCCAAGGAAGGTGACGATAATCGAAGGAAGACTTGAGCTTTCCAAGCCATATCTGCGCCGCCTTCCTCGGAGTCTGTGAGCAAGCCGTTATTTGTACCAACGATAGTGATCTGGCACCCGCGCTAAGCCGGACGCGACTTGACGGCTCAAGTTCACTGGTGGAAGCTGCTCAGCACTGTGTATCTCGGCCGTGCTCAGTTACCTGAAGAAATCCCTCACACATCGCTGTATCAGCCATATCAATGGAACATGCATGCGAGCAACCCACCATGAGGCATCATCCGAACGCTGCGCCGCCCGCGCCGATGGTAGAATCGGAGGCTTCCCCCTTCGATAAGCGACGCCGCACCGATGCAAGCGACTAATACCGTAACGCTGGACAACTGTGCGGACGAGCCCATCCATATTCCGGGCAGCATCCAGCCGCACGGCGTCCTGCTGGCTTTCGACGCCGACGGCGCGCTGCTGGCCTGGAGCGACAACGCGCCGCAGCTGCTGGGCCTGACGCCGGCGCTGGGCGCGCCGCTGGCGTCGCTGCCGCTGCCGGCCGAGGTGCACGCCATCGCCGCCGAATGCCGAGACCTGGTCGAGGACGGCGAGGCGCCGGCCATCGCGCTGGCGGTGGCGATCGGCGGACATCAGTTCGATTGCATCGTGCACGCCTACGCGGCCCGCGTCATCATCGAGTTCGAGCTGCGCGAGGTGTCGAGCGACGCGGTGGCGGCGTTCGCGCTGAAGGCGCACGCGGCGATCGACCGTTTCAAGCGGCAGAAATCCGTCGACGGCCTGCTGCAACTGGCGACCGAACAGGTGCGCGCCATCACCGGCTTCGACCGCGTGATGGCCTACCGCTTCCACCAGGACGACAGCGGCGACGTCACCGCCGAAGCGCGCCGCGACGATCTGGAACCCTATCTCGGCCGCCGCTATCCGGCCAGCGACATCCCGGCCCAGGCGCGCCGGCTGTACATCATCAACACGCTGCGCCTGATCGCCGACGTCGACTACCGGCCGGCGCCGCTGGTGGGCCGCGCCGGCGACGCGCCGCTGGACCTGAGCCACAGCGTGCTGCGCAGCGTCTCGCCGGTGCATATCGAGTATTTGCAGAACATGGGCGTGGGCGCGTCGATGAGCGTGTCGATCGTGGTCAACGGCCGGCTGTGGGGCTTGCTGGCCTGCCACCACATGACGGCGCTGCAAGTGCCGTACTCGATCCGCATGGCGGCCGACGTCATGGCCCAGGTGATCGCCTCGATCGTGCAGTCGATCGAGGCGCGCGAACGGGCGCTGATGGCGGAGCAGTCGGCCGCCGTGCGCACCCGCGTCATGGAGACCCTGCTGCACCACGACGAGCCGGCGCGCGCGCTGCTGCAGCACGCGCCGGCGTTGTGCCTGTCGCTGCAGGCGGAGGCGCTGGTGGTGGCGCAGTACGGCAAGCTGATGGTGCACGGCGACATCGACCTGGCGCTGGCCGAGCGCATGGTCGCGTCGCTGCCGCAAAGCGGCGAAGAGATCATCGAACGCAGCGCGCTCGGCGAGTGGCCGGAGGCGCTGCGCGAGGCGCTGGCGCCGTGGGCCGGCATGCTGGCGCTGCGCTTCGATCCGTCCACGTCGGGCTGGCTGCTGGCGCTGCGGCGCGAACAGATCCACACCATCCGCTGGGCAGGGCAGCCCGACAAGATCATCCGCGTCGGCCCGCTGGGGCCGCGCTTGTCGCCGCGCGGCTCGTTCGACGAGTGGCGCGAGACCGTGCGCGGCCGCGCCGTGCCGTGGGACGCGACCGCGCGCCTGGCCGCCGGCCAGCTGCTCGGCGAGATGCACCGCGCCAGCGTGGCCCGCCACGTCGAGACCGACCGCGCCCGCTCGCAGCTGCTGGCGATGCTGGGCCACGACCTGCGCGGTCCGCTCAGCACGATCAATATGGCGGCCACGGTGCTGCAGCACGGCGGCGCGGCCGGCACCATGAGCACGCGCATCCAGGCGTCCAGCGGCCGCATGGCGCGCCTGATCAGTCAGGTGCTGGACATGAGCCGCCTCAATGGTGGCCTCAGCCTTGGAATGCAGAAAAGCCTGGTCGACCTGGTGCCGGCGTTGCAGGATTTGCTCGACGAGATCCGCGTCGCCAGCCCCGGCCTGCGCATCGACGCCGACATGCCGCCGGCCTTGCCGCTGATGATGGACAGCGATCGCATGATGCAAGTCGTCAGCAACCTGGTCAGCAACGCCCGCCACCACGGCGCCCAGGGCGAGGCCATCGAGGTGACGCTGGCCGAGCGCGGCGACACGGTGGTGCTGGAGGTGCGCAACGTGGCGCCGCCGATCGCCGACGAGATGGCGGCCAACCTGTACAGCCCGCTCAAACACACCTCGGTGGGCAATGTGCACAATCGCGGCGGCCTGGGCTTGGGCTTGTATATCGCGCAACAGATCGTGCAGCAGCACGGCGGCGACATCGTCTACCGCTACGAGGCGCCGCAAGTGGTGTTCGCGGTCAGCCTGCCGCGCGGCTGAGGCCCAGGGCGGCTAGGCCAGCGCCTCCGCCAGCAGGTCGGTTAACGCTTTGATTTTTGAGGAGCCGCGCCGGTTGGCGGAATACACCGCGTAGATTCCCACATCCATCTCGCCCGGATTGGCCTGGTAGCCGTCCAGCACCGGCACCAGCGTGCCGGCCTCCAGATCCTGCCGCACCAGCCAGTCCGGCAACAGCGCCAAGCCGAGGCCGCCCAGCGCGGCCTGGCGCAGCATCTCCGAGTTGTTCACCTGCAGGCTGCCGCGCACTTCGACCTCCTGCGCCTGGTCGGCGTTGCGCAGCCGCCAGCTTTGGCGCGCCGCGCCGTAGGAAAACAGCAAACAATTGTGTTCGGCGAGTTGCTCCGGCGTTTGCGGCGCGCCGTGCCGCGCCAGATAGCCGGGGCTGGCGCAGATGTGGCGGCGGTGGCCGGCCAGCTTGCGCGCGATCAGGTTGGGTTGCCGCTCCGGGTTGCCGATGCGGATGGCGACGTCGATCGCTTCGTCGACCATATTGCTCAGCGCGTCGCTGAGGCGCAGGTCCAGCGCCAGTTTCGGGTGCCGCCGCGCCAGCTCCGGCAACAGCGGCGCGATATAGCGGATCGCCAGCGTGACCGGCGCGGTGACGCGCAACACGCCGCCCGGCTCGATGCCGCCGCCGGCCGCGGTGTCGTCGGCCTCGTCCAGCGCGGCCAGGATCTGCGACGCGTGCTCGAAGTAGCCGCGCCCGCTGTCGGTCAGCGTGACGCTGCGCGTCGAACGGTTCAGCAGCGGCGTGCCGAGACGTTGCTCCAGCGCGTCGACCAGCCGCGTCACCGACGAGGTGGCCATGCCCAGCTGTCGCGCGGCGGCGGAAAAGCCGCCGTTGCTGGTGACCAGGCAAAACGCTTTGAGTTCGGCGAATCTATCCATGTGTTGCGTCCTGCGCAAAGGTGAATGCGAATCCAGCTATATTATCAGCGGATGCCGCCGGGACTATAGTGATTTCATACGCAATCAGGAGGCATTATGAACATCACCCCGCTCCCCGCCGGTTTCGGCGCCACCATCGACGGCCTGGACCTGCGCCAGGCCGATGCCGCCGCCGCCGATCAACTGCGCTCGGCGCTGCTGCGGCACGGACTGCTGGTCATCCGCGGCCAGTCGCTGACGCCGCACGAGCAGATCGCCGCCACCCGTTTGTTCGGCGGCCTGGAGACCTTTCCAACCGTGCGCGGCCAGCTCGACGGCGTGCCGGAAATCTTCCGCGTCGCCAGCCGGCCGGAGGATGGCCACGTCGAGGTCGGCCGCTACTGGCACTCGGACGGCTCGTTCCGCGAAGATCCGACGCCGATCAGTTTCTGGTACTCGGTGCTGCGCTCGGAGGAGGGCGGCGACACGCTGTTCACCGACCTGCAGCAAGCCTGGGCCGAGTTGCAGCCGGAGATACAGCGGGAGTTCGCGGCCCTGAGCACGGCGCACCGCAACGGCGTGGTGCATCCGCTGATGCTCAAGCACCCGATGACCGGCATCCCGGCGCTGTATCTCAACATCGGCCTGACCGCCGGCGTGCTGGGTCATGCGCCGCAGCATTCGCAGGCCTTGATGCAGGCGGTGGACCGGCATTATTCGCGGCCGGGCGCGACCTACCGCCATCATTGGCTGGAGGGCGACGTGGTGGTGGCCGACAATCTGCACGTGGCCCACAAGGCGACGCCCATTCATCCCGGCCAGCGCCGCATCCTGAACCGGACCACGGTGCGCGCCGACGCCGTGCGCTGGTATGACGGGGAGAATCGGCGGGCCTCGTAGCTGAATTTATTATTTCCTCTACGCACGATTGAGTTAGGCGACTTGCATAGCTTGTATTTAGGCTAAACTTCTTGCTTCCTAAGTTATTTTGGCCGCACCATGCCTATTCAATCGTCGATGGATGACAGCGGCTTCCGCCGCATCTTGTTGCGCAACATTACGCTGCCGCTGGCCGCCGGCGTGGTCAGCGCCGGCGTGTTCGTGGTGCTGCTGGCCTACCTGATCACCACGATGAATTGGGTCGAGCACAGCGAACGCGTGATCGGCAGCGCCAACGAGATCGGCAAGCAGATGGTCGACATGGAGACCGGCATGCGCGGCTATATGCTGGCCGGCGACGAGGCTTTCCTGGAACCATACGTGCTGTCCAAGCCCAAGGTGGCGTCCGGCATCGCCGCGTTGGCCAAGCTGGTCGAAGACAGCCCGCTGCAGGTCGGCCGCCTGCGCAACATCCTGGCCCAGCAGCAGCAATGGGATGCGTATGCGCAGGAAATGATCAAGCTGCGCGCCGCCGACGGCGACGTCACCGGCCCGGTCAAGACCGGGCGCGGCAAGACCCAGTTCGATGAAATCCGCCGCCAGCTCGACGCCTTCGTCAACTACGAAAACCGCATGCGCCAGGAGCGCACCGCCGACGCCCGCACGGTGACCACCTGGGTGGCGGTGATCTACCTGATCCTGACCCTGGGCGTGGGCGGCGCGCTGGCCTGGTTCGGCCGCCGCGAGCTGCTGGGCCTGTCCGGCATCTACAACAAGGTGCTGAAGCAGCACACCGAACACGCCGAGATCCTGGCGCAGCAGGCATGGCTGCGCACCGGTCAAAGCGAGCTGGCGCAGCAGGGCATCGGCCAGATGGCGCTGCCGCGCCTGTCGTCGTCGCTGCTGCAGTTCATGGCGCGCTACATGGGCGTGGTGGTCGGCGCGCTGTACCTGCGCAATCCCGACGGCAGTTTCACCCGCGTCGCCTCCTACGGCTTCAGCGCGGAATGGGAGCAGCGCGACCAGCAGCTCAAGCCTTCCGAGAGCCTGGTGGCCCAGGCCGCGCTGGAGAAGCGCCTGCTGCGCCTCGACCGCGTGCCGGCCGATTTCATCCAGGTCGCCTCCGGCCTCGGCGCCGGCGCGCCGGTCAGCGTGATCCTGGCGCCGGTCGACAACGACGGCGACATCAACGGCGTCATCGAACTCGGCCTGCTGCGCCCGATCGAGCAGCGCGACATGGATTTGCTGACGCTGGTGAAGGGCAATATCGGCAACGCCATCGACGCCAGCGCCTCGCGCCAGCGGCTGCAGGAAGTGCTGGCCGAGACCCAGCAACTGAACGAGGAATTGCAGGTGCAGCAGGAGGAACTGCGCACCGCCAACGAGGAACTGGAAGAGCAGTCGCGGGTGCTGGAGGAATCGCAGGCCAGCCTGGAAAACCAGAAGGCCGAGCTGGAGCAGACCAACGAGCAGCTGGCCGAACAGGGCAGCGCGCTGGACCAGAAGAACGCGGCGCTGGGCAAGGCCCAGCTGGACCTGGAGGAGCGCGCCCGCGAGCTGGAGCGCGCCAGCCAGTACAAGTCGCAATTCCTGGCCAATATGTCGCACGAGCTGCGCACCCCGCTCAACAGCTCGCTGATCCTGGCCAAGCTGCTGTCGGAAAACTCGCCCGGCAACCTGAACGACGAACAGGTGCGCTTCGCCAACACCATCTACTCGGCCGGCAACGATCTGCTGAACCTGATCAACGACATCCTCGACATCTCCAAGGTCGAGGCGGGCAAGCTGGACCTGGTGCCGGAGCAGCTGCCGCTGCGCCACGTGGTCGAGGGCATGGCGATGGTGTTCGAGCCGCTGGCGATGCAAAAGAAACTGGCGTTCAGCGTCGAGTTCGCGGACGACCTGGCGCCGCACATGGTCAGCGACCGCCAGCGCCTGGAGCAGATCCTCAAGAACCTGCTGTCGAACGCGCTCAAGTTCACCAGCACCGGCCAGATCGTGCTGGGCGCGCGCCCGGCCGGCCCGGGCGCGGTGGCCTTCACGGTGCAGGACACCGGCATCGGCATCCGGCCGGAAGACCAGCAGGGCATCTTCAACGCCTTCCAGCAGGCCGACGGCACCACCAGCCGCAAGTACGGCGGCACCGGCCTGGGCCTGTCGATCTCGCGCGACCTGGCGCAGTTGCTGGGCGGCGCCATCAGCCTGGTGAGCGAACCGGGCAAGGGCAGCTGCTTCACGCTGACGCTGCCGCTGGCGTGGACCGATCCGGCTTCCGGCCCGCGCGACGGCGCCGCCGGCGCGCCCGCCCACACGCCGGCCGCCGCAGCGCCGTCCGGCTTGCCGCCGCTGTCGCCGCCGCCGTTGACCGTGCCGGCGCCCGCCTCGCCGCGGGTGCGCGCCTTCGCCGACGACCGCGACCTGGTCGGCACCGACGCCGGCCCCAACAACCGGCTGGTGCTGGTGGTCGAGGACGACCCGACGTTCGCCCGCATCCTGTACGAGCTGGCGCATGAAAAACAATACCGCTGCCTGGTCGGCTTCGACGCCGACGAAGGGCTGGCGCTGGCGCGCGAATACCGCCCGGACGCGGTGCTGCTCGACATCCGCCTGCCGGACCGTTCCGGCCTGTCGGTGCTGCAGCTGCTGAAGGACGACGCCTCCACCCGGCACATCCCGGTGCACGTGGTGTCGGGCTCGGACAACGGCGAGGCCGCGCTGCACCTGGGCGCGATCGGCTTCGCGCTCAAGCCGACCACGCGCGAGCAGCTGATGGAGGTATTCCGCCGCATCGAGGGCAAGCTGACGCAGAAGATCAAGCGGGTGCTGCTGGTCGAGGACGACGACCGCCAGCGCGACAGCGTGGTGCAGCTGATCTCCGACGACGACGTCGACATCGTCGCCGTCGGCAGCGGCGAGGAGGCGCTGGCGCTGCTGCGCACCACCATCTACGACTGCATGATCATCGATTTGAAACTGCCTGACATGCAGGGCAACGAGCTGCTGCAGCGCATGGCGGGCGAATCGCTGGCGGCGTTCCCGCCGGTGATCGTCTACACCGGCCGCAACCTGTCGCGCGCCGAGGAGGCCGACCTGCACAAGTATTCGCGCTCGATCATCATCAAGGGCGCGCGCTCGCCGGAGCGCCTGCTCGACGAGGTGACGCTGTTCCTGCACAAGGTCGAGGCCGATCTGTCGAGCGAACGCCAGCGCATGCTGAAGACGGTGCGCTCGCGCGACCGCGTGTTCGAAGGCCGCCGCATCCTGCTGGTGGACGACGACGTGCGCAACATCTTCGCGCTGACCAGCGCGCTGGAGCAGAAGGGCGTGCTGGTGGAGGTGGGCCGCAACGGCTTCGAGGCGCTGGAAAAACTCGACACCGTATCCGACATCGACCTGGTGCTGATGGACGTGATGATGCCGGGCATGGACGGCCTGGAGGCGACCCGCCGCATCCGCGCCGACCCGCGCTTCCCGCGGCTGCCGATCATCGCCATCACCGCCAAGGCGATGAAGGACGACCAGGAGCAATGTCTTGCCGCCGGCGCCAGCGATTACCTGGCCAAGCCGATCGACCTGTCGCGGCTGTACTCGCTGCTGCGGGTGTGGATGCCGAACGGTGAACGGAGCTGAGCATGCAACCGAGCGACACCGATATCGAGCTGAAGATGCTGGTCGAGGCGATCTACCTGAAGTACAGCTACGATTTCCGCGACTACACCGGCGCCTCGCAAAAACGCCGCGTGCTGCACGCGCTGCGCGAGATGGGCTGCGACAGCATCTCGGCGCTGCAGGCGCGCATCATGCACGAGCCGGCCGCGTTCAGCGAGCTGCTGCAATACCTGACGATCCCGGTGACGTCGATGTTCCGCGACCCGACCTACTTCAAGGCGCTGCGCGAGCACGTGGTGCCGGTGCTGCGCACCTATCCGTCGCTGAAGGTCTGGATCGCCGGCTGCAGCACCGGCGAGGAAGTGGTGTCGATGGCGATCCTGCTCAAGGAGGAGGGCCTGCTGGAGCGCACCATGATCTACGCCACCGACATCAATCCGCGATCGCTGGAAAAGGCGCGCAAGGGCGTGTTTCCGCTCGACGCGATGCGCGAGTACACCGCCAACTACCAGCTGGCCGGCGGCAGCCGCAGCTTTTCCGACTATTACACGGCGGCCTACAACGCCGCGCTGTTCGACAAGTCGCTATGCGACAACGTCACCTTCGCCGACCACAGCCTGGCCACCGACGCGGTGTTCGCCGAGACGCATCTGATCAGCTGCCGCAACGTGATGATTTATTTCAAGAAGAAGTTGCAGGAGCGCGCCTTCGGCCTGTTCCACGAATCGCTGTGCCATCGCGGCTTCCTGGGGCTGGGCAGCAAGGAGAGCATCGACTTCTCTTCCTACGCGCCCAACTTCGAGCCGGTGATGAAGCGCGACCGCCTGTTCCGCAAGCGCTGACCATGAACCGCGAACAGATCAAGGCGGCGCTGACCGGACGCGGCATCGAGGCGGTGGTGATCGGCGCCTCCGCCGGCGGCGTCGGCGCGCTGCTGCACCTGCTGCCCGGTCTTCCCGCCGGCTACGGCCGGCCGGTGGTGGCGCTGCTGCATCTGCCGGAAAACCGCCACAGCCAGCTGGCCGACGTGTTCCAGCAGCGCATGTCCTTGCCGGTGCGCGAGGCGGCCGACAAGGAGCCGGTATCGTCCGGGACGCTGTATTTCGCCGGTTCCGGCTACCATTTGTCCGTTGAGCAGGACCGCACCTTTTCGCTCAGCTGCGAGGCGCCGTGGCACTTCGCCCGGCCGTCGATCGATTTTCTGATGGAATCGGCGGCCGACGCCTACGGTCCCCGGCTGCTGGGCATCCTGTTGACCGGCGCCAACAACGACGGCGCGGCCGGCATGGCCGCCATCGGCGCCGCCGGCGGGCTGACCGTGGTGCAGGATCCGGACGAGGCCGAAGTCGCCACCATGCCGAGGGAGGCGATCAAGCTGCGGGCCCCGGACCTGGTGCTGCCGTTGAAGGACATACATACACTGCTGTTGATGTTGGAGAATATTTAATGCAAGTCGCGCATCCCACCAAATTGTTGATCGTCGACGATCTGCCGGAAAACCTGCAAGCGCTCAACGCGGTGATCCGCGGCGACGGGCGCGAGGTGTTCCAGGCCGGGTCGGGCGAGGAGGCGCTGGCCTTGCTGCTGCAGCACGATTTCGCGATGGCCTTCCTCGACGTGCAGATGCCGGGCATGGACGGTTTCGAGCTGGCCGAGCTGATGCGCGGCACCGACCGCACGCGGCAGATTCCGATCGTCTTCGTCACGGCGGCCGGCAAGGAGCTCAACTACTCGTTCAAGGGCTACGAGGCCGGCGCGGTCGATGTGCTGTACAAGCCGCTCGACGCGCGCGCCGTCAAGGGCAAGGTGCAGGTGTTCGTCGCGCTGTACGAGCAGCGCGAGGCGACCCGCCGCCAGGTCGAGGAGCTGGAGCTGGCGCGCCAGCAGCAGGAGGCCACGCTGGCCGAGCTGAACGCGGCGCAGGTGCAATTGCAGCGCGCGCTAGCGATGCGCGACGAATTCATGTCGATGGTGTCGCACGAGATGCGCACCCCGCTCAACACGCTGTACCTGGAAACCCAGCTGCGCAAGATGCAGCTGGAGCGCGGCAATATGGCGGCCTTCGGCGCCGAGCAGCTGCAGCGCATGGTGGCGCGCGACGACCGCCAGATCCAGAGCATCATCCGGCTGATCGACGACATGCTGGACGTGTCGCGCATTCGCAGCGGCAAGCTGTCGTTGCGGCCGGGCTGGGTCGAGCTGTCCGGCCTGCTGCGGCGGCTGGTGCACGACCTGACGCCGCAGGCCATCACGGCCGGCTGCACGCTGGTCCTCGACGCCGACACGCCGGTCAGCGGCTGGTGGGACGAGTTCCGCATCGAGCAGATCGTCGTCAACCTGCTGACCAACGCCTTCCGCTACGGCGGCAAGCAGCCGGTCGAGGTGGCGCTGGTGGTGGAGCAGAACTGGGCGCGTATCGAGGTGCGCGACCACGGCCCGGGCGTGGCGCCGGAGCAGCAGGACAAGATTTTCGAGCCGTATGAGCGCGGCGTCGGCAACGAGGTGCCGTCCGGGCTGGGCTTGGGCTTGTATATTTCGCGCGAGCTGGCCGAGGTGCATGAAGGCACGCTGACCTTGCGCAGCACGCCGGGCGAGGGCGCCGTGTTCAGCCTGGCGCTGCCGCGCCGCGACGCGCCGCCGATTTAAGCATCAACGCGACTGCGCTTCCTCGCGGCGCTGGATGATCCACGCCTTCAGGTCGTCGAAACTGACGCTGCCGCGCTGGGCGGTGTCGATGTGGTCGAAATTTTTCTCGATGAAGCCCAGGCCGGCCTTGTGCGCCTCGTCGCGGTTGAGCGCGCCGTTGCCGTCGGTATCGGCCTGGTCGAAGCGCTGCTTGAGTTTTTGCGTGGCCTGGTAGCGCAGCAGGATCGGGCCGGAGGAGGCGTCGCGCAGCGGCCGTCGCAACGACGGCGGCACGTCCGCGTCGGCGCGCGCGGGCGCTGAGCGGATCGAGGCCGGCGTCGCCACTTCGGGTTGCGGCGCCTGGGCGCCGACGGTGCTCATGGCCATGGTGGCGGCCAATATTGCTAAAAAATTCATGTTTGTCTCCCCCGCGCCGAATTTTAGCCCGGCGCACGGCTTATTCGGCTACTGTGATCCGATTGGGGAAATTAATCAAATCCATTCGCTCCGGATGGCGGCTTGTGTCGTCCGGAAACGTCATCCTGCCACGGAAGCTTTCTATTTACGCCAAAACCCGGCGTGGGCGAGGCGCGCCTCGTCTTCGCGCAGCGGGCCGACCACCTCGGTCGGACGCTGGCCGCGCGCGAACACGTCGCGGCAGGGCAGCGACAGCGTCGGGTTTTCCGGGTCGCTGCCGGTCAGCTCCAGCAGACTCGCTTCGGACATCGCGTACACCACCCGTCCCACGCCGGCCCAGTAGGTGCCGCCGGCGCACATGGCGCACGGCTCGGCGTTGGCGTACAGCGTGGCGCTGGCGAGTTGCTCGGGACTGTGGCTTTGCGACGCCTTGCGCAGCGCGTTCATTTCCGCGTGCGCGGTGCGGTCGCTGCTCGATGCGTTCATCGCTTCGGCCAGCACCGCGCCGTCGGCGGCCACCACCATCGCGGCGAACGGATGGTGACCCTCGTCGCGCGAGCGCTGCGCCAACGCCAGCACGCGGGTGAGGAATTCATGGTCTTGCGGCGTTGCGAGGTTCATCTGATGACTCCATAGTGCAGATCCTGTTTTTTCAAATAGGCGCGGTAGGCCAGCGACATGCGGTCGCAGGCCACCGATACTTCGGCGCCGGGGATCAGCGGCAGCAGCGCCGGATGCTGGCTTTCCAGTATCGGCTGGTCCTGCAGGAAGATCGTGTCCTGGAAGGCGCGCAGCGCTTCGTCGCTGGAGCTGAAGTCATCCAGCGCCAAAATGATGTGGACGCGGCTGGTGGTCTCCGTCAGCGGCTGCACGAACAGCGCGATCGCTTCGCGCGCCGCTCCCGGCGCTTGCTTGGTCAGGATCGCCGTCAGCGGACGCACCACGCGATAGGTGTAGTCGATGTCGCCGCCGGAGGTGGCGGCCTTGCTGGCTTGCGGCTGCCACGCGCGGCATTGTTTGGCCCAGACGCCGTCGCCGTATTCGGCGTCGTCGAAGGTCTCGACCGTGTAGTCGGGGATGGCGGCGTGTTCTTGCTCGCCCAATATGCCCTCGTGGACAAAGGCGAAGTGCGCCATGTCGAGGAAGTTTTCGACGATGCGCGGCGCGCTGCTTTGCACGTCGTAGTGGCCGCACCACACCTTGCGCAGCGCGGCGTCGTCGAACTCGGGAAAGCGCGGCGGGCCGTCGCCCGGCGTGCCGAGGCAAACCCAGACCAGCCCATACAGTTCTTGAACCTTGTAGACCGCGACCTGCGCCTTAAGATTGGCCTCGCCCAGCGCCGGCAAGGCCGGGATGTGCTTGCAGCGGCCGTCGCC
>Ga0247815_10002155_pt1 | contig 14647 bp, 11 predicted proteins | sample UWRJL194509B1_FD_181014 | JGI IMG/M metagenome (GOLD analysis project Ga0247815, IMG submission 181014) | Plant litter microbial communities from Arlington Agricultural Research Station in Wisconsin, United States - UWRJ-L194-509B-1 | ecosystem: Environmental > Terrestrial > Plant litter >...
ATGGAAGCGTAATCAGGTAAGTTCTTGGTCCCGTAGTTCAACGGATAGAATAGAAGTTTCCTAAACTTTAGATATGAGTTCGATTCTCGTCGGGACCACAAAGCTCGGTAGTAATTAAGTGCTACCGAGCTTCTTGTTTTCATCTTTTACGACCTGCTAATTAACACCCGTTCTTGTTTATAATCTGAAAAATTTGTATTTTTAGTCGTTATAGTATGAAAAATTTGTAAACAGGCTGGCTATAGTAAAGTTTAATCGGAAAAATTTGTATTCATGGATAAACAGACGCCGTTACAGCTTCAGGAAATTATCTTTTCATCCAGTGATCCAAATATCAGTCGAGAGATCAACAAATTCTTAAGAGAAGGAAAACTCCGTAAGCTTGCCCCAAGAATCTATTCTCCCAATCTCGAAGAAGCACCTGAAGAAATAGTCCGAAGAAATATATTCAAGATCATTGGAGCATTATACCATGGAACAATTTTGAGTCACAGATCAGCGTTGGAATTTCGTCCAACTTCATCTGGAGATCTATTCCTCACGGGAAGCTATACTAGGAACATCGAACTTCCTGGAGTTAAGATTAATATTACGAAGGGACCGGGTGTAATCAAAGGAGATTATCCGTTTAGTGGAGATCTATATGTATCTCAACAGGAAAGGGCTTTACTTGAAAATCTACAGCCCAGTAAGAAAATAGGGCCTTCATCGAAATCGTTAAGTCTGCCAGAGGTTGAGGAGCGGTTAGATCAGATTGTAAGGGTAAACGGCGAAGATGCATTAAACGTAGTAAGGGATCGGGCACATGAGATAGCCGAAGAGCTGGGTATGTACAATGAATATGACAAGCTCAACAGAATAATTAGTGCCATCCTGACAACGAGACCCTCGGATCTTTTAACCTCACCCGTAGCGATTGCCAGAGCCTTTGGCCATCCTTATGATCCCAACCGACTTGCATTGTTCGAAAAGCTATTTGTCGAGTTGCAACAACATCAGTTTGCTGATAGAATGGATTATAATAAGTCTACGCGGGCATTCAAAAACTTTGCATTTTTTGAATCCTATTTTTCTAATTTTATTGAGGATACAAAATTTAGGATAGAAGAAGCCATGCAGATCGTTAAAACAGGAAGATCACTCCCAGCAAGGGATGAGGATTCTCATGATGTCTTGGGAACCTATCAAATCGTATCAAATCGAAATGAGATGATGGTTACTCCCGATGATCCGGATCATCTATTTGAGGTCCTGCAATACCGACATCGAATTTTATTGAATGCCAGGCCACATAAAAATCCTGGTGAATTTAAAAATATAAATAACAGGGCTGGAGAGACTGATTTTGTGGATCAGTCATTGGTTCGTGGTACCTTGACGCAAGGGTTCGATTTTTACCGAGTATTGCAGCATCCCTTTGCGAAAGCTGCTTACCTGATGTTTATGATCAGCGAAGTTCACCCGTTTCTTGATGGCAACGGTAGAATTGCACGCGTTATGATGAATGCAGAACTAACAAGTAAAGGACATTCAAAGATCCTTATTCCAACGGTTTTCCGCGAAGATTATATGGGGGGGCTACGCCAGTTAACGCGACGACAGGAACCCGGAACTTATATTCGTATGATGCAACGAGCTCAACTCTTTAGTTCAATGATTTACGGTGAGGATATTGATCAGATGCAGGAAGTGCTAAAAGCCAGCAATGCTTTTGAAGAGGGAGATGATTATATATTAAAGGTAGTCACAGACGGATAGTACTTAGAGAATGATTCTTGATATAGATAGTAACTCAGATCGGGCAATGAAAAAGTATGAATGTTATAATACAGCACAATAGACAGATAGGTAGAATCAGTAGTCTTATAGTAAAGTTGATGATAACACCCGAGCCGCTAAAAAAGCTTGGCAGTACCCAGAACTACTGAGCTTTTCCATTTTTTATGATTTTCCATTTGTAAGTTATGATTGTATGCTAAGTGAACATGAATATGGCATGTGTCCATTTTTGGACTGAAAATGGACACATGCCATAGTTGGTACATTTCATAACTATCATGAATGACTATTGACAAATACGTCGAGACCCTTCCTATTCTAAATTGCGAAGTATTGACACCTTTAAGATCCATCAGCTTTCCAAAGAGTGGCTGGAAGAAAGCTTGTAAGAGTCTACTGATTATACAAATGTGGTTATTACGCATCATGCACCTAGCATAAAATCCGTGCCTTAGATATATAAAAAAGATCGGGTAACGTCTGTTTATGTTTCTAATTTTGAGGGGCTAATTGCAAAGCATAAACCGTGATATTGGATACATGGCCATATTCATTCCTCTATAAGGAACAAAACTGCTCAGACCGAAGTAATATGCAATCCGCACGGATATATAAATGAAAAATACAATGGATATAACCGGGAGCTAATCATCACAGTTTAACTGCTAATCAGTCTCTCGAAAATCTCCTAAAAACGAACTGCAAATAATTGCTAGCCATTTTTTTTAACTGTTAACATATAGATTACTTGCTTCCTTTCGAAAGAATAAGGGTTATGCCACCTTCGGTGCGCAGCTCATTTTCAGATATGATTGTGAAATATGTGCTTATCTTCGGATCAGCTGGCCTCTCTAGAAAAATCTTTTTGCCCTTGACTTTGTAAACTGACTTGTAAGTAACATCACCGCCGCCGCTATATTCTGCCTGTCCATTTGGTCTAAGGATGAGAATTTGTGAAAAAATACCATATACGTCATTTGGGTCGGGATTGATAGAATTGTAGTGCATCGTATCTTTCACCTCTAATGCATCTTTTTTACAAGAAACAAAACAGGTAGATAGTACAAATAAAATGAGTATGGTGAGAGGAGCGTAATTTTTCATCGATATATAGGTTTTAATTTCAAATAAGATTTTTAATAAATTAAAATTTCACATAATTGTTGTGTCTTTATGTCATTAGAGATAAAACGCAATGACTCGAAAAGTGAATTCCTTATATGTCAGTAAGGATCCATTATAACATTTATTTTCAGTCCTGAGGTGGGATGATTCCTTAGAAGCAACTACAGGAGGGACGTCCTTTTGCAAGGAACAATTACTAAAAATAGTAATAGTAAAATTCCTAACCAGTCTTTCCTTTATAATGTTCATAAGCGCGTTTTCATAGTGAAACGTTTGCTAAAAGCAATACGCTACAGTCACCTGAAAATAAAGAACTGTTAATCAAACTGTTGTCTGGGGACATTCATTAATACTTTACCATCGGTGAAATATTAAACATTATTTCGACCACAATGGTAATCCTGTTGGTGCAATCCGCTTAAATCCTATCTAATCCAGCTGTATCGCTGTTGGTTGTGAAATGTTTAAAAAGGTATTTTGTAGACCGATAGCTGATCCTTTTTCCAAATCAGATCTTATCTACCAGTTACCTTCGGTTTATGACTTAAACATTTTCCAATTTCCTTCGGAAATAACTTCTACTGCCTCGCCACTCACTTTAATCGCGGTTTGATCGTCAATGGCATATGAAGGCATCGCTATCGTTGCGGCCAGCTTTTCAAGATTTGCCATCGTGTTTTCTGGAAACCACTCATGATCCAGATGAGGGTGGATAGCAAAATCTACCATTTTCAGCGAATTATCGCTTTTAGCTGGCAGTGTATGGGCATCGTAGCTTGTACCAAAGGGTGTCATCACCATACTGCCAGCACTCAATCCTACGTAAACTGTTTTTTGTAACATAAATGGTAATAGGTCCGCCAGGCCAGACTCCTGCATCCAGTAGCACAAATACTGGCAGTCGCCACCTCCAACCAGCAACGCATCTGTATTTTGGAGCATGGGTACCCAATGTTCTTTCCGGAGGCTTGGTAACGCTGTAAGCTCCAGCACGCCTAACGACTTCCATCCCAATTCGCAAAACGGGTCACCCAGCGATCCGCAGATTACCTTTCTTAGAATTTCACCTCCACCAGCTATAGCATGTATTGCTGTCGGGACAAAAAGGGCACTGGCCGCCTCAATTGGTTTGCCTAAGAGGTCTACCAGTGCATTACGTATGCTCGTATTGCTGATGCCAGCCGAAGTGAGGAGAAGTTTCATATTTCATTTTGCTTATACTGGTATATAATTATTTACCGTTTTTCCGCTTTTGTAAGCGATTGAAGTTACTAATTTCAGGGCCTTTTTTTCTTTAAAAATTGATAGGCCATCTCCAATGGCAACCGGGTTCCTGAAAATATAATATTCATCAATCAGGTTCAGATTGATCAGTGAACTTACAAAGCTTGCCCCGCCATAAACCATGATATCTTTACCAGATTCATACTTCAACGCCTGTACCGCAGTAGCCAGGTCACCGTTCACTACTTCTAAATTTCTGCCGTTAATAGCATTTAACGTATGACTGAAGACGATCTTGCGCATATTTACCATCCGTTGTGCCAAGGGTTGTTCCTGACTGTCGGGTATATTGTCGACCACATTTTCCCAGTAGTCAATAAAGCCCCGTGTCATTTTGCGTCCCAGCAGGATGGTATCACAACCGTCAGCTAATTCAATTACTTTTTGGAATACAGCCTCATCACGCTCGCCCGAGATCCACATCCAGTCTAACTCACCATTCGGCCCTGCTACAAATCCATCAATAGTCATTTGTACCTGCAGTTTTAATTTTCGCATATGAAATGTATTTAATAGGTGAAAATGTTTGTCAATTACAAATATCTACAGACGGATTGTTAGATAGGAGGTGTAATTGTGACAATATACAGGGCGGTTTGCGTAAAACAGCATCAAACTGTTTTGATATTACTTTAGGAACGCGTTTTTTGAAAGAAAATTATCTACAAATGAAACAGAGTTTTAATTCCAGTTACACCAATTTGCAGGCCTACACAGAATATTAAAAAAGCAGATATCCTGTTCACTATATTTTCACCATTTGACCCAAGATAATTGATCATATTTTTGGTGTTAAGATAAAAGAAATAGATCATTATGCAGATGACCACTACGGATAACAATATCGCGCCTGTATTCACAAAGTACGCCTGACTCCCGAATGCCGCACCATGGGCACTTAAAGTAAATAAAACAGAGATGGTACCAGCACCTGTTGTAGCCGGAAATGTAATAGGGTAAAATAGCTTATTGACTATATGTTTATATGCAGACACATTTAGATCTTCTCCAAGATCGTCATATGTCGTTGTTTTTTGATCAGAAGATAAAAACTCCCAGCCCATTTTACAAATCATGATCCCACCGGCAAGTTGTACCACGGGTATTGAAATACCAAATAGCCTCAATATCCACTGCCCCGCAAACAGCGAAACCGTACAAACCAGAAAAGCATATAAAGTTATGGAGGTGACCGCTGCCCTTTTCTCGCTGCGGGTTAAATGCTCAAAAAAAGGACTGACCATAAAAGCCGAGCCGATTGGGTTCACTACCGGGAATAAAGCAATGATACCTATGAAGGTCAGATGAATAAAAGATTCATAAAAATCAGGCATAAGCTTTACCAGGTTGTTTTCGCTAATATAGTAATTTGAATAAGATTGTAATGGTGCTTTGGATCGAGCCTATAAATCCTCAATATTTTCCAGGCAGAAGTTTGCACGTAATAACGTGGCTTCACGAATATCTGGTGCCATTTTGTCCCAGAGCCGGTAAACCATAGACAGCCTGATGTTGTTGCCTAGTTTATTTCTGTGTCGATCATGAAAATCCCAGTATAGGCTGTTAAAAGGACAAGAGTCTTCGCCGGTTTTTTTCGTACGGTCGTAGTGGCATCTGTCGCAATAATTGCTCTGCTTATGGATATAATTTGCACTAGCGGTATAGGGCTTCGAGCCGATAATCCCTCCATCTGCATATTGGCTCATCCCTCTGGTATTGGTGATTTCTACCCATTGGATGGCGTCAATATAAATTCCCAGGTACCAGAAGTCGACGTCATCTGGGTTGATGCCTGCCAGCAGAGCAAAATTACCAGTGATCATGAGTCGCTGGATATGATGTGCATAGGCGTGGTTCAGTGATTGGCCAATGCTGTGCTTTAAACAGTTCATCTTTGTTTTTCCCGTCCAATACCATCCTGGCAATTTCCTTTTGTTATCAAAGTAATTCATTGTTTCAAACGCGGGCATTTTTAGCCAGTAAACTCCACGCATATATTCACGCCAACCCAAAATCTGTCGCACAAATCCTTCCAGCTGGTTGATGGAGATAGTCTTCTTGTTTTGCTCCCATGCAACAATTGCGGCGTCTACGACCTCTTTTGGAGAGAGCATTTTGGTGTTCATACTAAACGATAGCCGCGAGTGGTATATCGACCGTTCATCCGTATGCATGGCATCCTGAAACGTTCCAAATAGCGGAAGGCAGTACTCAGTAAAATATTTCAACTGCTGTAGAGACTGGTGACGGTCCAGAGGCCAGTAAAAATTCTGAGGGTCTATGCTGCCAATAGTTTCAATGCCTGCAGCTGTGATACGGTCATATTGTGGCTGCACGTTATTATTGAACAATAGTGGTTGATAGGGCTTGTGGTTCTTTGGTAGTTTACTTCGGTTATCCTCATCAAAGTTCCATTTTCCACCACCAGGTTCGTTTCCTTCCATCAACACCTCATGTTTTTTTCGCATCTCACGGTAAAAGGTTTCCATTAATAGGCCTTTTTTCTCCGCAAAGAACACACCTAGTTCATCCCGTGTGGTGTAAAAATGTTCGGTATCATAAGCCTGGCTGGGAATTTTCAATCTGCTGCTATATAATTTAAGTTCCTCATCCAGCCTGTGCTCTTCAGGTAGCTGGTACTCAAATTTTTCAATTTGATATTTATCTATCAACGCGTCACAGTTGGCATAAAAGCTTTGCTTATTGGTGGGGTCATCTAGTCTAAGATAGAGGGTATCATGACCTTCACCATTCAATGCTTCTGCAAAACCTTCCATTGCGGCAAAAAACGCACAGACTTTCTGGATATGGTGCCAAACGTAATCGGTTTCAGCCCGTACTTCCATCAGCACGTATAATACAGATGGATCTTTATACTGATACCACGAATGCTGTAGATTGAGCTGATCGCCTAAAATGAGTCTTAGTTTATTATATATGCTTTTCATTTTTACCTGGATCTTGTAATGCAGCAAACCGAACACAGGATGATGAACAGCTATTATCGGTTAAAATGAAACAACATTAATACAGGTTTTTAGTTTCAGGCGGATCTCTTAATAGACTATAGTATTAAGTTCTTGCACTATAGTCCAACACGGCGCTTTCCACTGTAGGCATGTATCTTTGATGGTTTGTGAAGCGATGGTCTGGAAATTTGTACGTTAAATTGGATGTGGAAATTAGCAAACTGGTAAAACGGATTTGCTCCCCATTTTTAAAGGTGATTATGAATACTTCACACTCGCTCCAGGGTCGGCGGTTATACCCTCTTTTCTCAACGGGATACCGATTTGTTCCATAAACGTTAATCTCAGCAATATCACTCTTATGGTATAACTTATTATTGTCCACAGTTCCGAACAGAAATTCATCGTGACCTTTTGATATTTGGAGGTAATGGTTTCTGTCAGCTGAGAGATAATTGAAAAAAAGATAAATAGTAGGGCTGCAAATGAGCAATAAAACTGATGTGGCGGCTATAGCAGGGATGAAGTTGTATTTGCCTGAACGATGAAGGGATTTTAGTAAGCCCATAAGCAAAGCCACAGGAATCATCAATAATAGGAATGTGAAAAAACTGGTTATATCTTTTGTGCTGATAGTATATTCAAAAGGATTGGTTTGGAAGTGGGTAGAAGGGTTGATAGTGAAACTGTATTTATCCAGTCCCAGAAGTTTTCCTTCTTGCTCGTAAAAGGATTCAACCCATGTGCATACATCCTCAAGTGTGTTTGAAGTATGGAGATAAACCTTGTTGTTAGTGTCCAGATAATAAATTGAAAACTTACCAGAAAAATATGGGCCAACCTTAAGATAAGTTCCGATAGGGTGTTCTATAGTTACTGAAGGACAGGTAAGTTCTATTGAAGCTACGCTGCGTTCTGTGTCCCACGGGTAGTTAAGGATTAGCGCGATGGTATCTTCACGTGTCCGTTCTGCGATGTCATGAAACTCGCCCTTTTCGCTTTTTTTATACTGAACTTTTGAAAATAATTTCACTATGTCGCTCAAAATCTGACGTAATTTAAGTTCATAATCATGAAGATAAGAAATTTATCAACCGTATTTTCTAAAAAAACAACCAAATTTATGTCCATTCAACCACCTTAATTGATGATGATTAAGTATCGGGTGTTTTATGTATTGTTAAAATTTTGTCTAATTGAGAACAAATGTGAATATAAGTCGGAATATTGCTTATAGTTGTTTACTGATTGCGAATTATTCTATTTAAAATCGTTAATTATTCAAATATGACGATGTTTTCGTTTTTTAAATGTTAAAATTGTAGTACAAAGTCACAATTTATGCCATTCCGCGCACTTTACAACTTATAAAAGTACATTTTATTGCCCTCTTTCGAAAAAAGTTCCAAATTTCGTTAACAATTGATATAGTTTTTAATACCTTAGGCCTTTAACTATTACTAACCTAAACATGAATTCATGAAAAAACTTCTACAAAGTTTGTTCTTGATGTTATTCGTTGCTGTTTCAGCAATGGCTCAACAAAGAACAATTACTGGAACAGTTACCGGAAAAGACGATGGGCTACCATTGCCAGGTGTAAGTGTTCGTATCAAAGGTTCCTCTACTGGAACAAGCACAGGTGCAGATGGTAAATTTACAATCCAGATTCCATCAAGCGAAACACCATTAGTATTCTCCTCCATCGGATTTGCAACTATTGAAAGAACAGCCGGAAATTCAGCTGTATTAAATATTTCTTTAGGATCAGATGAGAATCAATTAGGCGAGGTTGTTGTAACGGCTTTAGGTGTAACAAGAACCAAGAGAGATCTGGGCTATTCTACACAAAACGTTAAAGGCGACCAATTAGTTGACCGAGGTGATGGCAACATCCTAAATGCCTTACAAGGTAAAGTTGCAGGTGTGGAGATTACAGGCGCGAGTGGTAGTGCAGGTTCTTCTACCAACATTATCCTTCGTGGTATTTCATCCTTCTCAGGAAGTAATCAACCACTATTTGTTGTTGATGGTATTCCGATCAGCAATAACCTGGATAATACAACCAACACATTGTATGGTAACCAGCCCGCCAACCGTGCACTGGATTTAAATCCTAACAATATCGAGGCAATGAATATCCTTCAAGGCCCCGCTGCTGCGGCATTATATGGTTCAAGAGCTTCTGCTGGTGCGATCATTATCACTACAAAAAAAGGTAGTGGTCAGGCAGGACAGACAAACATTACATTAAACTCCAACTTTGGGTTTCAGAATGTTTACGGTTTCCCTGAACTGCAGAACGAATTTGGTCAGGGCGCTAGTGGTGTGTTTAACTCTACCTCTACCAATTCATTGGGTGTGAGATTTGGTACAACGCCTACTCTTGCAAATGGATTAATCGTTGCTCCTAACACTACTCCTAATGTAAATGGTGTGATTTATCAGCCGGGAAGTACTATTCCTTACGTAGCTTATAAGGACAACCTTACAAATTATTTCTCAACTGGAAGAACGTATGATAATAACATCTTGTTAAATAGCGGAGATGCGAAGAACTATTACTCACTTTCTGCCGGAAATTCAATTACAGATGGAATTCTTCCAGCTTCTAAATTTACCAAAAACACAGTTTCATTTTCTGCTGGTTCACAGGTAACAAAGCAGTTGAACATTGTTGGTTCCATTAATTTCTTCAATACCCTTCAAAATGGATCGACTACCCAGGGTAATGGTGCTAATAGTAGTATGTTTGGTCTCTTTGGTGTAACCAGAAGCACGGATCTCGACTATTACAAAAACAATTACAAAAATGCGGACGGAACTAATAACTGGTTTGTAACAGGTAGGGATAACCCTTACTTCGCGGCAAATGAGAACTCGTTCAAAAGTAACTTGACACGTTTCTTAGGAAATGTTAACATCGGTTATGATGTTCGTGATTGGTTAAACGTAAGCTACCGTATTGGATTAGATACGTATACTGACAGAAGAAAACGTTACGTAGCTATTGGTTCTACTCAAGCTTCAAGTTCTGCAGGTAGTGTGCTTGAAGATATTTATTACAGAAATGAGGTCAACGGTGACCTGATCATTACCGCAAAGAAAAAAGATATTTTTACTGACGGATTAAACGCTACTGTATTATTAGGTCAGAATATTAATCAAAGATCTTTTCAGAATGCTTATGTAGCTGGTGTGGGCTTAACTATACCTGGTTTCGATAACGTTAGTAATGGTACCAATTTTACCACATCCGGAGAAACAAGTACTAAAAGACGGTTACTTGGATATTACGGGCAATTATCATTGGCTTACAACAATTACCTATTTCTAGAAGCAACTGGACGTGCTGACCAGTCTTCAACTTTATCAACTGATAACAATAGTTATTTTTACCCGTCAGTTTCGTCAAGTTTTGTGTTTACTGATGCATTCCATATTGAATCAAAAATTTTATCTATGGGTAAAATTCGCGCTTCATATGCAAGAGTAGGTAAAGATGCTGACCCATATTCTTTGGAGAATACCTATGTTACCGGAGGATTTGGTAACAATACAGCTAGTTTTACCTTCCCATATGGAACAACTTCAGGCTTCGGAGCCAACAATCAGATTGCTAACCCTGACTTAAAACCAGAATTTACTACTTCTTATGAGTTTGGACTGAGCTTAGGATTGTTCAATAACAGAGTTTCATTTGATGCGACTTATTACAATCAGGGAAGTAAAAACCAGATTGTTGACGTAGCTCTTCCTGCTTCAACGGGTTATACTAGCCGTTTAACTAATATCGGAGAAATCAAGAACAAAGGGGTTGAATTGATTCTGAATGGTACAGCTATTAGTACAAAAGATTTCAGCTGGGATATTTCTGCCAATTTCTCTAAAAACAAAAATAGGGTCGTTTCGATTGCTGATGGAATCACTTCGTTCCAAGTGGGAGGAAATGTGTTCGGTGGTGTTATCCCCTCTATATTTGTTGGTCAACCTTATGGTGTAATTGTTGGTAGCAAAAACCCACGTAGTCCAAATGGTGATCTGATCGTTGATGCAAACACTGGTCTTTACAGCACAGCTACTATTGCCAATCAGATTGTTGCTGATCCTAATAAAGAATGGACAGCAGGTATTACAAATAGTTTCAGAATTAAAAAGTTCACTATTTCAGCCTTGGTTGACTTCAAAAAAGGAGGCGATATCATTTCCTGGACTGCTGCTACTTTGAGACAAAACGGGTCGTTGGCTGTAACAGCTGAAGGTCGTGAAGAACCACATATTTTGCCAGGTGTTATCCTTGCTGCTAACGGTGAATACGTTCCAAATTATATCCAGATTCCTGGACAAACTTACTGGAACTCTGGTTTCGGTGGAATTGGTGGTGGTGAGTTTACCGTGTTTGATGCAACCACATTCAGACTGAGAGAATTTACAATCGGATATGATTTAGCAGGAAGTGTGCTAAAAACGAAAGCAATTAAAAATATACGTTTAACTATATACGGTAGAAACCTTTATTACTACGCTCCTAATAGCCCGATTGATCCTGAAGTAAGTACTCAAGGTGCTGGAAACATTCGTGGACTTGAATTACAAAGTGCTCCTAATACGAGAAACTTTGGAGCTAGTTTAAGAGTTACTTTTTAATCATATATAAATTATATAAAATGAAAAAACTTATCATATTTGCAGCATGTGCGCTTTCACTCGCATCATGTAAAAAATATCTGGATGTAAACCAGAACCCCAATGAACCTACGGCGGTACCTGCAAAAGTGCTGTTGCCTAATACCTCAATTGGCATCGGCTGGGCAAATGCGAATGAACTTGGCCGTGCCTCGTCCATTCTGGTTCAATATAACGCAGGTTTAGCAAATTCTGGATTATCTTATGAGTCGTATAACCTTTTTGGATTATTTGATAACCAATGGAATTATGAGATCTATGCTGCTACAGTGAATAACCTTCAGATTTTGATTGACAAATCTGCTGCAAACGAAGCAGGGTATTCACCAGCATATGCAGGTATAGCAAAAATCCAACTTGCTTATATCATTTCTATGGCAACAGACCTTTGGGGTGCTGTACCATACTCTCAGGCTGGAAGAGGATTAGAATTCCCTCAACCGCGTTATGACAGTACTCAGGATATTTACCAGGGTAACTCAGGACAAGGTATCGTTTCTTTGTTTGACCTTGTTAAAAGCGGTATTGCAGATTTAAAACAAACTTCTGCTGTTAAGCCAGGTACTGACGATTTAATTTACGCTGGTAATTTAACCAACTGGATCAAAGCTGGAAACACACTCATCCTTAAATTTGCAAACACAATATCTAATGTAAATCCAGCTCTTGCTACTACTAACATCAATGAGGTTTTGGCTAGTGCTGATGGATATATCAATGACAATGCCCTTGATTTACAGGTCCCTTTTACCACAGCTATTGGAAATCAGAACCCAATGTATGTTCAGGATATTTCTGGAAGTTTCAAAAATGGTGAGATGTTAAGCTCGCGTTTAATCACGCTTTCAAAAAGCCTGAATGACACAGTAAGGTTATCTAAATTTTATACCAAGCCTAATGGCGTTTCATTTGTAGGTTTCGAAAATGGTGCCTCAGGTGCAGCTCCAACATTGGCAACCCGTTCAATGTACAACACATATGTTGTTGGTACAACAGGTGATGCTCCTGCAAGACTGTTAACTAACTTCCAGGTTAAGTTTATTCTGGCTGAAGCAGTTGTAAAACTTGGAATCACTGGAAATGCAAATACTTACTTCCAGGACGGTATCAGGGCATCGATGACTAAAGCAGGAATGACTGCCGCACAGATTACCACGTATTTCACTACCAATCCTACAGTTGTTACGCTTAGCGGAACTCCTGAGAATATGGTTAAACAAATCATTACCCAGAAATATCTTGCATGGGTAGGAAATGGGTTTGAGGCTTACAATGACTATAGAAGAACAGGATATCCTCAACTTGCATTAGCATTAAACGTGACAGGCGGTGATAATCCATCTCAGATACCAAAACGCTTTGCCTACACAACAAGCGAAACAAATGCTAATCCAAATCAACCAACCCCTCGTCCAAAAACTGATGAGAAAATTTGGTGGGGATTATAAAGATTAGCTTATTTTTAAGTAACACTTTAAAAAGAAACAACATGAAATTAAACATAAAATCAAGTCTATTTTTAGGCATAATTTTAACTGTGGTAATGGGCTCATGTAAGAAGGATAATGTCTCCCTGGAGAATAACTTCCCTGACGTACCGGTTACAGTAACAAATAAAATTGGGACCTTTACAGCGCCTACTGTTAGTACATCGTATGCAGCTGGCGGTAATATCAGCATTGTATTGTCTATCCCTGCCGAATCAGGAAGATCGTTCAAGGAAATTACAAGGGTTGCTGCAGGTACTGCTTACGGCAGCGTGAATGTAACTACTGGTCTGTACAGAACAGGTGCTATTGCTGCCAGCGGTACTACATTCACCTTTACTACTACGTTGGCGGAATACTACACTAAAACAGGTTTGACACCGATCCTACCAGCGGCAACAGGAACTGCTACAAGTTTATTAGCCAGGAACTTTTATTTTATGATCACCCTGGATAACGGACAAGTTATTGTTCCTACCTATGTTAGGGTTTACGTAGATAAATAACACTCTACAATAATAATAACAAGCATAATGCCCCCAAAGAGTTTAACTTCTTGGGGGCATTTTTTTGATCAAAAATGCCAATCTAGCCTGACTATTACCTATGTCAGCAAGGTGCTATCCATTCCAGCACAGCGGCCCATTCCTATCCCTCCATTACTTTTCCAGCTTTCCCTGGCCCTTTAGGTCACAGCCCCGCAGTTACGCTCTAAAATCGGGCTGGTAACTCGCTTAGTCTATCGTAGCCACGTCTGACAAACCAATAGATTGACTTTCAGAAACCGATGAATGATCACTTCTGACCAGGGTAGTTAACGTAGCTCCATATTCTCTTAATTATTTTCAACATTTATTCAGAATAATATCTCAAGCATATTAAAGCGAAAACTGATTATTCCTAAATTCTTGGCAACAGCAAGTCAAATAGAGGTTAATTCGAAGTCAAAGTCAATATTGGAGCGTATTTGTCCCGTATTTGTTCCGGGGTTGGTCCGATACGTTATCGGTTAGTTGGCAGTCTAAATGCGCTTTTAATGCGGATCAGTGGCAGATTAAAGATTTTTTTCTCTTCATGTTGACTTCCACTTAACCTTCATTTGGCTATAGTCAAGTTTCTGCCTGTATATTTTTAAGCGTGTAGAGGGAATAAATTTGCGTTCCAAAGGATGCTATTCAATCATTTAAATAGTGGGACGAGAGCTGTTTTTAACACATGTAAGTGTAGAACTTAATGTTTTTCGAGACAAATGTCCCCTAATAACAATGTTGATTTGTCTTTTAAAGAGGTTGTTTGTAAATTTATGCTACAGATATG
>Ga0247815_10002159_pt1 | contig 14644 bp, 11 predicted proteins | sample UWRJL194509B1_FD_181014 | JGI IMG/M metagenome (GOLD analysis project Ga0247815, IMG submission 181014) | Plant litter microbial communities from Arlington Agricultural Research Station in Wisconsin, United States - UWRJ-L194-509B-1 | ecosystem: Environmental > Terrestrial > Plant litter >...
CTGGTGGGTGCCGGCTTGCGCTTGCGGTCGGCGACGGCGAGCGCCCTGCTGCGGGGTCGCGCGAGCGGCAAGACCTGCGTGAGGTCGTCGTTGGGCGTGGGGTCGGTCATGGTCACTCGATTCGCGGACACGGAATGGTCAAAGGAGGTTGGGGAGGAGAATCGTGAGCTGGTTGCTGACGTAGATCACAGCCAGCAGCCCTACGGGCACGAACACGACCCACGTCTTCTGCGCGCCGATGCGACGGAAGGCCCAGACGGCCGCCAGCTGCGCCACGACCAAGAACTGCAGGGCGAACACGAGCGCCCACATCGTCGTGGTGTCGGTGGCCATCGCCGTGTCCTGTTGCGGCAGAGTCGCGAACGTCGTCTGCCGTTGGCCCGAATCCTGCACCTCGCTGCGCAACCGCGCGTCGACATAGGCGATGCCGGAGGGCACGAACGACGCTCCGCGCGCGGTCTGCAGCATCAGGCGGCTCTCCCCCGCCTTCGGCGACGCGGGCGACGGGTCGCCGGCGTAACGCACGCCGATGACCTCGAAGACCTGCTTGCCCTGCCCGGTGCGCACGGTGAACGAGTCGCCGGGGGCGAGCTCCTGGATGCGGCCGAACGGGCCGCCGAAGGCCGCCGCCCGGCCCATGAGCACGCTGAGACCCTGTTGTCCCGGCAACACAGAGTCGCGCCGGTGGCCCGGGCCGGCCTTCAGCGTGTCGCCCGACGTGCCTTCGACGACCACCGAGTGCACGCCCAACTGGGGAATGTCGATCACGGCTACCGGTGCACCGTCGGCGAGGAGCACGTCGTCGAAGTCGCCCTCGCTGACGGGGGCTGTGCCGTCGGAGAGCTGCTGCCTGAAGTCGTTGATGAGCAACTGCTGCGAGACGAGATACTGCACCTGGCTCAACACGGTCACGTTCGCGACGAAGGCGAAGAGCAACGCGGCGACGATGAGCAACGAGCCGCGCACCAGCATCATCGGTGGCGACAGTGGAGCGTACGCGCGCGGCGGGCGGGGAGCCCGGCGTGGCGGCCGCGGCGGCCGCTGCGCCTTGGGCATCCGGGGCGTTCTCGGCGGGCTGGTCGGCGGGGCCTGCTCGTCGACGGGTTTCTCGAGTTCGAGGGTCATGCGGTCACGCCGCCGAGACCGAGAGGGATCATCGGTCGGCGCAGAAACTGCACGAGCGCGAAGCCGGCAAACCCGAGCGTTCCGAGGCCGCCGAGCGAGGCGATAGCCCACGGCGGCACGACCACGAACTGGTCGCGCGTGATCGAATCGAGCTCGACGCCGTCGACCATCTTCGGCGGGGTGAGGGTGGCGTGCACCTGCACGAATGTCGACTGGCCGATTCCGTTCAGGCTCGCCTCGACGGTGCGTGACTCGCCGGGTTTCAGGTCGACGACCTTGACGCCCTTCACTTCGCTGAGCCGGTTACCCACCGGACCGTCTGCCCAGAAACGCACCGTCGAGGTGAAGGTGCTCTTCGACACGTTGCGCACGGTGATGCTGGTCTCGGCGGCCCCGTCGAGCGGGTTCGCCGACCACACGTAGGTGGAGCTGAGCCCGCTGACGAACAGGATGCCGCCGAGGTCCACTTCGTCGTCGCCGACAGCCGGGGCATCCGCCACCGGCGCCACGACGTCGGCCGGTCTGGTCGGCGTGCGGGGCGTCGACGATGCGGATCCCGCGGACGGTGACGGTGACGGCGACGGCGTCGCGGGCGCGGGGGTGACCTCGATCGTGATGCCGATTCCGTCGTCGTCGCCGTCGGCGGCAAGCGCGGCCGACGAACCGAACGCCATCGCGGCCGCCAAGGCGGCGGCGCAGACTAGAAGTGCTGCGGCGCCGTACCGGGCAGTGGTTCGCATCATCGTGGGTCTCCATCTGCGGGGGCGCCGGATGACACGAGCTCACCCTTGTCGTCGGTCTCGAGCTTGCGGCGTGCCTCCGCTTCCATATGGGCGACCCATTCGTCGGCGCGCTTGGTGTCGATGCGGCGACGGACGCGCAGGTAGAGGTAGATCGCCCCGCCGACGACGACGAGGATGATGAGCCACCACGGGATCGCGACGGCTACCGTGTCGCGGTGCACGACGGTGAGCGCACCGGGGCTCGTGGCGTTCTCGGCGAGGGTCGGCGCGAGGGAGACGTAGGGGTTGAGGTACCCCAGCTGGGCGACTCCAGGAACCTCGACGGTGACTACGCGCGTCGACCGAGGCAGCATTTCGTCGAGCTGCTCCCGCACGAGGGGCGCCGCACCGATGCCGAAGTAGGTATTGACGCCGACGATCATGGTGCCGCCGAGCGCGATGTTGCCCGAGTTGCGCACGGTGTAGGTGACGGTGGTGGTTCCGTCGAGCGGGTTGAGCTCCGCCTGGTACGTGGACGAGATGCTGCCGATGGTGAGAGCGGCCTGCAGGTCGCCGGGCACGCGCACGTACAGCCGCGTCGCCACTCGGCGGTCGACCAGGATCTGCCCCTGCGGCGAGGTGACCGAGATGACGATGCCCGCGGCGTGATCGCCCGGCGACGCGTCGGCAGGCACCGTGAGCGTGAAGGTGACGAGCTGCGACGCACCGGGTGCCAACGGGACATCCACGAACTTGGCTCCGTTCTCGAAGGTGACCCACGATCCGGCGTCGACGGGAGCGGCGTCGGTATCGAGCAGCCCGTAGGCGCCGTCCTCGGTGTTGAAGGCGTCGGTCGAGAACACACGCATCGTCTGGGCCGTCGTGCCCGTGTTGGAGACGCTGTAGTTGTCGGTGACTTGCTGGCCTGGGGCGACCTCGTAGCTGAACCGACTGCGGCCGTCGGGACCGGTTTCGCTCGCCGGCGTGCCGGAGATCCCGTCGGTGTCGTCGGCGTGGGCGGGCAACGCGACGGTGACGATGGAGAGGCCGGCGACGACGATGAGGGCCGCGGTGAGAGGGACGAAACCGCGGGCAAGACGGCGCGCCAAGAGGGGGATGCTGTGCACAGTACATTCACGCATCGTCAGTTGGCGCGCAGGCCTCGCGATGCTGAACCAGACGTGAACGGGAGACTCTCTTTAATTGCTGGTTGGATGACAAAAAAGGAGGGGCCGCGGTGCGCGGCCCCTCCCCCTCTTTGGTGCTACTTGGAGGTGAGCGTGAGCGTCATCTTCGAGGTGTAGGTGCCAGCCGCGGCGGTCGACGGAGCGACGAACTTGAGGTCGGCGTCGAGCACGGTGTCGCCCACCGTCGCGCCGTCGCCAGCCTCGGCGAACGGACGTCCGGCCGTGGTTGCTGCGCCGGCGGCGGCAGCGGTAACTCCGCTGATCGCGGTACCGACGATCTTGGGCGTCACGAGCAGCTGCGAGGCCGCGATCGTGGCGCCACTGGCGGCGAAGTCGGCAACCGAGCTCGTCAACGTCCAGCCTTTGTGCGTCTGCACACGGCCGTCCTTGACGGTGATCTGGCCGAGCGTGCCCGTCGAGGTCGACAGGCCGTTCACCAGGGTCGGGTTGCCGATCGTCGCGCTCGCACCGGCCGGAACGACCAGGCTGAGCGTTCCGTCGGCCGCCGCGATGGTGGTCGCCGAGAGGGCCACCTCACCGGTGGTGTCGCTCGGAGCTCCGGGCGCGGTCACGGCCGGGTCCTCGAACGTGTACGCGCCGGTGACGGGCGTCACGGTGATGTACTGGTAGACCACGCCTGCGTCAGCGATGCTCAGTCCGTTGTTCTTGGTGAACGCGAAGCCGATGCTGTACTGGCCGCCCTGCGACTTGACCGTCGCGGGAGCTCCTTCGGTCATGCTGGCGGGAGCGATGTTCGGCTGGAGAACCTGCTTGGTTCCGGCCATGAAACCGCCGGGGGCGTTAGCCGACCATGCCGAGGGCGTGCGCTCCTGGCCGCGCGGTGCGATGAACGCGCGAACGTCCGTCGCGTCGCTCGAACCGACGAAGTAGGTCGTCTCGATGTTCGCGGGGTCCGTCGTCGGGGCGCCGATAGCCGGGTAGTCCCAATCGATCGTCGTGCCCGGAGCGACGTACAGGCCGGTGTTGCCGTCGAAGTGGTACATCGCCTGGTCGGAGCCGTTCGACACGGCGGCGCTGGCGCTCGATACGACGGCGCCCGCGGCGAGGGCCGCAGCGATGCCGAAAGCAAACGCGACCTTGGTCTTGTTGCCGATCATTGTCATGCCTTTCTGAAAATCAGTGGTCGATTAGAGCGTGGGGAATGCACGCAGAGGCGTGGTGGACGAAGGAGCGAGGAAGCCGAACTTCTTCTTCACTGCGCCAGGCGAGCTGGAGAGCGAGCCGAAGTTGGTGAGGCTCGACGACGACGACGAGTTGACGAGCGCGGCGAGGCGGGCGTCGTACTTCGGGTCTCCGGCGGTGACCCGGGCGTACTCGACGACCAGGTAGGTGTCGCGGCCGAACGACGGGTTCGCGTAGTAGGTCGCGTCGGGAACGAGCGCCGGGGCGGTTCCCGTGAACGGCAGGGTGCTGCCGAGCGGCGTTCCGAGGGCGACGCCCGCGATCGAGGTGCTGTTAGTGCCGGTCACACCGTTCGCCTGGGCGACCCAGCTGGCGACCGAGAACGGGATGATTTCGCCGGCCGCGAGAACGGAAGCGTCGTTTTCCGGCGTCGTGTTGGAGACGTCGGGCGCTCCGGGTGCGGTGGTGGTGCCCGCCGCGTAACCGATGGCGGGGAGGAAGAAGTTGCGGGTTCCCGATCCGGCCTGGGGAAGGCGAGGCTTGATGGCGACGCCGTCGATCGTGGTCAGGGTTCCGTCGTAGATCTGCTTGAGCTGCGTGGCGCTTATGCTCGCCCATGCGGCGGTTCCGCCCTTGTAGGCGTATGCCACCGCGTCGCGCGCGTACGGGACGTACTGCAGGAGGCCCGCCGCGTTGACCGTCGGCCCGCTCGAGGAGCGTGCGATGTCGACCTGGCCGGTGATGACCTTGGCCGGGACCGCGGCGTTGCCGGTGTAGGCGGCACCCGTGATGGATGCGCGGAGAGCTGTGACGCCGGCGCCCGAACCGGCCGGACGGCCGAAGAACGGACCGTTCGGCTTCGTCTGCACGGCGGCGGCGCCGAAAGCGTCGAAGTTTCCGAGGGTCGATCCGCCGGAGGTGATACGAACGAGGGGACCGCTCGCGATCGTGCCGTTGATGAGTGCGTTTGTGGAGTCCTGCAGGGTGTCCGAACCGACCAGCACGTAGCTGTTCGATACGGGCTCGGCGTTGGCCGACGAGAATGCGAGTCCCGCGAGGGCGAGTCCCGCGACGGTGCTCAGTGCGACGATCTTCTTGATCTTCACTAGGGTGCGATCCTTTCAAGGGGGTGTACCGAGCATCCGCGAGCGCGGCCGCTTCGACTTGTAGCTGCTGAGTTGCTAGGTGCCTGCTCAGACGCTGGCAAGAGTGTGGGCATCAGAGGCGTTTTCTTCTGAAGCGGGTGATTCCGGGAACGACGAGCGAGGAGAGCAGACCGGCGAGCACGCTTCCGGGGACTGCGTTCTGCAGGGCGTCTGCGGCGGGGTCGTCGGGCGTCGCCGCGCCGGCGAGCGCCAGTACGGCTTCTCCGGTCGGGGTGGGGACGGCGGGGGTGACGGCCGGCGTCAGAGTTCCGGGCACGGTCGGCACCGTCGCTTTGACCGGCGCGGGAGCGGCGGCCGGCGCCGTCGGCGGCGGGTTCGGGTTCGACTCGATCACGGTTGCCGCGGCGAGCGCCTGAGCCTTCCAGCCGGCGGGAATCGGAGCATATCCCTCGGGCAGCCGCCCCGGTTCGGTGCCCACGCGCTGGCCCTCGGTCACCGCGTACCGGATGAAGGCGGCGTAGTCGGCCCGCACGCCGGCATCGGCCATGGCCGGGCTCGCGGCCGCGTACACCGGCACGGTGAGCGGATACGCCTTCTTGGCGCCCTGGGCCGTGCTCGATGTCGGATCGAACCCGTAGACCTGTGTCTGTGTCGGCGAGACGGTCATTGCGGCGGCGCCGGCGGTGAGCGAGTCGACCGTCGGGGTCACGTACTCGCCGGCGGGGTTGAGCAGGGCGGCTGTGAAAACCTGGTACTTCTGGGCCGCCGCCGTGTCTGTCAGTCCGAGGACTCTCTGCACGCCGGGGAGGCTGCGCGCGGTCTTCGCGTACTTCTTCGGGACGGCGAGCGGGTCCCAGCCGCCCAGTACCTGGCCGTTGCCGTTGAGCACCAGGTTGCCGGTGGCGGCGTAGTCGTTCGTGTACGGCCGCCACGTCACGAGGTTGATCGGATCGGCGAGCCCGTCGGACGGCTGGACGATCGGGTCGGCCTTCGGGAAGTCGTCGCGCGGCAGCGTGAGCGCCGTGCCGGTGGGATTCTTGGCGGCGTCGGTCGAGCTGTACGGATTGACGATCATGCCGTATTCGTCGGCCTCACCATCGAGGAACGCGGCGGCCGACGCGTCGGAGGTGACATAGTTCCACAACGCGGTCGCGCCGTCGGAACGCCCCTGCGGCACGAGAAGGTCGGCCAGCGACGGGCTGACCAGCGCCTGGTTCTTCCACTCGGGATTGATCGCGAGGAACTCGGGGTCGAAGGTGATGTTGCGGCCGTTGTGACCGGGATTTGCTGGGCTGTAGTAGTTGACGTGCCCGCGGTTCGCGCCGTACGGGAGCGAGTCGAGGTAGGAGTTCGTCAAGAGCTTCGCGACGAGTCTCGGGTTCAGCTTCAGGCTCGTGAACGGAAGACGCGCCTTGTCTTTCTCCGCGGCGTCGGCGCCGTCCGACGGCTCCCTGTCGACCGCGAAACCGATGGCGACGCCTGTGACGGCGATCGGAGCGTACGCTAGCGTGTCCGGTTTCCCGGAGATGAGGGCTCTCGAGGTCAGGGCAAGCGGTGCGGTGTCGGTGCCGTTCGCTCCGGCCGCCGCATCCGATTCGGTGCCGGTGAGCAGCGTGTAGGTCGATCCGCCCTCCGCGTTGCAGAGCGCGGGCTGCCATGAGGCTACGGCCTCCGCAGCGAATTCACTGCCGGAGACCAGTCGTTCCGCGGCCCCGATCGTGCACCGCACGCCGACCGGACGGAAGTCGAGCTTCACCGCGAGCTTGTGCTTCCAGGTGTCCCAGAACAGACCCGACTGGGTGATCTTCGACTCGCCCTGGTCGGCGGTGCTGCGCGGGATGATCACGAGCCAGCACGAGGATCCGGTGACCGAACCGTTCTCGGCTTCGACCGGCGTTCCGCAGCCGAGACCGGTCGACTGCACGGCCGTCTGCAGCTCGATCTTCGCTGACCCGGTGCCGTCGGTGCCCGTGCCCGCCCAGCTGACCTCGTTGGACGTGTAGGGCCCGAAGAACTTGTTGCTGTTGATGTCGATGTCGACGGCGGCTCCCTTTGCGTCCTGCACCATGTGGCTGTTGATCACGTTCTGCACCACGTCTTCGGGTTTGCCGGAGGCGCCGCGGAACGGGATCGACGTGTAGGCCGGAACGTTCGACCCGCTGCCGGGCACCGTGTAGGGCTTGTCGAAGTCGGCGATGACGTTCTTCTCCCCGCGGTAGGCGTCGCGAGTGGCGCCGGGCGTACCGTACGCGCCGTACTGGCAAGTCGTGCGGTCGGGTTCGGCCGGCGCCTCGGGAGAGGTCTTGGGCGCGTCGCCCCAGCACTGCATAATCTGCAGAAAGTTTTCACCGCCGGTTTGGCCGCTCGGCGGGGTCGACTTCTTGCCGCCGGTCCAGCTGATCTCGACGCCTTGGGCGACAAGGTCCTGCGTCTGCGACACCGTGACGGCGAGGTCGGGGAACGGCGCGTTTCCCCAGTCGGGGTCTTGATTGGTAGCGGAGACGGTGACGGGGCTCGCGGCGCTCGCCGACTGGGTAGGGAGTACCACTCCGCCGACGGTGAGGAAGGCACCGACGACGAGCATGGTCGAGATGCCGGTGATACCCGAGAGCAGTCGGGTGCGGCGTGCGCCGGCGGCGGGTCGTCTGGGCAAAACGGTCTCCAGTGCTGAATTCTCAGCGGATTCTCGGGTGAAGTCGATTGAGATTATGGGCGGTCAATGTCGCTCAGATGAACGGATGAGGAACTACCTCTACCCGCCGACAGTCCGGTTGGGGCGGCCTATTCCCGCGGCCGTAAACGCCTACTGGTCGGGGGTTTTTCCACCGGCGCGCTTGAGCCGTCTGGAGAACACCGGGGGCAGGGCTATCGCCGCGACGACGAGGATGCCGGCGAACAGCATGACGAACTGGCTTCCTTGAAATCCGGCGTCGGCGAGGGTGAACGGGGACGAGACCGCCCCGCCCGAGGAGCCGCCCGACAGGAGAGCGCCGTTCGCGTCATACACCGCGGTGTCGGCGGTGCCGACGGCGGCATCGGAGGCGCCACCCGCGGCCGCCGCAGCGGCAGCCGCAGCGGCAGCAGCCCCGGCCGCGGCACCGCTCTCTGCGGTGGGCGGCGGCACGATCGACCCGGGCGCGCACACACTGGCGGCGGCGGTCGCCCCTGGGATCCGCTTGACCTGATCGAGCCCGGCGTTGACGAGGTTGCCGGGCAGCGGCGAGTAGCCGAGCACTTCGGCCTGCTTCTGGCCCTCGCACAGCATGTAGTTGGCGAATGTGCTGAGCGAGACGCCCTTCTGCGTCGTGAAGTTGGCAGTCGTCGCGGTCGGCACGATCATGTATGAGTAGCTCGATAGCGGGTAGGCGACAGGGTCGGCACTGTTGTAGACGCCGTCGAGGTTCTGGGTGAGGTAGTCGGGCGACGACTCGGTGGTGTTGATCACGGCGTTCTGTAGGGCAACCGCCACGGCGGCGCCCGTCGGGAGAACGTAGTTGCCCGAGGCGTTCAAAACCTGTGCCACGGGGAAGCCCGACTTGAGCGCGTAGGAGTATTCGACGTAGGTGATCGCGCCCTCGCCGTAGTCCTGGCTGACGTAGCCGGCGACGCCGAGGGAGAGCGCCTGCGCCTTGCCGTTGGGCGGCGTCGGGTATAGCGAGGTGAGGCCGCAGGGCACCGGACGGTTCACCGACGCGCAGAAGGTATTCCAAATCGCGGGGTGCTGCTTCGACATCCACAACGTGAACTGGGCCGTCGAACCGGATCCGTCGGAGCGCACCACCGGCACGATCGGCTTGTCGGGCATCGTCAACGTGGGGTTGTCGCGCGCTATCTGCGGGTCGTTCCAGTTCTTGATGACCCCGGTGAAAATCTTCGTGACCGTCTCGCCGGCGAGGCGGAGGTCGGTCACTCGCTTGCCGCCGATCTTGAGGTTGTACATGAACGACGTTCCACCCGCAACGATCGGCATATAGGCGAACGGTGTCTTCGGCTTCTCGGGGGCGGAGCCGTCTTCGGGTTTGGTCTGGAACGGGATCTCACTGATGGCGAAGTCGACCGAACCCGCGATAAAGTCTTGCCGGCCGCCGCTCGAGCCGTTTCCGGAGTAGTTGACCGTCATGCCGTAGTTGGCCTGCACGTTGCGGCGCCACTGGTCGAGGGCGTTCTGCGACCACGTCGATCCGGTTCCCGAGATCGGAACGTACGTGGCGGCGAAGGCCGCCTGCGCGTTGAACGCGGAGGCGAAGCCTCCCGTGATGAGGAAGACGAGCACGAACGCGAGCAGCGTTCTCAGGGGGCGGCGGGTTCGCGTCGTCACTGGGACGGCTCCTTCGGGAGGTTCTGCGGTTCGGGTGAGCTTTCGGGCGAGACGGATGCCGCGTGAGCGGGTTTGCGGCGTTCGGAAGCGGGTGTCGCCGACGCGACGTTGGCCATGCGCACCAGGTCGTCGGCCGACGCGGCCGCCACCCGGCGGCGCTGCGCGTCCGATAGCTGGCCAGGACCGCGGCCACCGATCAGCCGGGCCACGGTGAAGAGGCCGAGCACGAGCAGCAAAAGCACGGCGGCGGTGCCGAAGCCGCGGGCGACCATGGCAGGTTCCGGCGACTTGACGAAGTCGAACACCTGCAGCGGCAGGGAGATCATCGGCCCGGCGAACGGGTTGAAGTTGAGCACCGAGGTGATGCCCGAGGTGAGCAGCACGGGCGAGGTCTCGCCGATGCCGCGCGCGGTGCCTAAGATGACGGCGGTGACGAGACCCGAGCGCGCGGTCGGCAAAACCACATGCCAGACGGTGCGCCAGCGGGTGGTGCCGAGTGCGTACGATGCCTCGCGCAAGTTGCCGGGAACGAGGCGCAGCACGACGTCGGACGAACGGATCACGATCGGCAGCATCATCACGGTGAGAGCCATAGCGGCGGCGAATCCCGAACGCTGGTGGGTGATGAGCTGGATGATCGCGGCGTACACGAAGAGCCCGGCGACGATGGACGGCAACGCGGTCATGGCGTCCGAAATGGTGCGCACGAACCGGGCGAACCGCCCGCCGACCTCGTTGAGGAAGACGGCGGTGGTGATGCCGAGCGGGATGGTGATGGCGAGGGCGATGGAGATCTGGATGACGGTGCCGACGATGGCGTGCAGGATTCCGCCCATCGTCAGCGGGTCGAGCGGACCAGTCAGCTCCATCGTCTCGGTGATGAAGTTGAGGTGCGGCAGGGCGTCGGCGGCCCGCACGATCGTGTACGCGACGACGAACACGAGAGCGCTGAACAGCACGACGCCGGCGCTCACCAGCAGCACCGTCATAATGCGGTCGCGCACCTCCTGGCCGTCGGAGCGCAGAGACACCAGGAGACTGTAGAAGGCGATGAACGAGACGAAGGCGACGACCACCCACCCGATCGCTCCCGTCAGCGGGGTGAACCAGCCGAAGAGCAGGGTCGCCAGCGCGATAGCGGCGACGAGGGCGCCGATGATGTTGAACCGCTCGTCGAGGGTGGCGCTGCGAAGGGTGCGCCGCGCGCCGACCGCGGTGTCGCCCGGACGCGGGGTGTTCGTGCGCGGCGCGACCTCTTCGGCGTCGAACAGGGCGAGGTCGCCGGGCTCGGCGCGGCGTGATTCGTCGATGACTGTCATCAGCTGGTCTCTGCTCCCGAGCGCGAGCGCGCCACGATCGACGACGCGGTGAAGTTGACGACCAGGGTGATGACGAAGAGCACGAGACCCGCCGCCATAAGCGCCGACAGCCCGAACTCGCTCGCTTCGCCGTACCGGAGCGCGATCAGCGCCGAGACCGAGTTGGTTCCGGTCTTCAGCACTTCCCAGTTGATGGTGAAGATCGGCGAGATGATCATGTAGACCGCGATCGTCTCGCCGAGCGCGCGACCCAAGCCGAGCATGGTGCCGCCGATGATGCCGCCGCGGCCGAACGGCAGCACGACCGTGCGGATCATTCCCCAGCGGGTGGAACCGAGGGCGAGCGCCGCCTCGCGTTCGCCGACGGGCGCTTGAGAGAAGGCCTCGCGCATGATGGATGTCTGGGTGGGCACGACCATGAGCCCCACGACGATGCCGGCGATAAACGCCGACGAGGTGAAGGCGCTCGCCTCGGTGAGCACGTCGCCCGACGAGTCGACCACCCTGAACACCGGGATCCAGGCGAAGTAGGTGGAGATCCACTGCGACACCGGGATCACGTTGGCCTGCAGGAAGAACAGCCCCCAGAGCCCGTAGACCACGCTCGGCACGGCGGCCATCAGGTCGACGAGCGAGACGAGGAAGCCGCGCAGCTGGCCGCCGACGACCTCGGAGATGAGCAGCGCGGTGCCGAGGGCGAGAGGGATCGCCACGGCCATGGCGATGATCGCGATCGTGAAGGTGCCGAACAGGATCGCGCCGATTCCGAACACGCCCGTCTCGGGCGACCACTGCTGCTCGACGAGGAACGACGGGCCGGCGACGCTCAACGCGTCGCTCGCACGCAGCGACAGGAAGAGCCCGACGGCGAGCATGATGCCCACGGTCGTGGCGCCCGCGGTGAACGTCACGCTCTTGAAGACAGAGTCTGATCGGGAGGGTTTCGAGGCGAGGGATCGCCGTTCGGTAATCGCGGTCACAACGCCCTTTCCGGGCGCGCCACGAAGGGGCTGTCGACCACGAACATGATCGTCACGGTGCCGGGTGAACGGCTGGGGCGCGATGCGTGACGTAGCAGTGACCGCGCAGGCAACAACGGCTATCCGCCGGACGACGGCGCGGGTGCGCCCGTCGGGCCGGGCGCCGGCGTCGTGGTCGGCGCGGCGGCCGGAGGAGGAGTGGCGACGATGACCCGCACCTCGCCGCCGAGCGGTATAGACGTGGCATCCGCCGGATCGCTCTTCAACACGATCCCCTCCGGGGTCATCAGGTCGACTTCGTCTTCGAACAGAGCGGTGAAACCCGCCTCGCGCAGGGCGGCCGCGGCGGCGTCCCGTGTAAGCCCCGCCAGCGCCGGCACCGTGTTGGAGCCGTTTGCAACCACGAGGGTGACGGCGGTGCCCGGACGCTGTTGGGATGCCGCCTCGGGCGACGTGCGCAGGATGGTGCCGGCCGGTGCCGGCGAGTTCTCCTCGGCGGTCGTGCCCAGCGTCAGCCCCGCCCTGTCGAGCAGCACCGCGGCCGAGACGACGGTGCCGCCCGCGACGTCGGGCACGGCGACCGTCGTGACCTGCGGCTGCTGCGCGGCGGCCCGCGTGGGCGTAGGCGTCGCGGGCGCGGCGGGTGTGGCGACCGAGGCGGCGTCGGCGGCCCGGGGCGGGGCGACCGTGGTGGCGGAAAGGATCCAGGCGACCGCCGCGGCTATGACGACGATCGCCCCCACGATTGCCCAGGCGGGCGAACGGGGTTCGGGCGTGGGTGGCGCGACCGGGGACGCCCCCACTGCTGTCGCAACCGCGGCGCCGCTCGTCGTACGTCCGGGGCGCACGGGTCGCGCGGCGGGGCCACGCGACGGGCCCACCACGCCGAGCCGGGTCGTCGCGTCGCGCGGTACGGCGGTGCGCGTCGCGGGCGCGCCGCGCGCGACAGTGCTCGTCGGGGCGCCGAGCAGCATCGTGCGCGGCTCGAATTCGCCCGCGACCGGCGCGAGCGCGTCGATCGCCGCCAGCATCTCCCCCGCCGACTGAAACCTGTCGCGCGGCTGCTTGAGCATCGCCTTGACGACGAGCCGGTCGAGCGCGCGCGGCACCCCGGAGCGGCGCACGCTCGGTACGGGCGGCGGCGACGAGACGTGGGCGCGCATCGTCTCGACGACGGTGGAGCGCTCGAACGGCGCCCGGCCGGTGAGGGCGAAGTAGAGCACGGCGCCGAGTTGGTACACGTCTCCGCGAGCGTCGATCTCCCGCCCCTCGGCCTGCTCGGGCGAGAGGTAGTTCACGTTGCCGACGACGCCGGCCGGGGCGTCGTCGCCGCCGGCCGAGAGGGCGGGGCGGCCCGTGGCATCCGCGAGTCCGAAATCGACCAGGCGCACGTCGCCGACGACGATCCGCTCCCCCGGTCTCGTCGCGATCATCACGTTGGCCGGCGAGACGTCGCGGTGCACGATGCCCGCGGCGTGCGCCGCCTCGAGGGCGAGCAGGATGCCACGGGCGAGCGTGACCGCTTGGTCGACGTCGAGCGGACCGCGCACCTCCACGAATTCGCTGAGACTCGTGCCCGCGACCAGTTCGAGCGAGATCCAGGCGAGCGAATCGTCGTGCACGCCGGTGTCGAGCACGGTGACGATGTTCGCATGCCGCAGCCCGGCCGCGGCACGCGCCTCGCGGAACAGCGCCTCGCGGGCTCCCTCGTCGGCGGCGAGATGAGGGTGCAGGATCTTCAGCGCGACCTCGCTGTCGTCGCGCACGTCGACCGCGGCGAACACCGACGCGGTGCCGCCGGTGCCAAGCAGCTCGGCGAGCCGGAACCGCGCCGAGATCAGCCCGTCGGCTACCACGGCGACGCGGCGTCGCTCAGGGCGCGCGCTCGACGGTCGGTCGCCCGCACCGGCGTCGGCGACACCGACGCGAGCGCGAAGTCGGCGAGCGTGGTGAGGGCGGAGTGCAGGCTCGTCGACGAGGCGCCGAACCAGCGGCCCGACGAGATGACAGGCTCGCCGTCGAGCGTGGCCAGCCAGCCGTACTGGCTCGCCGAGTCGCCGCGCACGACCGACACCACGAGCCGGTCGACCGAGTTCTGCAGCCGGGTGACGTCGTCGCGTGCCGCCTCGAAGCTCGGGTAGGCGACCCAGCTGCGGGCCAGCTCGCGGTTGTTCGAGGCGAGCAGCCGCCAGATGCCGACGCTCGCCAGTTCGACGATGCCGTAGTCGGCGGGGCGCGCGGAGGCGATCGGTGCGGCGTCGCCGACGGGCCGTCCCGAACCGATCGATTCGCGGAACGACGCCCACCCTCGGAAGCGTTGGTCGTTCTTCGACGGAAACGCCAAGAAGACGAGGCTGGGCACAGCCGACACCGTGGCCCCCTGACCCGACGTGAATGAGGGGACGCCCGCGGCTACCGTGCCGCGGGACGCACTTCCCTGATGATGAACCCTCAGGGTCGCGCGTCAAGGTGTCTGCATAGCGAGCGCACAGCTAAGACCCGGTGTACGCCGGGTTAAGGGCACGGTGGAGCTCTGTGGCGATCGCGCCAGCGTCTGTGCGAGCCCGGTGCCGACTGGGCCCGCGAAGGAGCTCTAGTTCAGCAGGTCTTCCAGCTCGAGCCAGCGCGTCTCGAGCGTCGCGATCTGCGCCTCGAGCCCCTGGATCTCGGTGGTGATGACGCCGAGGCCGGTGTAGTCGCTCTGGTCGTGCGTCGCCATCTTGGAGTGCAGCTGCGCGATCTGG
>Ga0247815_10002160_pt1 | contig 14643 bp, 13 predicted proteins | sample UWRJL194509B1_FD_181014 | JGI IMG/M metagenome (GOLD analysis project Ga0247815, IMG submission 181014) | Plant litter microbial communities from Arlington Agricultural Research Station in Wisconsin, United States - UWRJ-L194-509B-1 | ecosystem: Environmental > Terrestrial > Plant litter >...
ATGCGTGACAGGCATGTATTCTAACCAACTGAACTACCAAACCTCTGCGTTATTGCGGTTGCAAAGATAGTACAGAATTTCATTTCTGCAAGCGTTTTGATAAAAAAAATCAAATAAACTTTTAAATCGTTAGCCAAAGTTTTGTTTTTCAACTAAATATGTAGTCAATATTTTTTCAAAATTATCGCCTACATTCACCGGAACGTACTTAATTTGGTTCTTCGCGCAGGTCAAAGCGAGTTTTTTAAAGTACTCTCCTGCTCTTTTTTCATATTCCACTTTAACATTATCGGCAAAAATCGAAACTTCTTCGCCAGATTCTAAATCGATAAATTTTCTGGGGGTATTGTCAAAATCAAATTTCAATTCCGTTTCGTGATCTACAACATGAAACAAAATCACTCTGTGTTTGTTGTGTTTTAAATGCTGTAAGGCATTAAAAAGCTTTTCATCATCTTCGGTCTGAAACATATCTGTAAACAAGATAATCATCGAGCGACGGTGCATTTTCTCCGCAATTTGATGCAGATAAGTAATTGTATCGGTCGTTTTTTTGACTTTTGGCTGCTCCAATAATTCTTCCAGTTTGTTCAAAAGCATTCTATGGTGGCGATCGCTTCCTTTTTCGGGAGCATAATATTCGTATTTATCAGAGAAAACGCTTAAACCAACGGCATCGCGCTGTTTTTTTAAAATATTCATTAAAACTGCCGAAGCCAACACCGCAAAACCAATCTTTTTTTCATAAAACGGCTGATTCGATTTTAGTTCCGGATAATGCATCGACGACGAATTATCGACTATCAGATGGCAGCGCAAATTGGTCTCTTCTTCATAGCGTTTCGTGTACAGGCGATCGGTTTTTGCAAATAATTTCCAATCGATGTGCTTGGTACTTTCTCCTGCATTATAGACTTTATGTTCGGCAAATTCAGCCGAAAAGCCATGAAACGGACTCTTGTGCATTCCGGATATAAAACCTTCTACAACCTGATTCGCCAGCATTTCGAGATGCTGAAAACTGGAGACTTTCTCTATTTCCGATTCAATTTTCATTCGGTTTCTTTTTTAATATTTTGCGCTTTATAAAGCAAATCTGTCGCCTGAAATAATTTCCGCTTCAAAATCGGGCTAAAATTAGGGTTTTCTTTTAAGAATCGCTGTACTTCATCAAAAGCAAATTTCGACGAATATCTCCCAACGGTATTATCAAGCCAGTCTTTCGGGAAGAAAATATCTCCAGTGCGCTGCGTTTCGGCAACCAAATCTAGTGAAAATCGGATATATTTTTGCGCGTTTTCCTGACGCAGCGGATGATGAATATTTGCTAACCCTACCGAAACCCAAGATTCTTTTTCGCGGTTTTTCTCGTATTGTAAGGATTCCATAAAAGAATTACGAACTGATTCGTCACCTGATAAGGAAGGGAGTAAAAATTCAAATCGCTTTTGTTTGTCCGGATTGGTAATTGTCGTTCTGGTTTTCTCTAAAATTCCGGCTGCTTTTTCATGTCTAAAAATGGCCAGATTCATGGCAATATTGGTATAATCGTCTTCATTTAATTTTAAACCCTGAATCACGATTTCTTTATTCCAAATCTGGTATAATTTGGCTTTTGCCGAATAAGAATGCCCAACCGAACTAAACAAATTAAATAATGTCTTTTTGATATTGGCAGATAAATTGGTCTGCAAACGCGAGTACAACGTATAACTAAGCTGGTTTTGAATTTTATCCTGTTGTTTTTGGGTAAAAAATCTCCAGTAAATAGTATTGAGATTATAAGAAACCAGCCGTAAAACCAACTCATTTTCTTCAAACTGAACTCCTCTGAAACAATAATTAAAGGCTTCCTCAGGAGAAATTTTGCCAATCAGCATGTTTTCATACAAATTGCTGTAAGCCGAAGCTCTTGCCGCCTCATCTTGCAGCGTTGCAATATAATCTAAATTATTCCCGTCAAGCGGAAAAACACCGTATCCAAAACCATTATAATTGTAAATAATCGTGAGCGGTTTTTCGAGTCCGGCTGCTTCTTTCAACAGCAGTTTTTTGCCTTTTATATTGACATTTAAAACCTGAACACTATCAGAATAAACCAAGCCAATCTGAAAAACCTGAGGCCAGACATTATCTGATTGATCTTCGGCTTTCTGCTGGATTTCAAAAGCTGTTATTCGGTCTTTGGCATCGTATTCTATTTTATCGGTAAAAATGGCGCGTCCGGATTTATTCACCCAAACTTCACTCCATTTTTTCATATCGAGCGGTGTTTCAGCATCGAGAATTTCAACCAAATTATTCCAATCGGCATTGTCGTCAGCGTATTTTTTGATGTATTTTTCGATTCCTTTTTGAAACGCTTCTTTTCCCATCGAAGCTTCTAACTGGCGCATCATGATGGGTGCTTTATTGTAAATAATGGCTCCGTAAAGCGAACCGGCATCTTTTAAATTGTCCAGTTTTTGTTTGATCGGATGCGTGCCCAAAGATCGGTCTTCCGCGAAAGCGCTGCCATAATGCGACGTAAAAAATTGCAGATTATGATTGACTTTTGGAAAAATCGGGTTCATGATTTTATCAGCCATAAAGTTGGCAAAAACTTCTTTCATCCAGACATCATCAAACCATTTCATGGTGACTAAATCGCCAAACCACATGTGTGAGGTTTCGTGAGCGATGAGTTTGGCGCGGTTTAATTTCTCACTGTCAGTTGCGCTGTTGTCTAAAAACAAACTCGATTCTCTGTATTGAATGGCGCCGACATGTTCCATACCGCCATATTGAAAAACGGGGATCGAAGCAAAATCCAGCTTCTGAAACGGAAATTGGTAACCGGTATACTTTTCTAAAAAATCTATTGACTGCTGGTGCAGTTTAAAAATGGTATCGGTGCTGACTTGTATTTTTTCAGCGTTATTTTCCCGATACAGCATCGTCATTTCTAAACCGGTTTTTTGCGTAACGGTTTTGAATTTTCCGGCTACGAAAGAAAACAAATAGGTACTCATTTTATCTGAAGCCGCAAAAGTATAAAGGGCGAAATCCCCTTTTTCTGTTTTCTGCTTAACATCGGCTCCAGCCAAAACTGACCAATCTTTTGGAACTGTTAAATTTAATTGATACGACGCTTTTATATCCGGCTGATCAAAACAGGGGAATAAAGTGCTCGCACGATCCGGAACCAATAAAGTATACAAAAAATCGTCATTTCTGTTTAAAGATAAATTTCCTGCAATGAAAGAAATCTCAACCTTGTTTTTTCCTGAAACTAAACCTTCCGGAGCAATTACAATATGTCCGTTTTCATGAACAATTACTGCATTTTTTCCGTTTACTTTAATTGATTTTATGTTGGATGTTTTCTCCTTAAAATCTAAAAACAAAGGCTGCCTTAGATCTGAAACTGTGACATTGAGATTCAGGCTGGCATTAATATCTTCCCTCTTCTGATTCGGAATTTCGAAATACAAATCATATTGAACATCAGAAATCTGCTTTTTACGAAATTGCGCCAATTGTTCTGAAACACCTTCTTCTAAAATAAGACCTTGTGATATTTTTGATTGAGAATAACCCATTGTCATCAACATAAAAAAGACAAGAATGCTGTAGCTAATTTTCATATTTGGGGAATATAAGATGGGTTAAAAATAGAAAAAGTTTGTCACCAATTTCACTAATTTTATCGAATTCTACTATTAAATTTTAGAGATAACAGAAAATCTGGTATAAAAAAAATGGTGAAAATTTGTGTCATTAGAGTCAAAAAACTTCAAACAAAAAGACCTAACAGATTCTAAAATAAGTTAGGTCTTACTGAAAGCTCAAAAAAACTGGTTACTTCATTTTGGCTTATTTTGGAGGCAGGTTCAATTGTGTTACCTGCATGCTTGCAATTTTCCAAACAGCATTCTTTTTTTCAAAAACTGCGGTTATAAATTTAGTATTCACTGTTCCTTTTTTAACGACTCCGCCGGGAACAGCATACTCTTCTTTTGCCGTTAAGGTTTCCTTGATATGTGCAACTGCAGCATTTTCAGCTAAAAATTTAGCATCAATCCAGTCAAATTTTACAGCTGTTGGTTTTATGCAGCAATCGTTGATATGAGAAAACTGAGTAATTATTTCTTCTTTCCCTTTCCAGTACATTCCTAAAAAGTTAATTAAAACAGCATCATCGCTAAATGATTCTGAAAAAGATTTCATATCGTTTTTATTCCACGCTGCTTCTTGTTGCTGCACAATTTGCCGCAGTGCTTCTTCTTTATTTTGGGCAAAACTAACTGCGGTAGTACACAAGAGAAAAAATAGATATAATGCTTTCATTTTCATCATTTTAAAGAGTTAATAACATCAAATATAATGTAAAATAATGGTATGGTTTTGCTTTAAATTATTGATTTAAAAAAGGTTCGGCCTAAACCAAACCTTTTCCACTTACTAATTCTAGCTATCCAAAAAATAAAAATTATTCTGTTTGTTGAAATTTAAAAGTCATGTCGCCCGCGTAATAGGTGTTACGAAGATTGGTTGGAAATAGGGTTTCTGACGCTGTGCTGGAGATATAGGCATAACCTGTAATGACAATATTTCCGGCCGTAATAGGATAAGCCGCCGCAGATCCGTCTGTTTTTGTCCTGTTGATCCAGTCGTCGCTGTTTACTGTAAAATAATATTCTTTGTCTTTTGTAAGTGCAATTGGCGAAATGGCTTTTTCTATAGTGATATTGGCAGTGGCAACATTTATTGTCTCCGATTTAATTACCGTTTTCGTTGCCGCATCCCAAACCGTAATTCTTAAAGCAGGATTTACATCCGGAATTTTTACGATTAATGAATTTATTTTTCCGGTCACTTTTGGTTTAAAGCTGAAACCATATTCATAAATTCCTGAATTTTTCACATCAACTGCTTTTTGGCTGAATCCTGAACCCGCCATATACGCGTCTAAAGGATTTTCTTCTGCATATTTAACTGAATTGTCGTCGTCGTCGTCGCTGCTGCAGGAAATAGTAAAAATTGAAATTGCTAATAATGTAAAAATGGTTTTTAAAGTTTTCATAATAATTTAATTTTAAAATGTTCTTATTTTATTGAATAGATAAAATGGGTTTTGTGTTATTTTTATGGCTGTATATTAAAATGTGCACAAACTTGTTCGTAACTCATTTTAGCATAATCCAGATTGGCTGTTTTTGCAGTTGCAGCCGTAACACCTCCCGGAATCAGGATATAGCGCCAGCTAAGGCTTGTTGGAATATTTACCGTTCCTCCCTGATCATGTCTAAATCTGAATAATTTAATTTTCTTTAGGGTAGAAACAGCTGTAAGGGTATTCACAAATCCGCCTGCTGTTGATGTGTAAGGCAATGAAAATGTGCCTGATCCAAAGGATACGTAAACTAATACAGTTCCTTTTGCAAGAATATCTTCTGATAATTGCGGTGCATTGATACTGGTAGACATTCCGGAAGTTCCATCCACGATTTCGGCCGCTGCTGTCGGCGCAGTCAGCCATGCGCTGTAAATTACGTTTGCAGTTCCCGGTGCTCCTGCTTGTCCGTCCACTCCGTTGGTTCCGTCGATTCCGTCATCGCTGCTGCAGGAAGTGGTAAAAATGGCAATTACTAAAAGTGTAAAAATGGTTTTTGAAAATTTCATAATAATTTGGTTTTAATATTCTTTAAATGGTTCTTATTTAATTCAATAGCCTTATTTTTGTAAAAGTCAAATGAGTATAAAAAAGCGTTGCTTTACAACTGTTGACTTAATTACGAGACAAATTTGCGGGATTAAAACAGGCCGAAAAACTACTAATAGACAAACAACATTTTAAATAGACAGACGACATATTTTGATTCTTTTTTCTATTTTTAACCTCTGAAATTTCTATTTAATGATGAAAAAATACTCTTGTATTATTATTGATGATGACGAAATAGACAGGCTGACGGTACTTTCGTTTGCCAAAAAATTTCCGATTCTGGATATTTTGGGTGTTTTTGAATCGGCAGAAGACGCGCTTCCTTTCATCGAAACAAAAAATTTAGACATCTTGTTTCTGGATATCGATATGCCGGGATTGAGCGGGATTGAGTTCAGGAAAAAAGCACTTGAAATTCCGGTTTGTATTTTTATAACCGCGCATCCGGAACATGCGGTAGAGAGTTTTGAGATTGAAACTCTCGACTTTATCGTAAAACCATTAAAACTCGATCGTTTTACACAAACCGTTTCGCGTATCGAAGAATTTATGGAAGTCAAACTCAAGGCTTCTCTTTTTGAAGCCAGTATTGGCGGCGATACTATTTATATAAAAGAAGGCCACGAACAAACGAAAGTCAAACTTCATGAAATTTTATATCTCGAAGCTTTAAAAGATTATACTTTGGTTATTACCGATAAAAAAAGGCATTGCGTACTGTCGAGTATCGGTAATCTTTTAAAGGAAGACCACTTTCAGTCTTTCATCAGGATTCATCGAAGTTTTGCTGTACAGAAACAGTTTATCCAAAAAATAAATGCTTCTGAAATTATTTTAAACAACAATATTGCCATTCCGATCGGCCGGAGTTATAAAGAAAACCTAAACCAGTTCTCATGAGAAAAATAGGTTTTCTGTTCTTGTTTTCGATCTGCCTTACTGCTTTCGCGCAGCAAGAACCCAATTTAACACAATACAAAACCGAGACAGAAAAATTAAAAGCCTGGCTAAAATATACTACTCAAATTTTAGATGCAGAAGATTATCCGAAAGTAATCGTGGCCGCTAAAAAAGGAATTCTGCTTTCTAAAAATCATTACGCTTACACCAGCAGATTTTATCTCTATATAGGAACCGCCTATGAATTCAGCAACAACCAATATCAAAAAGCGCTGGTTAATTATGAAGAATCATTGAAATATGCGCAAAAAGTACATCATCTTAAAAATGAAACCTCGGCATTAATGCGGCTCAATTATATTTATTATTCTGTTCAGGATACCGTAAAAGGAAAATCTCTGGCAAAATATATCAAACAAGTGCTCGATACCACAAAAAGCAATTATACAAAAGCGGTTTTGAACGGAAGTCTGGCAGAATATTATATGAATAATTATGAGTATGAAACCTTTATCGGATATCAATTAAAGGCGATAGCGTACAAAAAACGGCTTAAAAAAGATAAAGTAAACGAAGAGAATATTGGAGTATCGTATCTTCAGATTGGAAGCACTTATACCCGAATGAAACAATACAATAAGGCAATTGAATACCTCAACGAGGCAAAACCTTATGTAAAAAATTCACCGTATGTCAGTGCATTTTTATGCAATTACTACCTGCAGAGTTTTGTTCCGTTACGAAATTCAGACAGCATTCAAAAATATTACAAGCTCATTTACACCTATCCGACCGTTAAAGATTCGCTGTTTCTTAATTTGAGTTTTGCCAACAGAAGTATGTCTGATTATTATATAAACGAACGCCGCATCAATACTGCCTATGATTATGCAAAAAAGGCGGTTTTATTTGGACAAAAATCGAATGACGAAGATATTCAAATGGAAGCCAACACCACAATGGGAAGGGTTTTATATGAAAGAGGAGAATATAAAAAAGCGATTGAAACGCTGAAAAAAGCATCAAAAAATGCGCTTCGGTATGATAAAGAATCGTTTGTCAACATCAATAAAAAATTATCTGAAAGTTATGCCGCACTCGGACTTTGGAAAGAGGCTTTTTATTACAACGAAATTTACAGCAAGCACAATGACGAAATGATGCACGAATCGGCGAAGCAGAATATTGCCAATGCCGAGGCCCGTTATCAGAACAAAACCAAAGGACAGGAAATCAAGAATCTTTCGGCTCAAAATACCATTAAAAACATTCAGATCGAAGAAGCCAAAAAACAGCGGATTTTTCTCATTTCCGGATTGGCATTAGTTGGAATTATCGTTTTATTATTATTCAAACAAAGTCAAAACCGAAAGAAAAGCAACCAGAAATTACAGCTTTTAAACGACGAACTAGACGAAGCCAATAAAACGAAAGCAAGATTTTTTGGTATTTTAAACCACGATTTACGAAGTCCGGTGGCTAATTTGATTCACTTTTTACATCTTCAAAAAGAAAATCCCGAATTAATTGATGAAGCAGCGGCTTTAAGAATGCAGACGAAAGTAATTACGGGTGCAGAGAATTTATTATCGTCGATGGAAGATATTTTGTTGTGGAGCAAAGGCCAAATGGAAAACTTTGCACCTCATCTTCATCATTTCCCGATTGCTGTTTTATTTGAAGAAACAAAAAAACATTTTTCAAGTGTCGAAAATGTTACGCTTTTGTTTGAAGATCCTGAAAATATCATTTTAAACAGCGATGAAAATTACCTTAAAACCATCATCAGGAACCTGACCGGAAATGCCATAAAAGCACTCCATAAAACCACAGACGGCACCATTATCTGGAAAGCCTGGCAGCACAGCAATCAGGTTTTTATAGCTATTACAGACAATGGGCCCGGCGGTACGCAGGAACAATTTAAAGCGCTTTATGATGGTACTGAAGTTGTTGGAATCAAATCTGGTTTAGGACTGCATTTGATTCGGGATTTGGCTGCAGCCATAAACTGCAAAATCGAAGTCGTTTCAAAACCGGATTCCGGAACTACTTTTACTATTATTTTTAAACACATAGAGACATAGCAGGATGTGTGGTTAAAAAGGCGTTTGACTTGCTTCAAAACACATAGCTATGTGAAAATAAATCTACTGTTTAATTTTTCACGCAGATTTAGAAAAGATTTATGCAGATTTGCGCAGATTCTATTTACTAGAGAAAGTTTAGAAAAGATTTAAATACACATTTTTGAATAAATCTGCTAAAATCTGCGTAAAACAAAATCTTTTTAATCCCTTAATCTGTGGCAAAATGTAAGTCCAATTGTCAAACCATTTCAATTTGTGCAAATTTGTGTAATTTTTGGTAAAAAAAGCGCATCAGAATATTTAAACCAATTCAATTCCAGTAAATTAGCAAAATTAGTCGCAAAAAACCATACCAATAAAAAAGGCTTGACTTTCGCCAAACCTTTTTTATATAAATCATAATCTTGCGATTACAACAAAGCGTCTAAACTATCTGCGTAGGTTTGTTTCGGAGCAACTCCTACTTGTTTTCCTACTACTTCACCGTTATGAAATACCAAAACGGTTGGTATGTTACGCACACCATATTTTGCAGCGAATTCCTGGTTTGCATCTACATCGACTTTACCAACAACTACTTTACCTGCGTACTCTTCGCTGATTTGGTCAATGATTGGACCCACCATTCTACAAGGACCGCACCATGCTGCCCAAAAATCTACCATTACTGGTTTATCTGATTTCAAAACTACTTCATCAAAAGTAGCATCTGTTATTGCTAATGCCATAATTTCTTATATTTAATTATTGTTTGATTAATTATGCTTTCAAACTAGAGTACAAATTTAAAGATTAAATACGAATCAATCATCATTCGCAAATTAGTTTTAGTTATAAATGCATTGTCATTTATTATATTAATCCCATGTTTTATAATTATAAGTTTTAACCTACAAAGCATTGAGTGCCATCTTTTTAAATGAACCTCATTTTTTTACCGTACCTTTAATCATCAAGAAAATTGGTACAGATGAAAGAATTTCTCCAAAAATTAAAAAATGGTCTGCAGTCGGCTCGCTTTAAAAAATACGCCAAACGTTTTGGCTATTTTATTTTGGGACTTATTGCCCTGCTTTTAATTGCCTGTGGAGGATTGTCTGTTTATTTTAACCGAAATAAAACCGAAATCATAGCCAAAATAAACACTAAGATTAATGAAAGCATTAATGGTGATTTTCATGTTGGCGATTTTCAATACAAGTTTTTAACCGGTTTTCCCAATTTTACGCTGGCTCTAAAAAATGTCGAACTCAAAGACAAACAATGGAAAACACACAAACATACATTGCTAAAAGCCAAAGAAATAGAAGTGCGCCTGAACGTTTGGAATTTACTGCAAAACGAAATCAACATTCATAAAATACTCATTAACGACGCCGACATTTATATCTATAAGGCCGAAAATGGTTATTCGAATGCCAATATTTTTAAAGAAAAAAAGAAAAAAACTCCCGAAAGCAAATCAGACCGGGAAACTACGATTGACAAAATTGACCTCAGCGATGTACATTTTACGCTGGACAATCGCATCGGACATAAATTATTTGATTTTGAGGTTGCTAATTTAAATTCAGAAGTTGATTATTTTGGAGACGATTGGCAGACGTATGTTTTTTTGGATACCCAGATTACCAGCTTGGCATTTAATACCGTTCACGGCAGTTTTGCGAAACAAAAACAGCTCAAAGGCACCTTTTCGGTTTCGTATTTAGCTGCAAACGAAAAAATCAATGTGGTTACCAAGGGACTAAAAATAGGAACAGACGCTTTTGATATTGTCGCTTTTTTTAATCTTGCCAAAGGAAATGCTCTTTTCGGAATTAATATTGCCACAACTATTTTATGGAAAAACGCTTCTAACGTATTGTCTGAAAACATCAGTTCTAAGCTGAACCGTTTTGATCTGAAAAATCCAATCGATGTAAATTGCGATATCAAGGGCGATTTTAATGCCGAGGGCGATCCTAAAATTGTCGTTCAGGCGATTGTTAAGGACAACGAATTGAGCATTCCCGACGGCTTAATTACAGATTGTACTTTTAAAGGCATTTTTACCAATAATTTTAAACCAAAAGAAGGTTTCAACGACGCTAATTCGGCCATAATTCTGAATCAATTTTCAGGTAATTTCAATAATATTCCGATTAAGGTATCGCAGGCCGCCATCAACAATCTCGAAAAACCACTGGCAACCGGAATCGTAAATTCTGATTTTGATGTTACCAAACTCAACGAAGTCAGTAACGAAAAATGGATTCAGTTTACCGAAGGACACGCCACCGCCAACCTGAAATTTCAGTTTGATATTGTCGATTTGTACATTACAAAACCGCGTTTTATAGGCAATGTAAACGTAAAGAATGTATCATTCGATTTTATGCCGAAAAAACTTCATGCCGAAAAAGTAAACGTACAGCTCGACTTTACCGAACAAGCTTTGCTCATCAAAAAAATAACCTACAAACACAAGAAAAATACTTTTGTGATCGAAGGCAAAATCGATAATTTCCTGAATTTATATTACGATGCGCCCGAAAAAATGGTCGTGAACTGGGATATTTACTGCCCTAATATTGACCTCAAACAATTTCTGGGCGTTTTGGCCAATTCGCAGAAAAAGAAAGTCTCGGTTAAAAAAGCCACAATGTCTGACCAATTACGAAATGCAATCGAAAAATGCATTGTCGACATCAACATCAAAGCCGATAAAATCACGTATAATAAACTGACGGCAACCAATACAAAAGCCCAGATTCAGATGATCGATTCCAGATTGGTGATCAAAAACGGATTCCTGCAGACTTCCGGAGGCACTATTACGTTTAATACTACGGTTTCGCCAAATGGCAGGAACTATTCGTTTAATTCGAACGCGCAGGTCAATGGCGTTGCTATTGCGAGTTTCTTAAAATCGTTCAACAATTTCGGAATAACCTCTTTTAATCCCGACAATATCAAAGGAAGACTCAGCAGTCAGGCCAATGTTACGGGAGCGATCAACAGCAACGGAGAACTGATTACCAACTCGATGCACGGAAATCTGAATTTTAACGTCGTTCAGGGCGCGTTATTAAATTTTGAACCCATTGTAAAAGTGGGCAAATTTGCGTTTCCGTTCCGTGATGTCAAAAACATTACGTTCAGCGATTTATCCGGAAACTTAAAAATGCGCGGCGAGCAAATAGACGTTAATACCCTCACCATCAGCTCCAGCGTCCTCAACCTCGACGCACAAGGCATTTATTCCTTTGGCCGGGGCACCAATCTTTTGCTCACCATCCCACTCCGAAACTCCAAAAACGACAGCAGCCTCACCACGCAAGCCGAACGGGATGCCGTGCGCGAAAAAGGCATTGTCCTCCATTTAGTCGCACTGGATGATGAAGGAAAAATGAAAATTAAGTGGGGGAAGAAGGGGAAGTAGAACCTTCTAAACAAACCGAAGTTTCCTCCATCTTGTCATTTCGACGAAGGAGAAATCACACGCGCAACTCGACAAAGATTGACAACTTTCTATACGGAGTTTCTAGTGTGATTTCTCCTTCGTCGAAATGACAAACTATATCGAAATCTTATTAATTGAAGTTTCAAGGAGCTATTTCCTGCTGTCCTTCCAATCTTTTATGCCGAACCCCGGCACAAAAGGATTTTCCCTCCCATCAGGGCTAGGGGTTTAGGTTTCAAAATAAAATATAAAATTATTTTACTTCTTTTCTAGTTATATTTGATTTCAACAAATCCAAAAACAAATAATGCCACAAACTAAACCAAAACTTAGACTTTGGACAAGAGATGAATTAATTCTCGCTTTTAATCTATATCTAAAAATAAGTTTTGGAAAAACACATTCAGGAAATCCCAAAATAATTGAATTAGCCAATCTAATTGAAAGAACGCCAAGTTCTATTGTAATGAGATTAGGCAATTTTGCTAGCATTGACCCCTTTCACATTAACAGAGGTATCAGTGGTTTAAAAAACGGAATGAATCAAGTTCAACCCATTTGGAATGCATTTTTTGATAATCAAGAAGAATTGATTTTCTTGAGCGAACAAATTCTCGCTCAAAAAGAAAATACTTCAATTGAAAATAAATACGAAGACCTACTTTTCGACATCAAAAATTTAAAAGGTCAAGATGTTGTAAGGGCAGTAAAAACAAGGGTAAATCAATCTGTCTTCAGACAAATGGTTTTATCTAATTATAATAGTAAATGTGCTATTACACAAATTGACATTCCCGAACTGTTGCTAGCGAGTCATATAATGCCTTGGTCAAAAAATGAAGAGCATCGATTAAATCCTGAAAACGGAATTTGTTTCTCTGCATTATACGATAAAGCCTTTGACAAAGGATTGATTGGAATCAATACAAACCACGAAATAATATTTTCTGACACAATTAAAAAGAAAAAAGGAACTGAGTTTTTTACTAAATATTTTACTTCAATTGAAAATCAAAAAATAGTTCTTGCTCAAAAATATTCTCCCCGAAAAGAATTTCTCGAATATCATTTAGACACAATTTTCAACAAACAAATTATTTAATAAGCTAAAAAACGTTTGCTTATTTTAAATCTTTGCGGAGTTACTTACGGAGATTCCTCATTCTTCGGAATGACAAAGCACGCGGAAAAAGTGAATATAAAAAAAAAGCCACTTTACAGTGGCTTTTCATTTATCTAAATCATTCAACATTCAAATAAGGATTTAAAATTTCGGCTAATTCATTCAGCCAATAAAAACCATTTTCGATATTGATTATTTGCAATTGCAGCGTTTCGTTTTCTCTCATTACACTCAGTGCGACAATATAATTGAGTTGCCGGATGGTTTTGGCCATACTTTTAGGATCGACGGTTTTGTTGAAAAAATCAAGTAAACGGATCTCCGCTTCTCTTGTAAGGGTGTTTGTACTCATAATCTCGAAATTTAGGAAATATAAAACCCGTATGGGTTAGCTGTCCTACGCCTTCGAGAACGCGTTGTGGTTGTTTCCAATACCGCCAGCGTACCATACGGGCAAAAAGTTTTGTTGTGTTCATAATCTCGATGTTTAGGACTGCAAAGATACCAAAAAACATGGGCTTGCAGCATCGACTAAAAGTTATCGGTATTTAATTCTTACATTTTAATCTGCTTATTGCTGCGGGCTTCTCTTGTAGCCAAGTTTCGGGATCTAAATCGTGCAGCCGACAAAACTTTTGATAATGAATCATTTTTAGGAATTGACGAACGCAGCTAAAAAACCTCAAAATTTTTCATAATATTTTATTAACTCACTTGGCTTTTCATCTTAAATAAGATAGCTTTGAGAATAATCATTAAATATAAAACCAATATGAAAATTCAAATCAATACAGACAAAAACATAGAAGGACACGAAAGATTAGCCACTTATTTCTCTGAAGAATTAGAAAAAGGCTTAACCCGTTTTGAAGAAAAAATTACCCGCGTTGAAGTGCATTTTGGAGATGAAAATGGAGAGAAATTCAGCTTAAACGATAAAAAATGCGTCATCGAAGTGCGTACCGCAAAATTACAGCCGCTTACCGTAACAGAACATTCAGATACTATCGAAAAAGCTTTTAGTGGTGCTTTAAGCAAAATCAAAAAATCGCTTACGACTACTTTCGAAAAAATGAAAGAGCACTAAAAAAAAGGTTCTGAGGTACAAAGTGACAAAGGTTCTAAGGTTTTTCCTTGCGCCTTTGTCACTTTGCTTTTTTACACCTTTGTACCTTTGAACCTCTGCTACTTTGTACCTTTAAAGTTAAGATTTTGGTAACGGAGCTCCCACAGCAATATCGCAGCGGTGTCCTGTTTGTCCGTGCGGCGGATTCATTCCTTCTGCAGTGGCAACTGGAGCTTCTGTGCTTAACAACGTTGGAACAGCATTATTTGCCGGTGCAGGATTAACGGTAAAGCTTTGAGAACTGCTGCCGCT
>Ga0247815_10002162_pt1 | contig 14640 bp, 15 predicted proteins | sample UWRJL194509B1_FD_181014 | JGI IMG/M metagenome (GOLD analysis project Ga0247815, IMG submission 181014) | Plant litter microbial communities from Arlington Agricultural Research Station in Wisconsin, United States - UWRJ-L194-509B-1 | ecosystem: Environmental > Terrestrial > Plant litter >...
CCGGCTGTTCACCATCAATGTTGATCTAGTGGTTGGGGTTCGAGGGTTGCCGGCAGCCCGCGACATCGCGGTAGGTGCACCAGGGATTGGCAGTGCAGGTTCAGCAGCTTGAGGTCGTGCGTTACGCTGGCCATTTCCACGAGATCGCGACTGGTTGAGAGCATTTGGGCCCGTCAGTGAACTGGACCGACTTTGGCCTGGGGGCGAAATCATCGGTGCGTTGCGCGTGGAGAGCCGTGATCCGTCGACTGGTCGACCTGCGGCTCCTCGCGTTGACTTATTACCACCATATGAAGAAGCATTGGTGTAATAGTAGCGCATGCGTTATGAAAGGGATGAATGCACGATATCAGATCCGTCACAGTGGGCTGGAGCGTACAGTCTACTCACCGATTGGCCTCGTGTCACGGATACCGTGCCTGCAGGTCCTCTTTCCAAATTCCGCGACGTAGAAGTAGGCATCGCAGGCTTGGAAGTGGTCGAGGCGGCAGCAGGTTTCGCAGAAGCTGCTCCGCGTGAAGTGGTGTGGTCGACGACAAGCTTCGGCTGAACGTCAGAGAGTTACACCTTGCCCAGGAATAGACCTACGCGCTGACTACTAGTGGATATTGGAGCGGTGACTGCCAATCGAGGCTTACTGGTTTCTCGCGGTGTCGAGTCGAGTGCAGTGCCGATGGGTGGTACAGGTTCAGCAGAGGCTGGAGGCAGCGCATCGTGTTGACGAATCGCACGGGACCGCGGCTGGTCCAGAGCGGATGATCGTGCCAGTGAGGCTGACCGAGTCTGACCTAGCGGCGAAACTGGTGGCGGGTTCGAGGTCGATGATTGCGAAGTATTGACCGGTCGACCTGCGGTTCCTCGCGTCGACGGTCGACCTCGAGTCGCGGCGGCTGTAGTAGCAGGCCGACCTCCCGAACCCCACGCCGGTTTGGCAGTGGTCGGGGCAGGTTTGGTGGCAGCTGGGATAGTTGTCTTAGGAGTGGTGCGGCGCGAAGCATTCGGAGCGAGGTCCAATGCAGGAGATTCATCCTGGCCACCGCGTTCTGAGGATTGCTCGGGACCAAGCGGCGGATTGGGAGATCGGCTGCGACCAGTCATTCGACTGGCAGTACCGAGCGAACTCATCGAAACGAAATACTGTTGAGTAAGATGGTATGCGTACAGGCAGCTAGATCGTCAAAGACCAAGGGGTAAACGGCTGGTTGGAAGTCGTGCTTACGGCACAAACAATCCAGAGCAAGCGAGTTTTTGCCGAGTTGCGCTCGACCTTCGTTTCCCTTCTCCTCTCGCCGCCGCCGGTGCCCATCGTTCATGCCTCTTTACACCACACTATATGCTCGACAAATGTGTTTTGGTTGCCTTTGAACATTGTAGAGCACAGCTGGGGCATTGTCAGCCGATGCTGCTTGCCAGCAGTTCCTTGACGCGTTGAACGCCAACAAGTTCGATGTGTGTCTCAAGTCGATCATACCGCTGCACGCAACTGACCCGACAAGGCAGACTCTGCAATTTTCTCTAATTGCAGCGCTCGGTCTGATGTGCTCGTCAACCGCCTGCACGCGGGACGGCGTGGTGGACCATCTAGCCATATCCGCCAGCACATGTGCAGGCGACCTCATAACCACACAAGAGGTCTTGAGCACATGCGAAATGATATAAGACGTGATCCCAATGCGCACTGCGTCGTACACCAAGGATGGCCCGCAATACTGTGCAGTCAAGAAAGATATTGTCGGAACCTCTGACGCGCTCCAATTGCCAGTAGGCGAACTCGCCCAGATCGTCATGGCCAACCTCAACTAGATGGGAAAGGCGAACGTCGGGTTCTGGTATCTCACCCTCAAGTTGGACGTTGCGGCTCTCTGCAGCCTTTGTGCTCACGACATGTTGGCTGGAATGGTTGTGATGCAAGACGCCGTACCGTACGCGATCGGTATCAACCAGTCGCCACTGCTGCAGGACCAGGAGAACATCTGGTAGTCAGTGTCGACAAATTGCAGTGCGGAGGCTGCATGGAACGTGGTCGTCAAGGGCAGAACGGAGGAGGAGGAGGTGCGGTGCGGTGGCGCGTGGACTTTGGGTGTATCGCCCATCCTTGCCGGTGCAGTGCTTGCCGTTATGGCTGCGATGGCGCTCAGAGCGGCGTTTATTGCTTAATAGCTCGTCTCTCGTCTCTCTTCCCTGGATTCCGCACCTCGCGCAGTGGCTGCTGAATGTTTCGCCTTCTTGTTCCATCGTTCCGCTCCATGTGGTATGTTCCCTCAGTCACTCGGCCTCGCTTCTACTCACCTCGTATCAGGTGTATTGGAGACCGCCTGTGTTAACACTATCGCATGCTCTGAGTGAAAGTCATCGCCCACCAGCTGAGATTCATGCAGATCCATGGTCTGTCTCTCAGGCTACTCAACCCTCTGCGGGAGCAGTGAGCCGTATTTCAGCGGTGTTTTAGTGTGTTGTTGGATCTTCCGTAACTGGGATAATTCATTGTCGCTTGGTGGGGGTAACCAGCTCTTCTAGTAGGGCTCGGCACGACGCAGTTTGACCTTCGAAGCCGCCACAGCGTTCATTGTGTGGACCTGCAAAGCTTCACCAAACAGCTCTGATGTACCAAACATGAAAGCTGCACTTCTGTGCACCGATTGTTGCACTGTGATTAGCCGTTGTGCGCTTATGATGGATTTGATCATCTGAAAATGCTGATACCTGACAATGTTATAATGGCGAGATCATTGGTATTTCAATGAGAAGGGGGTACCGCCCGCAATCACATTTCCGGCTCACGAAATAATCATAATGTCTGACATTCATTTATATTCATATTTGTATACCGGAAATGTGCATGCATGAGATATATGATGAGAAGACACGCAATCATACACATATAAGGACCTACAACATTCCGATCGTGCTATTTTTGAATCATATTCTTGCACTGTATGCCCAATCACGAGCCGGATGAGTTGGCAGCACGCCAACACCGGGTCCAGTGCTCACCCTGGTGCAGAACACCATCGTCGGCAGTAACCACGGCCCGCCGTGATGCAATGACGCGAGAGAGACCCTCGATCTCGAGACAGCCCTGGTACTCAGGTGGCACCCAGAGCAGGAGGTCGCCGGTAGGGGAGACAAGCCATCCACTCTTATATTGTGCGAGTGCGAGAGATGTCAGCGCAGTTCGTTCGCGCTGATTAGCCAGCGACCTAAAAACTTCGAGGTCCCAGAGGCGGATAGTTGTGTCCCAGCTGCCGGTGACGAGGAATCGCCCGTCTGGGGAAAATACGATACATTCGATCACGCTTGCATGACCACGCAAAACCGGTTCAAGGGCTTCCGCGGTCTTCGTGTCCCAAAGGCAGACATCGTAGTCATTTATTTTGGATGCGATAAGCCTCCCGTCCAGCGAGTATGCGACTACTAGCGCATTGACAGCATGACCTTGAGCGTGAGAGACTTTGGCTCTCGTACGAATGTCGAAGTCAACAATACCCGTGGCAGTTGGCGCGATCATCTGAGCACCGTCGGGAGAAAATGCAAGCGGACAGATGAAAAAAACGGGCCCGTCCGGCTCTGTGAGCAGTTGGACCTGACCTGTCGTAGCATCGAAGATCTGAATGTCGCCGAAAGTTTCGGTTGCCGCAATACAGGTTCTCTGGCGAGAGTCAGCATCGGAGAAGATCGAATACCCATGCTCGATGTGTACAATCTGCTCCTCCTGAATGGTGCTCACATTCCATACATGATCCAGACCGGGGGGAATTTTCAATTCCGACGGGACGACGGATATACTGACTGGCGCATAGTGCCCACATCGTTCGGACACGGCGAGCTGGCCTGTTTGTACGTCCCAGAGCCGCACATTCATGCCGTATGACCCAGCAATAATCCAGCGGCTGTCCGAGGAGAACGCCACCGAGTCAACCGTCCCTGCAGGGTTGAGCGGCAGCGAGTGCATCTGTTCGCAAGTATATGCATCCCATACGCGGACTGAACCATCCTTCGAAGCAGACGCAATGAGGCGGCTGTCACCACTAACTGAAACAGCAATTAACTCATCGGCATGCGCGTTTAACGGCAAGACCGAAGAGTAACTTCCACTAACATCCCAGATGCGGATGGCGTAGTCATCTGAACAGGATGCAACGTACAGCCCATCATTCGAGAAACAGACGGCATTAACAAAGCCGTAATGACCGCTCAGAACAAGTGGTGAAGTCGGGTAGCCATCATGGAGGTTCCAAATACGCACATGATCGTCTTGAGAGCCTGACGCCAGAGCGCGGCCGTTTGGCGCAAAGCATACACTAGTGACCGCGTAGTGGTGTCCAGAATAAGTGCGATGCTGCTGGCCAGTTTGTGTGTCCCAGACGCTAACTACCCTATCCTGCGACCCTGAGGCCAGGTAAGTTCCATCGAGAGAAAAGGCGAGGCAGGTAATCGACCCTTGGTGTCCTGTGAGTGGCTCCCCAACTGGTTCGCCCAGACAATAGTCCCAGAGACGGATGGTGTTGTCCCCATATCCACCTGACGCGAGCGTCTTCCCATCAAAAGAGAACGCCACTACTCGCACTGAGCCCTGGTGCCCGCTAAGAAGGCCGCACATGGGCTGGTCGTTGTTGGTTGACCATACATCAATTGTGCCGTCGTCCAAAGCACAAGCAATTGTACACCCATCTGGCAACACTACAGTTCGTTCGATTTTATTGGTGTACTGACGGTGGAGCGGTAGGAGTAAGCGGTCAGTGCGAAGGTCCCATTGAAATACCCTCCCAGACTTTGTCCCTGCGATCAGGTAACAACTGTCTGGCGTAAATGCGATGCTAGTGATCCACTCGTCGGTGCTCGTTGAGAACTCGCGTATCTCTGCGCCGTTTTTAATGTCCCATAATTGTACGATGCTGCCTGAGCTTGACGCGAGAGTCTTGCCGTCGGGTGAATAGGCGATGCCTTGAATTCTCCCACGTCCAGCGATAACCATGACACATCTTCTGGCATGGTAGTCAATTCCAAATGTCTCGATCGAAGGCACGGTGAGCAGCGTAGAGAAATGTTGAAAAACGAGGGAGTCTTTGGGTGTGAAGGGGAGGGCCGACAGGTAGATGTGTGGTGTGCAGCGCTCAATTACTTCGTACGAGGATGTAACGAAAGATATGGCGTCGCGGATGAATAACAAGACATCTTCCCCGTCCACCTAAAGTCACGTCAGCATTTAGCGAGGTAGAACAGGGTACGAACACACCGCTGAGGCTGTAATGTGGAGGAGACTTGAGGCTCGCCTGACATCCCAGGTTGCATTGAGCAGCTCTAGCCAAAAGAGCAACTTGTGTTGGAGGAAGCTATATATCTTCTCGTCGAAAGATGACCTTACTGAAGCAAGGTCCACATGATAAGCCCAGTGGAGACACGCGTAGACGAGTGAGCTCGCAATCTCTCCCAAGTTGATTCCCGGGTTCGCTGTGTACGATGTACTGCCGCGCGAGATGTTGAAGCAGAGGTCGTCGGCAGACATTCGCTCTAAACATCCCCGAGCGAGCTCATCGTGCCCAAACCCCTTACAGACACGGATATGCTCCGGGGCACGCGTGAACATAAAATCGCCAAATGATGCGTGCAGCGTGCGCAGCTCGCCCCAGTCATCTTCCTCTGGGACGAATATTACTGTATGAAGTCTCTCTAGAGCCCCACGCAGGTCTTCGGGGGTGAGCCCAAGGATTTCGGCCAGGCAATTCAACGTGAGAGGCGCACGAGTACAGAGGATGACGGCGATGATGCGGCGCATCTCGTCGAGCTCGGCTGGTTCGAATGCTGTCGGATCAGATGCTTGCATCAGAACGAGCGAGTACATCTTGTCAAGCGGGGCGGTGGCAATAGTGGAATCCGATATCTGCGTTTTCACTGTCTGCAATCGCTTCACTCGACCTGGAACACTCTTATGTTCCAGGATGTAGGCGATTGCGGTGGACGCAAAGATGAAAAGACCGCCTGAAGAAACGGCCAGCTCGTCGATATCGTCCTGAGTATACCATGTTGCAGTCTTTGTGACCTTGTCGAACGTCCGCTGAATGTACAGCCTGATATCCGCGGTGACGAGGGTCGGGTCGATGGTATGGAGATGAACGATCGAGCTGAGACTCTTGTCGGCAATCGCGGTTTCGCGGATGTGCATCTCTGATCGGGAGGTGAAAAGGAACTTGACGGGAGCTGAGCAGGCGAAGTTGGCCAGGGCGTTGATGAGCTCGACGAGCCTCTCCTCGTTGCTGCACTCGTCCAAGGCGTCGACGACGAAGACTATCTGGCGATCTAGCAACGCTACTGATTCAAGCGGTTTGACGAGAAGGTGCTCCAATTGGAGGGCAATGGCTTTGTGAGCAAGATCGGGGTCGTCTTTGAGCTCCTCTGCAAGAGCCTCTGCATAATCCAAGACGCTGCGTGCCATAAGGGTGGCAAACGTAGGGATGATGCGCTCGGCTTCCGTGCGCTCTACTGCACCAGCAGCACGAGAGCAGAAGAACGTGCCACCAAGGAGGATATCCGGCTCGTTGGCCAACATTCGGCAGAGGGTCAACGCGATGGAGGTCTTGCCGGTGCCAGCCATGCCAGCGACCCAGACGATATGCGCGCCGCCCCGAATATTGAGCAGGCTTTTCATGTCGTTGAGGATCTGAACACGAGTACCTTCCATACATCCGGCATCGGACGGCTGTGCCTCGTGCTGTGCGCCAGGAACGTGGTGCTTGCCCAAGCCTGCGATGTATCAGTCGACAGATCTGTTATACTGATAGCTTTGTGGGCACCTTTCTCAATAATCAGCGCCACATCCGAAGAAGGATCTTGCATTGACAAGTGCGTTTCATTGTAGTTGTTGTTGACGATGGAGCCGCCAGGCGCGTGGCTGACGTTGTTGTTGTTGTTGACGACGAGCTTCGGCAATGTGTAAGAAATTTGCAGCTCGTCTACGCATCTACCCACAAACTGTTCGCCCATTAATGGTGCCGGGTTGACCGCCGGCCGATGCTTGCCAATCACCCGCGGCGTCGCAGTGCGTGTAACGGGTATCGACTGCGTATCGACTGCAGCGTCTGCAGGACGATAATTGCGTTGACCACGAGATCCCGGCCGGTTGAGAGCATTCGCGCTCATTAGTGAGCTGGCCCGAATCTGGCCTGGTGGCAAAATCATTGGTACGTTGCGTGTGGAAAGTTGCGACCTGTCGACTGGTCCGCCTGCGGCTCCTCGCGTTGACTGATTCCATCGTAGGGAGACACGAAAAAGCATTGGTGTAATAGTAGCATATGCGTTGCGAAAATGAATCATGCGGGATATCAGATCTGTGACAGTGGGCTGAGGCGCACAGTCTGCTCACCGGTTGACCTCGCATTGCAAGTGGCGTAGTGGCAAGTCCTGCTTCAGAACCCCATCGCGACCTGGAAGTAGGCACCACAGGCTTGGCAGTCGTCACTGCAGGTTTTTTAGTCCCTGGGACAGGTTTCGTAGACGCAGCTCGGCGTGAAGCGGTGTGGTCGATGAGCTTTGGCCGAATGTTAGTGAGTTGCAGCTCGCCCAGGAATGCGCTCACACGCTGATTGTCCGAAGACTCTGGAGCGGCGATCACCGGTCGAGGGGTACTAGTTCCCCGCGACGTCGAGCCGCGTGCAGCAGCGATGGGAGGTGCAGGTTTAGTAGACGTCTGAAGGAGTGCCTCGCGTTGGCCAGTTCCACGAAAACGTGGCTGGCCGATAGCGCTTGATTGCGCCGATACGCCATGCCGAGCCTGGCCTGGCGGTGAGAGAGGTGTCTGGACCGGCGCAGAGGATCGTAACCTGTCGGCCGGGCGGCTCGTGCCCTCTTGAGTCAGCTTGTGATGGACGTCGCAAACCAATGCATCAGCGGAAACATCGCATGCGGAGTGGAATGGAAGACATGTATCATTTCAGATGTGTATGCCAGAGCACAGAATGCGCTTACCGTTCGAGTTCGTGCTGTGACTGTTGGGGAAGCAGATCCTCCTCCTGAAGGTCGTAGTAGCTTGGGAGTAGTTGTCGCTGGCTTGGAGGTCGAATTCTCAGGCTCTGTGCTACCTGTGACAGACTTCACAGATGTCGCGCAGCTGGAGGTTTTGTGGTCGACCAACTACGACAGTGTCAGGGAGATGCGGCATATACACGATTGTACTCACGAGCTGGTCGCCCGTAGATTCTGGAGCGATGACCACCAGTTGAGGGGCACTGGTTCTTTGAGGCGTCGAATCGAGTACAGCTGCAATAGGCGGCGCGTGTCTAGCAGAAGCTTGAGGGAGTGCATCGCGCCGGTCGGTCGAGCGCGACCATGCCAACAGACTAGGACCACTTGATCGTCCCAGCGAGCTGGGCCGAGCTGGCGCTGGCGATGAAGCTTTTGGCTGGTTTGGAGTCAATGACCGCGAAGTGTTGACAGGTCGACCTCGCGTCAGCGGTCGACCTCGAGTTGCGGCTGCTGTAGTAGCAGGTCGGCCTCCCGAACCCCACGCTGGCTTGGAAGTGGTCGGGGCTGGTTTTGTAGCGGCTGCGACGGGTGTAACAACAGCAGCGCGGTGTGAAGTGCTCGGAGCGGCATCCGATGCAGGGAATTCATCCTGAACACCGCGTTCTGGTGACCTTTTGTGACCGGGGAACGGATTAGGAGATCGGCTGCGACCAGTCTCGCGACTGGCAGCACCGAGCGAGCTCATCAAGACGATAGATTGTCGAGTAAGATGATATGCGCGCAGGCAACTGGATCGTCAAAGGCCAAGGAGCATCTGGCTGGTTAGAAGCCGCGCTTACGGCACAAACAATCCAGAGTAAGCGAGTCTTATGCCGAGCCTCTGCTCAGAGACACCCGACGTTCACCATAAGCTGCCAGTAACAAAGGCCTCTTAGGTGGAACCATTGTGCAGAATGGTCCACATAGTGTGATTGAGTATGGGTCCAAATTTAATCGCAAAATCAAATCATAAAACACCTTTACCATTGTAACAAATTGATCTAAGCCCTAAATTGTTCGGAATTGCGACATTTGCGGGTGTCCAACTCTCAGACAGCGGTACTGTAGTCTGCAGATCTCACACCCCGAGTACTAACCACTGCATAACTCACACTGCTCCTTCCATCGTACCACTATATGTAGTACATCGTAATGTCTGGTTCAATGAGGCCGCCGAAAGGAAACACGTAGACGACACATACAAGTAGTAGTTACTATTAGCCGAACGCAGCTCACGTAATGTATGTCCACCCATGGCATATGGATGAGTTGTCGGCACGCCAACACTGGTCCCACTGTACACCTCGGTGCAGCACCTCGTCGTTGGCAGTAATCACGACTCGACATGTGGCAATTACCTTACATATATCTGCAATCTCGAGATAAGGACGGTACTCGGGCGGCACCCAAAGGAGGGGTTCATCGCGCGCAGAGAGAAGCCATCCATTCTTGTATGATGCAAATGCGAGAGCTGCTAGCGCATTCTGTTGGCGCTGAGTGGCCAGGGATATCACCTTTTCGAGATCCCAGAGACGGATGGTTGTGTCCCTGCCGCCGGTCACGAGGAATCGCCCATCTGAAGACAAGCCAACAGAATGGACTCCGCCCACATGGCCATGCAAATTCGGGCGGATGGCTTGCGCCGTCTTTGCGTCCCAAAGACCGATAGACTGGCTATCCGCGCCGGATACGACGAACAGCCCGTTTGGGGAGTATGCAATTGCATTCAGCTTGGTACGAGTTTCAGCGTGGAAATCTTGGTAGCCAGTATGAATGTTACGGCCGACAATTGTTGTGCCATTTGGTGCCAAGATGCGAGTACTATCGGGAGAGAATACAAGCGGGCTCATAATATAACTGAGCCCGTTGAACCCTTCGAGCAACCGGACCTGCTGGCCTGTCGCAGCATTGAATATACGAGCATCGCCGAAAGCCTCCCCAACGGCAATGAGCTCTCCGTTGGGAGAGTAAGCCACAGAGCAGACAGCGCAGCTACACGTGATTTGTAGAATCTGTGATGACTGTCTGCTCATGTCCCAAACACGAACAGTCTGGTCACGTGATCCAGAAGCGAGATTCAAACTATCTGGAGAGAAAGCAACGGTATTGATTTGGCCAGTGTGTCCGTGCAGTTTAAACCTGCCGAGCCGGCCTGTTCGTACGTCCCATAGCCGCACCATTGCGTTGTATGACCCGGTGGCGATCCAGTGGTTGTTTGGAGAGAATGCTACGGCGTGGACTGGCTTATCATCTGTAAGCAAGGGCAGATACATCTGTTTGCAGGTATGCGCATTCCACACGCGGACTGAGCCATCGTTCGATGCAGACGCAAAGAGCCGGCTGTCTCCGCTGAACGTAACTGTATTTACGCAATCGGTGTGCGCGTCGATCGGTTGGATGGTCGAGTGGCTTCCACCGACATCCCACATGCGGATAGTGCCGTCTGATGAGCAGGATGCGACGTTCAGACCGTCATTGGAGAAGCAAACGGCATTGACGGCGTCAGAGTGGCCGCGCAAAACAAGTGGTGACCTTAGGTTAGCACCATCACAGAGGTTCCAAACGCGCACGGTACAATCATGAGACGCTGACGCTAGGAAGCGGTCGTCTGGCGCAAAATTTACGCTGTGAACCCAGCCTCGGTGACCATAACAGTTATAGAAAAGAATGCCGGTTCGGGTGTTCCAAATGCGAACTAAACCGTCCCGGTATCCAGAGGCAAGAAATGCCCCATCGAGAGAAAACGCGAGTGACACAACTACACCTCGATGTCCCGTGAGCGGTTCTCCCGCCGGCTTTCCCAGGCGGCAGTCCCAGAGACCAACAGCGTCGTATCCACCCGATGCAAGCAGCTTCCCGTCAGAAGAGAATGACAATACATACACTGAGCCCTCATGTCCGCTAAGGATACCACACATGGGATGGCCGGTATTGGTCGACCATACTTCGATCGTACCGTCGTTGAAAGCAGAAGCAACCGTGCCCCCGTCTGATGACATGACGACCGATTGAATTCCGTTGGCGTGTTGACGGTGTAGAGGTGAGAGCAAGCGGCTGGTGCGGGTGTCCCACCGCAATACGCTGCCGGCCTTTGTCACTGCGACCAAGCACCGACCGTCTGGTGTAAAGGTAATGCATCGGATTTCCTCCTCGACGGACACCGAGTGTGTGTGTGATATTACGCCACTGCGAATGTCCCACAGTTGCACGGTGCTGTCGCCTGAGCACGATGCGAGAGCTTTCCCATCAGGCGAATAGGCGGCGCGTTTGACGCCGCCGTTGTGTCCGGCGAGAACCATGACACACCGCCCGGCATGATGCTCAATTCCAAACGTCTCAATTGCGGGTAGGCCGGTGAATAGTTCCGAAAAGCTCTGAAAGATAAGGGAATTCTTGGGCGTGAAAGGGAGAGCCGACAGGTAGATGTGGGCTGGGCTGTGTTCGATCGCTTCGTGGGAGGATGTAACAAAAGATATAGCGTCGCGGAGGAATTGCAAGGTATCCTCGGCGGTCACCTGTATACAAGTCAGAGTTTGGAGAGCTGAGTTTAGGTAAATAAAAAAACCTACCGCCGAGGCGGCAATGCGGAGGAGGCTTGAGGCGCGCCCAACCTCACCGACTACGCTGAGCACCTCGAGCCAGAAGAGAAGCTTACTTCGAAGGACAAAATCGATCATAGTGGCGAAGGATGATCCCAAAGAGGCGAGGTCGACATGGTGGGCCCAGTGGAGGCTCGCGTAGATGAGCGATGCTGCAATCTTGTGGGGTTTAGCCTTAGGACTCAGGATGTACGATGACCTGCTGCGCGAGATGTTGAAGCAGAGGTCGTCGGTGGTCATTCGCTCGAGACATCCTCGCGCGAGCTCATCATGGCCGAGCCCCTTGCTGATGCGGATGTACTCCGGGGCACGCGTGAAAATAAAGTCGCCGAATGATGCATGTAGTGTGCGCAGCTCGCCCTCATCATCTTTCTCCGGAACGAGGATCACTGCATGAAGCCCATCCAAAACCCCACGCAAGTGCTCGGAGGTCAGTCCAAGGACGTCGGCGAGAGACTTAAGTGTCAGCGGCGCACGAGTGGCGAGAATGACGGCGACAATACGCCGCGTCTCGTCGAGCTCAGTTGGTTCGACTGCCCCCGGGTCCGATGCTTGCGTCAGTATGAGCGAGTACATCTTATCGAGCGGGGCGATGGCAATGGCTGAGCTCGATATCTGCACTTGCACCGTTTTCATCCGCTCTAATCGGCCAGTAGTGTCCTTGCGTCTGAGGATGTACGCCAGCGCAGTGGACGCGAAGATGAACAATCCACCTGAGAGTATGGCAAGATCATCGAGGTCGTGTTCGGTGTACCATACCGATGTCTTTGTCTTCTGCTCAAAAGTTTTCTGAATGTACAACCTGATATCCGCCGTGACGTGAGCTGGGTCAATGGTGTGGAGATGAATGATTGAGCTGAGACTCGTATCCGTGATCGAGGTTTCGCGGATGTGCATCTCTGGGCGGGAAGTGAGAAGAAATTTGATAGGCGCTGCGCTGTTGAAGTCAGCCAGGGCGTCAATGAGCTCGACAAGCTTCTTCTCGTCGCTACACTCGTCTAGAGCGTCAACAACGAAGACGACTTGGCGATCGAACGACTCCAGGCATTCGAAAGGTTTAACGAGAAGGCGCTCAACTTGAAAGCGAATGGATTTGTGAGCGAGGTCAGGGTCGTCTTTGAGTTCCTCTGCCAAAGCCTCGGCATAGACTGGGATGCTCCGCGCCAAAATGGCGGCAAATGTGGGGATGATGCACTGAACGTCCGCCCGCTCAGCTGTGCCAGCAAAGCGAGAGCAAAAGAAGGTTCCACCGAGGACGATGGTCGGTTCGTTGATCAACGTTCTACAGAGTGTCAACGCAATGGAGGTCTTGCCGGTGCCTGCCATGCCTGCGATCCAGACGATGTGTGTGCTGCCGCGAATATTGAGCAGGGCTTTCATGCGGTCAAGTAGCTGGACGCGAGTGCCTTCCATGCAACCGGCTCCAGCTGGCTGCGCGTCGTGCAGTGCGCCGGGGACGTGATGCCCGCCCAAGCCTACGTTGTATCAGTCGATGTGGCTACTGAATTGGCAGTTGGCAAAATACATTTCTCAATAACCTCCATACTCTCTGGGGCATCACTGCGCGTGAGCGTGTGCGTTTCATTGTAGTTCCAGTTGACGATAAAGCCACCCGGCGCGTGGCTGATGTTACTGTTGTGGTTCACGACGAGCTTCGAAATGGCGTGAACAAATAGCACCATTTACCTGAGTGCACTCACAGGCTGATGAGCCGTTGGTGTTGAAGGCATGTCCAGAACTGGAGAGTCGCCAGTTACGAGCGGTTTCGAGGCAAGTGCAGCCGCAATGGTTCAGGACCAGCGGAGCTCCAAGGCTATACAGTACCACCGCCCTTGCCAATTTGGGAAGACCAGTCACCACAGCTTCCAAGCAGCATGGTCACACCTTAGACTTTAGCGCCTGGGGTAGAGTTTTGTCAGTTGTCACATGTCACAGATTATGAGCAGAATGTGCACCAGGTTTGAAGCTCGGTGAATTGCCCCGAGAGGAAGACGAGGCACGCAACGACCGCGTCGATTGTTCGCTCTTACGTCGTTTAGATAATAGAAACTAGCTCGTTGTTGTTGGAGACGGTGGGCATGCAGTTAGTCCAGGAAGGACCAGGCGCCACCGGCCAAAGTCCGCACCGCGCCAATCGACATGAACTCGGCACGCAGCCTCACCGTGTCGACACACGTACAACGCCTTAGACCAATAGGACAATAGTTCCCCGAAGCTTGTGCAATGGTGACAAGATACAGTGCGTGTGTTGAGATACAATGGTAGTTGTTGCAAAAATGTCGGCATGACGACTTGCCGCGGGGTGCATACTTACCGCGCCGCTGCCACACTCCTTGCCCTCTTGCACAAGTCGCAGGTCGCTGCCACCACCCGCTCGTCTCGTCTCTTTCCCTCGTTCTACGAGGCATCCACCATCTCGGACACCACATTATTGGAGGATTCGTTGACCGAATCGATACGGAATCTGGGCGTGCACAACAAAAGAGCCACTGACAACACCAAGAGACGCTGCGCGTCGTGAACATCCCTGTCCACATCTTTCTCAACCCCCGCCTCCCTATATCTTTCTCTCGCTACTCCAACACTCTTTACACGTCGCGATGGGTCACTTCATTTGGAACGAGTGGGCCAGGCTAGTTGCAATTACTGCATCCGTCTGTGCGTCGCGGTCTTGTACCCCCGATATCACGGAATACCGCGCTAACATACTTCTACATACGCAGATGGCATATGGAGCGCATACTGGGGCATCTTCTACCGCAAAGTGTTCTGGGACTTTGTCGGCGGCACCCTGCGCGCTCCGGGCGGTCTCCAGTGCGTGCCACCCCTCGTCCTCGACAGCGTCATCCCCTCTTGCTGACAGCTGTGCCCCTCTGTCTTGCAGGCCGTCACTGTCTATCATTCCCTTGGCCAATATCATCGTCAAGATGCCAGTGGTCCAGATCGTCTCGTTCGTAGTTGGCATGTGCATACTGCTTATCGAACTGCCTGGGCCCGGCTGTAAAGGTCTATCAGCCCGGCTTGGATGGGTCCCACGCATACC
>Ga0247815_10002163_pt1 | contig 14639 bp, 18 predicted proteins | sample UWRJL194509B1_FD_181014 | JGI IMG/M metagenome (GOLD analysis project Ga0247815, IMG submission 181014) | Plant litter microbial communities from Arlington Agricultural Research Station in Wisconsin, United States - UWRJ-L194-509B-1 | ecosystem: Environmental > Terrestrial > Plant litter >...
CACCACCGTCGGCGTCCGATACGCCAGTCTGGCGGAAGGTGTTGAGGCCCCATGCGTAGACGATGCCGGCAGCGTCTTGTGCGAAAGAGTGGTACATGCCCGTGCCAATGAGGGCGATCTTGCGCAAAGCGAGACGTTCAGGAACAAGAGCGTTCAGTTTGCGCCGCTGGATGATCCGCCGGCCAAGTTGCGCTTGTTCACCGTTCCCCCCTGTGAAACAGGCATGAGAAACCAAGACACGAATAAGTGAGACTGTGAACGAAAACGCACAGATAAAAACTTGGCCGGTGTTGGTCAGGGCCATGACATGGTCGGCGCCACAGACCACGGAGATGAAGACGTGTTTTTCGAGTCCATGAATCGGGATCGGTTCGAATTGTGTCTTGCTTGCATTCTTTGAACTTGCGAAGCCAAGAAGACCGTCGCTAGAGCGGAACGAGCCCCAGGCGCGAAGTTCGCCCTTATCGCTGAGAGCAACGCTGACGCTGTCTCCGCATACGACCTGGATTGCACGAAAGTCCTGCAAGCCTTGGACTGGGAGTGGCTGCGTCTCAAGAGCCTCTTGCTCGATGAAGCCTCCGACGTTCAGCGGGTCGAGAACGTTGGTTGTTGCGCGGCCGAGACTTGCATTGTCGTTGATGCCCCAGGAGAGGACCTGAATGACGCGGGAGCGGTTAGCTACACGCGATTTGCAGGAGGCACGACGACTCACCCGACCGAGTTCATCGACTGCTAGCGTGTGCATGCCGCCGGCGCAAGCGGTTTCAAGACCTGCACCGTCGCCACCGAGGATGCCGTTCTGGATAGCCTCTTCGAACCAGGCGTGCAGTCGCGGCCGAGTGATTTCGTCAAGCATTTCTCTAGTAATGTCGTGAATGAGCATCTCGGTTGAGGTGAGATAGCAAGCAAACTAACGTTCCAAGCCCTAGTTGGCCAAAGTTACCGGATCCGAAGATGAAGAGACGTCGTGACGGGCGCGGATGTGTGGCGGGTTGGAGGGTGGCGTGCTCGATTGTCTCTCCAACAGCAGAAATTGACGTTCTGGCAGAGCGTTGCTTGGTGTCATTGGTAGGAATTGTGTGTTCAATAGCGCTGAGTGAACGACGGCCACGCTTCCGGACTGGCTTTTGTTCGTCTTCACTGGACTCGTCAACGTCGGACAAGTCAGCGAGCTTACGTTTGCGGCCTTTGACAACCGCTACAAGCCCCAGCTTGGGCTCTGGCGGTGGCACAGACCTGTTGCGTGCAACGGATGCTTTGGTGGCTGACTTTACGGGCATGGTTGAGGCGCGAGTGGCGAAGATCAAGCGCGGACGGTCGGAGGTTGAATCGCCCTTTGATTCGCGTTTTGACCCTCGACCACATGTCCACCCGCCGCTCCAAGCAATCAGCTAACAACGCCCCGCCGGTGCCCGAAAAGTCGCCAGGTGCGCGCGTGTCGCTCAGGGCGCTGTGCTCTTTGCTTACAATCTGTGTTTAGGCACATCCAAATATGTGGGTCACTACCTAGTCGCATACAACGTGTTATCCACCCTTGCCTGGGGCTACATCCTCGTGGTGACGACCGCACACCTCGCCGGTCTGACCAACAGCGCCAATGTCGTAGCACCACCACAGACTACAAGCTCTGTATTCTCGCGTTTTGCTGCAAGCATCCCTTTCCTGCGCTCATCGGCACCAGTCTCGGCACAAATCCAGACTCGTCTCCCTCCAATCCTTCAGCGCTTTGTCAACCGTTCCAGCACGGTATACACTGCTATTGGCCCTCAGACTGCCATCATCCAGTCGTTTGCCGTTCTCGAGGTTCTCCATGCCTTCCTGCGCTGGGTCCGTTCCCCGGTCCCAACCACTGCAATTCAGGTCGCTTCGCGCCTCATCCTCGTCTGGGGTATCGCAGAGCAGCACACTGCTGCCCGGCAATCATTCTTCTACGGTACTATGGTCTGGTCGTGGTCCTTCACTGAGGTCATTCGATACGCCTTCTACGCCACCTCGCTCCTCCACCAGACCCCGCCGTGGCTCACTTGGTTGCGCTACACCACATTCTTCGTCCTTTACCCGACGGGTGCGGGCTCTGAGGCATTCGACATGTTCGCGACGCTCCCAGCCGTCCCGGCGAAGGCTGCCTACCTCCGGTGGTTCCAAGCTGCTTGGTCCGCAGGCGACTACATTCGCGCCATCATGTTCCTCATTTGGTGGCCTGGTATGTTCTCTTTCGACCACCAGTATCTCTGGCATTCACTGACGCAACCTCGCAGGTCTCTATGTCATGTACACCTACATGATCAGCCAGCGCAAAAAGGTTCTCGGCTCTGGCCTTGCTCTCAACAAGCTGAAGACCCAGTAGACGACCCTCTCGACGAAAATCATTGGGTCACTCTTCTCATATATACCGTTAAGTATCACGCATTTCCAATGACGACAGCCTGATGAATGCCTTGGCGACGACAAGACGTCTCTTCTATTTGTTGCTTCGCAGCCACATATTTCACGTCGTCACTCTACACCTGTTGTACTTCGTAATGTACCTGCCGCTTGCTTGCAACATGTTCACTTGTCTCACAAACTCTAGCCCCGACTGCCCTCGGTAACATCAGGCTATTGACAATTCTTTGACAATCCGGCAGAGCGACCTGCTCTAAGGGCACTGAGACGAAAGAACATAACCGCAACGCTTCGCACCGCTCCCCCATGCGCGACCAGTTCAATGCGCACTGCGCAGATACAAACTTTCTAGACAGTTGTCGATGCACCGATGTCTTGTGCCGCACAAACGACAGGTCGTGGTAATCGATCCCCTCCTGGCGCCGTCTTGTGTCTACCTCAAAGTGGTTTTATTGACCAAAGTTCAAGTCAGTCCAGGCATTGGGAGCATTGTAATGGATTGGCTTGAGTGCTAGTTGTAGTTGGGTTTGCCAACTTGACACCGTCCTCAATGCGCGATCTAATTTCAACACGGTCTACTCGTCTAGGAACAAATTAATCGCAATGACTTCAAATTCCCCTACATGGAAGCTCCAGTTATTGCAGATGAATCCAACACATCAGCCTCGCAAAGCCATAAGATCCCGCTCCGGTGTTCGAAATGATTCCCGCCGTGCTCAGGAGAAATGTCAATATATGAGTTTGCCGGAAGAAGTTGCGCGGGCCTGATATGTGCGACTACCGTTGTGGTCGTGCATTTATTGCAATATTGCAGTCTAACCAGTGCCAACATACTTCTGCTTCTCAAAGTCTCTCCACAATGTCTTGAAGATGAGCTTGCTCGAGGAATCGAGCTGTGCTCCAGCCGTGCCCGCCATAATGCTATCCCTCCCACGTTCTCCGCATGCGGCACAAAGTGCAAAGATCCCCGGCTCGAGCTTGTTCCTCACATCAAGCGACAGCATGCTCAGGGGCGCCGAGAGAATTTCGAGGTATGTCAGGAGTACTGCAGGTGCATGGTGGGTCAAAGGTTTCACCAGGGATGTCGTAGTGGATGCAGCGGTGTCCTTATGTGCGCTGCGTCCGAAATGCTGCACGGCTGTCGTTTTTGAGATGAGAGCTGAGAAGAGACGAGCGAGGATTGTAGCGCTGTCGACGTCAAGGCTGCCCGTCGCGTCTGCCCGGACGGAGACAAACCGCGGAAGCCGATCAGAGACCTCGCGAAGCTGTCGAGGTCCGAGATGAGGACGCGGTACCTGAAGTGCTGCGAGTAGGAGCCGAAGCAGATGGGTGAGATGAGGAAGTATCGCCGTGACCAGGTCTTGGCGGAGTCGCACAAGCATAGTGAGCACTGAGACGATGGTGTCAAAGATCGGTGCAGATGTCGCCTCATCGTGCTCGGTGGTCGGGGCTAGGAGGCGCGAAAAGAAGGTGCAGATGGAGCCAACGTCAACGAGCTGTAGTGACATCGGCTGTGGATGTATGTCAGATGGTTTCCACCAACTCAGAGAGCGGACGCACCCGTTCACGGCAGATCTGTTCCATCAACCGCAAGGACGCCACACGCACTGATGAAGCAGAATGCGTCGCGATACTTTTGTTAATAAACACGCTCAAGTAGAATCGCGTCTGCTCGCGGCATATTGCTGCGACGTTCTCCGGTGAGCTGCGGGAAACGATCGTCGCGAACTCAAACAGGTGTCGCAGCTCCTCTGCACCAGAAGATGGAATAATGGCAACGGTACGGCGGATTGCCTCGAGAAGGCTTTCATATGCTGCAGGCGAGAAGTCTTTCAGCGCCGAGTGTAGTTGCTCGCTGGAGCTCCAACGGTTCGGCGTTCGGCGAGCCCAGGTGATGAATGCTGCAACAAGGATCGATGCGCGTTGACAGTTTGCGGATGTTTCGAGTGCTAGTAAGGTGAGTGCAGAGTCGGTGAGTGGACCCAACTCAGATTCCGGGGAAGTTAGGAGTAGAGTCTCGACTTGTTCGACTGTCGAGGACGCCAAGTCACGAGGTACCGAGACTGTCAAGATCTATCAGCCAAAGCACCTGCTCCGCTAGGAAGACAACTTGCACTCCAAGTTATGCCGCGACATGAGACGCATTGTAGCGGCGCACATCGCAAAGTTGTGTGGCAATTCAGCAGCGTCCACAACCAGCCCGTTCTGAATCAGGTGCTGAAATGACGCGAGGTACTGCCCTACATAGCGCAGCAGATCCTCAATGGTTGGTTTACTCGCTGGGGAGAAGCTGTGCAGCGGGTTGAGTTGAAGCCATTGACGCGCATCACAGATGAAACAAACCTCTTCTGTTCGGCCAGTTGACCAAAGAATGCCACAATCAATCGCTGGTCCGTTGCGGTAACCGCAAGCTTCGAAGAGTTCTCGAAGATGTTGTTGAAATGATTGAGCAAGAGATCTGTTACAGGCCCGTCGCGAGAATACCGCCTAAAACATTCAATGAGCGATCATAGAGCAAAAAGTCAGGAAACTCACTCGATGACAACAGCTCCAAGCTGAACAGTCGACTGTATCAGGCGATTCGAAGGCTTGGCGCCAATGTTCGCGGTGTTGATGAGGTATTCAATAGCCTCGTGCGACTGAATAGAATGTTAGCACAGTTCGTTTGTTTCTCATACGGCGCACCAAAGTCATTTCCAAGCTAGCTTGATGTGCGATGCAATTTCGAATCCCTGACCGCATATTGCTGATGTCTTCATCCATAGACAACAGGACGTCCGCCACGCATGCGCGAAGCACGAGTTGCTCTCGTGTCGCACGTCCCAGAGCCGCAACTGGCATGATCAGAGTAAATGCAAATGCGTTGACCGCTTGTCGGACTTGATGGGCGTCCAACGCAGCCTTCCGCTTCTTCCCTTTCTTCGTCTTGTGAAGAATATCACCGATCTCGAGATCGGCGAAGCAGGCAGTTTCAACCAAAAGCTGCCCGCCAATGCATTCTGTTACGCGTCAGGGTTGAAACGCCATCGCAGGAGATGTTGTAACACACCTGCAAGGCGATGAAGTTCCCACAGGGATGCGTCTTCCAGAGCACGATACACTACTGCTCTGGCGCTATTTGTCGAACTCGGCTTCCCGCCCTCAAACAGCTGGAGTACAAGCCCTGCGACGCGTTCGAGACACGGTTGATCGACAATCGATCTATCTGGGTGTTAGCTAGGCACGAATATAATGGTCGGAGACGCACACCACATTTGGAAGCCATCTCAGGAGTAGAGCGCTGATTGCAGCAGTCGATGCCAGCCGTGGACCAGCCTCTTCGGATACGACAGCACAACTCTGACCATCCCATTCCAAATATGGATCGAGGGAACTTTCAAGGCGATTCAAGAGCATGGTCATGTTCTCAGACGCAGACTGGGGCGTAAACTCTGGAAGTAAGGCAAAGAAATTGTTGTCCTACGCTGACCGTTAGCGTGGTCTCTTCAGAGTCTGATTAAAACACTCACCAGCTGAATTCTGAGGTCCGTGACAATTGTCTCTTCAGAAAACAGACGATTGACGAGAGTGATGATGTCAGCAGCCGCGTTTTCCGTTGGAGAGATCAGGGTAAGCATTTGTCGACAACGAAGGCTGGACGCCTGTAGTGTTTGCAGTTGCCACCTGCCGCTCCGAAGCGACCAGTGGCGCTGAAGCGCGCCGTCAAAGTCGTGTAAAACCCTCGCCAGGTCATTAACACTTGCAGTGTGCGACGGACCGTCCGCGCGAGAAAGGCTGCGCGAGATCGCCGAAACAAAAACAAACGTCGCATACTCGAGGTGAATGGCGAATGACATGTCGAGCAACGACTGTGACGATTTGGACTTCTGTGACGATGATGCGGTATCCAGGGCCTTCTCAAGGAGACCGAGCTGGATCCTGAGTCGGTTGGAGAGCTCCTGAAGCAACCGCGATGTCTGGCCGGGACTGAGGAAGATCGTCACAGCGCTATGCAATTGCGAGGAGTATCTCGTGTTGAATAAAAGCCCGCGCATGGTGTTTGAGTATGTGAGCTGGACGGTAGATCCGCCGGTGTGGCCAAATTTGACGCTCTCGAATAGAGCGAGAACGTGGTCTTGAACGGTCCGCGTTCGAATGGAGTAGTCAAGAGCACCAAGTGCAAACGCCAATGCATCTTCGCGCTTTACTGTTTCAATCTGAAGGCATGTTGATGAGCATTATCACGCAGTATACGAGTAAGCAAGGGGAAGACTCACAGAAACAATCTTCTGTAGTATATCCGCTACGATTGGAGCGATGATGTCGTAGTCCAGATGAAGAAGTGCAGTGAGGACGGGGATTGACGACTTCTCGTCGTCAATATCGTCCACGGCAGCTAAAGCTGTCTTTGCAAAGTGGCTAAGAGCATCAGACCAATTGGGTCCACGGCGGTACAGGTTTTCGGCTGCGACGACTTGAAGCAACGTGACGAATGCTGGCCACCGCGTTGTGGATGGATAATGAGCCAGGTACGAGGTGCACTGCTGGAGGAAGACAGTGTTGTAGTGCTGAAGCATGTCATCGCTGCCTTGAGAACTGCTAGCAGCGAGCAACGATGCTCGATTTCGCTTGACGTTCTGCGCGAAAGAGGCGAACAATCGGGACAGCCAGTGGTGAACGAAAACTGGCGGTCCGAGAGGACCAGTTTGGGCAAGGATACCGAACATATTGTTCGCTGTACTGCCTTCCGACGTGTAAACGCGGAGATTGTCCTGATTAAAAAGGAGCTCCGAGACGATGCTGAAGATCTGTTCATGGACCTCGCATGCTGGTCCCTCGTTGCAACTAGTGACACCTCTTGTCCACACGACGAAATGTCCATCCGCAATGAAGTTGGCAGAAATCTATATGAGTGTGGGAAGTCAGAGCGGTTATCAAAAGATATTGGCGGTGAGCAGGGCGCACCTTGCGCTTCGATGTTGATGCGGCAAAGACCTTGCGCACTTGGCTTAACAACAAGTCGACGATGGCTCGCAGCATATGAAGAGTTGTGCATCCACCTGTTACTGCGCAGAGGCGCAGAAGTGCCCAGAACGCATCTAATAGCGCGTCGTCGCGAGCCTTCGCAGCTGTCCATGGCCACAAGACGGCATAGCAGTCCGTGATCGCATTCGAAAGCGTCAAAGAGGTCTCCAGTTGCGACCTGCAGAGATGATCGAGATACTCCGTCAAGACAGGAACGGTCGCGGAGCGGTGGAGAATCGGCGCAAGACGTTGGCGCGAACCCTTGTCGTCGATCGCAGCACTGTGCAAAATCTCGCCGAGTAGGAGCCAGTACCGGACATCGACCAGCGCAGGCGATGGAGTAGATCTGTATGGGAGTCAGCACGCGCATATACGCATACAGCTGGATAAGCCGTACGCATCGAGGGGTCGCCTGGAAATTTGTGACAGCAGCCACTCGACGAGGATCTCATCCTTACTAGGGATGTACAACGAGCTCGTGTGCCACGCATCGGACGCGAGCTCGATTTTAGTGCGTGTTTCGTCTCGCGGAGGGTCCGCCGGAGCTTTTAAGGCGCGAATGAACGCATGGGCAGAAGTGAGAGCCATGATAATCCGGAAGCAGTTCACGCGTCCACTCCGACATCCTCCTGATAAGAAGATTCAGAACGGGCCTCATTTTTCAACGACAGTATGATACATATAAATGCCAGTTCATACTGAGAAAACATTCGATGGATCAGAGAATGGCGAGAAGGGGCGTATGTCGCCAGACTCGCCACCGTTGACCGACAATCACAATTTGGGACGAGGGTACGTCTCACCGAAGTTGTCGTACTCGTTGTACTTGTCCCAGCTCATTTTACCACCCCGTGTGGCAGCGGGAGATTCGCGGAACACTTGCGCTGGGATGCCCCATGCATCCACGATGTTGAGACACTGAGGCCCGAGGACGTCACGAACAAGCTCCTCCAGCTTCGTCTGCGCTGCCCGTCCCTGCGCTGGCGTAATGATCTCCGCAGTGAGGAAGTAGGGCTGGTTCACAACGATGTGCAGAAGTGCAGAGTGAAGAAGACTCGACAAAATGCCACTGGCGAATGCTCAGTAAGTGGACGACCGATACCACAACCTTGACTTACCGAATGTTCTTATCGGTCTTTGCGATGGTATCGGCGAACTCCTCTGTACTGAAGCGTTCGCCATAGGCTACAGTCGTGTGTTGAATCGCTGGCGAGAGGAAGTGCATCCAAGTGTCGAATAATGTCTTCTTTTCTTGCTTCATATAGCGAGCTAGCTCGCTCCTCAGCTGTAGAAGGCGAAGGTCACTAACAAGCCATTGTCTTGACTTTAAGATTTCTCACTGAATTGACCACCACTGCTTCCCGGACTTGGATGAGTTTCACGCAGTCCTCAACCTTGCCGAGATCCAAACGTTTCGTGCTTGCGAGGTCAACAGATACCAACTTATAGTCGCCGGCGTCAATCGCCGCAAGTAGCTCTTTGGCGACCTTCTGAGCGAGCACTGCGTTATCTCCCTGTTTGTATTCGGGTGAGTAAAGTTTTTTCATGCGCAGGATGGAGCTGTTGGACTCGCCTCGGCAGTCATGCCAGCGTGTGCGAAACCAATTTGTTGATGAATGCGGGCAACGCTCAGATAAGAGATGCCTTAAGCAGAGTCACTGTCAGTTCGCTTCCTTGAGGCGGTGAAGCGCGATCAGCACATACCTCCACAGCGTTCGCGAGCAGTTGACGATGCCCGCTCAGCATTCCAGGTCACTAACGGTTTGATCGCGCAGCACAACCGCACAACCTCCGCGTGCTGCTTGGACGTCGTTTCCTTGTTCACTGATGCCCACTTGCGCTTCGCAAAGTGCAGACCGAAGTTGAGGAGGACAAGTCGAGCTGCCAGCGGCATCAAGGCGTACTGCTGTAGTTGGTACGTGAGGATGGGGTCTGTCGCCTTGCCAGTCTCGCCGACCGCCAGGCGGGTTGAGCTGTACTTCAGTGCAATGCCGAGGGCAGTTTTGGCACCTCCTTGGATCATGCTCGCAATACACAGTCGACCAGACAGAAGCTGGTCAGCAACCTTCAGGAAGCGTCTGTGGTCCGCATATGAGCCCACAAACGCGGAGCAGCAGGAGCTCAACTCACGCTCTCCTATCCTTGATCGTACTCGTAAAGTTCCCGTTCTCATCCACGTTGGAGAACGCGTTCAGCAGAGACTCGCGAGGCGCGCGGACGTTTGCGAAGCCAAGTTTGCCATTGTCGACACCGTTGTTTTCCAATTTGTGACCCATATCATGGATTGTTACGCCGCGGCACGGTTTGTGGTCTTTGTCGCGGATGGGAATGAGGAAGGCGTGGATGCCCTCGTTCTTCCCGTGAATGTGGAGTTGTGCGAATACAACTGACCAGTTGGCATGCACAGCAGACTACGCGGCTTTAGTCAAAGGACCACAGAAGATAGCAAGCTCGCGTACATTCCTAAAATACAACTCTGTAAGCAATTAAAGTGAGGGGTAGCAGGAGAGACGTACGTGATCCACAATTTGTATGCTAGCTCGCTCGGGGTGTTGATGACGAACTCTTTAGTCTTGTCATCCCAGACTGCAGTGGTTTCCATCCTGCGAAGTGCACTGTCAGGCGCTGCATTTGTATAATGAAGTCCTGCCTCACTCTGTGGCAAGGTTGCCGTATCCGGCTTCTGTGAGGGCAAAACAACCGATAACCTCCATGTCGTTGTCGACGCCGTCCAGAACATGACGATGGCGCTCAGTTCCAAGCTTTGCCACCAAGTCAGCGGACGTAGAGACTAAAGTATGACATGCGAAGGACCTTCAAAACAGTCCCCGCAAACAGATTGTACTGTACAGTCATCTGCAAGGGAATTAGGACGCACAACTTGTTGAGAAGCTAGCAGCATACCTTGGTTGTGGTAGAGGAGTCGATGAAGCCGGCCGTCTGTCAAAAGGTAAGCGTTGTTTGCAAGCCACGAGCGAAGGTCCGACCTCATGCACTGTAATCAAAGGTGTTGTTAGTGAAGACTCTGCGGCGCGTAGTCTCTTAACTCACCAGCCAGCACGTTCAACGGGTTCTTGTGGAAGTCGTACACGGAGATGACACGCTCCTTCACAATCCGGGCCAGGCGCTGAAGCTGTTCGACGCGGACAAATCATCAGTCCAATGCCTGTGAATGGGGACAAGCTAACGTACAGCGAGTTCACGCTGCTGCTCGAGGCTGATGCTGTGCCTCGGGATGAAGATGTCCTCATCGAACAGTTGGCGCAGCCGTTCGCGTGTCTCGAAGTTATCGTGCTCGAAGACTGCTTGCAGAGCCTTTACGTCGAACGTGGGTGCTGGCGATTCAAATACGGGCATGGTGGGCAGTTGGGATAAGGAGGGAAGTGAGAGAGGAGACCCGGAGGGTGGGTGTAAGAAGAGCACGTGAACGGCGACGCCGAGGCATGTGATAATTCATAGCCCAGGTTTGAATCACCGCTACACGCTACACCGCAAAGTATTGGAGAAACATACAAGGAGAGGCCGACCACGAGTTGGAAGCCGCAGAGTATATTCACGAGCACCATAGATCGCACTAAAAGGTACAGCTAACTTCGTATTTACAAACCACTCCAGTAAACGTCGCTCTCCACCATGATCTCCGACTGCAGCCTCATGTCAACCGAGCTGGCCGCCACGAGCACCTTGCGAGTGCCACTGGCCACGAGCCACGTGTTTTTCGCCTCATCCCACAGGCTGAACGCGTATTTGTCTAGCACAACGTGGGTCACTTGCTTCGTCCCGGGATGGAGGTCCTTGACGCGCACAAAGCCTTTGAGAACGCGTGTCGGTGACGGGTCCAGCTGAGATTGCGCGGGCGGAGACAAGTAGACCTGTATCACTTCGCTGCCGACCTTGGTGCCGGTATTCGCCACAGTGACGCTGAGTTCAATCTTGACATTCTTGGCATCTGTTACTGACATCTTTGTACTTGACACCTTGAGGTCCGAGTACTCGAAAGTTGTGTACGACAAGCCGTAGCCAAACGCCCAGAGCGGCTCGATATTGCGGTCGATGTAATGCTTATAACCCACCCAAAGGCCTTCGGCATAGCGAATCGGTCCAAGTGAGTTGCCGAAGTTGCCATGGCTGGGTACGTCGGTGAGTGCGCGCGGAAAGGTGAGACTGAGCTTAGCTGAGGGATTGACGGCACCGGTCAGTACGTCGGCTAGGGCGTCGCCCGCGCTGTTGCCGGCGTACCACGCCTGCAGAATCGCAGGGACTTCATCCGCCCAAGGCATCTCAACAGAAGATCCCTGTGTGAGCATGTCAGTGATGAAGGCAAGAAGTCATGGAGAATTTACTTACCGACTGGTTGACGACGATTGTCTTCGGATTCGCCTTGAGGACGCGACGGACGACTCGGAGCTCGTTCGTCCATCCAGGCAGCACCAGCGTCGTCCTGTCATGGCCCTCCGACTCCCGGTCATGGTTGAGCCCAACCACGACAACCGCTATGTCAGCTGCTTTCGCCGCGACCTCTGCCGCCTCCATTTCTTCCTCCTCGTCAACAACTGGGGCACCGCCTAGACGCACGGCTGTCTGGTCTGCCGGCGCATTCCCACGGAGCGGGCTGATGTTGTTGTACAGCACCTCCACCTCGTGGCTCTTGCCCTCGACCACAGCGAACTTCCCCAAAACCTCCGTGGTACCCTGGTTGTAGAACGTTCCACCAGGCTGCTGATTGTCCCATAGATCGATGACGAGGTTGCGGTCAATGTAAAGCTTTGCGCGGCCGACCACGACAAGGCTGAACTCCCACTCGGCCGACTTGGCTTGCGGCTTGAGCAATCCGCGGAGCCGGACGGACCACTGCTCTGTGCGGCCCTGAACTTGCATGCCGTAGAGATTGACGCGAGTTTGTGCGAGTGCGGGAACTGTGAGGATTGGCGTGTCAAAGAGCGGCTGGGAGATGTTCGACGGGTCGTGGTTGAAGAACTCGATGCGCCAGCCCTCCTCTCCGTCGGTTGCCACGAGCTCGTGGCCGATTGTGTTGAGGTGGCGAGAGCCTAAGGAGTGAGTCGTCAGCAATCATCCATTACAATAGCTGATCGACGTACAGCGGCATCCTTCGACGTAGGTGACCTTGTTCTTACCGAAGGCTTCCTCGATGCCTTCATGAGGTGTTACCACAAACAGCGGAAAAATCTCAGCGCTGCCGCTACCCGTGATGAGACGCTGCCTCGCGTTGGGCCCGATGACCGCAATTTTCTTGACCTTGCTCTTGTCCAGCGGGAGGATATTATCCTTGTTGCGCAGAAGGACGATGCTCTGTGCCGCAGCCCGACGAAGAAGTGTCTGCTGTTCGTCAGTGACGACAGTTTTCTTCTCCACCCCATCGCCATACACGACCTGCCCCTGGGTGAGACAATGATTCAGAGTGTGGCAAATGCAACACACCTCTGCGCTGGTCTTGGCATCGAAAGCGCCTTCGAACCATACTACGGCAGCTCACCTGGACGGTGGCAAATGAGCACCCGTCCTCTCCCATTGCCTCAGCCTCAACTCACCACGGACGCCATTCGGCCCGTCGCTCAGCTTAATCGCGGGGATACCTAGCCGCTCCACCGCAGCCGTTCGCCACCAGCCTACACCTGTCGTAAGCCTTCTTGCCTCGTCTGTTGTCAGCTGCGCTATGAGCGCGTCGACGTCGGCGTTGACGAATGCGTGGGACTCGGATTGTGCGTTCGGCATCGGTAGCAGGTGCGGGATCTAGGATCTGGAGCCGACTCCATCGCGTTATAACGGAGGCGGAGCCGGATTGTGCGCGAGGATTGTCTGGGAATGGCGCGGACGGGTGAAGGAAAGTCCCGAGGTGATCACTTAGCGGCCGGTTCCTTTGGCGAAACTCGGGGCCGCAGAACGATATTGATCGGACACGAGGTTGTGAGATATGTTTATAGGCTCTATGTGAGGCAGATGCCTTGCGTACTGAATGGATGAACGCGTTCAAGAGACCAAGTCGTCGCCAAACGTTCAACCGCAAGCATGCAGCAAGACCTTGGCAGTCGGACCGCGCGCCGAAACCACACAACGAGCCCGAGAATTCGGTCGAGCCTCGGTGCATCTAAGACGTTGGACAGAATGCGGGGAAAGTGATTTGATGTGCCAAGCCGGACAAGAGAGAGCAAGGAAGGCTATTTGATTCACAGTTGATACTGGTCTACAGACACCGAATGCAGTAAACTGAGTATCTGAGCTCGACGAACTGGTCGTTGGATGTCGCCAGCCTATGCTGGTAGCAACCTTGCGCCCGCGAGTAGCCTGAGGGTGAAGGGCGTGCTCGGTGGCATCGTCGGCGGCAATAGACAGTCCCGTTTCCCCACAGCGACAGTGATGCGGCGCTACGCAGCGAGTGCACAGGCTAAATACTCGGATGAGCATGTCAAGGTTAGTCGCTCTCGACTCTCCCCGGTCATGTGCCCTCCGGATTCGATAGCACCGTCTCGATATCCTTCAGCACCTGCTCGCACGCCTCGTCGCTACTCCAGTACCTCGCCTCCCCGCCCGCAAATGGCTCCAGAACATACTCCGCCGCATCTCCATGGTGTGCCCCGATACCCACACGTATCCTCGCGAAATCGGCTGACCCAAGCGCTTCGATCGTGCTCCGAATCCCGTTGTGTCCGTTCGCAGACCCGCCGTACTTGACGGAGGTCTGGAAAGGCTTGTGTGAGAGCGAGTCGTGAATGACGATGACGTTGGTGGCGAGGGGGAGTTGGAGGGGACGGATGTGGGCTTTGTAGGTTTGCGAGACGGTCTTGCCGGAGAGGTTCATAAGAGGCTCTAAAGGAAATTAGGTCATTATTATTGAGAATATGTGAAGCAGGAGAGGAGGAACGCACTAGGCTTGACAAGGACGAGTTCGACGGACTGCTCGCTGCCGTCGATGTAGGAACTCTTGCCCTTCTTGTTCTTCGGCGTGCGGGTACGCAAAGTGGCATTAGCGATGCCGATCCAGCCATTCATAGAGCGATCGTAAGTAAGGCTGGCGCCGAGATGGTTTGCGAGGGCCTCGACAATTTGCTGGCCGACGCTACAGCGAAAGTTCAGCAGCAATTCATTTGAAGCCAGGCTCAAAGAACGCACCTGTGACGCGTGCCAGGATGCGTAACGTTGCCCAGACCAACGACAAGCACGCGAGGCTTGGTGTTCACAGCAGGCGCGGGAGTGTCAGTGACGGTGCCAGCGAGACCGGCAGTCATGTTGCG
>Ga0247815_10002164_pt1 | contig 14636 bp, 8 predicted proteins | sample UWRJL194509B1_FD_181014 | JGI IMG/M metagenome (GOLD analysis project Ga0247815, IMG submission 181014) | Plant litter microbial communities from Arlington Agricultural Research Station in Wisconsin, United States - UWRJ-L194-509B-1 | ecosystem: Environmental > Terrestrial > Plant litter >...
ACCACAGCGTCGGGTTGGGGGCCGACACGGCGAGCGCCACCGATCCCGACACGGTGAACACGAGCCCGATGAGCACCGTCGTGCGGAACCCGAACCGCAGGTACAGCCGGCCCGACTGCGACGCCGCGATGGGCCAGCCGATGGTGAGCACGGCGAGCGCGAGTCCGGCGACGAGCGGCGGAGTGCCGAGCGTGCGCTCGAGGTAGGTGGGCACGTATGAGGTGAGGCCGATCAGCACGGCGCCGACGCCCACCCCGATGAGCGAGGTCGTGAGCAGCAGGCGGCGCGAGAAGACCCAGAGCGGAAGCACCGGCTCATCGGCCTTCGATTCGGCCCAGACGAACAGGCCGAGCAGAATCGCGCCGAGCGCGAAGGCGCCGATGCTCTGCCACGAGTTCCACGCCCAGGCCTGGCCGCCCTCGAGCACAGCGAGAATCAGCAGCGTCAGCGACCCGGCGAGCAGCGAAGCCCCGAGGAAGTCGACCTTGTGCTGCTTCTTCTCCACCGTCTCGTGGAAATGCGTGTAGATCATCCACGCCGCGATCAGGCACAGCGGAATGTTGATGAAGAAGATCCAGCGCCACGAGAGAAACTGCGAGAACAGCCCGCCGAGCGTCGGCCCGACAACCGACGAGATCGCCCACACGCTGGCCAGGTAGCCCTGTGTCTTGGCCCGCTCGGCGACCGTGTAGATGTCGCCGGCGATGGTGACCGACATCGGCTGCACCGCCCCGGCGCCCAGCCCCTGGATGACGCGGAACACGATCAGCGCCGGCATGCTCCACGCGAACCCGCACAGAATCGACCCGAGCAGGAACAGCCCGATGCCGATGAGCACGATCGGCTCGCGCCCCACCATGTCGCTGAGCTTCGCGTAGATCGGAACGGATACTGCCTGCGCGAGCAGGTAGATCGAGAACAGCCAGGGAAAGAGGCTGAAGCTGCCGAGGTCGTCGACGATGGATGACACCGCTGTCGCGAGAATCGTCGAATCGATGGCGACCAGCCCGGTGGTGAGCATCAGAGCAATGAGAATCGGCCCGCGTTCCGATCGGAACCCGATGTCTTTGCGGCTGACGGTATTGCTCACGCGGTCGCTCTTCTCTGCTTCAGGGGGCGGATGCCACGTAGGAAGCTAATTCGCTGCGGGGGCCGCACATTCCCGCCGATCACAAGGCCACCATCCTCTAGGAGCTGAGAAAGCATTCATACTTGCGATATGTACTCCAAGGTTGATCTAGAACTATGGCTACTTGAATCGCTCAAGGAACTGGGAGGATCGGCCCATCACATAAGAATTGCCGAACGTATCTGGGCGAGTCACGCGTCAGATCTCCAAGCATCGGGGGACCTGCTGTTCACTTGGCAATACGACTTGCGTTGGGCAGCTCAGCGTCTTCGGGGTTCAGGCGAGTTGTCGGCGATGGAAGGTCGCCGGGACGGGGTCTGGAATCTGGCCGGGAAGAAGTAGCGCGTCTCCACGGCCTCCATCGCCCGCTTCGATTTCCAAAACCGCTTATTTCAAGCCCCCCAGCCACGGCAGGTTTTTGGGCGTCGATGTCACAGGCGTGGGGCAAGATAGACCGGGAGCCGACCTTGCGACGCAGACACTGACGCGAAGACACCTGCCACCTGGTAACCTGGCGACGCAACGATTCATTCAGCCAGAGAGCAACACGTGACACCTATTCCCATTATTGACTTGTTCGCGGGCCCGGGCGGCCTGAACGAGGGGTTTTCCCGCCTCGGCGAATCGGTCGGACGCCCCGCGTTCACGACAATCGGTTCGTTTGAAATGGAAACTACGGCGGTTCAAACCTTGACGCTCCGCGGCGCCTACCGCCACCTGCTCCGAAGCGAAGAGGGTGTACCCAGCGAGTACTATCAATTCATCCGCGGGGAGATAAACAAATCGACGTTCGCCTCCAGTGCACGTGTCGCCGAAGCCTTTGCGGTTGCCGAGTCGCATGTTCACCAAGTGGAGCTGGGCAGCGCGACGGATGATTCCGAAGAGACGATTCGGGCTGCTCTCGACGCCGCCGGCGTCAAGACTGGCGAACAGCCTTGGGTCCTAATTGGCGGCCCGCCGTGCCAAGCGTATTCTCTGGCTGGGCGGTCGCGTCGCGCAAACGATGCGACATTCGCGACGGACAAAAAACACTTCCTCTATCGCGAGTACCTTCACATAATCAGGACCTTTGCTCCCCCGGTTTTCGTAATGGAGAACGTGAAGGGACTGCTTTCGTCGACTACTTCCGGCGAAAGCATGTTCGATCTGATCAAACGCGACTTGGAGAATCCGGGCGACGGGCTGCGGTACACAATCCATTCCCTTTCCGTGCCGAATCCACCGGACAGCTTGAAACCAAGAGATTTCATCATCAAGTCCGAGCTGTATGGCGTTCCCCAAAAGCGGCACCGGGTCATTCTGTTGGGCATTAGGGAGGGGGCGTTCCCAGCCGGGAAAACGGTTGGTTTTCTTACTCCTTCTGAAACTGTGACGGTCGAACACGCTTTGAATGGAATGCCTAAGTTGCGTTCAGGTATAAGCCCCGCCTCCCTCGACGACGAAGTGGAGTGGCAATCCATTCGCGAACATGGCTTCAGCCGCGCGGAGCAAGCCGGTGTTCCTCGGACCCTTCTTGATCCGCTCCCAGGGCGAGGTTCAGCCTCGATGAGACGCCTCGATGAGCCTTCCGGCCCTGCGGCATATCGCAAGTGGATATTGGACGCCGCTTTTGAAGAGGTGGTTCAACATCAGTCCCGAAGCCACATGATCAAAGACCTTGAGCGCTACCAGTTCGCCGCCGCGCTAGCAAAAAAGGATGGAATTGCGCCAAAGCTGAGAGATTTTCCGGCAGACCTGCTCCCCAACCACAGAAACGCGGCATCGGACGCCCGACCGTTCGAGGACCGTTTCCGAGTCCAGATTTCTGGCGCCCCCTCGACGACAGTGGTGTCTCATATCTCTAAAGATGGGCACTACTACATACATCCCGATCCTGAGCAGATGCGCAGTCTCACTGTCCGCGAGGCAGCTCGGCTTCAAACGTTCCCGGACAATTACTATTTCGTCGGCAACCGGACCCAGCAGTACCACCAAGTCGGCAACGCTGTTCCGCCGCTTCTCGCCCATCAGATCGCGATGGTCGTTGGCGAGCTATTCGGACACTCAGACTGAGGCGCGCGAGATGCAGGTATCCGTGCCACTATGAACGTGAAATTACGCCGAAACTCGCTGCTTTAGCCAACACGCCTAGAAGCCGTTTGACTTGGAACCCTTCCGGTACCGAGCCCGTCACCTCCCCTGTAACCAAACGTAGGGCCGCGATATCCTGTGGGCTCAACACTGAGCTCAATTCCGGGGCGTCACGAATCTCGCGCCAAGTGGTCGAGGACACCTTCATCACCCTAATTTGGCCCTCAATACCCGTATCGACTTTTTGCGTCTTCCTCGACTCTTGCCGTGCCAGTTGTTGGTCTTGGGTGGGGACAAGCTCCTCGGCGAATTCGTCTATGAGTGCAACCTCAGCGGCTTGTACTTGAGCCCAACATTCCGGTTTTTTCGCCCACTCCGACACGTTCTGACTTCCTCGTTTCGACGAATTCAAGACGCCGTTTACTGCGAGAGCTATCTGGTCGACTTGCTTCAAGGTTGCCGGAGTCACCGATTGAGCGGACCAGACTGCCCCTAGGTTGAGTGCCGCCCCACCACTTTGAGTTCGCACCAAGTGCGCGAGTTTCGCCACAGAATAGGTGGTGAGATTCGCGAGGTATCCGCCAGCTTGGTACCAGTCCTGCTCCGATATGCGCCGCCGTGTGCTGCTGAAAAGGATTGACTTGGCAACGAGACTCTTGAAGTAGAGCTCGTTTACATCGTCTGGTCTCGTGTCCCATAGCTGTTTCGCGGTCTCAGCGAATTTGATGAAATTCTTCTGCGTGCCGAGGCTTACATCGTGAGGACGCTCGCTCCACGAGAACTCGAACTTCGATACGTCCGTCTTTTTCAAAACTTGAGCCTGAGGATGCTGCAATTCGAACTTCTTGCGGTCTGCTGCAGATCGCCGACTCTTCTCGTTCAAGAATTGGCCTCGCGCCCGTTCGTAAAACCAGCGCGTCTCGAGCTGGGAGCCAGCTTTAGCCGGCGCGAGAATGCGGCGGCTAATATCTTCTAGACGACGATGGTACGGGCTATTTGCGAAGAAATCGGCCTCGTTTACGCGGTTTTGGCTGTTCGCATATTGCGCGATGTTTGGGACAAGAGTCTCGTAACCGTCGGGGTTCACGACGACTAATTTCATCTGTACGAATACGCCATCTAGGTCGCGGTTACCACCTTCACGTAGGTACGAGGCAAGGGAGGCTGTGGTCTGTCCGCCGTTTACGATCTGGAGGTCAGTAATCGATGTGATCCGGATCACTCCGTTAGCCTCAACTGTTTCGATCGAAGATGCGGTTGTCGTCAAACCGTTGTTATACGCAAGGAAGAAATGCGGGTCTTGGGCGAGCGTTGCACGCATATCCCGGTTCGGCTTCGTTCGTGCGCTCAGGAAGGACCGAACATTGCCTTCTAGGAGACGGCTCCCATATCTACCGAACACCGCTGCTAGGACTGATCCGGGCAACACCGCGAGGAACGTTCGGAAACCTTCGGTTGTCGTTCCGCCTTGCAGGACCTGCAGGCCCCCTGGTATCCACTCGTCGAGCCCAACGACGATATCCTCTCGTCCGTTGACCGCTAGGTGCGCTTGCAGGAAACGCGCCAAGTCCCATATATGGAACGTCACGTCAATCCGACCGAGTTTCGAAGGCGGGAAGTCTTTGATCCGTTCGCTCATTACCGCATTAGTCACGAGATAGAACCTGATCCGCGTGGCAGTAGGAAGCAAACGGGCAAGAGCTTTCGCAGTCGCATATGCCTCCGAGCTGGGCTCGAGAGATGCTGCAAGTTTTCCGGAGATAGCATCCTCAACGAAGGCTTGCCCGCCTTGGAACAATCGTTTGGCTTCCGTCGTGGTGAGGCGTTGAACCGCGGCGTCCTGACGATAGTCGCCCACGAGAAGCACGACAGACCCATCCGCTTCATCAACGACGTAGCCATCCAGACGAAGCAAGCGACCCTTCGAGCCGACGCCCTCGAAGTGTGAAGGCGCCAGATCGAGTACCTCCTGAGCCTCAGCGAGGCGTTCCGCAGCTACTTCGAGGAAGGCATTCACCGAGTAATTGCGGCCCGACTCTGCTGTCGCCACTACCGCATTTGAGAAATCCGAGAAGTAGTCGTCTAGCTCCACGGTGCTGTTCCTTCGAGCCGAGACTTCACGCTGTCGGGCTCCAATACATACGGCTGCAATTCGGCGAGGCCCAGACGGTACTCGACACTGAAAACCCCTTTTGGCAATTGCGGTGGAGTCAGTTTCGGAAAGTCTATTTCTACGGCGAAGTACTTCGGCGAGCCGAGAAGGAATGACGCTTCGGCATAGTCCAAGTTCGCTTCGTCAAACCCCATTTCCTTCAATCGCAGGCTGAAATCGTCACTGAGGTCGAAATGGCCAATTAGCGCCTCGTGGACTGACGAGCAGAGGTCCAATGGTGATCGAGTCAGTTCCGTTGATGGAGAGCGCTCAACTAAAACCGTAGACAACATCAGCTGACTTTCATCTGTCACCGCGAGCTGCTCTGCGGAAGAAATTGTGATCATCGTAGAGTCACGGTGGACACTTTTTGCCTCGATAAATAGCCCACTGCCGAGGTGAAAATCTTGGGGCGCACCCAGCGGGCCCACCCACCCACTGATAAGTTCCGACCATGGGCGACCTATCCGGGCTAGGTCCAGCATCACTGCCAGCTCAGCCACGAGTCCGCGCAGTGCGTCTCCTGAGAGAGTGTCGTCTTTGACCGGCTTGAACAGCTTGCGCCATTCGTCTAAGCCTCGCATGAACAACCGCAGGGCCGCTCCTTCATCACTTCCCTTGACGCTGCGATTTATCAGTTCTTGGCACATCGCCACGAACTCCGGAAATGCATCTTGCGCACCGAGCTGGATCAAAAATAGCCAAGAGCCGTCCGACCGCAGACGTTGTTCGATCGACAGGCTAGAGAAGCTCGGAATGTGCGGGGGCCGATCCTCGAGCACCAAGGAAAGAGTTGCGTCTCCGCCGCTGTTGCCTCCGATGAATAGTCGCAAAGGATGATCGGCATCCACCAAGCTGAAGAGTCCGGTCCCGGCGGCGAGGACGCCTTCCCAGCGGGAAAGAAGGTCGCTCTTGTTGTAGGTCATACTTATTCGTCCAGGTCGCCGATATCGTCGTCCGAAAGATCCATACCGAGTTCAGGAACCCAAGCTCGTCGCATGACTGAGTTGATCAAATATTTAGGCCCCGTTCCGTTTCGGGTCTCGTTTATCAGCCCAGCCGGATCAGCCGGATAGGCAACTTTGAGCGCAACTAGCGGCGCGGACGCTACTCGTTTGACGTGCTTGCCATCAATCGAGGATGAATCGTATTGAATGAAGTAAACCAATAACGCGGGTCGATGCAGATTTGAGCGATATTGTCGCTCGGATATGCTCTGACCCGCTGGACGTTGAGCTCGCAGATCAGCGCGTTCATGGTCCGTCAGAAGTCCGCCTATGTCGGAGCTGCCTGCAACGCGTCGGCGTGCGCCCGATACGAGAAGCGAGCCTCCCGATGCTTTGATCTTGCGTTCGACTTGATGGACAGCGAACTTACCGAAACGCTCGACTGCATCCAGCCCGCCGCCCATAACCAAGATATCCCACCCCTTGAGATCTGAATCGATCGCCGTGTTCACGTATCTCGCAAACGGCGAACCAACACCAGCCTGATCCGTTCCGGAAAAATAGGGGTCTGAAGGATGGCTTCCAAACGAATTAAAGAATTCCGCTATTCGGGACTTCGAAACATTTCGAAGAACGATTCGATTTGCGGGGGTGCCGTTCTCCTGCGCCAGAGCAAGGTTCTCTGAAATTAACGCGCGAGCGGCTACATAGTTGATGGTCGACTGCGTCTCGCTATCCAAGAGCCTCGCGGATTCGAGTGTCTTGTCTCGCAGCGATACCGTGCGCTCCACCAGCTCGGCCGACCTCGATTTGTTGGCAGCGGTTACGAGTAGCGATTCTGGGTGCTTTCTAACTTTGAGACCGAAGTCCTTCGGCGTCATCCCAAGTGAATGCATCTCCCGAAGATCTTCCCGCAGCTCGCGCACAGAGTCAGCCACGAACGAATACCAAGACGCTACCTCTTCGTCGATCCAGATTCGGACAAGATCGCCGTAGCCTTCGCGGTAACCAAACCAGCGCCCCATCTGCATCAAGGTGTCGGAAGCGCGGCTTCGCTGATAGAAGTACGAGGTCATCAAACCGTTGAGAGTCAATCCCCGTGAGAGCACGGCGCCGCCAACGGCAATGATTCGAGACCTACCGACGCTCGAGAGGCTCGAGTAAGCGTCGGCCGAATTCGATTTCGAATTCACCAAGATTGCTGACATTGCCGTAACGGCGCTAGGGAGCCCCTTCCTCACCTGTTCCCACGTAACACCGGTCGAAGAGTACTCCTTGCTGTACGCGTCCTTTAGATCGCTAAGTGTCGCGGTTTCCGTCTCATCGTCCTCGAACTCAATGGCGTTCCTAAATCTTGCGAGCACGTCTTCGACGAGAAGATGAACTTGTTGCTGGACTGAGTTGAACCGACTGACGTTGATGAGCATGGACCGGGGCTCGTCGATGTGGCCACGGACATCGCGGATAGCGTTTGCGACGATAAAAGTGGCGATTGCGTGGGTCAACGAATTCGGAAGGGTGTCAACTCTAAGTGGCGACCTATGCTGAAACGGAAAAATGTCCTCCGCGTCGTCGGGGAAGCTGAGCACCTCGTCGTTCGCATCGTCGCCGAATATGACATCGGCGCCGATGTAGTTCGACGGGCTTTCGAGCGAGTAAATGTAGTCTTTTGGAAACAAGTCGCCGGCGTCTGCATCGTCAATAAGAACGTTGGCAAATGGCGTTGCAGTGAATGCGACATAACTACTTCGCTGGGAGAGCTCAAGTAGGTCGCGTATTGCTTTGTTGATAGCGGTCGGAGTGTCGCCGTCATTCGTGTTGATCGAAGCGTAGTCAGCCTCATCGTCCAACAGCATCAAAGGCATTCGGTGCCCTCCGGCAGGCGCTTGCTCCTTTAACCATTTGTGCAGGTTTTCGAGGATCTTTTTGTTCTTTTTCACCACTAAGACAACTGGTTCCGACATGTCGTGGCTTATTTCGAAGTTGAGGCTTTCTGCTGATCGAATCGAAAAATCCGACGAAATCGTTGTGAAGCCGTAAGCGCGAATGCTGGGGTCGATTTGTCCCACGCCAACGAGCTTGCTGTCCACCAAGTGGCGCAGTTCCTTCGACATGAAGGCGCTGTCACGTCCTACGAAGCCTTCATCTACTCGCGCCTGCGTTTGACGCCGCAGGCTTTCTGTGTGCCCGCCTAGCAGGATGAAAAGCTTGAAACCGGCGTCGGCTGCCTTATCGAGCAGGCCAATGTAAGTCGAAGTCTTTCCCGACTGGACTTCGCCGATCACGAGGCCGCGGCGCTGCCAAGAGCCCGTTGCGAGGGGATCCCCGGCGAGGTCAAGAATGTCATCTGTGGTCTCACCAAGTTTGTCCAATACTTTCAGCGGTCGCCTCTGTTTCATTAGGAGTTTTCGGTAGGCACCCCAGCGCTTCCACTTGATGTTTTGCTTTCGCTCACGCAGCCAGGGCTCGTGTCCGTCACCAACGACGGCGACGCCGAGTTCGAGCTCAACCGAAAGCCGCTCGAGTAGGCGGTCCGAAATTCGCTGGTACGTGTCTGACGAAAGCGACTTGTAGAACTGCGCGCCGAGCGAGCTGACTGTGTCGAGCACCGCGCTCTCGTTCACGGACCTCGTGTCTAGAAGAGTCAGCACCATATCCTCGAGAGCAGATTCAAGGCGGTAGTCGTCAAACATTCGTTATCTCCATCTGTTTCGCTTCCAAGACGCCCATGAAGTCGGGGTACGCGCTGAACGGTTCGATGTGAGCGATTAGCTCCGTAAAAGCCGCGTAGTTCCCATGAAGCGCGACGGCCATTCGTGACCACATTTCGGTAGCGGCGGAAACCAAGAAAGCTTCGTCGAACGTCGAAGGGACTGGAGGTTTGTCGCTGCTCATCCGCATGTAGAGGTCGTTTATCGGAAACATTTGTTCTACGAGTGTGAAAATCGCATCGACGCGACCATCAAAATTGGGCCCGTCCAACTCAGTGGAGACGAAGAGCGGATGGGACCGGTTGATGCGATATGCGTAAGCATCACGTTTGTCGTATTTCTCCCATACAAGCACTCCGTCCTCGGCTCCCTGTGCAGCACGACCACGGAAGGTATGAACTGTGCGGCTTTGGCCCACTATGCGATCGATGAGACGCCGCAGCTCCCGCTTGACGCTTTCCGGCGGGATTGCTCTCGACTTCTTAATATCGAGCCCCCACTCGCTGTCTAATGTATTCGGGATATCTACCCGCACACGTGCGAGTTTGGCGAGCTCGTCTTTGGTGGAAAGTCGGAACCAGGATCCCCAGTCAATAAGGCGCCTATTTCTGTATACGTAGAATCCTTGCGAGTCGCGCATGCGGTCACCCGTTCGCGCGTACTCGCGATCCTCCGCACTTAGAGCGCTCATGTGTGGAAGGGTGTAAGCCCGAACAAGCACCTTGCTGTCGCCGGCGCCAAGATACTCAACGGGTGAGACCTGAGTGCCCGGATTGCGTTCCAAGAACGGGTCGACGCGCTTTAGTTGCCTCTGGTTTATGTACATACGCACCGGCTTCGACTGACCCTCCCCAGCAATGTACCGGTGGAAAACTAGTTCCAAATGGGAAGCGACTATCGCCATTTTCTCGGCCATATGCGAAGCCGGATGTTCCGTATCGCCGAGCAGCAGGTCAAGTTTTTGCCAGAGAACCAGAGTGCCGTGGCCGTACGCGACCAACCGATCTGCAAACGGCAGTCCCTTCCAGTCGTCCTCAGCTAGCACTTGGAGTGACCACGAACCTACGGACGCGAGGAAGTCCAAATCCCAACGGAGGGCGGTTGCGATCCCGTCACGCTGAGTCACAACTGTGACGGACCTTCCTTGTGAGAGCGAAGCCGTCTTAAGCCCGAGGCCAAATCGGCCCAAGTCGCGAGGGTCGCGCACATTCCCGCGGCTCGTACCAGCTAGCCTCAACGCGACCCTCGCATCATCAGGATTCATCCCGTTCCCATTGTCCAGAATCCCCACAACTGATTCACCATCGCTCCGATACAGCACCTCGATGGACGACGCTTCGGCTGCGATGCTGTTGTCGACTAGGTCGGCAATCGCGGCCTCTATCGAATAGCCGACTGACCGCATCGATTCCATCAGTTGAGGGTCTGGGACTTGGATTTCCGTTTTCATCGCTTTCGGCGCCTCTCTCAGTTCGCGATAGGGATTTCTTGGAAGCGGGCCTGGCGGACGATCAAGACCAATCATTAAGTAAGTTCCACGCAAGTTGCACGTCTCGTCGACCGAGCTCGTCAACGTCGGAACAACGCCAAGCGGTTCAATATCGTGCGATGCGACGCCTGTTCCTTCGACGATAGCCGCGTAGTGCGACATTTCGTCGACTAATCCCGTTTTGGGGGCATACGCTTCGCATCCGATACGGTCGCGAGTCGTCAGTCAGCGAAACTCTTTTCTCAGCCGCAGCGGTCAAACTAGACACGTGCTCTCCCCCGCCGACGCCCTGACCCCGTGGATCCTCGGCGCCGTCCTAGTAGCCCTCCTCGCGTTCATGACCTGGAACGCCGTGCGCAAGAACCGGCGCGACTACTCGACGTTCAAGCGGCAGCGGTCGAGCAAGCGGCGGCGCAAGACGTTCCGCAAGTGGCTGCGGCAGTCGTTCCTCAACTTCGGCGGCGCGGCCGTGGTCGTATTGCTGCTGAGCTGGCAGTCCATCGCGCCGTTCCAAGAAGCCGTCGACGCGTGGCCATGGGTCGAGGGCGCCCGTCAGATCTTCACCGACAGCGGCTGGATCGGCCCCACCATCGTCGCAGCGCTCATCGCTCTGCTCGTCGTCGGCGGAGTGCTCGGCATCTTCGCCGCCCGCAGCGAGATCAGCAACGCGAGCGAAGTGCCGTCGATCGGCGACGTTCAAGCGCTACTCCCCCGCAACCGCGCCGAGCTCAAGTGGGGCGCGGCCCTTGCGATCAACGCCGGCGTGGTCGAAGAGCTGCTGTTCCGCCTAGCCCTGCCGGCGCTGATCTTCGGCGTCACCGGGAGTGCGATCGCCGCGGTGGCGGCCAGCATCCTGATCTTCGGCTTTCTCCACATCTACCAGGGGCTGCCCGGCATCGTCGGATCGGTCATTCTCGGCGCCGCGTTTATGGCGATCTACCTGAGCACGGGCAGCATCGTGGTCGCGATCGTCGTGCACGCGCTGTTCGACCTGCGGTCGCTCGTGCTCATTCCGGTGGTCGTTTTCGGGGTGCACAAGGAGTTGGGCAACGGGGCTCCGGTGGTGAAGAAGAAGATTGCGGATGACGCGGAGATGCCTACTCCGTAGCGGGCGCTACTGCAGGCGCAGCGCCGCCCAGCTCACCGGCGGCAGCTCGATCGTCAGGGTGCCATCAGTGATGGTCGACTCGATCGCCCGCAGAGACACCCGCGACGGGTCAGCCAGCGTGTTCGCCGCGTGGATGTCGTCGTCGAATAGCGCGACCGCCTCGACGACAGACACCGCCCCGAGCGCCGAGATGTCGATCGTCACCGTGGTGGCCGAGTCGACCGAGCGGTTGACCAAGAAGACCGAGGTGCCGAGCTCGTCGGTCGTCGCCGCAGCGTCGACCACGTTGACGGTGCCGTGCACGCTCGACTCGTACGTGTCGCTGACGATGCGCGGGGTGAGCGCGGTCGCGCCGGCCAGCCGCGAGGTGACGGCGAACGGGAAGAACGTGGTCTGCTTCCACGCGACTCCGCCCGGCTCGGTCATGATGGGCGCGATCACGTTGACCAGCTGGGCGAGGCTGGCCGAGCTGACCCGATCCGCGTGGTTGAGCAGTGAAATCAGCAGGCTGCCGACGACCACCGCGTCGACGACCGTGTACGAGTCTTCGAGCAGGCGCGGAGCCGTGGGCCAGTTGTCGACGCCGGTGATGCGGTCGACGGTCTGAAAGCGTTCGATGTCCCAGACGTTCCACTCGTCGAACGAGATGTTGATCTGCTTGGTCTTCTTGAGCGCGGCCTTCACCGCGTCGGCGGTCGCGACCACCTCTTCGATCATCAGGCTCATGTCGTGGCCCGCGGCCAGGAAGCTCTCGAGGTCGCTCTGGCTCTCGGCCCAATAGGCGTGGCACGAGATGAGGTCGACGTCGTCGTAGGTGTGCTGCAGCACGGTGTGCTCCCACGCGCCGAAGGTGGGCATGGTGCGGTTCGAGCTGCCGCAGACGACGAGCTCGATGCTCTCGTCGAGCTGGCGCATGGCCTTGGCGGTCATCGAGGCGAGCTTGCCGTAGTCGTCGGCGTTGCGGTGACCGAGCTGCCACGGGCCATCCATCTCGTTTCCGAGGCACCACATCTTCACCGCGAGGGGCTCTTCGAGACCGTTCGCGCGCCGCTGGTCGGAGAGGGTCGAACCGGACGGAACGTTGGCGTACTCGAGCAGGTCGAGGGCCTCCTCGACGCCGCGGGTGCCGAGGTTGACGGCCAGCATCAGCTCGCTGCCCGCCTTGCGCAGCCAGCTCGAGAACTCGTGCAGCCCGACCTCGTTGCTCTCCTTGGAGTGCCACGCGAGATCCAAGCGGGTGGGACGCTCAGAAGCAGGTCCCACGCTGTCTTCCCACTTGAACCCCGAGACGAAGTTGCCACCGGGGTAGCGAATGGTCGAGACCCCGAGCTCGCGCACCAGCTCGAGCACGTCGCCGCGGAAGCCTTCGTCGTCGGCGGTCTCGTGGCCGGGCTCGTAGATTCCGTCGTAGACCGAGCGGCCGAGGTGCTCGACGAACGAGCCGAACAGTCGGCGGTCGACGGCGCCGATGGCGAACTGCGGGTTGATGGTCAGGCTGGCCTTGGGCATAGTTCTCTTTCGGTCAGGGTGTGGAACAAGTTACTTGAGGCTGCCGATCGCGAGTCCGCCCTGCCAGTACTTCTGCAGGGAGAGAAACGCGACGATCAGCGGGATGATCGAAATGAGCGAGCCGATGATGATGAGGGTCCAGAGGGATGCCCCGGAGCCGCCGTTGTTCTGCGACGCGAGACCCTGCCAGAGGCCGATGCCCACGGTGATGGGATACAGCTGGCTGTTCGACAGCATCGCGAGCGGCAGGAAGTAGTTGTTCCACGTGCCGACCACCGAGAGCAGCAGCACGGTCACGACCGCGGGCCGCATGAGCGGCAGCGCCACCTGGAAGAAGGTGCGGAACTCGCCCGCACCGTCTACCCGGGCCGCGTCGAGCAGCTCGTCGGGCACAGCCTCGGCGGCGTAGACACGCATGAGGTAGACGCCGAACGGGCTGAGCAGCGAGGGCAGAATGACGGCCCAGATCGTGTCGGTGAGACCCATCTCGGAGAACAGCACGAAGGTCGGGATGACCAGCGCGGTGAGCGGCACCATGACCGAGCCGAGCAGAATGGCGAACGACAGGTCGCGGCCGCGGAACTTGTATTTCGCGAAACCGTAGCCGGCCAGCACCGCGAGCACGGTCGCGCCGAGTCCGCCGACGAACGCGTAGAGGGCGGAGTTGCCGATCCAGCGCAGGTAGATGCCGTCGTTGTAGGTGACGAGGTTCGACAGGTTGGTGAACAGGTTGAAGTCGCCCGAGAACCAGAGCGCGCTGTCGCCGCCGAAGAGGCTGGGCGCGTCTTTGGTGCTGGCGACGAACAAGAACCAGAGCGGGATCAGGAAGTAGACGACGAGGATGCCGAGAAACACGTAGGTGATGACGTGGCGCGGCTTGCGGCTCACGTGCGGTGCGCTGATGGCCATTAGAGAACGCTCCCGCGCTTGCGTGTGACGAACAGGAAGATGTAGACGCCGACGAACACGATGGCGCCGAGCGAGAACGAGATCGCCGACGCGTAGTTGAACTGCGCGTACTTGAAGGCGAGGTTGAACGCGTAGATGTTCGGCGTGAAGTCGGGCGTGATGGTGCCGTTGGCCACGGGCCCGAGCACCTGCGGTTCGGTGAAGAACTGCAGCGTTCCGATGAGCGCGAACACGAGGATGAGCACGAGCGCCGAGCGCACCATGGGGATCTTGATGCGCAGCGCGACCTGCCAGGCGTTGGCGCCGTCGATCTTGGCCGCCTCGTAGATGGTGGGGTCGATGCCGCGCAGCGCCGCGTAGATGATGATCATGTAGTAGCCGGCCCACTGCCAGGTGACCACGTTCATGAGCCCGTAGAAGATGTTGTCGGGTGACAAGAGGAACGGTGCATCCGCCCCGAAGGCTCCGAAGATCTGCTCGAGCGGGCCGAAGCTCGGGCTGTACAGGAAGCCCCACATCAGCGCGCCGATGACGGCGGGCACCGCGTACGGCAGAAAGATCATCAGCCGGGCGAAGCGCGCGAACCGGTTCGTGAGGTTGTCGAGCACGAGC
>Ga0247815_10002165_pt1 | contig 14636 bp, 14 predicted proteins | sample UWRJL194509B1_FD_181014 | JGI IMG/M metagenome (GOLD analysis project Ga0247815, IMG submission 181014) | Plant litter microbial communities from Arlington Agricultural Research Station in Wisconsin, United States - UWRJ-L194-509B-1 | ecosystem: Environmental > Terrestrial > Plant litter >...
CGGGTGTTCGACCATGGATCGATCATGCGGTGTATCGTCGGATCAAGTTGCGGCTGCTGAGTGCCATCGACCGCGATATTGATAGCGCCTGGCATTTCCGAGAGGTAGACGCCGTCACGCAGCCGCCGCTCGCCGGTCGCCTCGAAAACCCGGGTCTCGTGCGGCGCCAGCGTGAACGACTGCTCGCCCGAAAAAGTCAGGCTTTGCTTGGACCAAAGATCCCGCAGGACAATCGGTGAGGTCTCCGAGAGTTTCAAATGTTTGGCCAATAAAGTGACCGTGGCCGCCGTCGCGCCGCGATTGAACAGCGCCACCGCCTTGCGTTCTCCGTTGCCCAGCGTCTTGACGAAGAACTGCACGTCGTCGGAATCGTAGGCGACGACAGCCTGATTCCCCGCCTTGTCCTGGTTGATGCGCACAAGGTCGGCATTACCCAGAACATCGAGCAGCGATTGCGGGCTTTTGCGCAGGTCGTAGCTGATCAACAGCGGCGCGTTGATCATCGTCCAGAGGGTGAAGTGCGAGCGCGCCTCCACCAGGTGGGCGTCGTCGAACGCTTCGTGGCCGATGTGCAGGATATCGGGATCGTTCCAATGGCCGGGTCCCGCGTACAGCGGCCGCTTCGCCGCGCTGTCGAAGTTATGCAGCATGCTGGTCCAACTCGCCGTGATATCGCTGCTGGTGCGCCAGAGGTTGCCGATGTTTTTGCCCCACGAGCGCACGTTCGCCATGCCCCAGTTGCAGATCGACAGCACATAATCGTTGGCCGGCCTGGCGGATTTGAGCGCGGCCGCGACTTCCCGGTAGCGGCCGCGCACGGCGTCGATATCGCTGCGGTTGATCGAGTTGCGTTCGATCAGCGGCGCGAGCGCGCGATAGTTTTGTTGTTTCACCAGCTCGGAGCCGGGAACGAAATCGGCGAGGCCGCAAGCATCGATCTTGATGTAATCGAAATCCCAGTCCTTGAAATAGAGGTCGATGTCTTGTTTGACATGGCCGTCGAGGCCGACTTCACGCTCGGCGGTCGAGCCCTGGGGGAGGTTGGGCGAGTGCAGATCGTAGGCTTGCGAGCAGGCGTTGCGCCCGATGTCTGTGTAGATGCCGGCCTTCAGCCCCATGGCGTGCAGCTTGCCGGTGAACGGCTTGAAGCTGGTTTCATTTGGTCCGCCGGTGGCCGCCGACGGGAAAATATTGGTGCGGATTTGCATGCGGCCATCGACCAGGCGGCGCTTGAGCCACCAGCCGTCGTCGAGGTTCACATAGTCGTAGCCGAGTTTCGCGAGTCCGCTATCGACCAGAATGCGCGCCGCGCCCATCACCTTGTCCTCGTCGACTTCGGTCTGAAAAGCGTTCCAGCTGTTCCAGCCCATGGGCGGCGTCAGGGCGCCGCCGCCGCTGGCGCCTTCCCATCGTCCGGAGGCTGATAGCGAATCGGCGGCCATGACCAATGTCGTCGATAGCGACAAGGCTACGGCCAATAAGCAAGCCCCTGTAATGTTGCCGTTAGCGCGGTGACCCATTCAATCCCTCTTGTTTTCGTTATGTTTCGAAATTTTTTAACTTTCGGAATCGTAACTTGGAAAACCTACTTCGACGTATAACAAATACGCTTCGGGATATATAAATTTGAAAGGAATCGAAAGTTTCGATAAATTTGGCTAAGCTCCTCGCCCGTGCGCCGTGAAGCCGGCCGCGCGGTGGCTGCCGTCGCAAAACGGTTTGTCGCCGGAGTGTCCGCAGCGGCACATCCTTACCGACGGCGTGCGGTCGATGGTGCGCCCGGTGCCGGTGCAGACCTCGGCCGCGCCGCGGATATCCAGCGGGCCGTCGCGCAGCGGCGTGACGACCATCGGCCCGTCCCGCCATTCCAGTTCGGGCGATGGCCGGGTCGGCGCTTCGCCGGAGGCGTTGAAGCCTGCGGCGATGTGCGACTGGTCGCAGAACGGCTTGTTCTTCGATTGACCGCAGCGGCAGAGGGTGGCGCGCAGTTCGTTCCTGACGGCGCCGTCGGCCGCGACGATTTTGATGTCGGCCCGGAGCGACAGCGGCCCGTTTTCGCGCATGCGGATCAGGTTGACCGGCGGGGCGGTTTCGTTTTCCCCGCCGTCGTGCCGCTCATAACGGATCGCTCCGGAGACGCAGTTTTTGGCGACGCGCGCCACCCGTTCCGGCGAGGCCTTGTCGGGAAATATCCATTCGCCCTTGCGGTTCGCAGCGAACACCTCCGGCTCCTCAAGCACGCAATGGCGGGAATGGATGCAGCGGCTCGCCTGGAAATAGATGGTGCCGGTTTCGCCGCGCGCGACCTCGATATCGTCGTCGGCTTGCGGCGCAGTCGGCTCGGAAGAAGAGGGCGGCGGAGCCGGTTCTGCTTTGCGGTCGTGCGCATCGCGCCATCGGGCGGCGCCGTCGCGCAAGGTGGCGGCGAACCTGGCGAGCGCCGGCAGGGCGTCCACGCAATGTCCAGCATGCTCGGCCAGCAGTTCCATCCGTTCGGCGATGAGCCACGCGGCCGACTCTGGCGACTCGTAGCCGAGCGCCGTGCGCGACAGGCTGAAGGTCATCCCGGCCATCACGCCCGGATGGTCCGGATTGGCCGGCAAGCCGGTCAGCGCCACGCCGACGTCGGCGATGCCGTGCATCAGCGTCATCGCCTGCGCCATGACGGCCGGCCGGGGCAGCAGGCAATTGGCGGTGTCGCTCATCAGCGCGAGCAGCCGCAGCATCAGGAAGTAGGCGCCGTTGCCGACGTCGAGCAGCGAGATCGCGGGCTCGCTGACCACCTGTATCCGTTCTTCGGTCGTCACCGGCGTGCGCATCACCGGATTGCGCGCCACGTCGCGATACGGCTTGAACCCGGGGCGTTCGGCCGACAGCGCCTGCCATTGTTCGCGGATGGTGCGGAAGCGGGCGTAGTGTGACGTTTCATCGCAGACCACCGAGCCTTCGCCCTGTTCGACGATCAGCGCCAGCGCTTGGCGCGCGTCGGCGACGGTCGTGATCGAGCACAGGCCCGGCAAAAACACGTCTTCCTGCGTCAGCTGGGCGTCCCGCCGGCCGACGAACAAACCCTGCTCGCCCAAGGTCTCCGCCAGGGGCGCCAGGCTGTCGGCGATCGCCTGATACAGTTCGCCGACGGTTTGGTAATCGGCAGGCGTGTCGGAGGCGAGGTCGGCGCGCGCCATGTCGCGCGAATATTCCGGCTTGTCGATGCTGGCGCCGTCGGCGTCATCGGCCTGGCTTGGACGTTCGACGTAGATGAAATGGTCGAGGGTCGCGGCGTCGAACGGCAGCAAGGCCACCGCGACATCGGCGGGAAACTGGCCGGCCGTGGCGGGAAAATTGTAGTGCCGATAGTGCGGCCGCGATCCGACCGCGATCAGCAGGTTGTTGACCAGCGCCAGATGCAGCATCTCCTCGGTGGCGATCGCGATAATTTCCGCGCGCCATCGTTTCACCGCGCTCCATTCGGGCGCGAGCAAGTCCTCCTCGCTGCTTTGCTTGAGGGAGAAGGCGGCATACAGGTAGGTGCACATCAAGCAATGCTCGATCTCGGCGGCTTCCGCCAGCATGCTGATGAGTTGATCGCGGTGGGTTGCTCGGTTCAAGGGATTTTCCGGGGTGATTATCATTGCCAAAGAATATAGAAGCATTTTGACATCGGTAAGTGCGCACACACGAATTCACTATCCGGATATCGCGAACAATCAGGGCGCAAGCACGTCATTCAGTCACCGCTCGATATGCGGCTTGGACCGCTGGCACGAGGGACGGATGCAAAGTGCCAAGCTTGGGTGTCTGACCATGCGGTGCGGCGGGCGGCACCGAGAACCATGCAGTGGTGTAGGGCAGGTCGATGGCTTGCTTCAAATCGAACTTGGTGTCGTAACTCAATCCAGCTGTTTGATAAGCGGAGGGATTACGCGCACGCAAGATCGAAAACTCGCCACGGTGGAGTGTCGTGGTGCGCTGGCTGGTGCCGTACGCGACTTGGACATGGAAATGCGGAGCATCATCGTCGAAAACCGCGAGGATCAGGGCGGGGCGCGGTTTAGGACGTGGATGGATGTTGTCCGGAAAGTGGCACCATACGATTTCCCCGGCGGTGGGTTCCGCCCACCATGCCGGAGTCATACATCCTCAGCGTCAAACAGGCTCGAACGCACCGAACGTTTGCCGCCTTGCGGGGCCAGCTTTTTGATTTGGCGCACCTGTGTGGCCGTTAGCGGGCCACCGTCGGCTTCATATTGAGGCAGGAGCTTGATGGCAAGTTCACGCAGCGCCTGATGAATTGCCTGGGTTTCGTCGACGCCCAAATATTCCGCCAAGCGCTTGGCTGTTTCGCGCGTGATACCACTGGCGCTGTCCGTGCTGCGGTAGCGAAATGCTATCTGATCGATGGGAGTACGGGTAGCCACGAAAATATTCTCTCTTGAGTTGAGATATCTTTAAGATATCCATATCCTCGTGGCTTGTCAATGCTCGTTCACTAGGACGTTCGCTTGCGTGCTTATCGCTTCGGTCCGATATCGACGTGCATGGCGATGTCGAAGGTGCCGGCGCCGTTTTTGGCCAGGCCGATCATCAGCAAACCCAGCGACTCGAGCGTCTGGGCCATGTGCAAGGCGCCGATATCCAGCGGACGCAGCCCGAGACTATCGAGGAATGTCGCGACGCGCGCCTTGGCCCCCGCATCGTCGCCCGCGATGAACGCGTCGAGCGGTCCACCCTTGGCGAGGACGGGGCCGAAGAGGGTGTTGAACGCTTTCACGACATGCGCGCCGGCGGGCAGGCCGGTGGCGGTTTCCTGCGCGCCGGAACTGCCGCTGGGCGTCACGAGGCCGGAGAGGTCGGGTGCGACGGGGTTGGTGATGTCGATGACCACCTTGCCTTTCAAACCGTCGCCGAAGTCGGCCACCACCGGCGCCGCGCCGCTGTACGGCACGGCGAGGATGACGATGTCGCCCTTGGGTGCGGCGCCGTACGTCCCGGTGGTCGCGCCGGCGCCGAGTTTGTCGGCAAACGCTTGCGCCTTGGCCGGGTCGCGGACGATCACCTCGACCGCGTGTCCAGCCTTGATGACGCGACCCGCGATTGCCGTGGCCATGCCGCCGGCGCCGATGATGCTGATAGTGCTGATGGAAGTGTTCATGTGTCGTTTCCTTGAGTTAGGATAATGAGACCGCGCCGGTCAGGCGGGGAAGTAGTGGCCGTTGTCCATATCGGCAAACAGGCTGGGTTGCGTGGGTTCCCAGCCAAGGGCCTGTCGGGTGATGAGGTTCGAGGCCGGGAGATCCAGCGTGACCAGGTTCGCCAGGAAGCCAAAGTACCCCGGCAACATCAGCACGTCCGCCGGGATGCTGACGGCGGGCACGCCCAGACGGCTGCCGATCGCCTCGGCGATGGTACGAAACGGAACGCTCTCGCCCTCGACTCCGTGCCAATATTTGCCCGCCTCGCCCTTTTCCAGCGCCAGGCGGAACAAGGTGGCGAGGTCACGGGCGTGCACGGCCGGCCACAGGTTCGCGCCGTCTCCCGGATAACCGATGACGCCTTTTTCCTTCGCCAGCCCGATCAACAACGGGAGAAAGGCGACGTCGGTCGTGCTGTGCGCGATGGTGGCGATCCGCACGACCGAGGAGCGCACGCCCCGTTCCGCGAGGCCGATGACGGCGCGTTCCACTTCGTTACGCACCCGCAACGTGCCCTTGTACGCGTCACCGCCGGGAAGGGCCGGGTCGTTCTCGGTGGCTGGCCGGCCGAGGTTTTCCCATCCGGGCGAGCCTATGCTCCCCGACACCACCAGCGGCTTGCCGGTTCCGGCCAGCGCCTCGCCGTACGCGAGCATTATCTGGAGTTCCGCGGCGGCCACGGCGTCGATCCCGCCGGAGGGAAGCAGGTCTTGCCTGTGCGCGACGTGAATGACGCCGTCGGACTCCACCGCCGCCGCCTTGAGCCCCTCGAGGTCGGAGATATCCCCGCGCCGCACCGTGGCGCCAAGTGCGGCCACCGCAGCCGCCGCCTTGTCCGAGCGGGCGAGACCCGTCACCTCGTGTCCCGCCGCGATGAGATCGGGGATGATGTACGAACCGATATGGCCGGTTCCGCCAGTAACTAAAACGCGCATTGCTGTTCCTTGTGATTTGGTTTGCTTGAGTGAGGCCATGGTATTCATTTCACTTGTAAAAAGCAAGTGAAATGCTGAAATTTTACTTGCGAGACGCAAGCGATGTTAAAATCCAGCCATGAAAACGACGAGTAAAGAAGACATTCGATCCCATTGCGCGGTGAACTACGGCGTGGAGATCTTCGGCGACCGGTGGTCGCTGTTGATCATCCGCGACATCGTTTTTGTCGGCAAGAAGACGTACGGACAGTTTCTGAAATCGGAAGAGGGCATCGCGACCAATGTCCTGGCCGCCCGCCTTGCCTTTCTGGAGGAGCAAGGAATTCTGACGAAGGCGCCCAGCCCCGACGACCGGCGCAAGGACTTCTACACGCTGACCGAGAAGGGCCTGGACCTTATTCCGATGGTGCTCAATATCGTCCTGTGGAGCGCCAAGCACGATGCCAAGTCGTACGTACGGCGCAGCAAGGAATTCCTGGCCCGGTTAAGCCAAAACCCCATGCAAGTGAGTGAAGAGGTCAAGGCGCTGGTCCGCAAGGGGGAATGTATTTTCCCCGAAAACCAGGAATGAGCGAGCCGAGCAACCTCGGCCCGCACGCCTATTTTAAAAAATCGAGTATCAGCCCAAGCGTCTGCGGTGGAAGGCGAACCACCAGGCGAAAACGTGGTTCTCGTCGACCTTGTCGCCGAAGGTGTTCAGCGCCGGCAGGATCGGCCAGCGGTAGTGCTTGGCCAACTCCGGCATGATTTTATGAAAAGCCCATCAGGTTTGCGGCCAGCCGGGCAACAGAACCAGCGGTTCTCCTTTGCCGCCGATGACGTAGTGCAGCGTGGTGCCGTTGACTTGCGCCGTCGCGTTGCTGAAACCGGGCAGCGATTTCACCAGTTCCGCATCGGTGGTGGGCCGCTTGCTGTATTCGACCGCCTGCGCGGTGCCGCAGAGCGCCGGCAGCGATAGCGCGATCACGCCGGCGGCTGCGCGCAAGCGGTTCTTGTTCGGAAAAGGTGCTGCGGTAATGTCGTGATTCATAGTGATGTCAGGCTTTCTCGGTGATAGATGATGGCGGTATTGGTGCCGTCGTTCTGGCCAAATGCCAACTCGAGATTGAGGTGGGCGATCGCCTCCAGATAGCGCGCCGACTTGAGCGGCCCGGCGTTGACGGCGGCGAAGCCGATCTGCGTTCCGAACGCCATCACCGTCCGGGTCGCGTCGGCGTCGTCGCTGGCGACGAACAGGCTGATCTTTTGCCCGCCGCGGTCGAGCCGGTCGGAACGGATGACGTCGGCGTAGATGGTGTTGAAGGCCTTGGCGACGCGCGCCTTCGGCAGCTGCGTTTGAATTTGCTCGGCGCCGGACCAGTCCTCGCCGGTCAACAACGGCGACCAATCGGCATTGACGGCGTTGGTGGTATCGATCACGATCTTGCCTTCCAGCGCGGCCGCCAATGGCGGCAGGACCTCGGCCGTGGCGAGATAGGGCACGGCGATGACGACGAGGTCGGCGCCGGCGATGGCCGCCTCGAAACCGGTGCGTGGAAACTTGGATGTCTCCGATGTCGCGGGGTTGCGCACGCCGAAGACACTGTCGTGCCCGGCCGCCCGCGCCAGTACGGCGATGGATTGAGCGATGGCGCCGCCACCGATGAATGCGATTTTCATTTCAGGGCCCCGAATTTGAGCAACACTTTCCCGCCCGCTTGCACGTGCTGAATCGCTTTGGCGAGGTCCTCGATGCCGTAGACGGCGGCGATGGGAACGCGCAGCTTTTTAGACGCCACAAGCGCGGCCGCTTCCGCGATGATCGACGGAATGGAGGATGCGTATTCGGGCTTGTCCAGGTAGAAGCCGCGATAGCTGAGATCCTTGAAAATGATGTCGAGAACGCCGACGCTCGATGCCAGGTCGCCGCCCAGCACGGCGTAGCTGACCACCGTTCCCCTGGCGCCGAGGATGGCCGCCAGGCGGCCCACGGCGCCGCCGCCGACACCGTCGAGCGCCAGCTTGATCCCTTGCTCGCCGACCAGGGCGGCGATCTGCTGCGGCGCATCCTGGTCATCCACGAACGAAGCGTCCGCTCCGGCCGCGATGGCGTCGGCGACCGCTTCCGGACGACGCACAAGGTTGATCGTCTTCAATCCGCGCGACTTGGCGATGGCGGTGACCGACCTCGACACCGCCGAATTGCCCGCGTTCTGGATCACCCAGTCGCCAGGCTTCAGGTCGACGTATTCGCTCAACAGCAATGCGGCGGTGACGGCGTTAATCCGAAGCATGGCCAGTTGCTGGCGATCCGCCTCGCGCGGGAGCGCGACGACGCCGGAGGCGGGGACCACCAAGCGCTCACGCCATGTTAAGCTGTAGAGCGGCAGCAAGACCACGTCTCCGACGGCAAGGCCCGTCACATCAGGGCCGATCGCCAGCACACGCCCGACGCCTTCATTACCGATAGCACTCGGCAATGTCGGACGAAGCGGGAATACGCCTTGCATCACCAGCAGGTCGTTGAGATTCACCGGCGCATAGTCCATGGCGATGAGCACCTCACCGGCCCCCGGAGCCGCCGGCTCGGGCTGGTCGACCACCGCGAAGCCCGTGAGGGGATCACCGTAATTACGGAGTTCAATTGCGCGCATATTGGATTTCCTATTGTCAAAGGTAGGGTAAGATTATTATTGAAGCGATCACTTCAATAATGTATTGTATGAGTAAGAAGTTTCACACGTCAACGGATATTTGAAGCGATGGCATCAAAAATAGAAATCGAAGTAAAGCGCACCCGGGGCAGACCGAAGGGCTTTGATCGCACGGAGGCGGTGCGGGCGGCGATGCTGCTGTTTTGGGAGCGAGGTTACGAGGGCACGTCGTTTGACGACCTGACGGGGGCAATGGGCATCAACCCCTCCAGCTTCCGTAATACGTTCAAGAGCAAGGAAGCGCTGTATCGCGAGGCGACCGATTTGTATGTCGCGGAGCGGGGCGCGTGGTTCGCTGGCGTTTTGTCTGAGGAAAAAAATGTCCGCGCCGCGTTCATGCGCTTGTTCGATGAAGCCGCGACGTTCTACACGATGGAGAACCAGCCGTCGGGTTGCATGGTGTCGCTCGCCGCCGCCCACGTCCCGGCGAGCATGTCATCGTTGAGGGACATGATGACCGCGCACAGGTCGGCGGGCGAGACCGCGATGGCCGAGCGCATTCGGCAAGGCCAGCGCGATGGTCAGATTGGAACCGACATCGACAGTGAAATTATCGCGGCGTTTTTCAACACGATCTTCCGCGGCATGGCGTTGCAGGCGCGCGATGGCGCCAGCAAAACCCGCCTGCTTGAAATCGCCCAGGTGGCAATGGCCGCGCTGCCGCAGCTTTGACCATTCATTCCAATTGAAACCGGACATCTTGCGCGCCATCCCACAACACTGTGCGCCCGAGCTCCTTCAATTGCTCCCGACCCTCGACGATGGTCAGGAAGTGATTGCCGGCGAGCGGGCCCATTTTGCTGGCGAAGCTGCAGCCGCCGTAGGCCAGCAGGATTTCGGTTTCGCTGTGGCCGCCGGGGTAGAACAGCAGGTCGCCGGCCGACGGATGGCAGGTGTGGTTTTCGAAACCCACCCCCAGCTGGAAGTCGCCGAGCGGCACCCACACTCCCTCGCCGCTCCATTTGACATGGATGATTTTTTGCGTGTACGGCAGCAGTTGTAAAAAGGCGGCGACCGTTGCCGGCGCGTCCGAATGGGTTTCGGCGATGAAGGACATCGTCGCCGCGGTGATGTGTATGCGGGGCATGGGCGGCGGCCTCAGACGGCGCCGGCGGCCAGCGCCGGCGAGATTGGCGCTTGTTCCTTCGGCAGCCAGACCCGCGTCAGGAACAAGCCCGCCGCGATCACGAACAACAACGGCAGCAAAGTGTAGCCGGCGCGCAGCCAGACCAGCGTGGCGTCGGACTGCGCGGCGCCGCCGGGGATGAATCCGATCACCGCCAGCAACTGGCCGGAGGCGAAGCTGCCGGCGGAATTGCCGATCTTCATACCCGCGAGCATGATGCCGAGGTAGAAGCCAATCGCCACCACCACGCCGCCTTTGAGCGGGGTGCGGGTGGAACTCAGCGTCGCGGTCTGGACCAGCACGCCGATCACGCCCGACGCCAGCCCGACACCGCAGATCGCCAGCCAGGTGCCCCACAGCGGGCCGTAGCTGGCGGCGAACAACAGCGCCATCATCACGCCGACCACCACGTTGGATCTGCGCATGGACGCGATGAGGTCGAAGCGCTTGACGAAGCTCGGCGCGAACAACATGCCGACCAGCACCGAGATGCCCAGCACGCCCTCCAGCACGGCCAGGCTGGCGTTGTCGCCGCCCAGCACATAGCGGTTGGCGAAGGGCAGGAAGCCGAAAATGACGGCGGCGCCGGCGTTGGTGCAGGCGACAAATGCGATCAGGTAAAAGAATGATCGATTGGCGGAGGTGGCGCGCAGCGAGGCGGTCAGCGACAGCGTGGCGGCGTCCGGCGCGGTGGCGCGGACCGGCACTTGGCGCGTGGCGAACACGAAGATCAGGATCGCGCTGGTGACCAGCGCGCCCAGCTGCGCGGCCATCAGCGCGTAGCCGGTGGCGCCGCCGCCGGCCCAAACCACCAGCATCGGCGCCAGGATCGAGCAGATCACGGACAGTATTTGCGCCGCCACCGTCGACAGCGACAGCAGGCTGCTCAGCTCCAGCGGCGTGGCGCTCATCTCCGAGGCGCGGGCGAATTGCATCACGCTGATCGCGGTCTGCGAGGTCGAGAAGGCGATCAATAGCAACGTCGCCACCACCGCGTACTGCGACGGCGAGGCGATGATCGGCAGCGAGAACACCAGTATCAGCGTGGCGACGTAGCCGCCGCAGGCGATCAGCGTGACCGGGCCGCGCCGCCCGGTGCGCATCGCCAGCTGGTCGACCCAGCCACCGAACATCGGGTCCACCAGCGCATCCCACAGCTTGGGCAGTGCGACCACCAGGCCGGCCAGGCCGGCGTGCAGGCCGACCACTTCGGTCAGGTAATACAACAGCAGCACGTTGGTCGGCACCGCGCCGATACCCATGCCGACGTTGCACAGCGCATAGCCAACCCGCCGCCAGCCGACGATCTTTATTTTGTTCATTGCGTGCCACTCCCGTAGTCATTCCAACGGCGATTCCGTTACGGAAAATTAACATGCGGGTCCGGCGAAAGCGAATCGCCATATCTAATGCCGGCATAAGTTGCAACACTTATGGCGGCATTAGAAATGGTGATTTGAGATCATGAATCTTTCCCGATAGTCTGGTTGTCGATCCAAGCAGATTGATAACCAGGAGGGCCATGCCGGCCGCTTCCGACACTACCGGGGAATAACACGATGAGTAAAGCTCGCACCAATTTTCGCCGCCCCTTGCTGGCCACCGCCACCACGGCCGCACTCGCTTTGTGGTCGCACGGCGCCATCGCCGAGGCCGGCCAGGCCAAGAAGCAGGACGCCACCACCATCGAGGTGGTGACCGTCACCGCGCAAAAGCGCACCGAAAATGCGCGCGACGTGTCGTCGTCGATCAGCGTGGTGGGCAGCCAGCAGCTGGAGAATCAGCACGTCAACTCGCTGGCCGACCTGGCCGGTTCGCTGCCCGGCGTGCAGATCGAGAACGGCGGCGCGCCCGGCCGTACCGCTATCTCGATGCGCGGCATCTCGTCGCTGGATGTCGGGTCGGTGATCGGCACCTATATCGACGATACGCCGCTGGGATCGAGTTCCAGCTTCGCCGCCGCCAGCCGCTATCAGCTGGACCTGCTTCCGTATGACCTGGAACGGATCGAAGTGTTGCGCGGCCCGCAGGGAACGCTGTACGGCGCCGGCTCGATGGGCGGCTTGCTCAAGTATGTGATGCGCGAGCCGGACCTGAACACGCTCTCCGGGCGTATCGGAGGCGGCGTCGCGCATATCGACGGCGCATCCGGCACCGGCTGGACCGGCCGCGCCACCGTCAACGTGCCGCTGATTAAGGATGAGCTGGCGATGACCGCCTCGCTGTCGCAAAACCGCACGCCGGGCTATATCGACAACCTCGTCACCGGCAAGAACGGCATCAACGACGTCACCCAGCAAAGCGGCCGCGTGTCGCTGCTGTGGAAGCCGAACGCGGACGTGCAGTTCAAGCTGTCCGCGCTGCATCAGAACGTCGATGCCGACGACCTGGGCGTGATCCTGCTCGATCCGCTGACGCAGCGGCCGCTGTACGGCGAGCGCGGCACCGGCACCGTGATCGCGGAACCGTTCCGCAACCGCGTGAATTTTTATGCGGCCACCCTGAACTGGGACTTGCATTGGGCCGACTTCACATCCGCCACCGGCTATTCGGCCACCACCAGCCACACCACCAAGGATGACACCGTCGTCTACGGACCGGTGTTCGCCGGCTTCGGCTACGCCAACGGCCAGTCCGGGCTGTATCTGGACCTGAACCTGAAAAAGGCCACGCAAGAATTCCGCCTCGCGTCCAAGGCAGGCGGCAACATCGAATGGCTGACCGGCCTGTTCTACACGCACGAGTCCAGCAAAAACGCGCAGTTGTTGACGGCCACGAGCGCCACCGGCGTGGGCTTGCCCGGGCTCGATCCGCTGCTGACGGTCGACCTGCCGAGCACCTACCGCGAAGCGGCGCTGTTCGGCGACCTGACGTACAAGTTGAGCGAGCAGTTCGACATCACCGGCGGCCTGCGTTACGCGCGCAACGAGCAGGACCATAGCTACGCCGTCAGCGGCATCGGCGCCGCGCTGACCGGCCTGCAAAACAGCGGCGGCGCGTCGGCGGAAAACGTCAAGACCTGGATGATCAGCCCGCGTTACCGCATCGATAAAAACAATATGGTGTATTTTCGCATCGCCACCGGCTACCGTCCCGGCAGCCCGAACCTGGCGCTGCCCGGCGTGCCGACCGTGGTCGACTCGGACCGGCTGACCAACTACGAGGCCGGCTGGAAGACCTCGATGCTGCAGCGTAAGCTCAACCTCAACCTGGCGCTGTACGAGATCCGCTGGAAGGACATCCAGATCAACAACAGCACGCCGCAGGGCGTGGCCTACCTGGCCAACGCCGGCACCGCCAGCAGCCGCGGCGGCGAGGCCAGCCTCAGCTACACGCCGATCAATACGTTGCGGTTGGCGTTGAACTCGTCCTACACCCAGGCGAAGCTGACCGAGGACGCGCCCACGCTGAAAGGCAAGGACGGCGACACGCTGCCGGGCATCGCGCGCTGGAACTGGTCGACCTCGGCCGACTATTACTTCAGCCTGTCCGACGCGTGGAGCGGCCATATCGGCGCCGACTACCGCTGGATCGACAAGCGGCGCTCCAGCTTTGAAAGCAATCCGGACAGTTATCGCCAAGGCAGCTATCAAGTGCTGAACCTGAACGCGGACGTGTCGCGCGGCATCTGGACCATGCGGGTGTACGCCAAGAATGTGAACAACGCCAAGCCGCAGCTCAACATCGGCTACCTGGGCAACGGCGCGACCGGCGTCACCAGCACGTTGCAGTCGTCGATGCTGCAGCCGCGCACCATCGGCATCGAATTCGACACCCAGTTCTGACGCCACCTATTTAGAAGGAATCACCATGTGCATAGATTGCGGCCCTGATTGCCGCCCGGGCGAACACCAGCACCAGCGTCCGGCGGACAGCGCCTTGCCCCCGGCGGCGGTGGATCATCACCTGCATATCCAGGGGCCGGAGGTGTCGGCCGAACTGCGGCGCCGCGCCGCGCTGGCTCCTGAGGACTTCGCCATCTTCTCGCCGACGCTGTTCGACACCCGTACCGGCGCGGACGCGGTGGCGGAGCTGGAGCAAGCCGGCATACAGGAGGGAGTGCTGTTGTCGATGGCCTACACGTTTGCCTCACCGCGCGCCACCATGCGAGACGATGCGGCCGAGGTGGCGCGCCTGACGCGCGCTGAAAACCAGTACAACGTGGCGGCCGCGCAAGCGTCCGGCGGCCGGCTGCATGCCTTCATCGGCATCAATCCGGTGGCCGACGGCGCGCTTGACGAATTGCTGTACTGGGCCGGGCAGGGCGGCATCCTCGGCGTCAAGCTCCACCTCGGCAACAGTGGTTTCCAGCCAGACGATGCGCTGCATGTGGCGCGCCTGGGCGCGGTGTTCGCCGCCGCCAACGAGCACGGTCTGGCGATCGTCATCCATGTCCGCAGCGGCGCCGCCTTCCCTTTGTCGGAAACGGCGCGGTTCATCGAACACATCTTGCCACATGCCGGCCGCACGCCGGTGCAGATCGCCCACGCCGGCGGCGGCGGCGGCATCGACGATGAAACGCTGGCCGCGCTGTCCCTGTACGCGCTGGCGCTGGAGCGCGCTGCGCCGGGCACGGAACGGCTGCTGATCGATTTGTCGGTGGTGCTGGTGCGCGACATCACCGACGCCGCCAGCGCCGAGCTGGTCAGGCGGCTGGTGGCGCTGGTGCGGCGCATCGGCCCGCAGCGCT